>JAABUQ010000351.1_pt1 | contig 106795 bp, 100 predicted proteins | sample 5560001 | NCBI WGS metagenome assembly JAABUQ01 (sample SAMN10711888, study PRJNA513371) | rock metagenome | isolation source: Antarctica rocks | place: Antarctica: Victoria Land, Finger Mt nord | collected 2015-12-18
TCGAACATCGTTCCGGCTTAGCGAAACGAATTTGCACTCGAGTCAATTTCGCTTAACGACGCGTCGACCAATACGCGATCCGAGTTTGAGACAACCGCCTGTAGCGCTCCTAGCTAGCCGCCAAATCTAGCGCTTGAAGCGCTTGAAGCGCAGCCGCCCTTGGGCGAAGTCGACGAACAAAGCGCAAATACAAGGCGTTCTTCCTCGAGGCAAAGTCCGCGAATCTAACTATGGCCCACTTTTTTGACCACGAGAAGCATAGCACGCCTCGATCGAACGACCGACCGACCGACCATTTCGTGCTGGACCGGCGGAGGAGAGAGCCTGTTTTCGCTCAGAATCGTTGCCGTGACTCTCAGATGGAGCGGCTCGCTATCAACGATTGTACCGTCCATGTACCAAAAAACGGGCCGTACCGTCTTTGCTTACCGTGTGAAGCGGCTCTGCCTAGGTTCATGCCGAGCGCGTCGCGGACAAAGACGTAGTAATGCCAGTTGTAGTGTTGATACCCGCGACGTCTCTAACAGTAGGCTTTCGAAGCGCAACTAACACAATCAAACGCGTCGTCAGACCTTAAGTTCTTGATCTTAGCTAAAGTTGTAGTATTATAACGAGAATATGGGAAAAGCGTCAATGAGCCTAGCGGGGCGCCAGACGACGAGAAGAACAACGCCTCCCAGCGGCACTTCTCAAGCATCGCTGCGACATGCCGACACGTCGGCGACTGCGGGGCTTGTAGACGCCCCCATGCACCATGTTACCGGAACGCGGCCAACCGGAAGCATTTTAGAGTTGATCCGCTCATCGCTGCCGGATCTGCGCAAGTCCGACGCCAAGGTTGCAAATCTCGTTCTGGCGGAGCCCCTAAAGCTCCTCGAGTGCACGGTGGCAGAAGCGGCGGATCTAGCAGACGTCAGCCAGCCCACCGTCATACGGTTCTGCGTCGCGATCGGATTTTCGGGCTTTCAGGAATTCAAAATCCGGCTTGCTCAAGGGCTCGCCCTTGGAACCTCCGCGACCCATTCGGTCATTTCCGATACAGATACGCTGAGCGGCGTAGCAAGCAAGATCTTCGAATATACCCTGACTAGTCTGGACTGGGCCCGGCGGCATCTCAATAACGACGACCTCGAACGAGCCGTTGACGCACTCGTGCAAGCGAAGTCAATAGAGTTTTTCGGCTTCGGGGCATCCGGCATCGTAGCCCACGATGGGCAGCAAAAGTTTCCCCTCTTCGGCGTACCGTGCCGGGCTCAATCGGACTCCCATCAGCAAATCATGGCGGCTTCGATGATGGGTTCCGGCGACGTCGCAATGATTATCTCGAACACCGGCCGCACGCAACAACTCGTGGAAGCGGCGCGAATAGCCCGCGAGAGCGGCGCAACGGTTATCGGACTGGTTGGCGCCGTTGGGCCAATCAGCGTCCTATGTGACGTAACGCTAATTGTTGAGACGCTTGACAACACAAACGTCTACACTCCGACAACGTCGAGGATCGCGGCGCTTGTCATGGTCGACGTATTGTCCACTGCAGTTGCATTGCGACGCGATGAGAACCACATCAAACGCCTGCAGAGCATGAAGCGACGCTTAAACAGCTTTAGATCGGGAGATCTTGATGACACGTCCCCGAAGATTTAGCTAGGTCGTTCATTCGATCTTCTCGCTCCGGACGCAGTCTGGACGATCGAAGGATCGGGGCCTTGAGCCTTCACGACTAACTATATACGGTTAGTCGTATCTATATCACTTCGAGTGCGAGCAGTTTACTAATAAGCCCTGCAAATGCTTAACTGCTATGGGACGATTTGCGTAAGCGAGCGTTCTCGGAGTTGGCGCAGCTCGCCAAAGGTTTCGGAATGCGCCCCGCCTTCGAGCCGCTCAATCGGGTATTGATAATACGGACACGGCGATCTAGTCGCTCGCAGATGCGCAACGCCTGGCCGAAGACGTGGGACATGACGATTTCGGCCTCTGCGTCGACTTCTGGAATATCTGGCAGACGCCGGATGTCGAACGTGTCATCGAAAGCGCCGGCGAGCGCATCTTTGTCGTTCAGACGAGCGACTATGCGCCGCCGCGAAGTATGCCGATCGTGGCGACATCGGCGAGGGCGAGATTCCGATGAGCGCTCTCGTATCCGCCTTACGCCGCGCGCGCTTCGACGGGCCGTACGTTCTCGAAATATTTTCCGGCCGGTCGCTACCCGATTCGATCTGTTCCTCGGATCTGCGGAGCACCGTGGCTCAAAACGTGCGAGCTTTCGATCGCGTCTGGCAGGCCAGCAGCTCCCGCACCTGACTGGAGCGCGCGCTCCGGTACGCGTGCCTACTTCGTCGATTTTGTGGCCCGCCGACCATCGACGTTTCGAAACGCGCTGCGGTGCGAGCTACAGGTCGAAACCTCGAGCAGCTTCAGTTCGTTAACGGGCTGAGCGCGAGCTGTGCGCTGCACCTCGTATGGAACGGTGTTGACGAACTCCGCATGCTGGAAGCAGCGTCCTTGGGCGGCAGAGCGTAATGGTAGTGCCGCGCCAATGCGACCGAAGTAGAGCCCATACGTTAACCAGGTTAAGGAGTGGCGAATGTGCGGAATAGGCGTACACGAAGATCCAGGACACGAGCACGAGCAATCCTTCGCTACGCCGCGTGTCTTCGAAGGGCCGGCAGTCGATCCGATCGCGCTCGCGCCGGTCGACGAAGTCACGATCACGACGCTCGTAGACAACAGCTGGGACGCGCTGATGGCGAGCATGGGGCCCGCAAAACGGACGCCGCCGGGACGGCTTCCGAAGGTCGCGACTCCAAACTTCGACGGCGGCTTTACGGTGCCGGGGCTCATCGCCGAGCACGGGTTCTCCGCGCTGGTTACGATCAGGCGCGGTGAGCGCACGCATACGCTGCTCTTCGACACCGGGGTTTCGCCCGACGGCATGGCCGCAAACATGGAGCGCTTGGGCGTCGACGTGACGGCAATCGAAGGAGTCGTGCTGAGCCACGGGCACTTCGATCATGCCGGCGGCTTTGAAGGGTTCGCGCGTCTGCGCAAGCGCAGCGGGTTGCCCATCGTGCTGCATCCGCTAGTCTGGACGCGGCGCCGCCTCGCGCTGCCCGGCAATCCGGAATGGCTGCTTCCCACGCTAAGCCGCCGCGCACTCGAAGGCGAAGGGTTCGCCGTTTTGGAGCGGCGCGAGCCATCGCTCGTGCTCGACGGATGCGCGCTGGTCACGGGTGAAATCGACCGCACAACCGAGTTCGAGCGCGGCTTCCCCTTTCACGAGGCGTTGCACGGCACGGCGTGGGAAGCAGACCCGCTGATTCTCGACGATCAAGCGCTGGTCGTCCACGTTCGCGGCCGCGGTCTCGTCGTTTTAACCGGCTGCGGCCACGCCGGCGCGGTGAACATCGCGCGAAGCGCCATGCGGCTCGCCGGCGTCGATCGGTTGCACGCGCTTCTCGGCGGGTTCCATCTGACCGGCGCCGCCTTCGACCCGATCATAGAACCGACGATCGCCGCCCTTAGCGAGCTGGCGCCCGACTACATCGTACCGGCGCATTGCACCGGCTGGAAAGCTCAGCATCGCTTGGCTGCCGCCTTGCCAAAAGCGTTTATCCCGAATGCGGTCGGCACGTCATACGTGCTGCCGGCTGCGTAGCCGCTACGGCTCCGGCGGCGATCTACGACGCTTCGGAGGTCGTCGTTCGAGCGCGTTGATGTTGCGCCGATACCGTACGTGGAGCGAGGATCACGCGGTCGCGGAAGCGTTGCTCGTGTGCGATCGTTCCGCGCGCGCTTTAAGCATCGCCGAGGCACCAGTCGATGCCGTAGATACGATGTCGATTCATACCATCACACGAAGTGTGCGATTTGCGAGATGAGCATTCCCGAACTTTCAGCTCGGCTTCCTATTAATCGAGACGATCGAACTTCCAGTATGCCTTAAGCGGAGAGCAAGTAAGTCCAGGGCGCCCCCGCGACCCACACTTTTTGTGTGGCTCGTGTGGGTGGGACGGAGCTACACGGAGAGCGTCGCTTCCATCGCCGCGATGTCATCCGTCCAAGTGCGCGGCTTCCGTCATAGGTTCGAAATCGTCACCGAGCGCGGCGGCAAGGGTAGGCCGAGTCGTGATTGGCAGCGCTTCGCGGCGAAGAGCGGCGGCGGTTGCGGCCGTTACCAGCTCTGTTCGAGATGCCGCACTTCAATGAAGCGATAGTATTCCGCGAGAGCATCGACTTGCGCTTGCCGCGCGGCGTCGTTTTGCTTCGCGCCCGCGAAGTTGCTCGGGCCCATTGCTACTTGAGGCTTGGCGGCGTCTTTGCTCGCTTTCGCCGCGGTGGCGGGCGTTGAAACATTTGCCTTCTCGGATTGAGTTGTAGGGGTTGCCGAGGCGGTCTGCGCCGACGCCGGTGCGCCGATCGACGCGAGTCCGGCGAACACCGCTGCCGTAGCGAGAGATTTGATGGCGGCGCGATGAGCGTTCATGGTAGCTGCCTTTCGGTCCGAGTCGATCGGCTCGGTTATTGGTGGGGTGGCGTCATTATCGCGGTTGGGACGGAGCCGCCCCAGAGACATCCGCACTTCTTATCCGCACTGTTCGGATGAGCGAGCCTCGTGCGGAACCGCGTTCGAGCGCCGGCAGCCGAGAATCGTTCGGCTCGCTGCTGCGGATTTTCGGCTCGCTGCCGGACTATCGCAGGAGGAGCTCGCCGAGCGCGCCCGGATGAGCGTCAGCGGCATCAGCGTGCTCGAACGCGGCGTACGCCGTGGCGCGCACCGCGTCACCGTCGGCCTCCTAGCGTCGGCGCTAAACCTTCCGGCCGCCGACCGTTCTCGTTTGGAGCTAGCCGCGGGATCGCAACCCGGCCCGCGCCGGCGCACGGAAACGGCGCTCGACGTGCCGCTCGAACGTCATAACTTACCCTTGGCACTAAGCAGCTTCCGAGGTCGCAAAAGCGAAAGCGACGCATTGATGGCGCAACTCGCCGAGCATCGCCTCGTTACGTTAACGGGAACCGGCGGGGTCGGCAAGACGCGTCTAGCCCTCGAGACCGCACGGCGTCTCGTCGATCGATTCCCCGACGGAGTTTGGCTCGTAGAACTCGCGCCGCTCGCAGAACCCGAACTCGTCGCGGCACGCGTCGCGTCAGCGCTCGGCGCGACGGAACGTTTTGAATCCGTCGCGGGCGATGCCTGGATGCACGATCTCGCGCGGCGGCGACTGCTCCTCGTCATCGATAATTGCGAACACGTTCTGGCCGCGTCCGCCACGTTCGCGCAACATTTACTCGAACGCTGCCCGGACGTACGAATCCTGGCCACGAGTCGCGAAGCCATGCGCATCCCGGCCGAACGCGTCGTGCGAATCGATCCGCTCGAAGTGCCGGTTCGCAGCGGCGCGCCGCTTTCGCCCGCGGAGTTGCAGCGCTTGCCGGGCGTGTCGCTATTCTTGGATCGCGCGCGCGACGTGGCTCCCAACTTTACGATCGAGCCGGACGACGCGAGCGCCTGGCAGGCGTTGCAGACCATCTGTGCGCGGCTCGACGGGATGCCGCTGGCGCTCGAACTCGCGGCAGCACGAATGAATGCGCTGCGCATAGAGATGCTCGCTCAAGCGCTCGATACAACGTTGCTCGGCGTCGGTGGAGCGCGTACCGCTCCGCCACGCCAACAGACGCTGCGTGCCCTACTCGACTGGAGCTACGAACTGCTCTCGGAGGACGAGCGGCACGTCTTGACCCGGCTCGCCGTTTTTGCCGGCGGCTTCACGTGGGAAGCCGCGGACGCCGTTTGCGCGGACGCGAACTTTCCGGACGAACGCATCGTCGCGATCCTTACTTGGCTGGTGAACAAATCGCTCATCGCGGTCGACGTGACGTCTCCGGCAGCGCGCTACAGTATGCTCGAGACGACGCGCGCGTACGCGCGCGAGCGGCTGATCGAGAGCGGCCAGTTCGACGTCGCGGCGCGGTCACACGCCGAGTATTATCGCGCTTCGCTCACTCGCGCGAACGCCGCGTACGCGGAACCTAGCGTAGCGTTGTGGCTCGCTCCGCTCGCGGCCGAAGTCGATAACTATCGCGCGGCGCTGCGCTGGGCGTTCGGCGATCGCGGCGACATCGGCCTCGGCGCCGACATCGCCGCGGCACAAACTTCGGTCCTCGACCTCTTATCGTTCGTTCCCGAAGCGATCGCGTGGTGCGAGTCGGCCCTCGCCGCGCTCGGTCCGTTACCCGCCGCGCGCTTCGAAGCTCCGCTCCAGCTCGCCCTCGCCGAGCTCTACATCGATGCGGGCTACTACGCTCGCATCGTGCCTACTGCAACGCGCGCCGTCGAACTCTATCGTGCGCTCGAGGAACCCCGCACCATCCGCAACATCGGAAACCGCGCGGCGCTCGCGTTCGCGCTGGCCGCCGCGGCATACTCGCTGATGTTCCTGGAGCGTTATGACGAAGCCGATCGCGCGGCGAGCGAAGCGGTTTTAATCGCGCGCGAGGAACGGCAGACGCAGGCGCTGGCGCTCGTCATAAAGTCGCGCACGATCGACCCGCGCGATCTGCTTACGCGGCGCGTGCTCCTCGCGGAAGCGCTCGCCGTCTCGCAGTCCGCCGCCGACGCACCGACCCTCGGCCTCGTCCTTATCTTTTCGAGCATGGCCGAGTACGACGCCGGTAATTATCTCGTCGCGCGAGCGTACGCGCGCGACGCGGTCGATTACTATCGGCAAAACGGCATTCGCGCGCACTTTATCGTTTCCGCGCTTTGCCTCTCGGCGTTATCCGCTCTCGCGGCGGGCGAGATCGATGAGGCGTATGCCGACGCGCGCGCCGCCTTAGAACACGGACACGCCGGCCTGTACTCGGTCCGTGGCGCCGTACGCGTCATCGCACGCGTCGCCGCGCTACGCGGCCAAGAGACGAATGCCGCTCGACTCTTAGGCGGCAGCGATGCACTTTCGGCCGAACTCGGCAGCGTCGGCTTGTCGTACGACGACCCGCTCCGTGACGGCACGCTCGCACCGCTGCGCGTCGCACTAAGCGAAGACGCGTTAGCTGCCCTCATCGCCGAAGGTCGACGCTGGAGCATCGAGGAGATCACCGTCGCGGCGCTCGCGGTGTAGCGCTCGCTCCGACCATCCAGATCAATAAGCGCCACTGCAAATGAGTTCGCGCCCCCGCGAGCCTGCAATTTCGTCTTCGATCGACCGGAAGAGCGTGTGCCGGTTAACAACTCCCGTTAGCTGATCTCCTGCTGCATAACGCTCGATTTGCGCACCGACCCGCAACAGAATCGCCAACCGAATACCAATTACAGCGAATATCAACATCACATGACCGCTTTTCCGAGGAGAATCTGAGTCTTTGAGGCACGACCTTCTCATGGCTGCCAAACGAAAAGTCGCCCCCCGAAACCCGACCCGAATCGCTCTTGGGACAAATTGACGAAAGCCGAGCAAAACGCGCTCTACGTCGCCGCCTTGCACGCCTACGCTCACGCCGGCGGACCAAATCCCGCGACCCGCGGGCAATTCTTTCGCGAGCGGAGCGCCGCCGCCGCAAAACGGTAACGAAGGATTGCGGCCTCCAGGCGAAGTTTACGATTCGCCTCGCGCCTACGCACTCATTTCATAACACGGCTACCAACTCTACGTGCCCGCTTCGCAACCGGAACGGCGTGGCCGAGCGCAGGCCCGCGAAGGCCGGCAGATCGCTGCGGCAACGCTCGACAAACTGTCGGACCCACCTTCCGGCTACGTTATAGCCAACTGCGACGGACTCGCCGTTTCGATGACCCCGTTGACGAGAAAGTCGAGTACGGCCATGCGGATATAGACGCCATGCGAGACCTGCTGCGCGTAGCGCCAACCCGCGTAAGCGAATACGTCGTCGGTCAACTCGGCACCGCGGTTGTAGGGTCCCGGATGCATGACGATCGTACGCGCTCCGAGTTTGGCCAAGCGCCGGCCGTCCAGGCGGTAATTGCGCGCGTAGTCGTCGAGTGGAGGGAGGACGGCCGAGGCGATGCGTTCGCGTTGGATGCGTAACAGCATGAGCGCGTCTACCGCGGGAAGAACGGCGTCGAGATCGCGTTCGATGCGCACGCCGTCGCGCGCCATTGCCGACGGCAAAAGCGTTTCCGGCCCAACGAGAATAACTTCGGCGCCGAGTGCGCGGAGCCCGATGATGTTCGAGCGGGCGACGCGACTGTGCAGGATGTCGCCGACGAGCGCGACGCGCAATCCCGTAATCCGCCCGAACTCCGTTCTCAGCGTAAGCAGATCGAGCAACGCCTGGGTCGGATGCGCGTGGCGGCCGTCGCCCGCATTGACGACGTGGCCAGCGAACGACTCCGCCAACCGGTATGGAAAACCCGATTCCGGATGACGGGTCACGATGACGCGCACGCCCATCGCAGCGAGCGTAATCGCCGTATCCGCGATCGTTTCGCCTTTGCCGAGGCTCGATGAGCCGGGCGGCAAGGCGACGATATCGGCGCCGACGCGTTGCTCGGCGATCGCAAAGGAAGTGTACGTTCGCGTGCTCGCCTCGAAAAACAGATTGACGACGCACACGTCTCGCAGCAGATCTCGGGGCGGCGGGTTAGCGTGAAAGTGTTCCGCGCGGCCCAGAAGCGCTTCGATTTCGACGTCGGTAAGGTCGTCGAGATCGAGCAGACTGCGAGGATTGCTAGCGGGCATCGGCCTCGCTGCGAATGATGATGCAATCGTCGTCGGAGAACGATTTATGTAAATGGACGTCGATGAATTCCCGGCGGCTCGTGGGAATAACGCGCCCGACATAGTCGCCTTGCACGGGCAATTCGCGTAGCCCGCGGTCGATGAGCACTGCTAGCCGAATGATCCGCGGCCGCCCGAGGTCAGTAACGGCATCGAGGGCCGAGCGGACCGTTCGGCCGGTAAAGAGCACGTCGTCGACGATGATGACGAATTTGGCGGAGAGGTCTTCATGGATTTCGGATTCCGGAAGCGATCGCGCGACATCGTCGTCCCGGTAAAGGTTGATATTGAGAAAACCGAGGCCCGGACGAAGACCGCTAATCTCTTCGATTTTCGTCGACAGGCGTCGCGCGAGTTGCTCGCCCCCACGCCGAATGCCGATTAGCACGATGCCCTCTTGGGCGTCCTCGGGCTCGAGAATCTGGTGCGCGAGTCGCGCGATGATGCGGTCGATCTGCTGCGCCGACATCAGCGTTCGCTCGCGCAACTCGAGCGTACTTCTCATGCGATCGCCTCCATCCGGCGCGCTTTCGGGACCGCGCGTAAAAATCATCGCCGCTTATCGCTCGCCGCCCGCTTTGAGCCGAGCGAGTTGCTCCCTCGTCCGGTCGCGTTCGGCGACGTAAGCGGCACGCTTGTTGCGCTCGGCCGCGACTTTGTCCGCGGCGGCGTTTGAGACGAATTTCTCATTGGCGAGTTTCGCGTCGAGCCGCTCGATCTCGGCAGCGAGGCGGAGAAGCTCCTTACGGTAGCGTTCGTGCAGCAGCTCTGCCGGTGCCCGCGGGGTTGCCGCAAGCAGCGCTTCACCGGATGTGACCGTAAGCGCCGGCGCATCGACCAGCGTCGCGTGCGCGTGAACGGCGAGGAGCGCGCGCGCGTCGGCATCGAGGGAAGGCGGCACGTCGATCGTCAAGCGCTCGCGCGGCGGAAGGCGAAGCTCGGCGCGCAGTTCGCGTACCTTGCCGACGACGCTCTTGACGTGCTCGTAGCGCGCGGCCGCAGCGTTATCGCTCGCAATCTCATCCGGATCGGGCCAACTCGCCGTTACGATCGTCCGTCCGTCGTGCGGCAGCGCTTGCCAGATCTCTTCAGAAACGAACGGCGCGAACGGATGCAAAAGACGCGCGATGACGTTGAGTGCGTAGGAGAGCACGCTTGCCCGCGTCGCCGACGGTACTTTGGTCGCTTCGATGTACCAATCGCAGAACTGATACCACGCGAAATCGAGTAATGCATCCGCAGCAAAGCCGATCTCATACGCGTCGAGCGCCTCGGATACGCGTACGATCGTCGCACGCAGGCCCGCGAGCATCCACGCGTCCGCGAGCGACAATTCGGCCCGCGCCGGTAAGACGCTCGCGCGTGGCAGACCTTCGGGCAAGCTGCGGACGTAACGCAGTGCGTTCCAAAGCTTGTTATTGAAGTCACGCGCTTTTTCCACGGAGCGTTCATCGAAACGCAGTTCCTGCGACTCCAAGCGCATCTGACGCAGGATACCGAAACGCGTCGCATCGGCACCGTAGGCTGCAACGAGACCGAGCGGATCGATAACGTTACCCAGACTCTTGCTCATTTTGCGACCGTGCAAGTCGAAGACCAGCGGCGCGACGAACACGTCGCGAAACGGAATGTCTCCGGCAAATTTAAGCCCGAGCATGACCATCCGCGCTACCCATAGGAATATGATTTCGCGCCCGGTGACCAGGACCGTATTGGGATACCAATGTTCGAGCTCGGGCGTTTTTTCGGGCCACCCGAGAATAGAGAACGGCCAAAGGCCGCTCGAAAACCACGTGTCGAGCGTATCCTCGTCGCGTCGCAGTTCCGTCGTCCCGAAGTCGCGTGCACCGAGGGCGAGCGCTTCTTCTTCCGTTTCGGCGACGACCGCATCGCCCGCGGGCGTGTACCAGACGGGCAGCCGATGCCCCCACCACACCTGGCGGGAGACGTTCCAATCGCGGATATTTTCGAGCCAGTGCGCGTACGTGCGTCCGAAGCGCTCGGGGACGAAGCGTATCCGGCCGTCGCGATAAGCGGCAAGCGCAGGCGCCGCGAGCGCATCCATCTTGCAAAACCATTGCAGGGAAAGCAGCGGTTCGACGATAGCGCCACTGCGCGAGCTGATCGGAACGGTGTGCCTGCGCGGCTCGGTCTTTACGAGCGCGCCGCATAGACGCAGATCGCGGACGACGGCTTGACGCGCTTCGAAACGATCGAGACCGGCATACGGGCGCGGCACGTCGGACGTCATTTTGCCGTCGAAGCCGATCACGGTCATCTGTGGCAGGCCATGGCGCTCGCCGATCTCATAATCGAGCGGATCGTGCGCCGGCGTCACCTTCACCGCGCCCGTGCCGAAGCCGCGCTCTACGGCAGCGTCGGCGACAATCGGAATGTGGCGTCCGGCGAGCGGCAGGACGACGTGCCGTCCGACGAGGTGGGCGTAGCGTTCGTCTTCGGGATGAACGGCCACGGCGCTATCGCCGAGCATCGTTTCCGGGCGCGTCGTTGCGACCTCGATCGAGAAGGTGCCGTCGTCGCTTAGATAACGCACGTGCCAGAGCGAGCCGTCGCGTTCGACGTCTTCGACTTCCGCATCGGACAGCGTCGATTGCGATACCGGATCCCAATTGACGAGCCGCGTAGCGCGATACATCGACCCTTCACGATACAGCTCGACGAACACGCGCGCGACTGCGGCCGATAAGCCCGGATCGAGCGTAAAGCGGTCCCGCTCCCAGTCGGGGCCGAACCCGAGCGTGCGGAACGCTTCGTAAATGGCATCCCCATAGAGGGCACGCCACTCCCAAGCCCGGGCAAGAAAGCGTTCGCGGCCTAAGCCTTCGCGCGACAAGCCTTCCTTCGCAAGCTCGCGCACGAGGACGGCTTCAGTCGCGATCGCCGCGTGGTCTTGACCGGGCAGCCACTCCGCGTTTTCGCCCAGCATCCGATGATAGCGCGTGAGCACGTCCATCGCGCTATACGTCGAAGCGTGGCCGAGATGGGCGAAGCCCGTGATGTTCGGCGGCGGCATCGAGATGACGAACGCTGGTCGAGCCGGGTCCGGCTCGTCATGAAAAACGCCGGCTGTTATCCAGGCCGCATAGCGCCGCGCCTCCACCCGGGCGGGATCGTAGGCCTTGGGAAGATCCTCGGGCGTCGGAGCGGGTACTGGCTCGGTCCTCACGATCAACCGGAATTACGGCTTCCCGCAGGAGACCCTACCGGAGGGCCCGAGGACGCCGGGCCGGCGCGCGCGGCAGCCTCTAAGGCTGGTGATAGTCTCCCGTGCCGTACGTTTTTATCCCGACGAGGAACCAGAGGACCGGTATGGCTACGATCACGCCGAAGAACAGGGCCATCAAGAGATAATTCGCGAGCATAGCACTCCTTTGGTTCGGTCCGGCAGCGGTCGAAGTCGTGTTCCGGAGAGCGAGTTGACGTTATCATAGCCGCTCGGAGCAGCGGCGGCGGTGACCGCGGCTACAAACTTCAGCGCACCTGCACTAGCGCGCTTCCAGCCGCTCTAGGCGCTCCTCGACCTCATCGAAGCGCCGCAACACCCGGTCCTCAAAGCGGACCATCTGCGACCGCAGCCCGGTGAACTGCCGATCGACGTTAGCGAATCGCTCGTCGATGCTCACCTCGATGCTCGCGAACCGCTCGTCGATCCGTGCGAACCGCTCGGCCATCGATGCGAATCCCGCAAGCATCGCTTCGTGCAGGCTCGTGAAGCCGGACATGATTTCCTCATCCGTCACGGAGCGATCGTGGGCCATGCGCGTGACGCTTCTGTGAACGCGGCGTGTCGCCTCCGCGCGAGAAGGGAGCTTGACCGGCACCGCCGCTCGCGAGCATGATGCCGGGGTGTACGTCGCGGGTCTCGTCATCGTCGCAGCGATCGTCAACTGGCTCGCCGATACGCTCGGAGCCGTCATCGTAACGAAGTACGTCGTCCCGTCCATGCAGCGCGCGCGACGCGAACGGGCCGCCGAGGTCGGCGGCGGAGCTTACTTGCGCGGCATAGCGGCGGCGCGGTTCGTCCGCTATGCGGTGGACGCGATGGCCGTTCTCGCCACGTGCTACTACTACGCTGAGAATAACGTGCCCGTCTGGCCGGCGTGGGCGACGTTCGGCTTATTTTTTGCGGCTTTTCACCTTCCCCGGCTCGCGACAGCGGCCGCACAACTCGCGGGCTTTAGGCGTTCCCGGGCTTGAACCGCAGGGCGACGCCGTTCATGCAGTAGCGTAAGCCGGTCGGCCGGGGGCCGTCGTCGAACACGTGACCGAGATGTCCACCGCAACGGCGGCAGTGCACTTCGGTCCGCGCTTCGAGCATTGACGTGTCGCTCGACGTCTCGACGGCGTGTGGAAGCGGTTGGTAGAAGCTCGGCCACCCCGTTCCGCTATCGAACTTCGTCTTTGCATTGAAAGCGGCAAGACCACAACCTGCGCAGCTGTAGACGCCGGCATGGAACTCGTGGTCCAGCGGGCTCGAGCCGGCGGCCTCCGTGCCGCTATCGCGCAAAACCGCGAATTCTTCAGGCGTCAAGAGCTTGCGCCACTCCGCATTCGAATGGTTGACCACGAATGGGCCGGAAGCGGCGCGTGCGCGTCCGTGGAGGAGTTCGAACGACGCGACCAAGCTGATAAGTCCCCCGATCATCGTCGCTCTCGACATCGCTCTGTCCAAGTGTACTTCCTCTCGCGCTTGGGGCGCGCTTTATACTTCCTACCGGCTTATACGATCCGCGTTGCGATGCGCCGGTCGCCGCCGGCAAGGCTTCGCTCAAACAGTATACCGCTTCGCAGCCGGCGTAGATAGCATAAGCGCTCCTGCGTCCGCGCATCGGTAAGCCGCCTTACAAACTGCGCGCTGCTCCCGGAGATGCCGGCAAAGGCAGCTCAGCGGGTGCGGTTAAGGCGCTTCGAGCATTGCGGCTGCGCCGCTCCGGCGGGGCCGGCACGCGGCGAGTTACGACGACAGCGCCGACCAGGCCCGTAACACTTCGCCGACAGTCCAAGCTTGGGCGATCGCTCCCCGCGGGGCGTGCGGCGCGTCGCCGTCCGCGATCTCGGGAAGCGTGCCGACGCCATAGGAGTCGAGCTCCCGGCCGACTGCTTCTACGTATGACAGCGCCCGCGAGCGGTCGCCGAAAGCGCGTTCGGTCGCAAGGGCCAGCGGGCCGACCAGCCAGCCCCAAACGGTACCCTCATGGTAGGCGCCATCGCGTTCGTACGGCGCTCCGCCATAGTGTGGCCGATATCGCGGGTCCGTCGGACTCAAACTGCGCACCCCAAGGGTCGTTAATAGTTCGCGCGAGCAGACGTCGACGACGGCACGCAGTTGCGTTTGCGAAAGCGCCGCAATCGGAAGCGAAACGGCGAACAGTTGATTCGGCCGGAGGGTCGCGTCGTTTCCGCTCGGACCGTCGAGTACGTCGTATAAGTAAGCGCGCTCCGCGTTCCAAAAGCGCGCAAAGCCGGCCCGCGTCCGCTCGGCGCTCGCCTCGAAGCCGTGCGCGGTCTCCGGCTCGACTAACAACCGCGCAAAATGCGCGAGGGACATTTGCGCGCAGAGCCAGAGCGCGTTTACCTCGACAGGCTTTCCGGTGCGCGGCGTGACGACCCAGTCGCCGACCTTCGCATCCATCCACGTCAGCGCGACGCCGGCTTCGCCCGCAGCGATTAAACCGTCCGCCGGATCTTCGTGGATATCGTAACGCGTGCCGCGACGATAGGCGTCGACGATCGCTCGCAGGGGAGCCCAAACGCGCTGCAAGAATGCGAGATCGCCCGTTGCTTCGACAGCCAGTCGAACCGCTTCGACGAACCAGAGCGCCGCATCGACCGTGTTATACTCTGCCCGCACGCCCGCATCGGGAAAGTAATTTGGAAGTAAGCCGCGGTCGATGTAACGCGCGAACGTTTCGAGTATGCGCAACGCACCCGGCGCGTTGCCCGTCGCGAGCAAAAGGCCGGGCAGCGCGATCATCGTATCGCGCCCCCAATCGCCGAACCACGGATATCCGGCGATGATCGAGCGAGCGCAAGGATCGTCCGTGCGTGGGCGCGCGACCCGAAATTGATCGGCCGCGAGCACGAGTTGGCGGATCCACGGCGGCGCACGTAGCGCCTGCGCCGGAAAGGCCGCTTCCCAGCGCGAGAGGACGCTACGCTCGTGCGCGCGACGACGCTCGAGCGCAGCCGCAGAGACGCTCGGTGCGTCCTCAATTCCGGCGTCGAACGTTACGGTTTCGCCGGGTTGCAGGACTAGCGCAAAACTCGCTGCGTGAAGCTGGTCATCGAGCGCCTCGAGGCCGCGCGTACGCTCCTCGACGTAGAGATGCTTTCGATACCACACGTGCGCCGGCACTGCGGTTCCACGGTCGGTGCGCACGACGATCGGAGTCGCTCCGTCGAAGGCGGTCACGCGGACGCCGCCCGCGACAGGCTCGACGTCCATCTGCCAATCTCCGGCCGCCGTGGTCGCGTGAAAATCGCGATCGTTGACGAACGCTTTGAGGTCGAGCGACAGCTCCGCGGACGCACGCACCAGAGTGAAGGAGACATACGTGCGATTTACGTCCGGCTCCATCCAAATGCGCTTCTCGAGCAACGCATCGGCGAGCGCATAACGCCACAGCGGAACGCAACCCTCGAGCTCAAAGCGCTCGACATACGAATAGCCTTGCGGTCCGGTCGTGCCGTCTGCCCAGCGGTTGGTAAACAGTTCGTAGGTCCACTCGCCGTAATGTGCCGTCGCATCGAGACTCGAGACGAAGTAACGGCGGCCGACCGGAGGCTGCAGCGCCGCAATCAGTAAGCCATGGTAACGTCGCGTTGCGACCCCTGCGACGGTGCCGCTCGCAAATCCGCCGAGACCGTTGGTAACGAGCCATTCCCGACGTTCCGCAGCGACGGGATCGGCCGCAATTCCTCGCCCGAAACTCAGCGACCGGCCACGATTTAAACTAAACATCGAGCACTCCGCATACGGACGATACGCCGTAAAAGGATCGCTGCCATTTCAAGCATCGTCCCTTCGAGTTTGCCATTATTTCCGCTTAAACTGCGCGGGAGCGACATGATATCGTGTAAACGTGTTTGCCGATCGGTCGAACAGCAGCGCTTCCCATCTCGGGAACCTCGCGCTTGCGGCGCGCGATCGTCTAGCATCGTGTCGCATCGCGAACGCTGGTGCAATATTGTCGGCCGGACGAGGAGCCCGCGCGTCGTCGAAGAGCGTCACGACTAGGGATAAGACGAGAAACCGGCGAGCCTTTCGACCCGCCGGTAATATGCACTGCCTATATTATCGGGCAGACAGGATTTGAACCTGCGACCCCTAGTCCCCCAGACTAGTGCGCTACCAAGCTGCGCCACTGCCCGACCAACTTTACTAAACCTGCGCTCACGCTTGTTATCTTCGCTCTCGCGAACTCTTAGACATCACCCTTACCGGCGCTAATCGCCTCAATCTACTGTCTTCGAACATCCCGGGCTCCTGGACGACACATCCGCATTTGCGTCTACCTGGGCGCGTTTCGAGGGAGTCCTGCCGGAGCCTTCCCAGCCTTGAAGATCACCAGCGTTCCTGTCCGCTGCGAGGGCAGATCGGTGAACGCACGCGTCGGGCGTACTTCCGACAACAGAAACCGTAATTCAAAACTTCGGAACGTAACCGTCGCTTGCCGAGGAGCGCGGGTCGGGATTGCCCGACTTCGAAGTCATACGACATTGGCTTAACTGAATCTCCCGAGTCACGCAGCGCCATGCGGCACATTGCAGCTGATCGTCGGCGCGTAAGTCAAAGTGGTGAAGAGCGTTTAGCCTACGCGCCAACTCGGTGACGCTCGACATTTTTTAGATCAGGGTCAGGCTGTTGCCGCGAGCCTGGAACACGACCGACATGATAGGGGTTTTCGGCCAATGGAGTTCCCTGAACCGCACGCTACAAAGGCGGCGTCGCTGTCCGGGACATCGTCGTTTCGTACCTGCGTTGCCGCCGCCGTAGCAGCGGCAAATCGCAACCGGTCAGCTCTTCTTCTTCGCGCCGCGCTTCTTTCCGCCGGCGGCAACCGCGTCGCGCAGTCCCTTCCCGGCGCTAAACGCAGGAACCCGGCGCGCGGCGATCGTCAACTTTTCGCCTGTCTTCGGATTGCGCCCCTCACGTTTCGCACGATCGCGAACCACGAAACTTCCGAACGGGATCAGTTGAACTTTATCCCCCTTAACGAGTGAATCGCGAATCCTGTCCAGAATCAAATCGACGATATCGCCCGCCTGGCGCTTCGACAGTTCGGCTTCTTCAGCTACGGAGTCGATGAGATCGGCTTTTGTCACCGTTGAATCTCCATTACGTTCAGCGCAGACATTCGTAGGCGTCCTTTGGCACGTATTGCAGCGAACGACGTGAAGGCCACCTATCCGTATCGGCAGGCTAATTGGCAGCGCACCCCGGCCCTCCTGCCCGAAGACGTCGGAATCGTCGTTTCATAAGGCTTTGCGGCTCACACCCCTCGACGCAAGAAGCCCGCGAGCGAATGAAAGACGCGCTCGCACGACGACGCTGGTATTATTGAAAACCGTCCGCGAAGCCGGGATCGCGGACGCCTAGACTTCGGTCATCGCGACCGCTCTTCGCGACCGGTTCGTCAGAGAGCCGCAACGCGCACGATACGTTGAACCTCGAGCATCGAGCTGGAAGGCAGTGCGCCGCGTCGGCAAGCGAGTGCAGGCGGCGCACGCAGCGTATCGAACGGCCGATTCGCGCGAGCGCTCGTAAGAGGAAATGCGCGTGCCCTCGGAAAGCTGCCACGGTGCTCGACCGGATTCTTACCGCAACAGCCAGCGACGGCAGTTTTTCGATCGTTGCGGGCATCACGACTGAACTCGTGCGTGAAAGTCAACAGCGACACGAGCTCGCGCCGACGGCGAGCGCCGCAGTCGGCCGGCTCGTCACCGGCGCAACGCTCCTAGGAGCCAGTTTGAAAGGGCGCGAGAAGCTGACGCTGCAGATCGCAAGCGATGGACCGCTACGCGGTCTCGTTGCCGACGTCGCGCTAAATGCGCCTGACGAGATCGGAGCTCGCGGCTACGCACGTCAACCCCATGTCGACGTGCCTCTCAACGAGCGCGGCAAATTCGACGTTGGGGCGGCCGTCGGAAAAGGTTACTTGCAGGTCACGCGTTCGTTCGAGGTCGGTCAGCCGTACGTAGGAATCGTTGAATTGCAAACGGGCGAAATCGGCGACGATATTGCTTCATATCTCATGACCTCGGAGCAAATTCCGAGCGTCGTCGCGCTTGGCGTCCTCGCAAATCCGAGCGGCATTAAAGCCGCGGGAGGGATCATAGCGCAAGCGTTACCCGGTGCGAACGAGGCCACGATTGCGGCGCTCGAAGAACGTGCGCGGGCCATGCTGCCCGTCACGACCCAAATCGACGGCGGCGCAAGCGCCGAAGATCTCGTGCAAGCGCTCGGCGGCGGCCTCGAGATGCGGTACACGCGCGAGTATGCCGTAACGTTTACGTGTACGTGTTCACGCGAGCGCGTCGAACGAGCGTTGCTCGGACTCGGACGCGATGAGCTGCAGAAAATTATAACGGAACAGCCACAGACGGAAGCCGTCTGCGAGTTTTGTAAAACGGCCTACGTTCTAACCCGTGAAGAAGTCCGCAACCTGATAGACCGCCTCGAAGCTCGCAACTAACCTGGGGTTAAGCGCCGCCGAATGCCCGGGTCCGAAAACGTACTACACACCGAGGCGCGGTTTGAAGCGTTCTTCGATGAGCCCCTCGTTATTCTGGTACCACCAGCCGCACTCGCAACGAATCGCCGGGGACCCCGGAAGCGGATAGTGGTGCACGCGCTTGCAGCGCGAGCAGGTTAGGATTTGCGCTCCGACCGGCGGTCGAGAGGTATAGGTTCGCGGCGGGGGAGACTGTGTCGGATGGTGCTTCGCCATGTGGGCCTCTTCTTCACTCCTCCGAAGGCAGAATACGAATAAAGCGACGCGCCCCTACCGAGAGGACGACCGGTTCGCGGCACGTCCAGGCTTGACGCGCGTCGCTTGCGACGATGCCGTCGAGCTTTACGCCACCGCCCGTTGCTAAACGCTCAGCTTCGCGCTTACTCGCGGCGAACCCGCAGGCGACGAGCACGTCGCCTAACGTGTGCCAGTCTCGTTCCGACCGCCTCTCGAGCATGTCCGACGGGGTCTCGCGGCGCTGCACGGTCGCTTCGAAGCGTTCGCGAGCGGCGCGCGCTTCGTCCAGACCGTGATAGCGGCCGACGATCGATGTCGCGAGATCCTTCTTCGCAGCCATCGGATGAAGGCTCCCGTCCAAAAGCGCGCGGCGCAGCAGCTCCACGCGCTCCGTGGGCGCAAAGTCGGCGAGATCCGCGTAACGCGGTACCATTTCGTCCGGAATGCTCATCAACTTGCCGAACTGCTCGCTCGCGGACTCGGACAAGCCGATGTAATTCCCCTTCGATTTCCCCATGCGTACGACACCGTCGGTGCCCTCCAGTATGGGCACGGTCATGCAAATTTGCTTTGCTTGTCCCGCTCGTTGCTGGTACTCGCGTGCAACGAGTAGATTGAAGAGTTGATCGGAGCCGCCGAGTTCGACGTCCGCCTCCATGGCGACGCTGTCGTAGGCCTGAGCGATCGGGTACAAAAATTCGTGCAGCGTGATCGGCACGCCATCCGTGTAGCGCTGAGAGAAGTCGTTACGGGATAACATTTGTGCGACCGTCGTTTGTGCCATTAGGCCGATAAGGTCGGCGAGGGACAGCGGAGCGAGCCAGGTGGAATTATACATCACCTCGACCCGCTCGAGATCGAGCACGAGGCCCGCTTGCGCCCGGTAATCGCGCATGTTCTGCGCGATCATCTCGGCTGTAAGCGTAGGCCGCGTGTCGTTACGGCCGGTCGGGTCGCCGATGCGCGCGGTAAAGTCGCCGATCAGCAAGATTACGCGATGACCGAGTTCTACGAATTGCTGCATCTTGTGCAAAACGACGGCATGCCCGAGGTGCAGAAAAGAACCCGTCGGGTCGATCCCGAGCTTGACGATCAGACGTTCTTTGGCTGCTAGGCGAGCGGTAAGTTCCGGCAGGGTCTCGACGTGATCGCAGCCGATGGCCAGCAGCGCTGCCTGCTCCGCAGCGGTTAACCGAGGGTTCTCCATGACGAGGTCCGGCCGTTCGTTCGCTCAACACGAGCGGCCTGCCCGGAACGCGAGGTCCCACTCGCGAAGAGCAATCAACGTGTTGGTCTTAAAATGTCCCGACGCGCGCCTGTGCGGGAAACTACCGCGCAGCGTCTTGACTCTGGCAGCCGTGGGCTGCGTCGCCTTCGCTCCCGTGTGCGCCGCATCGCCCGCGAACGAGCCCCTCTCGTTTACGCCGGATCTACATGCGCGCTTCGACACGGCGATGGACGCGACGGTGGGAGCGGGGAACGATGGAGCGCCGGCAATCGTCGTCGCACTCGTTGAGAACGGAGCGATCGTGTACGCGCGCGCCGCAGGCTTCAGCGACGTCGCGAGTAAGACGGCGGCTACGACCGCCACGCGTTTCCGTGCCGGCTCGATAGCAAAAATGTTTACCGCCGTAGCGGTTTTACAACTCGTGGAAAGCGGCCGCATAAAAATCGACGAGCCGCTCGTCACGTATCTTCCGAACGCGCCCCATGCGAAGGAAGTGACGATCCGTCAACTCTTAACGCACACGTCCGGCATCGCGAATTACGCGGATGCTGCGCTTGGGAGCGGCGCCGCTACGAAGCCGACGACCACCGCGGGAATCATCGACAGCATCGCCTCGAAACCGCTCGACTTCGTTCCGGGGCGCAAGTACGGCTACAGCAATACGGGATACGTGCTGCTCGGCCTGGCAGTCGAAAGCGTCGCACAACAGCCGCTTGCCGTTTACGAACGCCGGAACATTCTCGAGCGCGCTGCTATGACGCAGACCACGTTCGGCAGCGCGCCACAGGGCACTCCGGCGGCGACCGGTTATTCAAATGCGACGAGCGAGCTTGCGCAGCCGGTCGATGCGACATGGTTATACGCGGCGGGCGACATTGTGACGACCGCACCCGACCTCGCGCGCTTCGACATCGCGCTGATGAATGGCAAACTCGTCGCGCCGGCAACTTTTCTCAGTATGACGGCGAACGGCGTCCATCCCGGGCCCGACGGGCGTGCGTACGGCTTCGGAATGACGCTAAGACCGTTCGGCGACGCGCGACTTATCGGGCATCACGGCGGTTTGCCGGGCTTCGAAGCAATCGATGAGATGATTCCCGCGCAACGCTTCGGCGTCGTCGTACTCGGCAATTCGTTTCGCTTCAGCACGGCGCGCATCGAGACGCCGGTACTTCAATCGCTCCTGCCTGCGCACTACGCTGCGTTTGCTGCCGACGAACGGGTGCGGGCGAGCAGCGTCGCTGCGAGTGCAGATCCGAAGGTGACTGCAACGTTGCGGGCGCTCATAACCGGATTGCAGCACGGCACGCTCGACCGCAGCCTGCTCTCGGCCCAAATGAACGCCGCATTCACAGCCGATACCGTGGCGACCGCGCATGCGCAATTCGCGAAGCTCGGTACGCTCAAGACGCTGCTCTTTCGCGGAAAAGCCGTCGATGGCAATTACGACGTCTACGAATACTCAGGCACTTTCGCAAACGACTCGCAACTGATTCCGCTACGGCTGGTGTTCGGTGCGACGAGAAAGATCGAAGGCTTCTTCAACAATAGCTCCGAATAGGAACGTGTCGAGCATTGCGCGCCTTCCAATCCGCGCGATTCGGCGCGGTTGGATATTGCGCGGTTCAGCGTACCGAATCAACTAGCCGATGTCGAAGATCGTAACACCGCTGCCGCCCTCGTCGGCATTGCCGTAACGCACGTCGCGGACGCTCGCGCGCTCTTTGAGCCATTGCTGCAAACCGCGTCCCAGTAAGCCCGTACCTTTGCCGTGGATGAGCCGCAGCGGTGAAAGTCCGAGCAACGACGACTCGTCGATCCACTTATCGACGAGCGGTTCCGCTTCGACGAACCGCTTGCCGCGTACGTCGAGTTCAGTTCTTGCGCCGCTGGCAGCTTCGAGCGTTGCCTCTCCCGTCCGCGCTTGCGCGCGCGCCCGCGCCGGATCCCCGTTTTGCGATGCGCGCCGCGTGACGCGCAAACCGAGCTTCGGAACGACGGTTTTCATGGCGCCGATCGCCACGAGAACGCCATCGCCGTAATCCTCGACGACTTCACCGTCGCTGCCAAGCGAATCGACGAAAACGCGGTCGCCGACGACGATCTTCGTTTTCTGCGGGCGAGGCCCATCCGGACGTTGCGCCGGCGCCGTTATGCCGAGATCGCGATGCACGTCGTCGAGCACCCGCCCGAGCAGCGACGCTTGCCCGGAGGTCACCTTGACGCGCCCACCCCGCTCGCGCTGCCGGCGCTCGAGTTCGGCCGTAAATTCGCGCAGTGCGCGACCGAGCCGTTCGTCCGCTTGCAGTACGAGCGTTCGTCGCTCGCGTTCGAGAGCTTCGCCACGCTGCAGGGCCGTCGCTTCGAGCGCCGCGGTCCGCGTGCGTTCGCGCGCGAGCGCGTCGCGTTCGGCCGCGGCTTCGGCCCTAATCTCGGCGAGCTCTGCGAGCGCACGATCGTAATCGCGTTCGTTCTCGGAGAGCAGCGTCTCCGCGCGCGCAACGATAACCGGATCGAGCCCGAGCGTGCGCGCGAGCGGAAAGGCGAGGGACTGCCCGGGAGAGCCGAGATCGAGTTCGTAGGTCGGTTGATACGTGCGCGCATCGAATCGGACGCTCGCGTTCTGCACGTGCAGCGTCGCGTGCGCGAAGAGCTTTACTTCCGTACTATGCGTCGTTACGATGCCGTGTCCCCCCTTTGCAAGCAGATGCTCGACGAGTGCGATTGCGAGCGAAGCGCTCGACGCGGGCTCCGTTCCGCTGCCGATTTCATCGATAAGCACGAGCGACTTCGGTCCGGCGGCCTCGACGAGCGTGCGCAGCCGCCGCAAATGCGCCGAAAAGGTCGACGCGTTTTGTGCGATCGACTGTTCGTCCCCGATATCGCAGCCGAGATAATCGAAGCCGCCGATCGTCGTGCCTTGAGCCGCGGGCAACTGCATGCCGCAATACGTCATGGCGACGAAGAGTCCGAGCAACTTCAGCGCGACCGTCTTACCGCCCATGTTCGGTCCGCTGATGACGATAAAGCGTACGTCATCGTCGAGTGCGAGCGATTGCGGTACGCTGCGCTCGCCGAGAAGCGGATGGCGGCCGATACGAATATCCGCGTGCGGTTCGTCGACCACGACCGGCGGTACGGCATCCATCTCTTGCGCGAGGCGAACGCGCGCGAGGATGAGATCGATATCCGCCAAGATGCCGAGATTCTTTTGCGCTCGCTCCGCCTTGGAGCCAACGAAAGACGACAACTCCGCGAGAATTCGCGCGATCTCGTGCTCCTCTTCGATACGCAGCGTCCGTAACCGGTTGTTAACGTCGAGCGCGTCGAGCGGTTCGATGAACAGCGTGTGCCCCGTCGACGACGTATCGTGGACGACTCCCGGTACTGCGCCCGCAAACTCGGCCTTGATCGGGATGACGAAGCGGCCTTCACGCATCGTGACGATCGCATCTTGCACGGCCCGGGCGTAGCGCGGCGAACGTAGGATGGCAGCGCAACGCTCGCGTGCTTCGTCCTGAGCGTGGGCGGCGCTGCGACGCATGCGCGCAAGCGCGGGTGAAGCGCGGTCGAGTATTTCTCCGCGTTCCCCGATCGCTCGATCGATCGCCGCCGCAACTTCCGGCAGCGGCTGCGAGGCCGCGCAACGCGCCTGCAATTCGTGCGCATCGCTACCGCGAATGCGGCGCACGGCGGCGTCGGCTGCGGCGAGCGCGATGCCGATGTCGCGCAGCTCCTCGGCGGCGAGGGTACCGCCGCGCGCCGCCCGTTCGACGGCCTCGCCAACGTCGTGCGAGCGGGGCAGCGCGAACGCCGCATCGCTCGCGATCTCGCGCATCTCGAGGGTCGCGGCTTGCTCGAGACGGACGACTGCGAGATTCGCGTGCGGAACGAGAGCCAGTGCGGCTGCCGTCCCGCGATCGGTCATCGTATGCCGCGCCAGCAACTCGCGGATCGCGAAGAAATCCAGCACCTCGAGGCTGCGCTCGTCCGCGAACTCACGCATCGGAGGATGCCAGCGCGGCGCGCGGTGCGACGCGAGCGTCGGTCCGGCTTTGCAGCACGAGTCCCGCCAGCGCCGCAACGATGCATGTAATGCCTGCCAGTTCGGTCGCGCTCGGCACTTCGTGTAGTTGGGCCCACGCCGAAAGAACTCCGATGACCGGCGCTGCGAGCGCCGCGACACCGGCGACCCCGGCCGGCAGCTTATTGAGGATATGCAGCCATAACATCCAACCGAGAGCCGTGCCCAGAACAGTGTTGTAGAGAAGCGCGAGGTTAAAGGCAAACGTCCATTGCGGAGGCGGCTCGCGCGCGATGAGCGCGAACGCGACGAGCGGAAGCGTGCCGAAAATCATCTGCCAGAACGTCAACGCCCCGAGTTCGAAATCGATCCGAGCCCGAAGCCGCTTCGCGTAAACGACGCTCGCGCCCCAGCAGAAGCCGCACGCCACGGCATAGAGCTCGCTCCTGAAACCGGCTCCGAGATCGAGCGGATAGAGAACGAGCAGCAATCCGATGAGGCCGGCGAGTGCCGCGAACCATTGCAGACCGCGCGGACGTTCGTGTAGGAACGGCCACGCCAGCAGCAGCGCCCAAAAAGGCATCGTGTAGACGAGAACCGCCGATTTTCCGGCCCCGCCGCCCGCGACCGCAAGATTCGAGAACGCAATGAAGGCCGTCGTCTGTAAAAGGCCGAGCAAGGCGACGGGTCCGGGAGCGGTAAGCCGGAGCGACCGACGCATCCCGAGCAAGCCGGCCGCCAGAGCCGCCGCGCCGATACCCATCCGGAGCATGCCGAACGTAAACGGCCCACAGAACGTGAGGGCGACCTTCATCACGACCCAGTTATAACCCCAGATTACAGCCAGCAAGACCAGCGCTGGCAGCGCGCCGTTAGAACGAGCAGTCACCCTCCACTAGACGCCTTCCCCGCGTGTGGAGATTCAGGGGCTTTACGGATCCGGTCGGCGATCGCACAGCCGGCCCGCGTGCCGGGCGCGAATCCCTAACGCTCGCGACGCCGGTGTAAGCTGCAGAATACTCCCCTCGCTTCACGCAAATAAAACATGCACGACGAGGTTGGAAGCGCAGCCGGCATCTAATGCGGATAGTTATGGAACTTACCGAGTGGTCGACTCAAGCCGTGCCGCGACGGGAACGCTTCGAATTCTGGCGCGACGTGGAGGCATCTGTCGTCGGAGTCGTCGCAGAACCGGACGCACATCCCGGGAACTTTTTACACGGGCAACTCTCGCGCTTGAGCGGGTCGACATTTCTTCGCTTTCGCTTTGAATCCGACGCACATCGCGTCCTTCGTCGACCGGCCGAAATATCTCGCTACCCATGGAATCATTATTGGATCTATCGCGAGCAGAGCAGCGGCGCGTGGTTCGAAATGGCGCGCGAGCAATTCACCACCAAAGCCGGAGACGTCTCGTTCGTAGACGCTGCAGTTCCGTTTAGGACGCGACCCCTCGGGCGGTACGATCACGAGGTGTGGCTTATTCCCCGAGCGCTCGTGGAATCGCACCTGCCGAAGCTCGCGGGTCCGCTTGCGATGAACTTGGACCCGGCCGTGGGGGCGCAAGGACTCGCTATAAGCTATTTCGATGCGCTTAGAACGCGTATCGATTCGCTGTCCGACGCGGAGGCCGAACGCGCGATCGATGTGCTGTGCCGGCTGCTGGCCGTGGCTCGTGGAGTGGCGGGCGACGAACAGCGGGAGTCGATTCGAGAAGCCAAGCTCGAGCAAGTCAAACGCTATATCGTCGAACACTTGTCCGACATGGCGTTGACGCCGACGCAGGCGGCACTCGCCCTCGGGATCTCCGTACGCAGTCTGCATCTGATTTTCGAGCCTACCGGAACCAGCTTCGTAGAGTACGTGACGCGGCGTCGCGTCCACGAATGCCGAATCGCGCTGGAACGATCGAACGGGGCCCGCTCCGTCACAGACATCGCCTTCAGTTGGGGCTTCGGCAGCATAGCGACCTTTTACCGCGCCTTCCGGCGCGAATTCGGTTTCACGCCGGGCGACATACGACCACCGCGCAAGACTCCGGCGAGGGTCTGAACGCGTCGTGCGCCGGCTAAATAGTCGACGGTTCGGCGTGAGCGGCGCTCGCGGACGCAAAGACCGACATACTGTAGACTAAACGTCCGTGAAACCGCTTGACGAGAGCGCATGGGACGAGGAAACAGTTCCCGAGTGGGTTCCAGTCGACTACGTCAACCGGAATCCGAGGTAGATTTGTCTCGATAAGGACGCGAATACCGTTGCAGCGCGCGTTGACGAGCCGCAACGATGCCCAGCCGGAACGACGTCGACTCGCCTGCGCCTGTGGAACTTACCCGCGGGGGGCCCCGGAGGACCAGATCTGCTGACACTTAGGGGCAACCGGCGGTACGCATGCTATTTGTTCTGCGTGGCGACGCTCCCCAGCTGATCCCGAGCCTGCGCTAGAAGAGAGGTGCGCTGCGCGCATTGCGACGCCGGCCGCGTTACGAGTCGCTAAACTTTCTTCGTACCGGCTTAGCCGGCTTTCGCCCGACGGAGTATCGTCCATTGAAATCACTATGGAAGGCCGCTCTAGCGATTAGCCTTGCATTCGGTGGTGTCGCGGCTTTCGCCGCGATACCGCAAGGTAACGGGGCCTCGACGGCGTTACCGAAACTCGTGCGCGCATCGTGCAACGACCCGAATACGTGCGTCGCTCTCTCGAATTCCGGCAACGGTGCGGCGCTCGAAGCGCGTGCGGTCAATGACGCTGCCATCGAAGGGCGTAGCGCACACGCCCAAACCGGACTGCCCAACCCGTCTCACATTGCCGGCACACTCTTCGGACAGGACGTCTCGACAACGCCGGCCGGGATTGAAAACACGAGCGCTGGCGTGGCCGGGCTGGCGGATAGCGGCCTCGGCGTCCTCGGAATCTCGCGCACCAACAACGGCACGGTCGGACTAACATTTAACGACGGCTCGAAGGCGCGGCTTGGCAAGCTCGGGGTGTTCGGCTACGATCGCGCGCTCGATACGAGCGGCGCGAACGCCGGCGTTGCCGGCCAGAGTGCATACGGAATCGGCGTTAGCGGAATCAGCTTCAACGCCACCGGCGTTATCGGCGCGACGCTCGCATCGAGCGCGAAGGCCACGACCAACTACAGCGGCTTCGGCGTCCAAGGCTTCGATTTCTCGAGCGACGGCGGACGCGGCAACGTCGGCGTCTCCGCAATCTCCGGCGGCACGGCGCTACTCGCTATCGGTGGGGCGCCGTTACAACCAGCCGGAAAACCACAGCGCGCCGCGATCCTTTCGTTCTGCGCCGGCGCCCCGGCGTTCGTTGCGAAGGACGCAAACGGAGCAACGTTGATGACGCTTGATTGCAAAGGCAACTTGACGATCGCCGGCCACATCACGCAAACGGGTTCGCCTGCGACGACACCCACGCGGGCGACCGTCGAAGAGACGGGCAGTTCCGCACTGACGAACGGTGCGCGCTTCGTTCAGCTCTCGGGCGCCTTCGTAGGCGCGACCGACCGGCGCGCAGCCTATGCGGTTCTGCTGACGCCCGGCGGCGAGTCTCGAGGGCTGTACGTAACAAAAGCGGCGACGGGCTTCTTGGTGCGCGAAAGCGACCGCGGTCGCTCGAACGTCGCTTTCGACTATCGTGTCGTCGGAACGCCGCTTCAAGGCGCGAAGGTCGACGCAGCGGATGAGCGCGCAAATTCGCATCTCGAAATCCAAGAGCTTCGCTCCCTGGTTCAACGATTACGTTCGTGGCACGGGCACGCACTGCAGCCCTAGCGTGGCCCTGACGAACCTCCGCACATCGATCGCGCAGATCGTGACGCTCAGCGCGCAGGTCGCTGCGTTGTGGACGCTCGGATCGGCGTGCAACGCATGTGTCGCAACGTTGCACGTCCCCGTACCCGGCTTCGTTCTAGGCATGGCGGCCCTGTACGCACTTCTCGCGCTAGGAATCGTTCGCGTTCGGTGGGTCGAAGCGGGCGGCCGGTCTGATCGACTTCGCACCGACTTTCCAGCGCTACGGGTTCGCGATCGGACTCACGCTTACGGGAAGCGCCGTCGTCGAATTCGGTGTCAGTGGCTTGACCGCACAAGCGTGCGCAGAACGGCAAAAAGCTGCGCGACCGCTAGAGACCGATTTGGCGCCCCACGAGGAAGCGGTCGCGATATGAGCCTCGCTGTTAGAGCGCTGATCGCGAGCACGCTCTACGGCGTAGCGGTAACATTCGCTGCTTACGGCGCAGGCCTCTGCTAGAAGCGGCCTTCGCACGTCAGCGTAAGCCGTTCATTTGTTCGGCGAATTCGCGCTTGAATGACGTCGCCGGATCGAGCGCGAGCCGAGATTGCTCGCTATCCGAGGGCGACGCGTAGGCGTTCTTCGGCGAGTTGCGGATTCGCTTTACCGCGGCTCTGTTTCATGACCTGGCCGACCAGGAAACCCATAACTTTTGTTTTCCCGGAACGATAATCCGCGACGGTTTTGGCGTTTGCATCTAGTATGTCCGCGACGAGTTTATCGATTGCGCCGGTATCGCTCACTTGCCCGAGTCCCTCCGCCGCGATGATCTGCGACAATGGTTCGGCTAGCTTCACACGCCCCCCGGAGTCGATAGCGAAATCGTCGGCGCTCCAAAAACGCTCGAGTAAATCTTTTACGGTTTTCGAATTTAGCTGCCCCGCGTCGAAAGCTTCAACGATTTCTGCTAAACGCTCGGGCATCAAATGAGAAGCATCGACGGCGGTTTGGGTTTCATTCGCTAAGCGCGAAAGGTCGCCGAGCAGGAAGTTGACCGTTGCCTGCGGTTTCGCATTTCGCGCGACCGCCGCTTCATAATACGCAGCGAGCCCGGGCGTGTCGACGATTTGCGTCGCCTGCACGAGCGACAAGCTATCTTGCTGTAGGTAACGATCGAGCCGAGCCTGCGGCAATCCGCCGAGTTCGGCTCGCATGCGCGCTACATCGCGGGGCGAGAATTCGATCGGCGTCAGATCCGGATCGGGAAAATAGCGGTAATCGTGCGCCTGCTCTTTATTGCGCATCGAATGCGTCGTGCCGGCAGCTTCATCCCAGCCGCGCGTCTCCTGAACCACGCGCGCGCCACTCTCGAGCAACGCGATCTGCCGCACGGTCTCGCTCTCGATCGCGCGCCCGACCGACCGAAACGAATTCATATTCTTTATCTCGGTTTTCGTACCGTAGTCGCTCGCGCCGACGGGACGCAACGACAGGTTTACGTCGCAGCGGAGCGAGCCTTCCTCCATCTTTACGTCGCTGATGCCGAGTGCCACGAAGGTTCGTTTCAGCGTTTCGAGATACGCGACCGCTTCGGCCGCACTTCGGATGTCGGGTTCGGACACGCACTCCATTAACGGTACGCCCGCGCGGTTGAAGTCGACGAGCGAATGCGTGCTGCCCGCGATGCGGCCGTCGCGGCTCCCGGCGTGCGTTGATTTACCCGTATCCTCTTCGAGATGGATCCGCGTTAAGCGGCAACGGCCGAGCGTGCCGCCCGGCAACCGGAACGAAACGCTGCCGCCCTGCGTAAGTGGGGTATCGTACTGCGAAATCTGATAATCTTTGGGCATGTCGGGATAAAAATAATTTTTGCGGTCGAACTTAGAGAACGCCGGAATCTCCGCATCGAATGCAAGCCCGGCTTTTACAAGCAGCTCGATCGCGAGCCGGTTCGGCACGGGCAGAGCACCCGGCATCCCAAGGCATACCGGACAAACGTGCGTATTGGGTTCGGCACCGAAAACGTTGCGGCAACCGCAAAACATCTTCGTTTCCGTCTTCAGTTCGACGTGGCATTCGATGCCGATGACCGTCTCATATGGAACGTCGTTGACGCGCACGAGCCCCGCTTGCGCGTCGATCGTCGCGCTCATGCACGGCTCCCGGCGGTCCTCGAAGCGAGCGTCCCCGGCGGCGGGACGCTTCGCGCTATGGCATGCTGCGTGCCGCGTTCGTAAGCATGTGCGATACCTAGTAATGCAACGTCCGCGAAGAGCGGTGCGCTCAGTTCGAGTCCGAGCGGCAACGACGTTTCGCGACCCTGCGGCGTAACGTAGCCGCACGGCACCGATAGCGACGGCAAGCCCGCGAGCGACATCGGAATCGTATAGTAATCCATGAGATACATGCTGACGGGATCCGCTTTCGCCGCGAATTCGAATGCGGGCGACGCCGCGGCAGGACACGCGATGACGTCGCAGGCGGTGAAAGCGCACGCGAAATCGCGTGCGATCAGGGTGCGCGCCTTCTGCGCGCGGACGTAGTAGGCATCGTAATATCCGCTAGACAACGCGTGCGTCCCGATGAGAATCCGGCGCTTCACTTCGTCGCCGAAGCCCCGCGCGCGCGTCCGCTCGTAGGTTTCACCGACGTCAGCTCCCTCGATCCGCAATCCGTAGCGCATGCCGTCGAAGCGCGCAAGATTTGACGAACATTCGGCGGGGGCAATGAGATAGTAGGTTGCGATGCCGTGCTCCGCAGTCGGCAACTCGACCTCCACGAGTTCCGCTCCGAGACGCTCGAGATCCGCATACGCCCGTTCGTAGACGGCGCGCACGTCCCGCTCGAGCGCGTCGAGCCCGAATTCCTTGACGATGCCGACCCGCACGCCGCGCAAATCGTCGCGCAGCTTCCCCGAAGCCGGTTCCACGGCGCGCTCGACGGACGTCGCGTCGCACGGATCCTTGCCTGCCATAACGTCGTAACAGAGCGCGGCATCTTCAACCGTTAGCGAAATCGGCCCGATCTGATCGAGACTGGACGCGAATGCGATCAATCCATAGCGCGAAATGCGACCGTAGGTCGGTTTGAACCCGACGACGCCGCAAAACGCGGCCGGTTCGCGAATCGAGCCGCCCGTATCGCTGCCGAGCGCGAGCGTTGCTTCTCCGGCGGCAACGGCGGCAACACTGCCGCCGGAACTGCCGCCCGGAACACGCGTGAAATCCCAGGGATTGCGCGTTACGCCGAGCGCGCTATTCTCGCAGGACGACCCCATGGCAAATTCGTCGAGATTCGTTTTGCCCAGCGGGACCGCGCCCGCATCGAGTAGACGCTGTACGGCGGTCGCCGTATACGGCGCGATCCAGCCCTCGAGAATGCGCGACGCACACGTCGTGCGCGTGCCGATCAAACACATGTTGTCTTTTACGGCTAGCGGTACGCCTGCGAGCGGCAACTTTTCGCCGCTGCGCACGCGATCGTCGACACGCTCGGCATACACGTTCGCCAGCTCCGCCGTCTGCGAAAGGTAGGCTCCGATGGCACCATCGCGTGCCAGGACTCTCGCCCCCATCTCACGCGCCAGTTCGAGCGCGGAAAGCTCGCGCGCGTTGACGGCACGCGCTATCTCCGTCGCTGTCCGCTCGGCCATCACAGGTCCTCCGCGATGATGCGCGGGACGCGAAAATAGGAGCCTTGACGTTGCGGCGCAAGGGCCAGCACGACGTCTCGTTCGAGCGACGGCCGCGCCACGTCGTCGCGCAGCACGTTCGTGGCGGGGACCACTTGGGCCGTCGCCGAGACGTCTTGCAGCGGCAGTTTCTCCAGCGTCGCGACGTGTTCGAGGAGCGCCGCGAGTTGCACGCCGAAACGCTCCACTTCATCCTTCGTAAGCGCGATGCGCGCTAATTTTGCGACGTACGCGACGTCGATATCGGCGGAAGCCACCGTGTCATGCCTCCCGGAGCTGAAAATCAAACGGAGCGACGTCGGACCGGTGCAGCGCGGCGAGCGCCTCGATGTGCCCCGTCTGCGGAAACATGTCGAATGGCTGCACTGCGCTTAGCAAGTATCCGCCCGCGACGAGCTGGGCGACGTCGCGGGCCAGCGTCGCGGGATTGCAAGAGAGATACCACACATGCGGTACGCGAGCCCGGGTGAGCGCCGCAAGCGTTGCCTCATCGCTGCCCTTACGCGGCGGATCGAGAAACACGACGTCCGCCGACGCGAGCGCCGCGACGCCCGTCTTCGAGCGCAGCGTCGTGTCGACGCGGCCGTTGATAAAAGCGGTTTGGGCGCCGACGCCGTTGAGCGCGGCATTGGCAATCGCCTCGCGGACGGCGTGCGGGTTCTCTTCGATGCCGACCACTCGGGCGCCGTGCTTCGCGAAGAACAGCGCGAACGTGCCGGCGCCGCAGTAGAGATCGATGATATGGTGCGCGCCCCGGGCGTGGCTCGACAAAAAATCGAAGATCTTGCCGACCATTTCGCTATTGACTTGAAAGAACGATGCCGGCGAGACGCGGAAGCGGATCCCGTCTATCTCTTCGGTCATCCCGGACTGCCCGTAGACCGTGACGTTCTTGCGACCCATAACTGCGTTCTCGCTCGGCGGCTCGAACGAGTTGCTGATGCCGACCGTTCCAGGCAACTTGGCCGCGACGGCTTCCGCTAACGGCGGCAACGTGCTCGACGCCCGCTCGGTCGTCAACGAGACGACGCCCTCACCCGAAGCACGGCCCGCGCGGGCAATCACGTGACGCGCTCCGGCAAAGGCGCGTTCCGTTTGGGGCGAACCAGCCGCGTCCCAGAGCCCCGCAATGGCGCGATCCAGCTGCGGCATGACGATCGGACACGTTTCGATCGGAACGATGTCGTGCGTGCGCGCTGCGTAGAAGCCGAATCCGGGTGTTTCTCGTCCGGCTGCCGCGACGACCAACGCCATCTTGTTCCGATAGGCGCGCGGCACGTCCATGCCGATCGGCATCCCGACCTGCGCTCCAACGATGCCGCCGAGGCGGCGCAAAGCGTTCTCCACGATGCCGCGCTTCCATGTGAGCTGCGCGGGATACGCGAGGTGCTGCACCTGACAGCCGCCGCATACGCCGAAGACTCCGCAAAAGGGCTCGACCCGGTCGGGGGACCGGTCGAGCAGCTCGACGAGCTCCGCAACCGCATACTTCGCTTTGACCGCTTCAATTCGAACGCGCGCCCGTTCGCCGGGAACGGGCCCGAGAACGTAGACGACCATCCCGCCCGCACGGCCGACGGCTTGACCCGTTTTGGCGATGAGATCCGTGCACGCAACTTCGACGACATCTCCGGGCAACAGCGCCGATAGCGGTGCGGTCTCGCTACGAATCAGACTTTTTATCATCGAGCTGCGCGAGCAGCCGATTCGCTTCGTCGATTAATTGCTGAATACGCTCGGTCGTCGGATCGGTCGGGACGCGCGCCAGAGCCACGCGGACGATCGCGTAGGCGATTCCTGCCGAAACCGCGGCCACTCCGATAAAAGCGAAAATGCGCGTCCGCACGGCATCGCCCGCGATCGTCGCTTCTTCCTGCTGTTGGGGGGTCGCCGTCACGGAATTCGCATGATTCGCGTACGTCTCGATCCCCGGACCATCTGCCATACGACCCCATTTCGCGTTCCGCAGCGCGATGCATCCTGCAGCGTGCTTACGCCGGGTCGCGCGAGCTGCTTGTCTTGAAAGAACGGAGCCGTTCGTGAATCTCCGTGAACAAGAACGGGCGGCGAAGAGCTCCGGCAGCTCCGCCTGCGACCGCGGCCCGCACGAGAGCCGTCTCATCGAGGGCCGCCGTGACGAATACGCTCGCTTCCGGGACGGCCGCACGAAGCTCAGAGATCAGGGCGACGATGCCGGCGCCCGTTAGCCGACCATCGACCACAATCGCGTCGGGTTGCACGTCACGCGCCAGGCTTCGCGCCTCGTCCGCCGTTGCCGCTTCGGCGGCAATCGAATGCCCGAGCGCCGTGACGATGCGCGCGAAGCTGGCGCGCAAGATCGGCGCATCGTCGACGATGAGAATTCGCACGGCGGCACTACACGCGCGGCTCGCGGATACGCGCGCACCATCGCGCGAACGAAGCGAACGGCATTGTGGCTTCTCTCTCCGTTGCAAGCACCGGCGGCGGCAGCGAGATTGCTGCGCTCGCTCCCGGGAGTTCGCACAGCATCGTTATCTGGGCCGGACTGCGACCGAGGACGTAATAACGTTCCGCGACTCGCACGACGTGCAGGGAGGCGGAATTCGGGAGGGCCGTGGTTTCAAGGACGGCGACCAGCCGGCCGCCGGGCCGTGACGTTGCCGCCGTGCGAACCGTCGCGCGCCCGACGGCTTGAAGCAGGTACAGGACGATGCCGACGATGACGCACGCTGCGGCGAGCCGGCCGAACATCGCGACTTCGATCACCGGGCGCCCCCAGCGATGCCGCGCCGATAGGCGATGGCGGCTTCGGCGACGGCTTGCGGCGTCTCCTCGACTACGAGCACGTTGCCCGTTGTGAGCGTGACGACGGTCTCTCCGTCAGCGGAGGACTCAACCGTCTCGACGAGGTCGGCATTGACGATCACCGGGTGACCGCTACGCCGGTGAAGCGTAATCACAAAGCGAACGTTCGCAGTGCAGAACTGCCGCCGGGGTTCGATCGTAAGCAGTTCATTTCGTCGGTTTCGGCGCTTTCGGCTCGCTCGCGGAGCTCGCGATACTCCTCGAACCGCCGTTCGCGAAGACGCTCGAGAGCACGACGTCCGCTCGCGATCCGGACGTAGCCGCAGCGCGCCTGCGCAAGGACGGCTGCAGCTTGTTGCGCTTCGCGCAGACGTTCCCGGTATAGGCCCGAGAGCGCGATCGACCCGGCCTCGGCCACCGCGAAACTGCCCGCGTCGCCGGCCCCGGCAATCGTCGTCGCCAGCGCGCGAAACTCCGCGAGTCGTGACTCGACGGCCCCGAGCTGGGAGGCGACTTTATCACACGCCAACCGAGCGTCCACGATCAGACCACGGGCCAGCGTCTCGTTCGCATGGGCGCGATCAAGCGCGGGCTGTAACCGAAAACGAAAACGCGACATAGTGCTTTGGTCATCACGCGCGCTGACCGCGCCGCTAGGGGCGTCCGCGCGAGGCGGCCTCACGACCGCCACGGTCATGGAAGGGCGAGCGCTGCTCGTTCAGGGCCGACCGACACCGCATCGATCGGCACGCCGAGAGCGCGTTCGATGCCGTCGAGATACGCTCGGGCCGCCGCCGGCAGCTTCGGGATGCGGCGAATCTCGCGTAGATCTTCGGTCCAGCCCTCGAACCACTCGAGATCGAGCGTTAAGCCGGGATCCGCGGCCGCTTCGAAACCCGCCGGAGCTTCGGCAACGCGATAACCGCGCACGATCGCGAGCCGATCGATGCCGGTTAGGACGTCGAGCTTGGTAACGACCGCGCTCGAGAGGCCATTGAGGCGCACGGCATAGCGAGCTGCGACCGCATCGAACCAGCCGCAACGGCGGGGCCGTCCCGTGACGGTACCGAACTCGCCGCCACCTTCACGCAGCCGGTCGGCCGTCGCATCGCTCAACTCCGAAGGAAACGGTCCCGCGCCGACGCGCGTGCAGTAGGCTTTGACCACTCCGACGACGCGCCCGATCGTCGTCGGCCCGATGCCGAGGCCGGTGCACGCACCGCCTGCAATCGTGTGCGAACTCGTCACGTAAGGATAGGTCCCGTAACCGACATCGAGTAACGTGCCTTGCGCGCCTTCGATCAACACCCGTTTACCGCCCTCCAGCGCCGCATGCATGTAGTCGACTCCACTTACTACGTGCGGTAAGACACGCGGTAGGCGTTCGAGCGTTTGCGCGATGATATCGCCTTCGCGAGGCGAGCTTTCCATCGGCGCGAACTGGCTCGACCGTCCGAGCAGGTTGTAGCGGATCTTGTCCGCGAGCGCTTCGCGCCGCCGCAGATCGCCGAACGTAATGCCGGAACGAGCCGCCTTATCCGTATAGGCCGGGCCGATGCCGCGACCCGTCGTCCCGATGGCCGCTTCACCGCGAGCCTTTTCACTCGCTTGATCGAGCGCCGCGTGATACGCAAAAACGATGTGCGCTTTATCGGAAATTTTTACGCGCGAGATATCGACGCCGATGCCGGCCAGCATCTCCAACTCCGTAACGAAGCCCTCGAGGCTCACGACGGTACCGCCGCCGATGAAGAGTTCGGGCCGATCCTGCAGCACGCCGCTCGGCACGATCCGAAGCGCAAGTTTACGGTCGCCGACGACGAGCGTGTGGCCGGCGTTGTCGCCGCCGCCGAAGCGCGCGACCACGTCGTAATCGCCGGCATACGAATCGACGACCCGGCCCTTTCCCTCGTCGCCCCATTGGATTCCGAGAATGATATCGGCCTTATTGTCAGTCGTCATTCGCCGCGGAACTCGAGATCGGAGGTGTTGCCCATCGGGATCTCCGGTATGCCGCCGAAGCTCGTCATGACCCACTCCGAAAGCAACGCGTTCGGCCAACCGAAGTCTTTGCGCGAATAGCGGAGCGGGTTGCTCGGGTCGAACGATTCATGCAGCAAGTGATCGCCCGGGTCGCTCGCCAAAAGCTCCGCCAGCACGTCCCGGCGTTCCCCGGGCGAAATCGACGTCAAGCCCTGTACGACGAGCCCCAGCGGCCAAACGAACCCGTCGCTCGTATGCGCGCTGCCGATGCCGCGTGCTATGGAACCTGCGTAATAGTATGGGTTGTCGCGCGACAGGAGGAAGCGCCGTGTGTTACGGTATACGAAAGCATCGGGACGCGTGTACCCCATGTATGGTGCGGCGAGCAGACTCGGAATGTTCGCATCGTCCATCAGCGTTTTATTACCGAGCCCATCGACTTCGTATGCATAGACGTAACCGTAATTCGGCGTGAAGACTTCGCCATAGGTTTGAATGCCGTCCTGCACTTCAGAGCGGAGCGTGTGCGCACGACTGCTCTTGATGAGATTGCGGTAGACCGTGCGCTCGATCTCCTCGAGATCGCCGAGCGCGACCACGGCCATCATCTCCGAAGGAATAAGGTAGTTGTATTTGCATGCGTCGTCGGAGGGCCGAAAGCCCGTCCAGATCATGCCCGTGTACGCAACCGGGTTGGGTCCGGCGTTTCCGTTATCTTGTCGCAGCTCGTGGTGTGTATAGCGTGAATTGTGCGCGTGATCTTGCTCTCGCTCCATCGTTTCGAGAGCTTTGTCGAAGGCCAGCGATTCATCACCTGTAAAGATCGACGCATCGCCCGTCACCTTCCAGTACTCCCAAGCGAGAATCAACGGATAGGCCAGCGAGTCGAGTTCGAATTTTTGTTCCCAGACCCGGTAGCTGAGTGTGAAGGCGTTCGCGTAGGGATCGATTTGCAGATATTTCGCTTCCCGCGCGACGATGCCACGCAAAAGACCCGCGACTTGAGGGTCGTTCTTGGCGAAGAACAAGTACGGCCGCACTTGAGCGCTCGCGTCGCGCAACCATTCGGCGGGGATATCACCCGTCTTGACGTATGCGGTGCCGTCAGCCGCGAGCGACGCCTGCTGACTCGTGTTGAGCAGCGCCGCGCGATACATGGCTTCGAGTCTCGAGTTCGGATTGCGATAAGAGGCTGCGGCCGCGGCGATCGACGTGAGCTCGACCGCCTGCGCGGCATTCGAACACGAGGCGATCATGACGGCAAGCAGCGCGGCAATACAGGAGCGCACTCCCGGCTCGTTACGTTGCGTCCGCGGCGAATTCCGCTTGTGCACGCGCTCGCAAATGCTTGTAGATGGCATGGGATGGAAAGCCGAGCCGTTCGAGCGCGCGCGCGGCGCTCGGATAGCTGAGTGCGGTGCGCGTACGCAATAGTTTATCGAGCGCCGATGCGAGCCGTTCGCCCTCTCCCCGTTCCGCCGTTACGACGCTGCTCTCGGCCGCGTCGCGATCGATACCACGGCGCACGAGCTCGGCGACCAGCCGCGCGTTACCGAGCGCCTTGGTACGACCGTCAACGAAGAGGCGCGCGAAGAGCCGATCGTCGAGGAAGCCGTCGGCTTTACAAGCGTCGACGGCGGCACGGACCTCGTCTTCGCTAAAGCCGCGGCGGTTAAGACGAGACCACAGCGCAGATTCGGTCAGCCGGCGTTGCGCCAGCAGACGCAGCGCAACGAGGCGAGCCGTCGACTTGGGCCGCGCGGCCTTCGCTTCAGTCGTCGTGTGCGGCACCGGCTACGGTGAGAGCTGCATGGCCGTTGGGTGAAGCTACGGCTTTAAGGGCATCGCGAATTTTCGTGGCGATCTCTTCCGCAACATCCGTATGTTCCTCGAGGAACGCTTTCGAATTCTCACGCCCTTGACCGACACGTACGTCGCCGTATGTGTACCAAGAACCGCTTTTCGCGACGATGTTCCGTTCGAGCGCGACGTCGAGAATCGAGCCCATCTTCGAAATGCCTTTGCCGTAGGTGATATCGAATTCAGCTTGGCGAAAGGGTGGCGCGACTTTGTTTTTGACGACCTTCACGCGCGTGCGAGAGCCGACGACGTCCTGACCGATTTTAATTTGTTCGAGTTTACGAACGTCCAGGCGGACCGAGGCATAGAACTTGAGCGCGCGGCCCCCGGACGTCGTCTCGGGACTGCCGAACATCACGCCCACTTTTTCGCGCAACTGGTTGATGAAGATCATCACGCATTTCGAGCGTGAAATCGCCGCCGTTAATTTACGCAGTGCCTGCGACATCAGACGCGCTTGCAAACCGACGTGCGTGTCGCCCATATCGCCCTCGAGCTCGGCTTTCGTAACGAGCGCAGCGACCGAGTCGACGACCACGACGTCGACCGCGTTCGAGCGCACGAGCATCTCGGCAATATCGAGCGCCTGTTCACCCGTATCGGGCTGCGAAACGAGCAGATTGTCGAGATCGATGCCGAGAGCGTTCGCGTACGTGGGATCGAGGGCGTGCTCGACGTCGACGAAGGCGGCCGTGCCGCCCATTTTTTGAGCTTCGGCGATGATGTGCAATGCGAGCGTCGTCTTACCGCTCGATTCCGGGCCGTAGATTTCTACGACGCGGCCCCGCGGCACGCCGCCGATACCGAGCGCGAGATCGAGCGCGATCGAGCCCGTCGGGATCGCTTCGATCAGCATCCGTTCGGAAAAGTCACCCATTTTCATAATGGAGCCCTTTCCGAATTGCCGTTCTATCTGTGCGAGCGCGTTTCCGAGCGCTACCGCCTTATCGTCCGCCACGTTGCCTTGACTCCTTGTGATTTTGCGCTGCTCGCGCTTGCTATATCGTAGGACACGGATGTGCCACCATTATGGCACTAGTGCTTGGCACTGGATCGGCGCTTAAGCGCGCTACGTGGGTTGAAAAAGCGCATCGAGAAAAGCCGCCGGCTCGAACGGGCGCAGCGCGTCGATAGCCTCGCCGAGGCCGATGTATTTTATCGGCACGACGAGCGTATCGACAATGGCGACGAGCACCCCGCCTTTCGAGGTGGAGTCGAGTTTCGTCACGACGATGCCCGTCAGCGCGGTCGTCTCGTTGAACAGTTTCGCTTGTGAGATCGCGTTCTGCCCCGTCGTCCCGTCGACGACGAGCAACGTCTCGTCCGGCGGCGCGCCCGTTTCGCGTTCGATGATGCGGCGCATCTTCTTGAGCTCTTCCATCAGGTTTGTTTTCGTTTGCAAACGCCCCGCCGTATCGATGATGACGACGTCGATTTTGCGCGCCTTGGCGGCCGAAAGCCCGTCGAACACGACGGCTGCCGGATCGGAGCCTTCGCGTCCGCGAACGAACTCCGCGCCGCTGCGTTCGGCCCACACCGCGAGCTGTTCTGCGGCGGCGGCGCGAAACGTATCCGCCGCTACGAACATCACGCGCTTGCGCTGCCGCGACAAGGCATAGCCGAGCTTACCGATCGTCGTCGTCTTGCCACTGCCGTTGACGCCCACGACGAGTACGACCGCGGGCCTATGGCGCAGCTCGAGGCCCGCGTTCGGCAGGGTCAGAAACGCTCGTACGTCCTGCTTGAAGCGCGCCACGGCTTGATCGCTACGGCCCCAAAATTCTTGCCGCGCGACCACCCGCAGCCCGTCGAGGATCTTCTCGGTCGTCGGCACACCGAAATCCGCCGCGATCAAGATCTCTTCGAAATCGTCCCAAAACTCGCGGTCGAGGGGGCGCTTTTGCTCGGCCAACGTCTCGACGGCCGCCAGGGACTCACGCGAGCGCCCGAGTGCGGTCTTGAGTTTCGAGAACCAGCCCATCGAATGTCAGCCGTTCGCGACGTTAAATCGAACCCCTGTTCGATTGGCGCCTACGGGTGCTCGGGCCGTTGCCGAAACGTGAGGTTGATACGTTCGCCTGCGATGCGGGCATTTTTGGCAACGCGATGTTCGTAATTCGTCTGCGTCGCGCCGCGCATGACGAGCAGATCGCCGTGCTCGAGATCGACGGAGAGAATCTGGCCGCGCTCGCGTTTCGAACGCAGATCGAACGCACGCGTCGCACCGAGGGTGAGCGACGCGATGACGGGCGCGCTAAGTCCGTCGACTTCGCGGTCATGATGCCAGGCAACGCTGTCGCGGCCGGTGCGATAGCGATTTAAAAGTACGTACGCAAAACGCGCCGCGGTGAAGACCTCGAGTTCCGCTCGCAGCGCAGCGAGCTCCGGCGTGAAGGGCTCGGTCGCGGGGCAGCCCTCTCCGAGCCAGGCCTGCTCTCGGGGCACGTCTACGTAGCGGTCGTACATCTTGCGCCGCTCCTGCGTCCAGCCCGCACGGCGCCGGATCGATGCCAACAGCGCGTCGGCGCGGCTGCGGTCGAGCCAGCCGCGCCACAAGCGAACGTCACCATCGCCCGCGATCAAGCCGTCCTCCACGGGCGAGGAAGGCCCGGCGAAGAGCTCGAGTTCGGCCCTGCCTCGCAAGCGGCGCTGGATCAGCCGAGTACCCCCGGACCGGGTGCGGGCGGCGTTCGCCGCACGTACTTCTGTTTGATCGTCGGATCGTTCTCCCGAAAGCCGAGGTCCGCGCGAAGTACGCGCAGCCGTTGCCGCAGATGTATGACCGCTTGCGCGTGAATCTGCGAAACCCGGGATTCAGAGACGCCGAGAATCGCCTTGATTTCCTTGAGCGTTTGCCCCTGAAAATAGTACAGGCTGATCACGGTCCGTTCCTGATGCGACAGCGAATCGACTGCGTCCACGAGCGCTTCTCGTACCTCACCTTGCTCCACTCCTGCGCCGAGATCGCCTTCGTCTCCGCGTAGCGTGTCCATCAACGGGATGTCGTTCCCCCGGTCGCTCGGAAGACGCTCTTCGAGCGAAAGCAGGGCCGTCGCGCGGACTTTTTGCTGCAGCGCTTCCAGCTCTTTGCGTGGCACGCCCATGCGCGAGGCAACTTCATCGTCAGCCGGCTGGTGACCGAGCTCGGCTTCGAGTTCGTGCTGAACGCGTTCCAGTTCACGCGCTTTCTGCCGCACTGCTCGGGGCACCCAGTCCAAGGCGCGCAGCGCATCGATAATCGCACCGTGAATGCGCGTTATCGCGTACGTCTCGAACTTGACGCCCCGCTCATCATCGTATTTCTCGATGGCGTCGATCAGCCCGACCACGCCATCGTTTATCAGATCGTTCAGTTCGACGTTCGGTGGCAAGTTCACGGAGATACGTCCCGCCACGTACTTCACGAGGTGGATGTACCGGTGAATCACCTCTGCCCGCGAATATGCGGTGCCCGCGATGACGTATTGCGAGCGCGTTTCTAGGTCCAAGGTAAGTGACGTTCAACAGAGACCCGCGCCTGACTGCAAATAATGGATAGTTCCTAGCGCAAGTTAGCCATATCGAATACGAGGGTTGGCAAGGGCATAGAGGACGTCGACGAGGGTGTTGACCACGACGAAGACCGTCGCGAAGAGGAGCACGCACCCGTTTACGAGCGGCATATCGCGGTTTTCGATTGCGTCGAAGGCCAGCCGGCCGACGCCGGGCCAAGCAAAAACGCTTTCAGTCAGCACGGCTCCGCCGAGCAGCAACCCGATTTGCAGGCCCACGATCGTCAAAATCGGGACGAGCGCGTTGCGTAGCGCATGATGGACGAGCAGCAGGCCCGGCCCGGCGCCCTTCGCGCGCGCGGTCCGAATGTAGTCGCTGCGCAGGACGTCCAGCATGCCGCTACGGGTTATTTTGGCGACGATCGCCAGCGGAATCGTCCCGAGCGCGACCGCGGGCAGGACGAGGTGACGCAGGGCATCGAGAGCCGCCCGGGCGTTGCCGGCGAGCAGCGCGTCGAGAATGACGAAGTGCGTGCGCGCCGGGACGAAATACGCGAGCGAAATGCGCCCGGACACCGGTAAAAGCGCATGTCCCGCCAGCGCCGGCAGCACGGCGAAGAGATAAACGAGCATGAAACCGAGCCAGAAGACGGGCACCGACACGCCCAGCAGCATCGCGCTCATCGTTATCGCGTCCAAAGCCGACGAGCGGCGTACGGCGGCTACGATTCCTGCCGGCACGCCCACGACGACCGCGAACGCGAGCGCGGCGACCGAGAGCTCCGCCGTCGCCGGAAAATACTGGGCCAGCTTCGTCACGACCGGCTGCGCGTCTACGAGCGAGCGTCCGAGGTCTCCATGCAACACCGCGGCCAGATAGAGCGCCAGCTGCACGTACCACGGCTTGTCGAGCCCGAGCGACGAGCGTAGCGCCAGGACCTCGGCCGGCGTCGCGTGGTCTCCGAGCCGGAGCGTCACGGGGTCGCCCGGGATAGCATGCATGAACGCGAAACTCAGCACCGTAATTGCGGCGAGCACCGCTATTAAACGCACGATCCGCCGCGCGACGAAAGCTGCCACCGGTCTACGCGCGGAGGGCGCGCATCGAAAAGAAGGCGGCTTGCGTAAAGAGATACACCCACTCCGCAAGCGAGAAATCGTTGCGGTCGCGCTGGATCATCGCCGCCAGGCGCGGCTCGCTGCCAAACTGCGAAAAGAGCACGTCGAAACGCTTGGGCCGATGTTCGAGAAACGTCATGAGTTTATGGCGGTGCCGCAGCCGGCCGTAAAACATCGACTTTACGTTGCGTTCGTACTGTTGCGCCGGAGCCGCGGTTCTGCCGGCGCGAGCGTCGGCGACGGCTTGGGCCGCAATGCGCCCGGACATGGCGGCTTCGTGGATGCCTTCGCCCGTCGTCGCATCGACGAACCCGGCGGCGGTCCCGGCCACCATCACGTCGCCGTCACTGACCGTCGGGCGGGGCGCACCGCCATATAGCAGGTTCCCCTCTTCGCGCACCGTGTAAGCGACGCCCGGGAAGAGCCGCGCCTGCACCGTCGGCAGAAACGCGTCGAGTTCCGCCCGCAGCTCCAACCCGGAGAATTTACCCGCGACGCCAAGACCGATCGAGAGGTGATCGCGCTTCGGAAACATCCAGGCGATCACGTTCCGCCCGCCCGTTGCAAGAAAATAGTGCATCTCGAGAATGCGATACGTTTCGTCGATGGCCGGCTTCTCGAGATAGACGCGATACTGAAGGCAGGTAATGAGCCCTTGCGCCCAGCGATCGTATGCTAGCGGCGACGCACCTTCCACCCGCGCGCTCGAACCTTGCGCGAGCAACACCGCACGGCTGCGAACCCGTTTGCGTTCGCCCGATTCGAGGTCGGCGTACTCGACGATCGTACTCGTGCCGTCACGCTCGTACCGGCGAAAGAGCGACCGGGTCCGAATTTCGACGCCTTCGTCACGGGCGAGACCCGCGATCGTTCCGTCGAGTTCTTCTCGCGTCGTCGTGTGGGCGACCCCGATCGGAAAGTCGAAGCGCTTTCCCGAAGGACCGTGAAGCGCGATCGTCGGCGGGTCGCAGTGCACGATCGAGCGCGGCAGCCCGAAATTTTCGCAGAAACCGGGTCGTAGACCGGCAGCGCACACGCGCTTGGGTCCGACGACGGGATCCCGCTCGAGCACCAGGGTTTCCACCCCGCAGCGAGCGGCTTCACGTGCGGCGGTCCCACCCGCGGGGCCGCAGCCCACGACTAAAAACTCGACCTCTTGCATGTCGCTGGCCCAGTTTCGCCTTGGCAGCGCGTTTTCCGTGCTGCCGTCACGCCCGGCGCGACTGGAGAGGACCACGTCTGCGGTAGGGGTAATCGCGACACGCACTTGGCTCCGAGTTCTGCCGGAGCCCTCTTTCTGTGAAAACGGCTTCCTGTAAGTAGGGTATTTTGAACGCATCCCTCGACATTGGTCTCGGCCTCGCCGCCGGGATTTTAGCCATCGTTTACGGTGGCTACCTGATCACTCTCGTGTTACGCCAATCGCCCGGCAACGCGCGCATGCAAGAAATTGCGGGCGCGATTCAAGAAGGCGCCATGGCGTTTCTGAAGCGACAGTATACGACGGTCGGCATCGTCGCGGTCGTCCTCTTTCTCGCGATCGGGCTCGCTCCGGCGCCGCTCGGTTGGGAGGCCGCCTTCGGATTCGCGATCGGCTCGATTCTATCGGGTGCGGCGGGCTTTATCGGGATGCTCGTCTCGGTTCGAGCGAACGTTCGTACGGCCGAAGCCGCGCGCGCAGGACTCGCTCCGGCGCTGGCACTCGCTTTCCGAGGCGGTGCCGTCACGGGTTTGCTCGTCGTCGGGCTCGGCTTGCTTGCGGTCAGCGGCTACTACGCGATCGTCCTGAAGCTCAATGCCGATTCGGCCTCGCAGGTCAGCGACTCGCTCGGTGCGCTCGTCGGTCTCGCCTTCGGCTGCTCGCTGATTTCCGTCTTCGCGCGCCTCGGGGGCGGCATTTTTACGAAAGCAGCCGATGTCGGCGCCGACCTCGTAGGCAAGGTTGAAGCGGGCATTCCCGAGGACGACCCGCGCAACCCGGCCGTCATCGCGGACAACGTCGGCGACAACGTCGGCGACTGCGCCGGCATGGCGGCCGACCTCTTCGAGACCTACGTCGTGACGACGGTCGCGGCCATGTTGCTCGGTCACCTCGTGCTGGGCAAGACGCTCGAATCGGCGACGACCTTCCCGCTGGTTCTCGGTGCGGTTTCGATCGTCGCCTCGATCATCGGGACGCTCTTCGTCCGGATGGGCAAGAACAGCTCCGCGAAGGGCAGCTCGATTATGGGTGCTCTCTATCGCGGCTTGATCGTGGCGGGCGTGCTGTCGGCGATCGCGTTCTTCTTCGTGACCCGAAGCGAGTTCTCGCAGGACGTTACGACGAGCGGCGGCATTACGTTTTCGGCGCTCGGCATCTGGATCTGCGCCCTCGTCGGGCTGGCCGTTACCGGGCTCATCACCTATATCACCGAGCTCTACACCGGTACGCAATACGCTCCCGTAAAAAACATCGCGAAAGCGTCGGTCACGGGTTCAGCGACCAATATCATCGCCGGTCTCGCCGTCTCGATGCAGGCTACCGCGCTGCCGGCCTTGACGATCGTCGTCGGCATCCTCGTTGCCAACGGCTTCGCCGGGCTTTACGGCGTCGGTATCGCCGTGATGGCCATGCTTTCCATGGCAGGCATCATCGTCGCGATCGACTCGTTCGGACCGATTACGGATAACGCCGGCGGTATCGCGGAGATGGCGGAGATGCCCGAAGCGGTTCGTAACGTCACGGATCCGCTCGACGCCGTCGGCAACACGACGAAGGCCGTCACCAAAGGCTACGCGATCGGGTCGGCCGGCCTCGCGGCCGTGGTATTATTCGCTTCGTTCTTGCAAGAGCTCTCGGACAAATGCCATGCCGCCACGACGGCGCTCTGCAACACGACGAGCGCGAGCCTATTCAACTCGTTCTTTAATATAGGTGACCCGTACGTGCTTACGGGGCTGCTCATCGGTGGCTTATGCCCGTATCTCTTCGCGTCGTTCTCGATGGAATCGGTCGGCCGCGCCGGCGGTGCGGTCGTCGAAGAAGTGCGGCGCCAGTTTCGGGAGATGCCCGGCATCATGGCCGGGACGCAGAAGCCGGACTACGCAACGACGGTCGATATCGTAACGCGGGCCGCGCTCAAGGAGATGATCGTGCCGGCACTCATACCGATCTGCGTCCCGATAGCAATCGTCCTGTTATCGTACGTATTGCCGAATTTCGGCGGCGCAAAAATGATGGGCGGCGCGCTCGTCGGAACGATCGTCACCGGACTATTCTTGGCGCTTGCAATGACGAGCGGCGGCGGTGCTTGGGACAATGCGAAAAAGTATATCGAGGACGGAAATTACGGCGGTAAAGGTTCGATCGCGCACGCCGCGGCGGTCACGGGCGACACCGTCGGCGATCCGTACAAAGACACGGCCGGCCCCGCGATCAACCCCATGATTAAAGTCTTTAATATCGTCGCTCTATTGCTCGTCGGTTTTCTCGTGCACTAGTGTGCCGACCCGTACGCGGCGTGACGGGCGCCTACGACAGCGAATCGCTTCGTGAACTGCTCCCAGTGCGGTGCGCACCGGGACGCAAGACCAATCGGAGGCGGTGGCTTGCCGCCCATCCAGCGCCGCTCGCTCGTATTGAAGCCGCGACCCTGCGTAAACCGCTCGTCGCCGGGAAATGACCAGTACGTACGATTTCGAGCGAGGATACACGATGACCACTCACGCTAGCGGCGGCTGGCTCGGCGCCACGTTTCCCGATCGGACGAGCGCCGAGAAATGTTCGGAAGATCTCAAGGCGAGCGGCTTCGACTCGCCTTGGCTAGCCGTCGTAGCGCCCGAGATCGGAACCCTCGAACACGCGGTCGCAGAAACGAACGACGGTCCCCTAGGGGCGTTGAGCCGCTATTTTAGCGGGCGGCACTCCTTGCGGCGCTTACTCATCGAGCACGGCCTGGGCGAATCGGAGGCGGCCCGTCTCGACGAAGCGGCCACGCCGAGCGGCGCCGTTATCGTGGTAGACGCAGGCGAGCGGGCGAGCGTGGCACAGGAGATCTTCCGTCGCGGAGCGTCGCGCGTGGTCGACCATGAAGGAGTGACGGGCGCCCGCTATCCCTCGACGACGGCCACGGTGCCGGGACAAGGCGACGAACTCGACCGCGGCAGCGGCGCCGCGTCTTCCGGCGGCGGTCTCGGCGCGACCACGGGCTTCATGAGCGAAAGCGGCGCCCGTAAAGATATGCGCGCAAACGATATCGGCGAAGTCGAGCCGAACTGAATCACAGTACGCAAACGTTTCCTAAAGCGACGAGTAAGAGCCGTCGTATTCGTTTCTGGAGGATAAAACATGAAACGTATTGCCGCATTCGCTTTTGGAGCGCTCGTCGCATGTTGCGCCGTAACCCCGGTTTGGGCTGACGATCAACAGACGGCCGAAGCGCAGATCGGCGCTCAAGAATACCAAGTCTTAGAAAAAAAGGGTGAGCTCATTGCGCGCTCGACAGCGCCGCAACTCTACGCGTTGCTCGACCCGATCGCGGCCCGCATAGCGACCGTCGCCAATCCACAGTACGGCTTCCCGTTTCACTTCATCTTGGTGCACGAAGCGCAGCCGAACGCTTTCGCCGTGCCGGGCGGAAACGTCTACGTGACGGACTCGCTGATGAAATTCGTCCAGAATCGTGAGGAGCTCGCGGGCGTCTTGTGCCACGAAACCTCACACGACATCCACCACGACGTCATCAACAACAACTCGAAAGATCAAACCCTCGGGACCGTTATCGGCGTCCTCGGGGCGCTAACGGGTATTAGTAAGAGCGGGCTCGGGCAGCTCGCCGAAAATGGAGCTTATACGCTCCAGAGCGACCGCTTTTCGCGCACGGTCGAAAGTGCGGCCGATCACAAAGGAGCGGAGACATGCGCGCAGTCCGGCTTTAATCCGTGGGGCATGGTCTGGCTCTTCAAGAACTTTGAAGCGGCCGACACCGGCGGATCGATGGAAGTCTTATCCGACCATCCCAACGACGCCCATCGCATTTCGGCGCTCGAATCGTATTTCGCAAGCGATCCGCAACTGTTCGGGAAGTATTCGTCGAACATCGCAACCGCAACCCCGCTGGGAAGCTCGACCACCCGCAGCGTTAGCGTGCAGCATCCGTATGCTAAAAAGAGAAGCGCGATGCACGCGCCGGCGAAATACTGCTGCGCTCCACAGAGGTAGGGCGTGCGTTCGCGGCCCAATCGTTTCTGCACGGAAAGGAGCCCGGCGAGCGCCGAGCCCTTCCCGCACGATTGACGGAGGTTTAGCGAACTTCGACCGTGGCGCCGACTTCAGCGAGCTTGGCTTTAATTTGCTCGGCTTCGTCGCGCGGCACGCCCGTTTTAATCGGCTTGGGCGCGCTTTCGACGAACGCCTTCGCTTCGGTCAAGCCGAGGCTCGTCAGCTCCCGAACGGCCTTGATGACCTTGATCTTCTCGGCGCCGACTTCGGTGAGCACCGCGTCGAACTCCGTCTTTTCCACGGCCGCAGCGGGAGCCGCAGCGCCGGCGCCGGCAGAGGCCGCCGCTACCGGTGCGGCAGCGCTGACGCCCCACTTCTCTTCGAGGGCTTTAACGAGCTCGTTGAGCTCGAGAACCGTTAACTTCTCAACTTCAGAGATCAGATCGGCAACTGCCATGATTTCGTAACTCCTTTAGGAACCGGGCTCGGCGAGTTGCTTCTCGCGAGCGGAAAGTACGCGGACGAATCCGCTGGGATTTGCAGCCAGCACTCCGACAAGTCCGCGCAACGGACTCGTCAGCAGACCGAGAACCTGCGCTTGAAGCTCGGCTTTGGACGGAAGCGAAGCAAGAACGTTTACTTGGGCCGCGTCGAGCAGCTGCCCGTCGACATATCCCGCCTTCACCTGGAGCGGCTTAACGTCGTCGTTAAACTGCTTGAGCGCCTTCGCGGGCGACACCGGGTCGGCCGGTGAGAAGATTACGCCGGTCGGGCCCGCTAAAACGCTTTCGAACTTCTTAGCAAGGTCATCACCCGCCGCGATCGAGAACAGGCTATTCTTAACGACGGCATAGCTCGAGCCGTCTTTGCGCAGCTCCGTTCGCAAGCGCGTAATTTCTTCGACCGTGAGGCCGGCATAGTTCGTAAAGAACAAATACTTTGAATCGGCTAAGCGCTTGCGCAGCTCCTCGATCGTCTGTTCTTTTTTTGCAGTAGGCATAGGCTTCTTTCTTCGAAGAAACGACGCTCCAATCTCGCGAGGAGCGTCACCTTGCCGTACCGGGGCGCCGCAGCGCATCCGCTATCAACTCGTGAAACGTCATCCTCGGTAGGCGCGGGTGCATTATCCGTTCGAAAACGGACCTACGGTCATCGGAGCCGTCGGATATCGTACTTGAAATCCGGCGCGGATGCAAGAGAGCGAGCCGGACGTCTTGCCGGCTCGCTCGGCGGAGTTATTCCGTCGCGGCAGTTGCTCTAACGCGGCTCGGATCGACTCTTACACCCGGACCCATGGTGCTCGCGAGCGTAACGCTGCGAACGTATGTACCCTTCGCTGCCGACGGCTTTGCACGCACGATCGCATCGAGCAAGGTCGCGACGTTCTCGGCAAGTTGCGATTCGCCGAAGCTTGCTTTGCCGACGATCGTATGCACGATGCCGGTTTTGTCCAAACGATACTCGACCTTACCGGCTTTGATATCGCGGATAGCGTTGCCGATATTCGGCGTTACCGTGCCCGACTTCGGATTGGGCATTTTCTGAGCGAGGATGCGACCCAGATTAGAGCCGACGGCGCCCATCATGTCGGGTGTCGCCACGGCAACGTCGAAATCCGTGAAGCCCGCCTTCACGCGGTCGATCAAGTCTTGCTCCCCGACGACGTCGGCTCCGGCAGCCTCGGCGTCGCGCGCCTTCTCACCTTTTGCGAAAGCAATCACGCGCACGCTGCGGCCCGTTCCATGCGGCAGCAGTACGGTGCCGCGAACGTTCTGGTCGCTCTTCTTCGGATCGACACCTAAGCGAATATGGATCTCGACCGTCTCGTCGAATTTTGCCGTCGCGTTTTTCTTGACCGTGGCCGTCGCTTCGACGATATCGTGCAGCTTCGTGCGATCGAACGACGCGGCTAGTGCGCGGTACTTCTTACCATGATGCTGAGCCACTACGCCGTTACCTCGACGCCCATCGACCGCGCCGTGCCGGAAATAATCCGGACCGCCATATCGACATCGTTGGCATTGAGATCCGCCATCTTCGTCTCGGCGATCTCGCGTAGTTGCTTCGCGCTGATCTTGCCGACTTTATTGCGATTGGGAATGGCAGAACCCGACTCGATGCCGATGGCTTTCTTAATTAGAAAGCTTGCGGGTGGGGTCTTCGTCACGAACGTGAACGTGCGGTCTTCGAAGACCGTGATTTCGACGGGAATGACCATCCCGGCTTGCGACTGCGTGCGCTCGTTATATTCTTTGCAGAACGCCATAATGTTGAGCGAGTAAGGTCCGAGCGCCGGACCGACCGGCGGTGCCGGTGTCGCCTTGCCCGCATTGAGCTGAAGGCCTATTTTGCCTACGACGCGTTTCGCCATGCTGTCTCCTTTGCGATCGCCAAGGGCGATCTACCCCTCGTAAAACGCGCCGGACGTGGGGTGACGTGCTCGGCGCAACCGTTCAAGTATACCATGGCGACGGCCGTGGACCAAACTCGAACGCTTTGCAATCGAAGACGTTAGACGGGCGGCTCGAGACCCGGCCGCACGTTGAAACGCTGCGCCACCCGGCCGCCGACGTACCCGGACACCCCGAGAATTGCAAGCGCAGCCGCATTCGCTCGCGCATCGGCGAGCGTCAGTCGGCCGGCCTGGGAGCGCGCAGCCGAACCCGCTTCGCCGTCGAGGCGGCCTTCGGTTGCGACCGCACCCCGGCGCAGAGCCGCCAGCGCATAAAAGCCGGCGGCTCCAAGATTGAGCAGCGCGTGGAAGGCCGCCAGGGGGCGACCCGCAGGCTTTGCAGGCGAGTACCGCACGACGTCGCGCAGCCCGAAAGCGCCGGATACGAGCGCTCCCGCGAGCCCAAAGATCATCGCCCTCTCCGACGCGCGGGCAAAGCCGTTATCGTCTGCGCCATAATGCGATAGCAGGTCGAAACCCAAACTTGCGGTCCAGGAAACGAGCGGAACGCCAACGGCGATCGGATGAAACGAACGGCTTTGCCGATCCTCACTCACGCGCCGAGCTCCCGAGCGGAACTACACCTTTTCGATCTGGTAGAACTCGAGTTCGACCGGCGTCTCGCGGCCGAAGATCGAGATGAGCGCACGAACCTTTTCCTTCTCGGGCGCAATCTCATCGACGATGCCGGTGAAGTCGAAGAATGGGCCACTCGTAACTTTGACCCGGTCGCCTTTGGCGAAATCGATCTTCAACTTGGGAGTTTCGATACCCATCTGCTTCAGGATCGTCTTGACTTCTTTTTCTTGCAGCGGAACGGGCTTCTCACCGGCGCCGGGCGAGCCGACGAACCCCGTGACGCCGGATGTGTTACGCACGACGTACCAAGACTGGTCGTCCATGTCCATCTCGACCAGGACGTAGCCTGGGAAAACCTTTTTCGGCGTGATCTTACGCTTGCCGTCTTTAAACTCGACTTCGTCTTCCATCGGCACCAACACGCGAAAGATCTTGTCCTGCATGTTCATCGAGTGGATACGGCGTTCGAGATTGGCTTTGACCTTATTCTCGTAGCCCGAGTAGGTATGAATGACGAACCAGTTGCGACGCTCGCTCTTGGCATTTACTAAGGCTGCCGGTGCGATGATCGGCTCGACTGGAATAGCGTTTTCCACGGAAACCTCTAACGATGTATCAAGCCGAAAATCAGCCCAAAGAGCTGGTCGGCAAGATACGTGTATAACCCGACGGAGATGACCAGGCCGATGGTGAGGATAGTAGCCGAAACCCATTCCGGGCGCGTCGGCCAGGTGACGCGGCGCATTTCGTTGACCAGATCGCGGACGAAGCGTTCGGCACTCGCCTGACGCGCCGCGCGGTCACCGCTGGGACGGACCGGAGGGCGGCCCGGGCCTGCCGGGCGTACGGTCGTTCCGCCGCCGCCGCCGCCTCCTCCCGTTGGTCTATTCATGCGCTCGTGCTCCCTCTCGTAATTTTCTGGCAGGGCGGACAGGACTCGAACCTGCAACCGACGGTTTTGGAGACCGCAACTCTACCAATTGAGCTACCGCCCTGTGCGCTTTGGTGGCTCGAGCGTTGGCCGCCGGACTGCGTCGCTACGGTGCTCATGTACCCGGTGGGTACACTTCGCACCTAGGCTCCTTGCCGGCGGCCAACGCTCGAGCCACATCGTACTGCAGGTGTACCATTATATGATGCTGGTGCTGGGATTTGCTAGCGCCGGCGGCGGAGACGCTCTTGAACACTATTTGGTTTCGCGGTGGGGGCGGGCGCAGCGGCAGAAGCGGCAATATTTCGAGAGTTCGAGGCGGTCGGTGTTCTGCTGCTTGTTCTTCTGCGTGTTGTAATTGCGGCGCTTGCACTCTTGGCAAGCCAGTACGACCATAACGCGGTGCTCTTTTTTCGCCATCTTCTTATCCTATTACGCCGGGCCGACATGAAGAAAACGGACTCGCGCGGTCCGTTCCTCACTCGATCATAGCATGCCCCAAGCCGATCTGCAACGCGGCCGGGAGCCGTGCGGGCGATGCTGAAAGATCGGCCGTGCCGCTAGAATACGAGGCTCCCTACGCCTGCCCGGCCTGCTACGAGGCGAACTACGTGGCCGTCGATCCGAGCGGTGGCCGACGCCAACGCTTCGGCGAAGACTGCCCCGTCTGCTGCCGCCCCATCCTGTTCACGGTAGAAATCGACGCCGACGGCGACGCGACGGTGACCGGGGCGGAACTCGACGCTTGAGACGCGTCATGGAAACTGGTGCGCTCGGGCGGAATCGAACCGCCAGCCTAGGGCTTAGGAGTCCCTCGCTCTATCCAATTGAGCTACGAGCGCCTGCGTGCGGCTTACTGTGGGGCCCCGGCCGGGACCTCGTCCGCGCCTCGGACCACTTTCGCGGCTTATGCGCAGCGCACCGATTCGTAGCGGCGCGTGTGTGGGGCGGGAAGCAAAGCCTCTGCCGGCCGCCGAAGCGTGAGAGCCCGAGGCGGCTTCGCGCTTCGCGGTCTCCGCTTTCGAAGGACGCTTATCTTGAGTATCGCGCCAAGTGCGTTGCAGCCCATGAATTCCGCCCCCGCCGATTTCTCGATCGAGCGCGACCTGCCGGAGGGATTCGCTGCATTCTACCGGCCCCTGCACGAGCGATTCACGCACCGCCAACGAGAGTTGGCCGCGGCACGTAAACGAGCCTTAGACGCTGCTCTGGGTGGCCGCCTACCGGATTATCATGCTCCGTCTCCGGCGACCGAGGATACCTGGTCGATCGAACTACCCGCGTGGTGCACGGATCAACGCAACCAGATGACGGGGCCGGCCGACGACGGCGAGCTCGTGGTCAAGATGCTGAACTCGGGAGCGCCCGGCGTCATGCTCGATCTCGAAGATTCGCTCGCGAACGACTGGGAACACCTCTTGACCGGAATGCGCAACGTCATCGCGGCGCTCTACGGCGAACTCACCTACGAAGATAACAAACGTGGCGGCACGGTCGGTATCGCGCCCTCGACAACCGTCAGGTTCACCCGCGTACGCGGGTTGCACCTGGGTCAAGCCGGCATCTATCACGACGGCCCGACGTCCGCCTCGCTGTTCGATCTCGCGCTCCTCGTCTATCAGCTGGACATGACTCGCCTCGCCCACCCTTTGGCCATATACATTCCGAAATCGGAATCGGCCGAAGAAGCCCTTTGGTGGCGCGATGTGCTGCAGACGCTCGCTATTCTGAAGAACCAGCCGAAAGATTATATTAAGTGCATGGCGCTCGTCGAAGCGCATCCACTCGCCTTCGCCCTTGAGGAATTCGCGTATAACCTGCGCGAGCATCTGCTCGGGCTCAATCTGGGGCGTTGGGACTACATGGCGAGCCTGATCCACTTCAACTTGAGCGATCCGAAATGGGTGCTGCCGGACCGCAATACCATTCCGCACGACGTTCCGTTCTTTCAACACTTGCGAACGCTTATTCCGTCGATCGCGCATAAGCATGGCATGCTTGCGATCGGCGGCATGACGGCGCTCTTCCCGAGCCGGGAAGATCCCGAACTGAACGAACGCGCGCTGAGCGTGCTCGCGCAAGACAAGAAGAACGAGGCGACATGTTTGATGGATGGCGCCTGGACGGGACACCCGGATCAGAATGCAGTCGCCGTAGCCCAGTTTCCGGCGCCGAACCAACTATCGACCTTTGCGCAAAACTTCGAGCTCCATCCGGATATGCGCCCGTCGATCGAAGGCGTCGGCACGCGCACGGTCGAGGGAACGCGCGCGGCGGTGCGCACCGTCATCCGCTACCGGAACGGGTATTTGAATGGTAAGGGTGCGAGTCTGCTCGACGGCTATATGGAAGATCTCGCGACCGACCGCATCTACCGTTTGATGATCGCGCAACGCATCAAACACGGCATGCATGCCGCGGCCGACGTCAGCGTCCTCTTCGACGAAGAGGTCGCCAGACTCGTCGACGTCGGAGAAGACCCGGGGACACCCAAAACGCTGCGCGAGGCCCGGAAAATCGGCGAAGCGATGATCGCCGCCGGCGCGTTCGATCCCGCTTAGCGAGCAAGGCGCCGTAATCGTATGAGGTATACATAACGTGGCGAAGATGGCCGACCGTCCGAGCGAAATCCAAGCGCAAACGTCCCCCGAGTTGCGCGCTCAACGGGAGCGCTGGTCCGCCGCCTACGCCCTCGGCCGGCGGCGCAGCGAAGCCGGATCGGGTGCGAGCGACCGTACCATTTCGGATATTCCGGTCAAACCGATCTACGATTCGGGCGACCTCACCGGACTCGATCTCGAACGCGACCTAGCGTACCCGGGAGAATATCCCTATACGCGGGGTATTCACCCCGGCGGCTATCGCGACCGTCTGTGGACGATGCGCCAGTTCGCCGGCTTCGGCAACGCAAGGCAAACGAATCAGCGGTATCACTTTTTGCTCGCGCAAGGACAGATGGGACTGTCCGTCGCGTTCGATATGCCGACCCTGATGGGATTCGACTCGGACGCTCCGCAGGCGCTCGGCGAAGTGGGCCGCTGCGGCGTCGCGATCGACTCGCTTGGCGACATGGAGACGCTCTTCGAGGGCATCGATCTCGGCGCCATCACGACGTCGATGACCATCAACGGTCCGGCCGTTATCGCGCTCGCGCAATACATCGCGACGGCCGAAGGCAAGGGCGTACCGCGCCGCCTACTCGGCGGGACTCTGCAAGCCGACATCCTCAAGGAATATATCGCGCAGAAGGAATGGATCTTTCCGCCTCGTCCGCACGTGCGTCTCATCGTGGACATGATGAAATTTTGCACCGCGGAGATGCCCAAGTGGAACACGATCTCGGTCAGCGGCTATCATATCCGGGAGGCGGGTTCGACCGCCGCGCAAGAGCTTGCGTTCACACTCGCCGACGGCTTTGCATACGTCGAGGCCGCGACCGCCGCGGGCCTGGATATCGATGCGTTCGCACCCAGACTTTCGTTCTTCTTTAATGCGCACATCGATTTTTTTGAAGAGATTTGTAAGTTCCGTGCCGCCAGGCGGATTTACGCCCGGCGCATGAGAGACCATTACGGCGCCAAAGATCCACGCTCTTGGACGCTGCGCTTTCACACGCAAACCGCGGGCTGCAGTGCGACGGCGCAACAACCGGAGAATAACATCGTGCGCGTCGCTTACGAAGCGCTGGCGGCCGTGCTCGGCGGTACGCAGTCCCTGCACACGAACTCGATGGACGAAGTGATGGCGCTCCCGACCGAAAAGTCGGTCGAGATCGCACTGCGCACGCAGCAAGTCCTGGCGTACGAAACGAACGTAACGAACGTGATCGATCCGCTTGGTGGCTCGTATTACGTCGAAGCGCTCACGGCCGAAATGGAACGGCAAGCCGAGGACTACTTCCGGCAGATCGAAGCGTACGGCGGCGTCATCGAAGCGATCGAAGCGGGCTTCTTCCAGCACGAGATTGCGGATGCGTCGTACCGCTATCAACGCTCTCTCGAGAGCAAGGATCGCGTTATCGTCGGGGTCAACGCATTCGCGCGCGAAGAGAACGAAGAAGACATGCACTTGCTCAAGATCGGCTTAGAAGTCGAACGCGGGCAGGCGCGCGCCGTAGCGGACGTCCGGGCAAACCGCGACGGCACCGCAGTCGCAGCCGCGCTCGCCGACTTGAAGCGCGCGTGCGCCGACGAGTCGCGCAACGTCATGCCACCCCTGATCGAAGCCGTGAAAGCGAAAGCGACCGAAGGCGAGATCGTCGAGGCGATGGTCAGCGTCTTCGGACGCTACACGGAACGCGCCGCTTTTTAATGGAAGTCGGCGCTGGCGCCCCAACTGACACGCCCGCCCGGCTGGAGCCCTCGGTGGGGATTGAACCCACGACCTCGTCATTACCAATGACGTGCTCTACCACTGAGCTACAAGGGCATCGGACGGTGCAAAATTGGAGCGGGCGGCGGGAATCGAACCCGCGACTCTTGCTTGGAAGGCAAGGGCATTACCGTTATGCAACGCCCGCGCTTGGTGGGCAGGGCTGGATTCGAACCAGCGTACCGCTGAGCGGAACAGATTTACAGTCTGTCGCCTTTAACCACTCGGCCACCTACCCATGCCAGGCCGCCGTCACGTTACGGTTCCCGCATGTAAGCTCCTTGTAGGCCGATTTCAGGCGCTACCCTCGGCGGCGACGATTACGACTTTGCCCGAGCGGCCTTCATCGGCGGTACGATATGCTTGCGCCGCTTCGGAGAGCGCGAAGCGGTGCGTCACGGTTTCTTCAGGATGCAGCCCCCAGCGCGCAAGCCGTTCGACGAGCTCTTCCATGTGCGACAGCGACGTGACCCACGAGCCGTACAGCGTAATCTGCGGATGTATCAACATCCCGGAGACATCGAAGCGAACGTCGCTTCCTTCACCGACGAACACGCAGCGGCCCCAATGCCGCGTCGCCGCCAGCGCGAGCGCGCGAGCGGGCGCGGCGCCCGAGCAATCGATGGTTGCCTCGCAACCGCGGCCGCCCGTCAAAGCGCGGACGTTCCCGAGCGCTTCGCTGTCGGCATCGAAGGCGGCATCGACGAAGCCCCGCGCGAGTGCCAGCTCACGACGCTCGCGGGTCGTATCGACGCCGACGACGGTAGTGGCGCCAAGTGCGCGGCCGAGCATCGCAGCCGCAAGTCCGACGGGTCCGAGACCGGTTACGAGCAGCCGGTCGCAGCCGTTCACGCCGATGCGCGTCAGCGCTTCCCAGGCCGTGCCGAAGCCGCATGCAACGAGGGCGCCGTCGACATACGTCAACTCGTCCGGAAGCGCGACGCACGTCGTCTCCTCCGTAAGGATGTAGGGCGCGTGTCCGCCGTCCCGTTGCCAACCGTGCGCGGCGCGCAGCGGACTCGTGCACGAGATCATGTATCCGCAGCGGCAGTCTTCACAGATGCCGCAACCGCTGATGTGATAGAGCACGACGCGATCGCCGACGCCGAAGCGCTTGCAGCCGGCACCGACTTCTACGATCCGTCCGCACGGCTCGTGACCGGCAATAACGTCGCGGTACGCCTCATCGCCCGTTCCGAGATGCTCGCGGTAGATGGCGCGAATGTCGCTTCCGCACAGACCGGAGGCCATCATCTTTACGAGCACTTGGCCGTGCCCGGGCGCGGGGACGGCCTGTTCCCGGTAGGCGACCGTGCTATTACCGGGCAGAACGACTCCCGTCATGGTTGTTTCTCGTTCGACTGCGCTCGTCATCACGAGCTTACTTCGTAGAAGCGAAGCAAAGCCATGGTTGCCAGGCGAGCTTCGAACATTCGAGCCGCTCATCAGGGACCTCAGGAGGCCATTCCAAACGGTTCACGGTGCAGATCGAACGTCGGAGAAATCGGTGGGCGAGAAATGCACGTCCGGCGCAGATGATCGGCCTCGCCCGAGCTAGGAATTTCCCGTGCGCTTAAACGCTTCCCAATACCATTCGCCCCAGATGCCGAAGGCGATCGACCACCAGCATAAGGCATAACCCCAGCGCGGCATCGCGCGATGATCGCGGACTCCAATGACCATCAATGCGAATAAGAACGGAATGAAGTCGAGCGAGTGGCGCGTTCCGAATTGCATCGCCCCGTTCGCATAAAACGTAAACGACGGGACGGCTACGGCGAGCGCCGTGAGCCAGAGCGCAGTAACGAACGGGCGCGGCGTGCGCGCAAGCAACGCGAGGACGAGCGCCGGGCTAGTGAATGTAAGCGCGCATCCGTAGAAATCCGGCGCAAAGTATGGCCAGGCGTAGGCGCCTCGATCGCCCTTCACGATGTCCGGCGACTGGAACAAGAACGTCTGGATTCCGTAGGGCAGATAGCGCAGCCCGAACGGCGATCCCGTCGGCATGCCCCACTCGTCCTGGTGAAAGAACAGTGTGTGCCCCGGATCGTACGGCACGCCCCAAAACCAGAAACAGTACGCGCTGAAGATCGCGCAGCACGACCCAAGCCCGACTATGAACCGCTTGCGAGCAGTCCCTTTGAGCGCATACGCGTAGAGAGGAAATGCGAGGACCAGCGCACCACGGCTCTGCGCAGCAAACACGGCTAAAGCGAGAACGAACCACCAGCGCGGTTTCGGCCGTACGATCTCTGCGAGCCCGCCCATCGTAGCGCACACTTCGGCCACGCTCGCGATGAGCCACTGGTCGCCGTACCACATGCAATAGACGACGTCGGTCCCCATGAACAGAAACGCGACAAGTAAAAGGGGCCGAACGCCGCTGCGCTCGCAGAATTGCCAGGCGAAGTAGACCGCGAGTGCGCCGAGCGCAGTAGCGACGAGCGTCTGATTTACCGCATCAACGCCGTAGAAGGCGACAAGCGGAAGGAAAAACACGACCGGAGCCAAGCCGTCGACCGGCACCGGGTGACCCTTCCAAATCGCCGCGTTAATCGTCTGATTCCACCAGGGAACCATCCATAGCTCGCGGTGCAGCAGCCCATTTGCCAGGTAAACGTACGACTTAACGTACGACTTAACGTACGTCGATCTGCCGTGCTCGAAATAGACCGACATCAGATACACGAAAAGCGCCGCCACCGGAGCACCGACGCGCCGCCGAGGCAGCCTGTTCCAAACGGTCACCTTTCATACGTCGGCACGCTAGCGGCAAAGCAAGAGGCTTCGCGGGCCGCCATAATCTGGTTCACCTGCAACGCCGCTTCGAAGCATCCCGACGTGGACCAATGGAAGCGCAAGGCGGCGTCAACATTGAAAACAAGCCCGCTGGGGGGATACATTCAACCACCGCCTGACGCCTAGCTTTTCGCGTTTGCTGGTAAACCGCTGGTGGTGGACTGTAGCGCCAGCAAGAAAACGCTTACCGTAAAGGCTCGGGCTAGCCGACGATCGGATTTGAACCGATGACCGCCTGTTTACAAAACAGATGCTCTACCACTGAGCTACGTCGGCACGCCGGAGTTGTTGGCCCTCATCCAACCTTATCCCGCTGCGATTACTTTCGGGAAACCGCGAGGGTGAGCACTCCGGTTCGAACATCGATCTGCCGACTACGGCAAACGTACGAACGAACCGGAGGTATTCAGAGGGTGTACGGCCCTACGGAAGCTCGATTTCGGCGAGATTTTTTTCGATCTTGCGCTTCACGCGTTGCAGTGCGTTGTCGATCGATTTCACGTGGCGGTTTAGATCGCGCGCCATCTCCTGGTAGCTCTTTCCTTCGAGATACGACAGCAACACCTGCGACTCGAGATCAGAAAGATTCTCCTGAATGCGCTCCTTGATATCTTCGGAGACTTCCTGATTGATGACCAGCTCTTCGGGATCGGACGTTTTTTGCGAAGCCATGACGTCGAGTAACGTCCGCTCGCTGTCTTCATCGTAGATCGGCTTGTTGAGCGAGATGTACTGATTTAACGGAATGTGCTTCTGGCGCGTCGCGGTCTTGATCGCGGTGATGATCTGACGCGTGATGCAGAGTTCGGCGAAAGCCCGGAAGCTCGAAAGCTTATCGGCTTTGAAATCGCGTACGGCCTTATAGAGACCGATCATGCCTTCCTGAATAATATCTTCGCGATCGGCGCCGATCAGAAAGTAGCTCTTAGCTTTGATGCGGACGAAATTCTTATATTTGTTGAGCAAGAATTCCATCGCCAGGTTGTCTCCTGCCTTAGCGGCAGAAACCAAGTCCTCGTCGGGCCGTTCATGGTAGTCGAGCCCGTCGGGCGCGCTGGCAGCAAGGGCCATTATGTTCCCCCCAAATGTCCATGCGGGCGCAATCGCGAGCCGTGGCCCGTCGAGCCGTCCGCATCCTTTCAAGTATAGGAGGGTCCTGCAAAGGCGTCAAGGACGAACGGCACGTTGTCCTGCAAAGGCCGCCGCTCCGCGTTCGATGCGATAGAGGCTGATGAGCGGGGCGCGCAGATCGCCCTGCGCATCGAAACCGATGTTGCCGACGGGCGTCGTGAGGTTGGCCGTCGCGGCAATCCCGCGCAATACGTCGTCTCGCGAAGGCAAGCGCGCCGGATGGGCGGCAAGTTCCCGGCGTAGGACCGCGACGATAACGGAGGTCGCCGCGTAGGCACCCGCCGAGTAGTTGCCGGGGTCCGTCTTGTAGCGCCGTCGGTAGGCGGCGAGAAAGCGCCGCGCGGCCGGCAGGTGGTAGACGTCGGGCGCGATCAACGTAAAGTACGTCCCGTTCGCACCCGCTCCGGCGAGCGGCACGTACTCCGGGTTCGCAAGTCCGTCGCCCCCAAAATACGGAACGCGCGCCAACCCGACGTCGCTCATCTGTTTGCGGAGCACGGCGCCCCCGGTGCTGACGATCCCGCCGAAAAAGATGGCCTGGGGCTGCGTCCCGCGCACCTTCGTGAGCAGGGCTTGAAAGTCGAGGGCAAACGGGGTGAGGTGCTCTCGCCCGAGGATCGTCCCGCCCGCGCGGGCGAAGTTTGCCGTGAAAACGTCGGCCAGCCCGCGCCCGTACGATTCGTTATCGTCGATGACGAACGCTCGCCGAATACCCAAGCGGTGCGCGAAATCGCTAAGCGCCGCGCCTTGCAGATCGTCCGTGGCGCAAACGCGAAAGAACGTCACGCGCTCCGGCGCTTCGGGCCGGTACTTGCGCGCCTCGGGCAGGTGCGTCAGCCCGACGGCAGTCGCCCCCATGGAAATGAGAGCCAGACCCGCCGCGTTGCCCAGCGGAATCTCCGCCTCGGCGACGTTCGAGTTCATCGGGCCGACCACCGCGATTACGCCCGGATCGGCAACGAACGCACGCATATTCTGGGCGCCCTGCGCGGGATCGTGCTTCCCTTGCATGGCATCGTCGAGATCGGCGAGCACGAGCTTGATGCCGCCGGGCAAGCCGCGGCGGTTCGCATCGTCGATCTCGAGTTCGACGGCGTTGCGGGCTGGAATCGAACTCGCACCGTCGATACCGGAAAGCGGCAGATCGAGCCCGATTTTCAGCGTGCGCTGCTCGGCGGCCGCCGGAGCCGGTTGCCCGGTGAGCGCGGCGAACCCGGATATCGAGGTGAGCGCGAAAGCGAGTGCCGTGACGGCCGGAAGCCGGGCGGTCACGCCTTCGATCGGCGTTGGCGGCGCGCTTCGAAGAGCAGGATACCCGTAGCCACCGAGGCGTTGAGCGATTCGAGCGCACCGTACATCGGGATGCGAACGAGGAAATCGCACTCTTTCCGAACGACGGGCGAGATACCGTCGCCCTCCGCTCCGATGACGAGCGCGATATCGCCGCCGAGATCGGCCTCCGTATAGGCGAGAGCGTCCCCCGACGCCGCCGCCCCCGCTGCCCAGATGCCGGCCTTTTTCATCGTCCGCAGCGCCCCCGCGACGTTGGGCACGCGGGCGATCGGAACGTGAGCCGTGGCACCCGCGGCGGACTTGCGAACGGTCGCGTTCACGCCGACGGCGCGCCGCTCCGGAATGACGACCGCGGTCGCGCCCGCACACTCGGCAGCGCGAATGATCGCGCCGGCGTTATGCGGATCGGTGATGTGATCGAGGACGACGAACAGCCCTTCGCCGGTAGCACGAGCCGCGATCGCCTCTTCGAGCCTCGCGTACGCATACGGCTCGCCGAAGGCCACGACGCTCTGGTGGGCGCGGTAAGGAAACTGCGAAAAGAACGACCGGCTTTCGTAGCGCACGGTGATCCCCGCCGTCTTCGCGTCTTCCAAGAGCTTGCGCAGCGCGGGGTCGCGCTTGCGTTCGTCCCCGACGTACAGGCGCCGCAGGGCTTCGCCCGCAGCGAGTGCTTCTTCTACGGCGTGCACGCCGTAGATCACGTCGTCCAGGTCGACGTTCTGTTTCCGTTTGGGCGGCCGGCTCGAACCTAAGCGGCGACGCTCCATGTAGCGCCCCCCTTAGCATCCTTCAACTCGACGCCGACCTCGCGCAACGCTGCACGCAGCTCGTCGGCATACGCGTATTCCTTACGCGCCTTTGCATTCTGCCGCTCGACGATTACGCGCTCGACGGCAGCACTGGGCGATTCTCCGTTGAACGAGATCCGCTCGTCGAGCAGCTCCGCGAGCCGCTCGCGCGTTCCGCTAGACAGGAGTTCGTCCGCATGCTCGGGTCCGCTTACGCGGAAGCCGGCAAACTCGCTCGCGAGCTCGGACGCGGTTCCGCTGCCGTTCTCGAGCGTGACCAACCGCTCGACGATCGCGGCCGTGCGATGCGTGCGTTCGTTCGGCGAAAGACCGACGAGCGTCAGCGCTTCGTGCAAGAATGCGGCGGCCCGGCTCGCGGCGGCCGACTTCGCGAGTTCCGGTGCGTGCGCCGCCAAATCGAACAGCACGGAAACTGCGCCCGAGGTATTCATGTCGTCGTCGAGCGCTGCAAAAAAGCGGCGTTCGAAGGGCTCGACGGCGCTCGCCGCAGCCGCGTCATGCGGGACGGCAGGGGCGCCGCGCAACAGATCATACGCCGCCTGCAAGCGCCGCAGCGCCGTCGTGTTGCCCTCGATCGACGCCTCGGTAAAGTTTAGCGGCTTACGATATCCGGCTCCCAAAAAGAGCAGACGGATCGCTTGCGGATCGTGCCGGTCGAGCAACGTCGCGAGGGGTTCAAAATTTCCGAGCGACTTCGACATCTTCTTACCGTCGAATTGCAGCAGCCCGCCGTGCATCCAAATATTCGCCATCGGTGGAGGTTCGAGCGCTTCGGTCTGCGCGATCTCGTTCTCGTGATGCGGAAAGATTAAGTCGAAACCGCCGCCGTGGATATCGAACGGTTCGCCCAAGAGCGCGTGCGACATGGCCGAGCACTCGATATGCCAACCGGGCCGTCCGTCGCCCCAAGGGGAGGGCCACGACGGTTCGCCCGGCTTCACGAATTTCCACAGCGCGAAGTCGAGCGGATCGCGTTTCCCTTCGTCCGGTGCAACCCGTGCGCCGATCAGCAGCTCGTCCGTATTTCGGCCGGAGAGGGCACCGTAGCGTGGAAACGACGCCACGGCATAGTAGACACCGTCCGGCGCGACGTACCCGTGTTCCGTCGCGATGAGCCGTTCGATAAAAGCGACGATGTCCGGAACGTAACGCGTGGCGCGCGGCTCGTGATCGGGTTCGAGCACGTGGAGCCGGTTCATCGAACGCTTAAAACTCGCAAGGTAACGATCGACGATCTCCGTCCAAGGGATGCCCCTCGCCTTTGCGGCGGCGATGCTGCGATCGTCGATATCCGTGACGTTTTGTACGTAGGTGACGCGATAACCGAGATGTACCAGATAGCGGCGCAAGACGTCGAAGAACAGAAACGACCGCGCGTGACCGAGATGCGCTTCGGCCGACGGTGTAAGCCCGCACACGTAAATTCTCACGCCGTCGGAGAACGGTGCAAACGTTTCGACGCCGCGGGTGCGCGTATTATATAGTCGGAAAGGCATCGTCGAAGATCGCTGCATTGATTGCCGGCGCCCGTAACGGTTGGGTCGGTTCCCCGAGCTCCGCAAGCTTCGCTTCGAGCGCGCTGATCCGTTCGGCGAGTTGTTGAATAACGGCTCCCTGGGGATCCGGCATGTCGACGAGCGTCGCTCGGGTCGCAGCCGCAATGGGTTTGCCATCCTGCAGCACGATCCGTCCCGGTATTCCGACGACGGTCGCGCCGGGCGGTACGTCGCGCACGACGACGGACCCCGCCCCGATGCGAGCGCCATCGCCGACCGTAATCGCGCCGAGAATCGAAGCGTTCGTTCCGACGACCACGTTATTCCCGACGGTCGGGTGACGCTTCCCCCCGCCGAGGCTCGTGCCGCCGAGCGTCACATTCTTATACAGCGTTACGTCGTCTCCGATTTGCGCCGTCTCGCCGATCAGCACACCCATGCCGTGATCGATAAAGAAGCGGCGGCCGATCTTTGCCGCGGGATGGATTTCGATGCCCGTCCCCAAGCGGACCAGGTTGGAAAGAAAGCGAGGCAGCAGCGGCACGCGTGCGAGCCACAACGCATGGATGAAGCGGTGCGCCGTAATCGCATGAAAACCCGGATACGACAGGATGACGTCGAGCGGACCGCGCGCGGCGGGATCGCGCTCGACCGGAACGCGCAGATCTTCGAGCACGTACGAATAGATGCTCACTCGGGCCGCGTTCCGCCGAGCGGTTGAAACGGCTTTCCTCCGGGACCGAACGCAATCGGCTCGAGGCCCCGTCCATGCAACAAGTGCGAATTGACGGCTCCGATCCGCATCATGATGCGATCGTGTCCGAGGAGCGGAAAGAGGAGTTCGAGCGGCGCTCCGGCCGTCTGCCCGGTCAGCGCCATCCGCACCGACCAGAGCGCATCTTCGAAAGCGAGCCCGAACTCACTCGCGATTTCCCGCAGGTTCGCCGCGAGCGGCAAATCGCGTAGCTCCGCTTGATCGTCGACGTACTGGCTCACGGTATCTAGAAAGAACAGCACTTGACGATTGCGCAATTTTTCAAGATCTAGTGCGGGCACGACGATCGCTTCGGCGCGCAATTCCGCGACGAGCGGCAGCGCATCGCCGATCGTCTCGAACGTGCCGCCGTAGGCATCGGCGAAGGTTTCGATCCAACGCAAAGCTGCCGCAGGCGCGGGCATCTCGAGGAAGCCCTTGGCCTGCATCGCCTCTGCAAGCAGACGGGTCAGCTGCGCCCGCGACAGCGTCGAATCTACGCGCACTTGCAAGGGCGGGGCGGCAAAATCGTCGTCGGTCATGGTACTTTCGAACGCGTCAGGCAAGCAACGGCGTATGCGGCAATCCCGGTGCCGTCACCAGTGTAGCCCATGCCCTCGCTCGTCTTCGCTTTAACACTTACGGCGTCGATTTCGATGCGCAGCACGCTCGCTACGCTCGTCCGAATCGCTACGATATGGGGCGCAATGCGAGGCGCCTGCACGACGACCGTCGCGTCGACGTTGCCGAGCGCGTAGCCTCGCTCGCGGGCCATGCCGGCGCAGGCCGCAAGTAGGTGCATCGAATCCGCACCTTTCCAGCGCGCGTCGCTATCGGGAAAATGCAAGCCGAGATCCCCGAGCGCGCACGCGCCCAAAATCGCATCCGACAGCGCGTGCGCGAGCACGTCGGCGTCCGAGTGGCCGAACGGACCGCGCTCGGAGGGGATGGTGACACCGCCGAGGATGAACGGGCGCCCGGGTACCAGCCGATGCGCGTCGAAGCCGTATCCGATCCGCCAGGCAGCGCTCATTTGGGTACGGCCGACCGCCCGAGTAAGATCGCTTCTGCAAGCTCGCGGTCGCCCGGAAGCGTCACCTTGAAGTTGTCGCCGCTCGCCGGGATGACAACCACGCGGACTCCGGAGCGTTCGAGCAACATGGCGTCGTCCGTCGCTTCCCAGCCTTCGAGCCGTCCCCGCGCGTGGGCCGCACGCAGGTCGGCGAGCGTACCGAACTGAGGTGTTTGAGCAGCCCACAACTCCGCGCGCTGCAACGTCCGCACGACCGTCCGGCCGTCGCTCGCGACGACCTTGATCGTATCGACGACCGGTGCCGCAAGCACCGCTCCGACGCCGGGGGCGGTCGCGGCCATGCCGGCGCGCACGTCGTTCGCGCAGACCAGCGGGCGCGCGCCGTCATGGATGAAGGCCGCGTCACAGGCAGGCGGGACGGCGGCGAGGGCGTTTTCAACGCTTTGCTGGCGCGTCGAGCCGCCGCTGACGACGACCGCGCAGAGCCGCGGCGCGAACTCGCGCGCCAGCTCGGCGAGCCTCTCCGTCTGCTCGGCTTCCGTCGCAATGACCAGCTCGCGGAGTTCCGGCATCGTGCCGAAGGTCGCGAGCGACCACGCGACGAGCGGTCTGCCCGCGACCAACGTCAGCTGCTTCGGGCGGCCGAAGCGCACGCCGCGGCCGGCCGCGACGACGACGGCTGCGAACCTTACGACATCACCTGCACGGCGCGTTTGAGCTTGGCGAAGATCATGCGCCCGGCGACCGTTTGCAAAACGCTCGTCACTTGGACGTCCGTCTCTTCGCCCATCAAACGGCGTCCTTGCTCGACGACGATCATCGTGCCGTCATCGAGATAACCGACGCCCTGGTGCGCTTCCTTACCGTCCCGGACGATGGTCACGCGAAGTTCTTCGCCGGGTAGAACGAGCGGCCTCACCGAGCGCGCGAGTTCGTTGATATTGAGAACTGCGACGCCTTCGACATGCGCTACCCGGTTGAGGTTGTAGTCGGTCGTCACGAGCTTCCCGCTGCGTTCGCGAGCGAGCCGGACGAGCTTTGCATTGACGCCTTGCACGTCTTCGTAGTCGCGCTCGACGATTTCGAGCCGCGCGGCTTCCTGCAGCTTGGCGAGCACGTCCAAGCCGTGCCGCCCGCGCGTGCGCTTCATCGGATCCGCGGAATCGGCCAGCGCCTGCAATTCCTGCAGCACGAAGCGCGGCAGGACGAGCGGGCCCTCGAGGAAACCCGCTTCGACGATCTCGAGAACGCGTCCATCGACGATCACCGAGGTGTCGATGATCTTGTGCACGGCCGGCCCGGCGGCGTTCGCGTCTGCGCTGCCGTTCGACAACCGCTTCGCGCCCACACGGACGCCGAGGAAGGCTGCGAAGATGCTGATCAGCACGTAACTTGCGGTCGCGACGTAACCGCCGGACTCACCACCATGCGCGATTACCTCGGAGAGCATGTTCTTGATGAGGAACGCGACGACGAGCCCGGCGATCAGGCCCAACACCCCGCCGAGGATCTGTCCAGCGCTCAGCCGTTCCAGGGCTCCCTCGACGGCATCCAGTTCGACTTCGAAGACCGATACCGCAAGGGGAGCCAGGAACAGCCCAGCGAGCGCGCCCGCGACGGGCGCCACGATCGTAAGGGCGATGAGCCACCCTTGATTGGCGACGTGGAGCGAAATGAGATGCGTGTACGCCTCACGCCCGAGCAAGAAGCCCGTGACCGCGAAGAGCACCATGAACAGCGCGCGCAAAATCGTCCGCGGCACGCGTCAGCCTGCGAAATTGACGAACGCGCCGCACACGTCGTTCGCAACGAAACGGCCGCGGCGCGTGAGCCGGACGTGCGCGGGCGTCACGTCGAGCGTTCCTGCCGCGCGCATTTCGGAAAGTACGGGCGCGTAGTAAGCGTGAAAATCAACGCGGTACCGTTCCGCGAAGCAGGCGACATCTACCCCTTCGGCGGTGCGCAAGGCGAGCATCGTCGCCTCGCCGAGCTGCGCCGCTCCTTCCAGCCGTTCGTCATCACTTGGGATAGCAGCGCCGCGCTCGAGCGACGAGCAATACAGCTCGAGATCCCGGGTGTGTACGGTGCGGTTCCCGGCGAGATAAGACGCGGCGCCCACCCCGAGCCCGAGATAACGGCCGTTGGCCCAATAGTTCGCGTTGTGCTCGCAGCGCCGGCCGGGACGCGCGAAGTTGCTGATCTCGTACTGCTCGAAGCCGGCCGCGGTCAAGGTATCGATCGCCAGAGCGTAGAGGTCGGCCTCGCAGTCGTTCGTGGCGAAGTCGCCCGGACGGCGCGCGTACCACTGCGCAAACGGCGTTCCGTCTTCGATCGTTAGACCGTAGGTCGAAACGTGAGCCGGCTTGAGCGCCAAAGCCGCCGCAAGCGAAGAAGCGAAGGTTGCGGCCGTCTGGCCCGGCGAGCCGAAGATCAAATCGAGGGACAGATCGTGGATGCCGGCCGCGCGCGCCGCCGCAAATGCGTTGGTAACGTCGCCGGGCGTGTGCCGCCGCCCGAGCGTCGCAATCTCCGCCGGCACGAACGACTGCACTCCAAACGAAATGCGCGTGATGCCGGCCGAGCGGTACGCGGCGAAGGTAGCGGGCGAGCACAGCTCGCGATCGGGGTTCATCTCGACCGTCGCTTCGGCATTGGGAAGCAGACCGAAGCGGGCGCGCAACCGAGCGACGAGCGCCGCCATCTGCTCCGGAGCGTACGTATTCGGCGTGCCGCCGCCCAAAAACAGCGTCTTGGCGACGAAAGCCGGAGCCGCTTCGATCTCGGCGTCCAGCGCCGCGAGATAACGCGCGGCAGTACTGCGGCGCAGCGGCCACTTCGCAAAATCGCAGTACGGGCAGAGATAGGGACAGAACGGCAAGTGAACGTACAAACCGCCCGCCAGCGGCCTCACGCTTCGGTCGCTTCGCGCGCCCCGACGGCCGCAACCGGCTGCACGAGTTCCCCAATTCGGCCGATGACGTCTTCGCGCACTTCCGCGACGGCGGCGCGCACGGCGCTGTGAATGGCCGTGCGATTGGCGCGACCGTGAGCGACGATGCAGTTGCCGCGTAGCCCGAGCAGCGGAGCCCCGCCGTAATTTTCATAGCTGAGTTTGACGCGCACGCGTTGGAGGGCGGGACGCGCGAGCAACGCGCCCACCTTCTCGATTACGCTGCCGCGCTTGATCTCGCCGACGACGATATCGCCGATCAACGCTGCTTCGCCCTCGGCGAGTTTAAGCATGACGTTGCCGACGAAGCCGTCGGTCACGAAGACGTCCGCGACGTTGACGAACACGTCCTTACCCTCGACGTTGCCGATAAAGTTGACCCGTGTTCTTTCCAGCAAGCGCGCCGCTTCGATCGTTTGGGTGTTGCCTTTGACGCGCTCTTCACCGACGGAGATGATGCCGACTTTCGGATTCGCGATGCCGAGTACGGCGCGGGCGTACGCGCTACCCATCACGCCGAACTGCGCGAGCCACTCCGGCCGGCAATCGACGTTGGCCCCACTATCGAGCACGACTACGGGACCGTGTTTGGCCGGGAAAACGACCGCAATCGCCGGGCGCGCGACGCCGGGAATCGTCCGCAGCCGAATCAACGCGATTGCAAGGAAGGCGCCGCTGTTGCCTGCGGAAACAACCGCGTCGGCCCGACCGTCCCGCACCAGGTCGATCGCGATTCCGAGGGACGATTCCTCGCAATTGCGCAGCGCCTGCGACGGGTTGGCGTCCATCGCGATCGCTCCCGGCGCGTGCACGACCTCGATCGCAGCTTCGCCGTGCTGCCGCAGTAACGGCAGGATGCGGGCTCGATCTCCGACGAGCGTCATGTGTCCGAGACCCTCGCGGGCGGCGATACACGCTCCGGCAACGATCTCTTCGGGCGCGTGGTCCCCGCCCATCGCATCGACGACGATTCGCGGACTTCTACCGTTCAAGACGATTCCCAATCTGTGGAGCAGCCGGACGCCGGCGGCGAGCATCGCATTATCTGACGTCGATGGTGTTCCCCCACCAGGGCTGGAGAACCCGTGTTGCACGCTGGACTGTGCGCGTGATAGACTCCGAAGGTTGCGTCAACGGCTCCGAGCGCGACGTTCTTTTAGCAAGGGTTAGGTAGGGTTTCGATGGCCAAGCGCTGCGACGTGTGCGGGAAGGGTCCCATGGCGGGCAACAACGTGAGCCATGCTATGAATAAAACCAAGCGCCGCTGGCTGCCGAATTTGCAGCCGGTGCGGGTCGACGATCGCGGCACGCATTTGACGATGAAGGTGTGTACGCAGTGTTTGCGTTCGCGCCGCGTGAAGCGCGCCGGGTAAATCTTTTGCGGGCGCCGTCGCGCTCGTGGCGGGAGTTGCTGCCGTTCTCGCCGCCGGTTGCTCCCCGCCGGGCCCGCAGTTGCGCGCGGCGCGTCTGGACGAGCGGTATGGGACGGGTGCGTTTACCTGGCTCGTCGAGCACGAGCCCTCGCGGCTCGACGTGGCCCGGCTGCCGATCGCGGACATCGTTTTACTCGACCCGGATGCTCGCGTACGCGCGGTAGGGCGCGATCTGCGAGCAGCTTGCCTCACGGCGAAAGCCGATCGGGCGCTTCTCTTGGCCTTCGTTGACGCCGGCGACGTTCGGGGACGGGCCCAAGCGCTAGACTGCGGGTTCACGCTTTCCCGCGATGCCGGAGCGCTGGTCCTAGCGCCGCGTTAGCCGTTAGACGTTAGCCGAGGGTCCGCACTAAACGGCCCCGACGAAGTCCGCGCGCAGGCGCTTGACGAACCACTCGATCCACGTGTTCGGGCGCGCGTACGGAAGGAGCGGCTTCCCGTCGAGGCTCGCGAGGACGATGCCCTGCCACACCGGGAGCTCGTCTGCGCCATAGATGCGCAAGCGAACCCCCGGCCGGATCGCATGCATGCGCGTGCGGATATCCCCGCCCTGCGCCTCGTCTTGGAAGAAACCGAGCGTATCGAACCGCACCTCTCCATACCCGGAGGTGGCACGCAACCCGGCGAGGCGGCCCTGCAGATAACCGCCGGCGGGGAACGTCACCCGCCCATCGTTTCGTAGGACCGGGATCGTTTCGAGCGCCGCGTCGTCGCGGGCGCGAGCGAAGTCGTGACGCAGTTGCAGCTCCATCACTCTCTTCGGATTGAGTTGCAGGGAGCGGCTCAAGCGAACCGCCGTTTCGACGTCGATGCCGAGCGTGCCGTCCAGCATCGATTGGAGCCGCTGCCCATCCATACCGACCGCGGCGGCCAGCGACGACGCATCGAGCCGGAGCGGCGCGAGGTAGTCGCGCGCGATGAGCGGACCGGGATGCGGGGCTTCTTGCCTGCGTCCAGGCGCTGCGCTGACGACACGTTCCATCGCCCTTACCAGTTCGGCCGAATGCCGGGACGGCTTAGGATCCCGCGCCGCTGCAACGACTACGCGAAGTGGTCCCAGCCGGCCGCGGCGAGCTCCCGGCTGTCGCTCGGAAGCGCCAGGCGGAGGCCGGGCTCCGCTTCCAAGCGCCCCACGGAAAGCAGTGGGCGGCCGAACGAGGCTGCAAAACGGCGCGCCAAGTGGGGAAAAGCGCGCCGCGCGACCGCGACCACGAGTTCGAAGTCTTCGCCTCCGTCGAGGGCATAGTCTTGCGCGCTCGCGCCGGCTGCCATGGCGACGGCCGCGGCCGCGGAGTGCACCGGCACCTGGTCGATCGCCGCTCCACAACCGCTCGCGCGCGCGAGCCGACCGAGGTCGGTCGAGAGACCATCGGACGAATCGAGCATGGCGCGTACGTTCGCGGACGCCGCCAGAAAGCGCCCCTCACGCAAGCGCGGCTCCGGGGTCTCGAACGCCTGCGCCGCTGCAGCGCGCGCGGCAGCTTCCACTACAAGCTCGGGGCGGCGCATGAGCTCGAGTCCTGCGCGACTCGCTCCGAGCGGTCCCGTCACGGCGACGACGTCGCCCGGGCGCCCCGCGTCTCGCCGTTTGAGGCGTGACGGTGAAACCTCGCCCACGAGCGTCAGCGCGAGCGTCAGCGCGGGTGCGCGCACGATATCGCCGCCCACGATGCGCGCGCCGTGCCGCGACCCAAGCGCGGTCATGCCACGGTAACATTCGAGGATCCAGGCTTCGTCCGTCCCGGCGGCGACCCCGAGCGCGATCGTGGCGAGAACCGGCCGCGCCCCCATGGCCGCAATATCCGAAAGGTTGGCAGCCATCGCACGATGGCCGATCGTTCGCGCAGCCATCCGCGCGGAGAGAAAATGCACGCCGTCCACCAGTGCGTCCGTCGTAATGACCGACAAGTGAGATCGCGAGGGCCGCCACGCGGCCGCATCGTCACCGATGCCGAGGACAATCGCCGCCGGCGGCCGAGCGCCGTCCGGCGCTTCGGCGATGACGCGGAGCGCCGCGACCAGCGCGTCTTCCGTCAGTTCGAAGCGCCGGCCGGGACGGGCTCGGCGAGGGCGCGCAGTTCCCGCAACTCCACGGCGGGGTTTTTCCCGCCGCCGTACACGCTCGACCCCATGACGACCACGTCGACACCCGCGGCAACGACCTGCGCGATGTTTTTACGGCCGATGCCGCCGTCGATTTCGAGGAGACATGCCGGGTTGCGCGCGTCGATCAGCGCGCGCGCGTCGCGAATCTTCTTTAGCGAATTCGGAATAAAGGCTTGGCCGCCAAACCCAGGGTTGACGCTCATGATCAACAGCAGGTCGAGATCCTCGATAACGTCTTCGAGCATTTGCACGGGCGTCGAAGGATTGAGCGAGATCCCCGCCTTCGCGCCGAGCGACCTTATCAAGGAGAGCAAGCGTTGCACGTGTGTCGTCGCTTCATAATGAAACGTGATGACGTCGCAACCGGCTTGACGGAAATCTTCGACGTAGCGCTCGGGCTCGACGATCATCAGGTGGGCGTCGAAACAGAGCGTGGAAAGTTTGCGCAGGTCGCCGACGATCTTCGGGCCCCAGGTGATGTTCGGAACGAAGCGGCCGTCCATAACGTCGATGTGGAACCAATCGGCGCCGGCCTCTTCGACGACCGCCATGTCTGCGGCGATGCGACTGAAATCGGCGGAAAGCAGCGACGGAGCGATCTTCATCAGTGGAAACCCTTCGGGAGAAGATTCGGCGCGGGCGAGGCATGCGGCGGACGCGGTCCGAGTATTTGCTTCTCCTGCACGGGTGGTTCCACCCCGAGTTTCGTCGAGTCGATCAACTCGTTATTCACGAATACGTCGAGCTCGGACGTGCCCACGGCCGTGAGATTGAAATCGAGCCGCTGCTTGGGCTGCGCGAAGGCGTTGTAGACGTTCCAGGTTCCCGTCTCGTCGCGCACCTGCACGCGCACGGTCGGCGATTGCCCCGGCTCGCTCGCCGTGTCTTCGGGAATCGTAACGGTCGCATGAACTTGATGGATCAGATAGCCCGTTTGTAGCGGTCCCGCGCTCACCTGAAGCGAGACGGGCTCCGCTGCATCGATGAGCGCGTTCGGAGCCGGATTCTGCCGTACGACGACGCCGCGTGGCGGCCCGAAACGGCCGAATGGGGTCCACACGATCTGGCCGAAATGCACGTGTTCGTCCGCCGCTTGCTGCCGCACGTCGTCGATCGGCGCGTTGATGAAATTGGGCACGCGAACGGACGTCGGACCGCCCTTGGAAAGCTCAACATTCACCGTCGTGCCGACACGCACCGAGACGAGCGGCGCCGGATCTTGCGAAACTACCGCATCGGCCGGTACGTCTTCGCTTTGCACGACGCGCACTTTGCCCAGAACGAGCTTATAGCGCGAGAGATCGAGGCCCAGTTCGCGGCGCGTTTCGTAACGCAGATCCGGCATCGAGAAGACTTGCACGCCGTTTGAAACGACGAGCGAGATCTGACGCCCCTCGCGCACGGACGCACCCGCCGCCGGATCTTGCCGCATGACGACGTCTTTCGGGTACCGATCGCTCGGCGTACGCTGCACGACCGTCGCCTTCATATGCGTGCGCTCGGCAGTGCCGAGCGCGTCGGATAACGTCTGTCCGACAAGCGTCGGCGTCGCTACGTTTTTGGTGGGCGGCACGAGAAAATCTTGAATCTGGCGCGAGAACCAGACGCCTACGCCCACGAAAAGCGCGAGCGCAAGCGCGAAATACCAATCTTGGCCCGCGCGTCCGGAGCGTGGCGCGCGGGCGGCCTTAGACCGGGCTCCGCCCGTGACCGTCGCGCGACCCATTTTAGCGAGCCGCCCCGAACACTAGCGCCTCCAGCTGCGCGGGTTCGAAAACTGCGTTCGAATAGACGCGCTGTACGTCTTCGTGCTCCTCGAGCGCATCGAGCAAGGCCACGATTTCACTCAAGCCATCGCCTGCGGGTGCGACGCTTTGCTTCGGCTCCACGCCGAGCGTCATCGACGTGACACGCATACCTCGCGCGACGAGCGCCTCGCGCACGGCCGCAAGCGCGCCGGGTTCCGTCGAGACGACGGAGCGGCCCTCTTGCGAGCCGTCATCGTAGCGGACGTCGACGACGCCGTCGACGAGTACGGCCTCGGTCAGCGCGTCCTCGTCGCGCTTCCCATGCTCGACTTCGAGCAATCCGCGCGGCTCGAAGATCCAAGCGACGGAACCCGTTTCAGCGAGGCTTCCACCGTGGCGGCTAAAGACGAAGCGCACTTCGGCTGCGGTACGATTGCGATTGTCGGTTGCCGCGTCCAGCATAATTGCGACGCCTGCCGGGCCATAGCCCTCATAGCGAATCTCTTCGATTTCTTTCGCGCCGTCGGCGCCCGTGGCGCGGGCGATCGCGCGTTTGATGTTATCTTGCGGCACGTTGTGTTCGCGTGCTTTTTCGACGGCCATCTTGAGGCGGTAATTCGCTTCGGGATCGGGCGACCCGCCTTTCGCGGCCAAGATGATTTCCTTCGACAGCTTGGTGAAGAGCGCGCCACGCAGCGCGTCGACTTTTCCCTTCTTGAGCTTGATGTTGTGCCACTTCGAATGTCCGGACATGTACGCTATTTCCCCGGGTGTGGATTGATCCAATTGTTGTTTTCGAGACCCGTCAACATACGCGCGTTCCACGCGTCGTACGAGATGTGACTACCGGCAACGACCGGATACCAGAAGATGAACGCAGCCAAGGCCGCGACCAGATAGCCCGCGACGGCGACTCGGTTCCAAGTCCACGTCGTACCGGCCCAGTCGCGCGCCGCGCCCACGGACCACTGCCAAACGCGTTGTAAGAGCAGCGTATCGGCGAGCAAAATAAGCGCGAGATTTGGAAAGAAATGGTACTCGAATGTAATGCGCGGAGAGCCGATCCACGGCAACCATTGGAAAAAATACGCACTGAAGAGCAGCGCGTAGCCCTTATTCTTCTCGCGCCATGCGAGCCAACCCATGAGCGGTACGGATACGAGTCCGAGCCACCACGTCACCGGATTCGGTAACGCCATGACCTCCGCGACGCAGCATGCGGTGCCGCTTTGCGTCGCCGCTCCGGTGCGAAAGTCGTGGTAATAATAGGAAATCGGAATCTCGAGCAGCGGCCACTGCCACCACTTCGATGAATAGGGATGCGTCGCTTTCGCAACCGTATCGTGATGGTAGACGTACATCTGCTGCTGCAGCGAGACGACGTCGGCAACATTGTGGCCGAGCGCGAAATACGGCAGATAGCAGAGTCCGTAGATCGTCGCAAGGACGAAGAGCATCAGCGCCACGACGACATCGATGGAAAAGCCCAGTGGATTTCCCCAAGCCGCCGGCCGAGGCGAAACGTCGATGCCGAGCGTACGGGCGAGCGGAGACCAGTATCGCTGCGATACGACGACGAGGACGAGCAGCCACACGACGAAGAAGTCGAAGAGTCCGTTCCATTTCGAGGCGCCTAGGCACGCGCCCGAAAGCGTCAGCGCACCCAGCCACAAAAGCGCGTCGCGCTTCCCGTCGATCGTCGCTTCGCCGGCGCGCATCGTTCCCTCCGGTGAGAACTTCGCCTCACCGGAATCCGTCGCGTACCGCATGCTGCCCGTGCGAGCGTATTCGATCTGCAGGCCGGCTGCCTCGTACACGAGCGCTTTCCCCGTTTTATCCGCCCTCGTCGCTTCACCGGGCGTGACGTCGCCCGTGCGCAGCGAGATCGTACCACCGTCGGGCGTCACGACTTCGTATGCATTAACGACCGATCCGTCGGCGTACGACGTTTGCAGCGGCGCGCGCAGAAACCGCGGCGCGAGCAGCCGCACGGCGGCGTACGCGCCACACCCAAAGTACAGAAACAAGACGATGTGGGCCGCCAGCGACTGCCCCGCGACGAGCGTCCACGACAGGAGCCCGCAGAACACGAGCAACACGGCGACGGCGAGCGCCTCGACGCTCCCGGTCCGGCTTACGATGACCGGGGCGACGCGGACCTGACTCGCGAGCCAGAAGCGATAGAACGCATAGAGCGTCAGCAGCGTAAAGAATGCGACCGTAATCTCCGGCGTCGCGATCCGAGCTTGCGCGTAGTGGAAGCCGTCGAGAACGAGCAACGCGCCCGCGACCGTAGCCCAGCCGGTCGATCCGAACAGCCGCTTCGCAAAGCAGTACATGACGAGCACCATGAGCGCGCCGACCACGAGATTGAGGAAGCGCCAGCCGGCCGCCGTATCGCCGAGCCCGCGCAGGCCGCCGAAAAGCATCATCGAGAGCGTGACGACGAGCTTCGTTAGCGGCGGATGCGTGAACTCGAAAATCTCTTTGTGCTGGAGATATTCTTCGCCCGCGCGGGCGTAATAAATTTCGTCGAATATTTTTTCCGACGGCCAGGTGTAACTTACGAACGTCACGAGGAACGAGGCCACGGTCAGGAAGCTCGCCAGAACCCAATCGACGGGCTTCATCCAAGCGACGCCTTCGAGGGGCCGGAAATAGCCGTGCGCCCGTGCTCCCGCGCCGCGTACGAAAGAGCCGATGCTCAGCCGTTCGAGGGCGTCCTCACCGTTGCCCAGGAACGCATACCCGAGATAGAAGAACGCGGCCACGTTTGCCAAGGCCGCGGGACGGCTGATCCACGGCATCAGATTCGCCGGATCGGGACCCGAAATATGATTCTCCATGACGCTGAGATAATCGAGCGAGTAAAACAGATTTGCTACCAGCGTCAGCGAAAGGACGATCGCGGCGTAGAGATAGCGCCGCCGCAAGAAGATCAGCGGCACGGCGAGCATGAAGCCGTTGAAAATGTAGCGCTCGTGCATGCGCGTCGAGAGCACGAAGTAGCCGAGCGAGAGGATCATCGCGGCTTCCAAGAACGCATCGGCCGAGCGGCGTTGCAAGTAGCGCCAGACGACGAGGACGAGCGCCGCTACGAACAGCGCGATCCCGCACGCGAATTGCGGCACGCCGAGGGCACGGCCGCCGATGACGACGTTCGGTACGAGGTTCGCGTCGCTCTGCCAGAAGTGGTGTCCGAGCGCCACATAGAGGTTGAACGCGTTGACGGAGTTGTACGGATAGACGCCTGCAGCGAAACGATAGCGTCCGATGAGCCACGCGAACTGGCCGAGGGGCGACCAGCCGGGATGAAAGGCGAGGGCGCAAACATAGGCGAGCGTGAGCGAGAGAAGACCGCCGGCCAGCGTCGCAACGGCTCTCCGGATGCGCAGCTGCGGATCGGCGCTCGCATAAACGTACGCCATGAAGAGCGGTACGAGCACGAGTGCAGGCGGCTTGATCAGTATCGAGTACGCGAGCAGCAACCACGCGCCGATGATGAACGCGCTCTGCCGGGTGGCACTGCCGCGATCCGCTTCGACGAGCAGCAACACGGCGGCGAGCATCATCCCGCCGGCGACGGAATCGACTTGGCCCCAATATGCGGAGATGAATATCGCGGCGGGATTGAAGGCGAAAAACGCGGCCGCGATAAAGGCCCAGGCCGTCGAAGCAAAACGCCTCACGATTGCGAAGATGAGCGCCGCATCGACAAGGTCCATGGCGATCGACGGCAACTTCACCGCAACTTTGAGCGCCGAGTACGTCGGATCGCTATGGACGAGCAACCGATAGACGTGCCCGACGATCCACAGAATGAAGAAATAGCCGGGCGGATAATCGGCGAAACCGGCAGTCGCAAAAAATTGGCGCAGCGGATGATCCGCGAGCGTCAGCGCCCAACTTTCGAACGTCGATACGTCGTTTTTGAAGCCGTCGGCACCGATGAACACCAGCCGCAGAACGAAGGCCAGCAACAACATGCCGCAGAGAACGAGCGGCGTCGAAAGCGTGCGGGTCGCGGCGCGGGCGGCAGGTGCGCTCGCTTGCCGCGCCTCGCTACGCAACACGGCGCGCGCCTTCCGCCAGGAAGTCGCGGATCGAGCGATTCACGTCGATCGACGCGTCCCGCGCTATTTCGTCCGCCTGATCGAGCGCGCGGTCGTGGGCGGCGTCGGCTTCGAGCCGCGCCCCGAGACGGTCGAGCGCCGCGACAACCTCGCCTACTCCGGCGCGATCCAGGCCGCCGTCGCGATACGCACGAGCGACGATGTCGCGATCGCTCGAGGGCGGCGTCCCGAGCGCCCAAACGATCGGAAAACTCCATTTACGCCGCGCGATATCGGCGCCGCTGGGCTTGCCGGTCACGTCGGTCGCACCCCACGTTCCGAGCACATCGTCCCGAATCTGAAAAGCGAGGCCGTACGCGCGTCCCAGGCAAGCATAGCAACGGGCGCGTTCGGGATCGGCGCCGGCAGCGAGCGCTCCGAGTTCGCACGAGGCAGCGAAAAGCGCACCCGTCTTGCCCGCGATCATCTCGAGATACTGCGGCATCGTAACGATCGAACTCGTTTCGAAACCGATATCGAGCCCCTGGCCCTCGCACATGCGCAAATTTGCCTCGTGCAGGACGTGCAGCATTTCGACGACTCGATCGGGCGGAACGACGGCTTCTTCATGCAACAGCGTCAAGTAGCTGATCGCGCACAGCGCGTCGCCCGCGTTGATTCCGTGAGCGACGCCGAAGCGCTTCCAAATCGTCGTGCGCCCGTGGCGTAGTTCGTCGCCATCTTCGATGTCGTCGTGAACGAGCGAATAATTGTGGAGAACTTCGATCGCGACGGCTGCGTCGAGGGCACACTCGATCCGCCCACCCTCGGCGAGAGCGGTTCGCAGAAGCAACTGTGGACGAAGGCGCTTACCGGCTCTGGGCTTACCTGGTTCGTCATAACCGAAATGGTACCGGATCATCTCGAAGATGGGCGACGATCCGCGGTGGCGTTCGAGCGTTCGGGATAAGTGCGCCTCGATATCGCTAACTAGCTCGACGGCTCAAAGCCTCCATGCGCACCTCGACTTGATCGACGAGCCAGCCGGGAGTCGATGCGCCCGACATGAGGCCGGCGACTGCGACGCCTTCGAACCACTGCGACTCGAGTTCCTGGGGACCCTCGATGTGGTACGACCGGGCTCCCTTGGTCGCGGCGAGGTCGGCGAGATGCTTCGTATTGGCCGACGTTTTTCCGCCGACCACGACCATGACTTCGACCTGCGTCGCGAGTTCTTCGGCCTCGGATTGACGATTGTGCGTGTCGGTGCAGATCGTGTTCACCGCGCGGACTTCGTAATATTTGGAGCTGAGCTTGCGCACGATTTCCGTGAATCCGTAGCCGGACCAGGTCGATTGAACGACGACGCCCACTTTGCTCGCACGCGGCAGCGCATCGACGTCCTCAGGCACTTGTATCGACCAGGCGCCGGGAACGTGCGACAGCGTCCCCTTCACTTCGGGATGATTCGGATCGCCGACAACGACGATTTTATAGCCGTCGGCACGCAATTTTTCGGCCTGCACGTGGATTTTCGTGACCATGGGACACGTAGCATCGACGATCGTCAGGCCCTTTTGCTCGGCCTTCTCAAAAACTTCCACCGGTAGCCCGTGGGCGCGAACGAAGAGCGTCCCGGCCTCGACCTCGTCGACCGAATGCGCGTTGCGCAAACCCTTCTCTTCGAACGACGCGACCATTTGCGGATTGTGAACGATGTGACCGAGCGTGGTAACGTTGCCGCTGCCCCGCGCCGCAACGGTTTCCTCCGCTTTCTTCAACGTGATGGCGACGCCGAAGCAGAACCCCTGCGTTTTTGCTTTCTTGATATGCACTAGAGAGTCTCCCGCAACGCGTAGATTCGGCTCATGAGGTCATCCGTCCACTTCGCCAAGTCATCACGCCTCGCTTTCTGACCCGGCTCGAATCGAACTGGTTCTCCGAACGTCACCGTGACGGAAGCAAAGCGCTTCGCCCCCGACGTTCCCGCGAGATAAGCCGGGATAACCGTCGCCCCCGACAACGAAGCCAGCAGCGCGACTCCCATCTGCGGCTTCTTGTCGCCTTCGAGGTTGCGTCCGCCTTCGGGGAAGATGCCGAAGACCGCGCCATCCTGCAGGACGCGCACGGCCGCCTTGATCGCCGCGACGTCGCCGCGGCTACGGTCGACCGGGAAGGCGCCGAGCGCGCGGATGAGCGGCCCGAGCACGGGAATGCGAAACAGTTCGACTTTGGCCATATACAGGACCGGCCGCGGAACCGCTGCCCCGAGAGCCGGAGGATCGAGATAGGAGACATGATTGCAGGCGACGATGAGCGGCCCGGTAGACGGAATCCGCTCTACGCCGATCACGCGAAAGCCGCGAAAAGTGCGCAAATACGCCCATGAGGCGTACTTGCAAAGTGCGTAGATCGGCGGACTCACGTGCCTTTAGGTCCGCCGACAGCGCGCGCCGCGAGCGTGGCAATCCGCTCGACTACCGCCTCGATCGTACGGCCGGTCGAATCGATCTCGACCGCCCCCGCTGCCGGCCGGAGCGGCGCGACGGCGCGGGTCGCATCGAGCCGATCGCGTTCCTCGAGCTCGCGTCGCAACTCGAGGCGGTCAATCGAGATGCCGCGCTGCGCAAGTTCCGCTCGCCGCCGCGTCACTCGCTCGTCGAGTGACGCCGTCAAGTAGATCTTGAGCGGTGCTTCCGGTAACACGACGGTGCCGATATCGCGCCCGGCCATGATGACGGGCGCTTCCGCTGCAATCGCGCGTTGCCGCTCGACCATTGCGGCGCGTATCGCCGGATGCGAGGCGACGACCGAGACGATGCGGCTCACCTCGTTACGGTAGAGCTCGTCTCCGAGCAGCTCGTCGCCGGCCCAAATCCGAAAGCCGTCCGTAGACGCGGCATCGAGCGTCGCGCGGACCGGATGTTCGGCGACGATGGCGAGAACGCTCGCTTCGTCGCTCGCATTCGCTCCGGCACGCAGCGTAACTAGTGCGGCGGCCCGATACATCGCGCCGGTATCCAAAAAGAGAACATCTAGGCGCCGCGCGAGCGCCCGTGCTACCGTCGTTTTCCCGCTGCCCGCCGGACCGTCGATTGCAACGTGCGCGAAGCGATCCATACTCGGGGTCGCTCCGTTCGCGCCGCAGCGCCGCGGCCCTGGGCGTCGCACCGCCGTGCCCTACGAGCGTTTCCCGCTTTGCCGGACTTGTACCTGTGAGGTCGTGAAGGACGTGCGCAGTGTGCTACTGCTTGCGGAGAGTGGCCTATCGGGATCCATTCTCGGCTTCTATTTGGTGCTCAGGGATCAGCAAGCGCCGCTATCGCATCTTTGCTTCCGCGCGATGCATGCCGGTTGCCGACGCCCGCTGAACGACCTTGCGAGAGCTTACGACGTTCCGGGCTTGCGCTGGTGAACCATGAATCCGTTGCCGTCCGGATCGGAACCGAACGCCATGAAGCACACGGGCGTCTCCTGGGGATCGCTCAGCCGAGCACCGCGCGCGCGGAACAGGCTGACCGCGGCGTCGATGTCGTCGACCGCGAACATGATGGTTCCGCCGGACTGCGGCCCCTCGTCCGGATGCCAAACGCCGAACGTCGTGCCGTCGGCAAATGTAAATTCGGCGCCGCGGCCTTGCTCGTCGAGACTCGTCGGCACCAGGCCGAGGACGTCGCGGTAAAACGCGATCGAGCGCGCCGCGTCGCTCGTGAAATAGGCGATTATATCCATGCCGGTCACGGTGACGCTGTTGGAAGGCGTGGTCGTCATCGAGGTGTGCTCCCTAGGGTCGAGTGATATGCGTACAGCGTAGCGCCCGTATATGACAGTACCGTCATATACACGCGGAATTGCCTGCCCATGCAGTCGCAGCGGCTCCTGTCATGCCTCTTGTTGCTCCAAGGAAAGCCGCGGGTCACCGCGCGCGAACTCTCGCGTCAGCTGGAAGTCTCGATGCGCACGGTGTACCGCGACGTCGAGGCGCTGGGCGCGGCCGGCGTGCCGATCCACATGGAGCGGGGTCCGCTCGGCGGCATCGTGCTCGCCGACGACTACCGCCGCGCGCTCGCGCAATTCACGACTGACGAATTGCAAGCGTTGTTCGCTTCGGGCCCCGGGCCGATGAGCGACCTCGGACTCGCCGCGCAGCCGCAAGCGCTGCAAAAGCTCGCGGGCGCCCTCCCGGCGACCGCGCGACAAGCCGTGGAAACCGGGCACGCGCGTCTCTTCCTCGATCATAACCGCTGGAGCCGCGGCGAGCAGCCCACGGAGGTGCTCGTTCGGCTCCGCGCCGCCGCTGCGAACGATCGCTGCGTGCGCTTGCTGTATCGCGATCGCTCAGGAACCACGAGCGATCGGCGCGTCGAACCGCTGGGTCTCGTTGCGAAAGCCGGCGTATGGTATCTCATCGCGCGCGAACCCGAGAAGGGCTACCGGACCTTCCGCGCTCAACGCATTTCCGACGTCGAAGTCCTGATGTCGCCGTTCAAGCGGCCCGCCGACTTCGACCTCGAAGCCTATTGGAATGCGTCGGTGGCGTGGATCGAACGGCCGACGCACGAGACGTACGATGTCGTTCTGAACGTCGAACGCAGCGCCGCCGCGAAGTTGGCCTACTGGGACGTTACGGTGCTGAACGAAGACGACGACGTCTCCACGTTGCGCATCGCGTTTCCATCGCGCGAGACGGCGGTCATGCAGGTGCTCGTCTTGGCGGACGTCGTGCAGATCGTGGCGCCGGACGAACTGCCCGCCGCAATCGTCGAACGGGCGCGCCACGCCCTCGCACGATTCGAGCTTCGCGCGAGAAACAGGAGGTCTTGAAACGAGCGTAAACCCTTAAGGGATAAGCTTCTTTGCTAGACAGCGATGCGACCGTTTTCCCGTGGCTCCGCGACCGTTATCCCGTGGTCGACAGGGCGATTGTGCATTGAATCCCGGGGCTGCAGGTCGTTCATGGACTCCAGGGTCTGCAATGGATCCAGGGACCATCAGGAGGTGCGGAGCGTGTAGGGTGCGTTTTCCGCGTACGAGGAACCCTAAGCTCGACCGTTATCCAGTGGGCATAAGGACCGCGCAGGCTCGTCGCTGCCAGCCGGGGCAAGCACTCTAAGCGGCCGGTTTCTTTCGCGCGCCCTTCGCTTCGCAATAGGCGGCGACGGCGACCCGAACTTCGCGCTCTTCGAGCGCCGGCACCGCGATCCGGGAACAGATCGTCCACGCGCGATGATAGGCGCGCAAAGCGCCGATAAAGCGCTCGACGTCGAGTGGGGCGCCACGTCCGCGCACGGCTGCGGCCCGCGCAAAATCGCGCAGGCGGGTTTCCAGGTCGAGCGGCTCGCGCTCGGGATTGCGGCCGCCAAAGAGAGGCAGCGGTTCTTTCGTCGCGCCGTGCTTTATCGATTTCATCGTCGTCCTCATCATCCTCACGAGCATCGTAGACGCTGCCTGTGCCATCAGCCTGGCACGATCGAATCGCAATGTCGATGCGCAGCCGCGTTTCTTTCGAGTTTACGTGACGGCCGGATCCATCGCGCACGCTTTTCCGAGCCAAAAACGTGCCGCAGCGCCGACTCGCTCATCCATCTTGGCTTTCCGATGAGGCAGAAAGCGTCTCGGCGGCGTAACCGCTCGACATGCTCCCGAGCCAACAAAACGCTAACGCCGGCATACATATCCCGCCGCCGCTCCTCTACGGAGGTGCTCTCGCGCTCGGCCTTCTGCTCGGGCGCGGCTCCGGCGCGGGGACCGGCGGCACACGCGTCACGCGTTTCATGGGATGGCTCAGCCTCGGCGCGGGCGTGGCGATCGGCGCGGCAGCGATCGCCGCCTTGAAAAGCGCCGGCACCAACGTCAATCCGTACAAATCGACGACGGCGCTCGTCACGGGCGGCGTATTCGGCGCGAGCCGCAATCCCGCGTATGTTGCGGCGACGTCGTTCTATCTCGGCACGGCGCTACTCGCCCGCTCGTTGCCGGCTTTAACGCTGCTGCCGATCGTCCTCGCGTTACTGGACCGGCTCGTCGTCGATCCCGAAGAACGTTACCTCGAACGGCTCTTCGGCGAGGAATACCGCGCGTATCATGCCCGCGTTCCGCGCTGGTTCTAGCGGCAGTCGCGACGGCCGCGAGCGCCGAGCCAGGACGTTGGCACACGCGCCGACTACGATGAGCGGACATGGCAAAGCTGCGGGCGGGGTTCTTTTGTTCGGCCTGCGGGAACGAGTCGCCACGCTGGCTCGGCCGTTGCCCCGCGTGCGCGGCCTGGAACACGATCGTCGAAGCACCCTCGGCAGCAGCACCGCGCGGTAAGGGCGCCGCGGCAACCCGCTCGCCGCTTGCGCCGCTTGCGACGCCGCTACGGCTCGCAGACGTCTCGAGCGGTCGGGTAGCGCGCTTTTCGAGCGGCGGCGCGGAATTCGATTCGCTCCTGGGCGGCGGTATCGTGCCGGGCAGCCTGGTTCTTTTAGGGGGGCCGCCCGGGGCCGGCAAATCGACGCTGCTGCTGCAGATTGCGGCCCGGCTCGCAAGCGAACCCGCGCCGGTCGTCTACGTCTGCGGTGAAGAGTCGGCAGCGCAGACGAAATTGCGGGCGGAACGTTTGCGCGCGAGCGACGACCTGCTCTTATTTGCCGAAACCAACCTGCGCGCAATCCTGGACGCGCTCGAATCGCTTCGGCCGAGACTCCTGATCGTGGATTCGATTCAGACGATGGCCTTGCCGGAAGTGGAATCGTTCGCCGGAAGCGTCTCGCAAGTGCGCGATTGCGCGACGGCCCTCATGGAGTTTGCGAAGCGCACCGACTGCGCGACCTTCGTGATCGGACACGTCACGAAGGACGGCTCGATCGCTGGGCCGCGCTTGCTGGAACACCTCGTCGACACGGTGCTGTACTTCGAAGGCGATAGCGGAGCCGATTACCGGATCGTCCGCGCGCACAAAAATCGCTTCGGCAGCGCGGACGGTATTTGCGTGTTCGCCATGGACGAGCGCGGGCTCCACGAAGTGCGCAACCCCTCACAACTCTTTCTCGGACGTTCCGGCGCCGCCGGGCGGCCGAGCGGTTCGTGCGTTGTCGCGAGCATCGTCGGCGCGCGGCCCGTGCTCGTCGAAATTCAAGCTCTCGTCGGTGAAACGAGTTACGGTACGCCGCAACGGCTCGCAGCCAACGTGGACCGGGCGCGACTCGCGATGATCCTCGCGGTGCTCGAAAGGCGCGCCGGCATGCAACTCGGCACGCAGGATGTCTACGTTTCAGTTGCCGGAGGCTTACGCATCGCGGAACCGGCGGCCGATCTCGGCATTGCGCTAGCGATCGCTTCGGCGTTTCGCGGCCGGCCGCTGGCGGCCGGCACGGCCGCGTTCGGCGAACTCGGCTTATCGGGCGAAGTGCGCGCCGTCTCGCAGCGCGCGCGCCGGACGACCGAAGCGCGCAAACTCGGCTTTACAACGATCGTCGCTCCGCCCGGCAGCGCGCGCGATAGCGCGGACGGAGCCCTCGTCGCAAACGACGTCGCGGCGGCGGTTGCAGCGACGCTCGGGTGAGCGGGCCGCAAGCGAACGACGCGCTCTTCGAATGCGTGCCGAACGTCTCCGAAGGGCGCGATCGCGACGTTCTCGACGCTTGCGCGCGGGCCATCGAAAATGCGGGCGTCACGCTTGCGCACCGCACGAGCGACCCCGCGCATCATCGCAGCGTGTTCACATTTTTTGGAACGCGCGCGCGCGTCCTCGAAGCCGCGCTAGCGCTCGCCGCCGTCGCCGTGCAACGGATCGATCTGCGTGGGCATGCGGGCGCCCATCCGCGAATGGGAGCGCTCGACGTATTACCGTTCGTGCCGTTCGGCGCGGCGACGATGACGGACGCAGCGGCCCTGGCGCATGCGGCGGCGGCACGAATTTGGACGACGCTCGGCGTGCCGTCTTATTTTTACGGCGCGGCCGCGCGCGGCGAGCGTCCCCTCGCCGAGGTCCGTCGCGGCGGGTTCGAAGCGCTCGCCGCACGGCCCGAGATGCCCGACGTCGGAAGCGTGCGTTTGCATCCGGGCGCAGGCGCGATCGCGGTCGGCGCGCGGCACGTGCTCGTCGCATTCAACGTCACGCTCGCGAGTGAAGATCTGTCGCTCGCGCGCAGCATCGCGCGCTCGCTACGCGAACGCGACGGCGGCTTACGCACGTTGCGCGCCCTCGGCCTTCGGCAAGCCGACGGACGCGTTCAAATCTCGTGCAACGTAACGGACGCCCGCGCAACACCGCTCGATCGCATTGTGGCAATAGTCCGCTTTCTCGCACGCCGGAGAGGGACGTGCGTTTCCGGTACCGAGCTCATCGGCCTCGTGCCGCGCGACGCGCTGCGGAGTGTGGCGCTACGCGCACTGGGAGCGGATTCACCGCCCACTTAGGATGGGAGGCCGCCCGGAGCGCCGCGAAGCAACTACGCGTGCGCACGACGATTGGTCCCGCCATCACGACGGTCGATCCGGCGACCGGTCAGAATCTCGCCACCTATGAAGTTCACGGGCCGCAGGCGATCGACGAGGCGCTGACCCGCGCGGCCACGGCGTATCGCGCTTGGCGCAACGTGCCGCTCGCGCAGCGCTCTGGGCTGCTGCGCGCGGCGGCGAGCGATTTACGCGCGCGCAAAGCGGAACTTGCCGCCTTAGCGACGCGCGAGATGGGCAAAACGATCGGCGAAGCGGAGGCCGAAGTCGAAAAGTCCGCGCTCGGCTGCGACTACTACGCAGAAACGGGCGCGAAGCATTTGGCGGACATCTTCATCGAAACGAACGCCGCGCAAAGTTATGTCGGCTTTCGTCCGCTCGGGGTGCTTCTGGCGGTCATGCCTTGGAACTTCCCGTACTGGCAAGTGTTTCGGGCCGCCGCACCCGCCCTGATGGCGGGCAACGTCGTCGTTCTCAAACATGCCGCTAACGTGACGGGCTGCGCGCTCGAGATCGAACGCGTCTTTGCGAACGCCGGTTTTCCGGAGGGCACGTTCACGACGCTCGTCGTCGCGGGGCGCGATATGGAAACAGTCGTCGCAGATCCTCGCGTTGCCGCCGTTACGCTCACGGGTAGCGAAGGTGCCGGCAGTTCGGTCGCGGCGACCGCGGGCAAGCACCTGAAGAAAACCGTGCTCGAGCTCGGCGGTTCCGATGCTTTCATCGTGCTCAACGACGCAGATATCGGGGCCGCCGCGAAGGCAGCCTTGAAAGCGCGCTTTCAGAATAACGGACAAAGTTGCATTGCCGCAAAGCGCTTCATCATCGAGGCGGAATCGTATCAAACGTTCTGTCACGCTTTCGTAGAGCAAGTCAAGACGTTGCGCGCGGGCGATCCGCTCGATCGCGCAACGACGCTCGGTCCGCTCGCTCGTGAAGATCTGCGAGACGATCTCGCGCGGCAGGTCGAGGCCACGGTCCGCAAGGGCGCTATGCTTGCCGCCGGTGGAAAGCCGATCGAGCGGCCGGGTTATTATTTCGAGCCGACCGTCGTTGCCGACGTCACGGAAGACATGGCTATGTTCGCAGAAGAAACATTCGGCCCGGCGGCCGCCCTCGTTCGCGCTCGCAATCTCGAAGATTGCATCGCGCTTGCAAACGCTTCACAATACGGGCTCGGCGGTAATTTATGGACGGCGGACATCGAGCGCGCACGTCATATCGCGGCGCGGCTCGAATCGGGCGCCGTGTTCATCAACGGCATGACCGCATCCGATCCTCGGCTGCCGTTCGGCGGCGTAAAAAAGAGTGGTTACGGGCGCGAACTGGGCAGTTTCGGTCTCCACGAATTCGTTAACGTACAAACGGTTTGGATCGGGCCGGCGCACGATGCGAGCGAGCACGCCGTTCCGGCAGAGTAAGTCGTAAAGGGAACGCGCTCGAGCCCGTCCCGAAAACGGAGCCGACGCTCCTTTCGGGAACAACGTGCTCGAGGCTCGTTAACGAACGGTCCTCGCTTCGAACCGTAGCGATCGTGGGGAGCGCATGTCTCAACAAAGCGTCGTATTTTCCGTTGTTCGCGCGCTCGCGAAGGCGTCTCTTACGCCGCTTTTTGCAACGCTGCTCGCGCTCTGTGCCGTCTGCCCGGCCGCGCGAGCCGACGCCGCGGCCGCCGCCGGCTCGCCCGAAGCCAGCCCGTCGCCGCCGCCCGAGGTCGCGCAGCTAAGGGCAAAAATCGAGCTCGCGGAAGGTCAGCGGCTGCCAAGCGAACGCATCGTGACGGCCGTCGTAGAGCATGGCCGCACGAAGACGCTTACGTCCGTCCGCAGCGGTAAGAACGTGCGCGATACAATCGAGGATGGCCCCTTCGTGACCGCGCGTGGCACGTTTGAAGGCCAGCGCTGGCACCAAAACGCCAACGGCATGACCGTGCTCGATCAGCCCCGTCACGGCGGCGAGGCGAACGAACGCAGAACCGTCGCTCTCCGGCACGTAACTGCGCCGATCGTCGCCGACGTCATCGTCGACGTCAATCCTAAAGGCGACGGCACGAAAACGTACGTCGATCCGGCGACCTCGCGCATCGTTCGCGTCGAAGACGTGACGCCGACCGAGACGACCGTCCAGACGTACGACGACTTTCGAAACACTGCCGGCCGTACGCAAGCTTGGCACCAGCATAGCGCGGATGGTCAAGCCGACGACGAACGCGACGAACGCGTCGTCTCGATCGCGACGGCCGGCATCTCCGCCGCCGACGTCGCAATTGCCCCTCCGCGGCGCGCGCTCGTCGCCTTTCCGAGCGGCGTTACGACGGCGCGATTGCCGGTGCAGCTCGATGGCAATCAGCAATTCATCGTCCGCGTTACGGTCGGTTCGCGCGGTCTGGATTTCCTACTCGACACGGGAGCGAGCCGCATCGTGCTCGACCGGGATGTCGCAACAAGCTTGGGGCTCAAACTCTACGCCAACGGCTCGAATGCGTCGAACGCCGGCCGCTACGCCCAAAGCGTGGCGCTCGTCCCGGAGATGCACGTCGGCCCGCTCGCGATGAAAAACGTGGCCGTGTCGGTCGTTCCGAGCCTGCAATTTGCGAGTCCGAACGCGCCCGTCCGCGTCGTCGGACTGCTCGGATTCGATTTCATCGCGTCGCTTGCGCTGTCATTCGATTACGAAGGGGCCGCCGTGACGGCGGTCGACTATGATTCCTTCAAAGCGCCGAGCGATCCGATGACGGTCGCGCTTCCGATCCGGGTCGGCGATCAAGGCCCCGAGACCGACGTCTCGATCGACGGCCGGCTCGGGGAGCGTTTCAAGATCGACACGGGGGGCGCCGGAGGGGTGATGATCACGGACGTCTTCACACGCCGCTATCCCGGGATCACGCGCGGCTTCCGCAGCCGCGGTGGGCAGATCCGGCTCGCGGGCGTCGGCGGTGACTTCGCAGCTACCCTCTATACCGTGCCGAATCTGCGCTTGGGACCGACGACCTTCGAAAACTTCTCGGCCCTCGTCATCGGCTCGGACCGGCTCTATGCGGGCGGCGGCTTCGACGGCGTGATCGGCCCGGAAATACTTCAGTACTTTACGATGACGACCGACTATGCCGACTCGACGCTCTATCTCACGCCGAATAAGCTCGGCAGAAAGTCGATGAAGAGCGGCAGCTGACGCGGGCGTCCTTACGTCTCGTGTGACCGATTGGCGGGGCCGCGTGTCATTGCAATGGCGTCGCACCTGCGCGATTCGAAGCGGCCGCGTAGAGCGGAGAGGTTCGTTCTGCAATGCCTGCCACTACCATTCACACGCAGTTTGGAGAGCCTCCATGCACAGTCTTCAACGGCGCTTCACGCGCACCGCAGCGGCCCTCGTCTTGACGTTAGCTGGAGCGCATACGATCGCCGCGAATGCCGGCACCACGCAACGACATGAGAACGCTCGGACCGCGATCGTCGTGGCGCAAAGCGCGACGGCAACGACGACGCCGACGGACGCTGCGACGGACGCCGCTTCGCCTGCGCCCGTTGCGAGCGATACTCAAGGCGGAATTCCGTGGTGGGTGTGGCTCATCGTCGCTTTGCTCGTAATCGGATTGCTCTTCTTCTTTCTCAATCGTAAGAAGGACCCGACGATTACAACGCGCGGCGGTCCGCCGAATGATCCGAACATTCGTTCTCGTTAATCCGCCGGGCGGCGCCACGTCAACGTACGCGTTTTCAACTTGCTCTTACTTGTGAGGTACATCATGAACAGAACCGATACCGGCCGCAGCGTCCTTGCGGGCCTCTTTCATAGCAGCGCCGAGGCGGAAGCGACGCTCGCCGAGCTGAAAAGCACGGGCTACCCCCAAGCCGAAATCAGCGAAGTCGATAAAGACGCGAGCGACGACCGCACGGGCGACGTCGAACGCGAAGCCGGACGTCGTACCGGCCGCGAAGCCGCAGCCGATGTAACCCCGGCCACGACGTCCGCTTCGCTTGCGGACGGCTCGTTCTTCCGCGAACATGAAGCGCACGCATCGTCATTCGTCGATGAATTGCTGGCTCTGAACTTCAGCAAAAACGACGCGCACCATCTCGTCGATTCCGTGGTTCGCGGTCAGGCCCTCGTAACGGTCGATGCCGGAATGCGAGGCACTGCAGGCGCGCGCGAAATTCTCGAACGTCACGGCGCAAAGGTGCATTCTGCGCAGGGCGCGGACGCAGCGGGCGCAGCCATACCGGTTGCCGCGCGGCCGGGCAGCGTCCCCGCCACAGATGAGGCGTCGGGCGAGCGGGCAATCGAGTTGCGCGAAGAACGCTTACAACTCGAGAAGCGTCGCGTGCAGCACGGCGAGGCCAGACTGAGCAAACGAGTCGTTACCGAGACGCAGACGATCGACGTCCCAGTGACGCACGAAGAACTCGTGATCGAGCGGACGCCGGGATCGGGCCGAGCCGCGGACGGCACGATCGAGCGAAACGAAGAGATCGTCATCCCGCTTTCGACCGAAGTCGTCAACGTAGAAAAACGCGTCGTAGCCACGGAAAACGTAACGATCGGCAAACGCCAAGTCGAAGGCGTCGAACACGTCAACGAAACCGTGCGCAAAGAAGAACTCGTCGTCGACGACCGCACCGACACCGAGGCGCCGAAGCGCGAGCGCTGAGCTAGCGGGCCGCTGCGATCGCGATACGCTGCAAACCTTCCCGAACTTCATCCGCCGGCCCGACGAAGCTCGTTCGCAGCCAGCCTCGCAGGCTCGGCGAGAAGATATCGCCCGGAATCGCAACGACGTCGTAGTGGTCGATGAGTGACTCTGCAAACGCGAGCGTATCGCCCGCGCCGACGCGCACGCAAACGTAAAACGCGCCCTCGGGCTCGATGTATTCGAGCTCGAGGGCACCGAGCGTCACGAGAGCCGCGCTGCGGGCCCGAGCGTACCATTCACGGTGCGCGCCGAGATCGCCGGCCAAAAAGACTTCGAGCGCGATACGTTGCGAGAACGTGTTCGCGCACGACGTCACCCAACCGTGCATTTTGACGAGCGCCCGCATAATGTCGGCCGGCGCGATCACCCAGCCGAGACGCATTCCCGTCAACGCGTTCGATTTCGAAAGCGAATTCACCGCAACGGTGTGCGGGTAACACTCTCCGAAAACACCGACGTCGGCCGTGTAGATCAGTTCTCGATAAATTTCGTCGTGCAGAATATAGACCGGCGGTCCCGGGCGCGCGAGCAGACCGTCCGCGATCCGCCGAGCGCTGTCGCGCGCGATCACGCGACCCGTCGGATTACAGGGCGAACAAATGACGATCGCGCGCGTTTGCGGTCCGACGGCGGCCAAAATGGTTGCCGGATCGAACGGATCGGGAGCCTGCGGATCGAGCGACACGCGCCGTAGCCGGATGCCTTCCACCTGGGCGATCTTGACATACACGGGAAACGCCGGTTCGACGACCAGCAGTTCGTCATGTGCCGGGTCGAGCAGCGTACGCAGAGCGACGTAAACGGCTTCTTGCGAACCCGTCGTGACGCAAACGTTCTCCGGCTGCGCCAAACCCGGATATCCATAATGGCTCGCGATCGCCGCACGCAGATCCGCGTCCCCGAGATTCGTCGTATAGCGGCACCCGTGCTCGGCAACCCAGGCCGTGGCGCGCTCGAAGTAGAGCATGTTCGGCCGCAGAGTCGGCTCTCCAAGGCCGAGATCGATGGAAGTCGGCCGGCGCCGCGCGTGCAGCGCCCGGATAACCGAGCCCTCCGCGTTTGCGATCGCGGGATTCACACCGCGATGCCGTAATCGCGTAGCGCCCGTTCCAGCGACGTCTTGCGATCGGTCGCGGCACTGCGCTCGCCGATCACGAGCGCGCAAGGCACGCCGAAGGTCCCTGCGGCAAATGACTTGGGCAAGGTGCCGGGGATGACGACGGAGCGCTCTGCGATGCAGCCCTTCGTAATATTGGGCTCGGACCCGCGCACGTCTACGATCGGCGTGCTTGCAGTGAGGATGACGCCGGCTCCAAGAACGGCTTCGCGCCCGACGTAAACGCCCTCCACGATCACACAGCGCGAGCCGACGAATGCGCCGTCTTCGATAATGACGGGTCGAGCTTGCGGCGGTTCCAGGACGCCTCCGATGCCGACTCCGCCGGAAAGGTGAACGTTTTTGCCAACCTGCGCGCACGACCCGACGGTGGCCCAAGTGTCGACCATCGTCTGCTCGTCGACGTACGCCCCGACGTTGATATAGCCCGGCATCAGAATCGCTCCGCGCCCCAGAAACGAACCGTAGCGCGCCACACCGGGCGGGACGCAACGCGCGCCCAGTTGTTCGTAGTTGCTTTTAGTCGGTAGCTTATCGTAATAACGCAGCCCGTTCGGGTCACCCATCACGCGGCTATCGTAGCGCCGGAAGTACAGCAGGATCGCCGTTTTTATCCAAGCGTTGGTCTGCCAGCCCGTGGAAGAGGGTTCGCAGACCCGCAGACGGCCCGTGTCGAGTGCGGCGAGTACCTCGTCTATCGCGCCGCCGCGCTCCCCGCGGACGTCTTCACCGGCCTGAAGCGACTCGATTGCGGTACGCAGTTTCTCGACGTCCATCGGCGCCCAGAGTAAGCGTCATAAGGCGGGAAATCCTACCGTGCGCGCAGCGTACGCCCGCAGGTTTCGACCGGAGGGACATAGGTCGCTCGGCTTCGGGGAAAGATTGTGGTAGCGGCGAATGGACTCGGCCCGTTGCCGCCCGCTTGCCCGAGGAGTAAACGTTTGTCGAATACGCCCGACGACCAGAAGCGCATCAATGCCGTTCGATTTCTCGCCGTCGACGGCGTGCAAAAAGCGAACTCCGGGCACCCCGGTCTGCCGCTCGGCGCCGCCGGCATGGCATATACGCTGTGGAGCCGGCACTTAAAGTTTAACGCTGCGGATTCGGCGTGGTTCGATCGCGATCGCTTCGTGCTGAGCGCCGGCCATGGCTCGATGTTGCTGTATGCGCTGCTGTATCTGAGCGGGTACGCGGTGACTCTGGACGATCTCAAAAGCTTCCGGCAACTCGGCAGCAAGACCCCGGGGCATCCGGAGCTGCATCACACGCCGGGCGTCGAAGTGACGACCGGGCCGCTGGGACAGGGCTTCGGTAACGCCGTCGGCCTCGCGATAGCCGAAGCGCAACTCGCGGCGACGTATAACCGGGCGCAAAAGATCGTCGACCACTACACCTATTGTATCGCGGGCGACGGCGATCTGATGGAGGGCGTCTCGAGCGAGGCATCCTCACTCGCGGGCCATCTCAAACTCGGTAAGCTAATCGTTCTCTACGACGATAATAAAGTATCGCTCGCAGGTCCGACGGAGCTTGCGTTCACCGAGGACGTATGTGCCCGTTACGCGGCCTACGGTTGGCACACGCAAGAAGTGACCTCCGATGACGGCAACGACGTGAACGCGATCGACGCCGCCTTGAACGCCGCCAAAGGCGACCCGCGCCCGTCGTTCATTGCCGTGCGGACGATCATCGGTTTCGGTTCGCCCAAAGCCGGCACGTTCGGCGCGCACGGCGAGCCACTCGGCGTCGAGGCCGTTAAAAAAACCAAAGATGCGCTTGGGTGGCCGACGGAGCCGGACTTCTACGTACCGGACGACGTGCTTGCGTGGTGGCGCGAGCTCGGCCAGAAGGGGGCGCCCGTCCAGGCAGCATGGGACAAGACGTACGCCGATTGGAAAGCGGCCAACGCCGAACTGGGCGCGCAACTCGAACGCGTACGGGCAGAAAAGCTGCCGGCGAAACTTTCGTGGCCAACGTTCGACGCGCAAAACGGCAGCGTCGCGACTCGCGAAGCGGGCGGCACCGTGATGAACGCCATCGCAAAGGATATGCCGGAGCTCGTCGGCGGTTCGGCGGACCTCGATCCGTCGACCAAGACCTACCTCAAGGGCATGGGCGATTTCCAACCCGGCAGCTATGCCGGCCGCAACATTCATTTCGGCGTTCGCGAGCACGCGATGGGCGCGATCGCGAACGGCATTGCCGTTCACAGCGGTCTCGTTCCATTTACGGCTACGTTCTTCAACTTCTACGATTATATGAAGCCGGCGATCCGGCTTGCGGCGATCAATAAAACGCGCGCCATGTTCGTGTTCACGCACGACTCGGTTTTTCTCGGGGAGGACGGCCCGACGCACCAACCGATCGAACAACTGGCGAGTCTGCGAGCCACGCCGAATATGACGACGATTCGACCGGCGGACTCACTCGAAACGCTTGAAGCGTGGAAATTTGCGCTCGGCAATAAAGGTCCGACGGCACTCGTGCTGTCACGTCAGAAGCTGCCCTTCCTGGGTGCCCGTAACGCAGCCGTAGAGCGCGGCGCCTACATCCTCCACGGCGACGATAAAAAGCCCGATTTGATCCTCATTGCGACCGGTTCCGAAGTCTCGCTCGCGCTGGATGCGGCGAAGCTCCTCGAGGCAAAGGGCACCCTGACGCGCGTCGTCTCGATGCCGTCGATGGAATTGTTCCTCGCCCAGGACGAGGGCTACCGGGAAACGGTTCTACCGGCCGACGTTGGTGCGCGCGTTTCGGTCGAAGCCGGCGCGACGTTCGGCTGGCAACGCTTCGTCGGGCAGCGCGGCATGACGATTGGGCTCGATCACTTCGGAGCGTCGGCGCCGGCGTCCGCGATTGCGAAGAGCTTCGGCTTTACCCCGGAAGACGTCGCGAAGACGGCTGCCGGGCTGCTTACTAACGCGTGACACGAGCGCGTAAAGGAGAATAACTAGCGTGGGTACGCAACTTAAAGATCTTAACGCCGTCGGGCAGAGCATCTGGCTCGACAACATTCGACGTAGTATGTTCGTCTCGGGTGAGCTGCGCCGGCTGATCGGGCTCGGACTGCGCGGCATGACGTCGAACCCGACGATATTCGAAAAGGCAATCGGGAGCGGCAACGACTACGATGCGCAGCTCAAGACGCTCGTGGGCAGCGATCGCGATCCCAATCATCTCTTCGAAGCACTGGCGATCGACGACATCCAGCACGCCTGCGACGAGTTCCGTGAACTGTACGACGCTTCACAGGGTGGTGACGGCTTCGTGAGCCTGGAGGTGTCGCCCGCTCTTTCACACGACACGCAACTGACGATCGAGTCCGCGCGCCGGCTCTGGAAGGCGGTCGCCCGTCCCAACGTGATGATCAAAATTCCGGCCACGCCGGAAGGCCTGCCCGCGGTAACGCAAGCGATCGCCGAAGGCATCAACATAAACATCACGATGATCTTTTCGCTCGAGACCTACGTCCAGGTCGCGAACGCCTATCTCGCGGGTCTCGAAAAGCGCCTGGCTGCAGGCGAAGCGATCGATAAGATTGCCTCCGTCGCAAGCGTCTTCGTCAGCCGCATCGATACGGCGGTCGACAAGCTCCTCGAAGAGAAAATCGCCAAGGGTCAGCCGCAGTTACGATCGCTGCTCGGCAAGACCGGCGTCGCGAACCTCAAGCTCATCTACGGCCAATACAAGAATATCTTCGAGTCGTCGCGCTTCGAACCGCTCAAGGCCAGCGGCGCTCACGTTCAACGGCCGCTCTGGGCCAGCACCGGTACGAAAAACCCGGCCTATTCGGATCTGATGTATATCGAAGATCTGGTCGGAAAGAATACGGTTAATACCGTGCCCCCCGCAACGCTCGACGCTTTACTCGATCACGGCAAGGTTGTCGCCGATACGGTCGAGGCGGGGCTCGACGACGCGCTCGCGACGACCGAGGCACTCGCCGGCGCCCAAATCTCGCTGTTCGACGTAACGCAAAAGTTGCAAGTCGACGGACTCAAAGGGTTCGAAGATTCGTATGCCGCGATGCTCGCAGCGATCGACGGTAAGCGCAAGCAACTTGCGAGCGCAAGCGAGGACGTTGCCGTTTCTTTCGGTTCGACCAAGGTCGACGCGCAGGCAGCAATCGAAAAACTCGAACGCGACGCTTTCCTCGCTAAACTGTGGCAACACGATCCGAGTCCGTGGTCCAGTGAGCCGCAGCATACCGAGATCATCAAGAATGCCCTCGGTTGGCTCGACTTTCCCAAGACGGTGCACGAGCAGGCCGCCGAGCTGATGCGCTTCGGCGCCGAGATGGCGAAGCTGTACGAGCATGTCGTCGTACTCGGCATGGGCGGTAGCTCGCTCGCGCCGGACACGTTGCGAATCACCTTTGGTAAGCAACCGAACTACCCCGAACTGCACGTCCTGGACTCCAGCGACCCGGATCAGATAAAGACGCTGGACGAGTCGCTCGATGTGGCCAAGACGCTTTTCATCGTTGCGAGCAAGAGCGGCACGACGACGGAGCCGGAGGCGTTCTTCCGGTATTTTTACGAACGCGTTGTCAAAACGAGCGGCGCGGACGGGGCCGGCGAGCAATTCATCGCCATCACGGATCCGAATACCCAACTCGGCAAAGAAGCGAAGGAGAACCGCTTCCGGCGCGTCTTCGAAAACGACGCGGCGATCGGCGGACGCTACTCCGCCCTCTCGTACTTCGGAATGGTTCCGGCCGCCCTGGCCGGCTACGACGTAGCCACGATTCTCGATCGCGGCCTCGGGGCATTGCAAGCGAACTCCCGCACGACGAAAGCCGCCGATGCGCCCGGCGTTCGTTTCGGCGCGGCCATCGGGACGCTGCAAAAAGCCGGTCGCGACAAACTCACGATCGTCGCGCATCCCGAAGTTGCCGCATTCGGAGCGTGGGCCGAGCAGCTGATCGCCGAATCGACCGGCAAGAGCGGCACGGGAATCGTGCCGATTGAGGGCGAGCCGCTCGGCATGCCGCACGAGTACGGAAACGATCGCGTTTTCGTGTACGTCGGTGAGGGGTTGCCCGCAAACGAACATCGTGCGGGCGACATGGACGGCAGCGCGATCGAAACGCGTTTGCAGCTGCTCGCGGAAGCGGGGCACCCGGTCATCCGCCTGCGCATGAAAGATCATCTCGATATCGGCGAACAATTTGCGCTGTGGGAGATCGCGACCGCGACGGCCGGCAGCATCATCGGCATCGACGCATTCGACCAGCCAAACGTACAAGAATCCAAGGACAATACGAAGCGTCTGCTGGGCGAGTTCAAGGACAGCGGTGCCTTCAGCGAAGCGACCGTCGCTGCGACCAATACGTTCGCAGAAGTCATTCCGCTTGCCGGGTCAAAAGGGGCCGCGTTCGGCAGCGATCTCGCGAGCGCTGTAGCGGCCATCGTCGCGCAAGTAAAACCGGGCGACTATGTCGCGTTCACCGCTTACATCGAACGCAATTCGGAGCACGAACAGCAGTTTCGTGAGATTCGGCTCAAAGTGCGCAACGCTCTGAAGGTCGCGACGACGGTCGGCTTTGGTCCGCGGTTCCTGCACTCGACGGGCCAACTGCATAAGGGTGGCCCGAATAGCGGCGTCTTTTTCCAGGTCACGACCGACACGCCGAAAGAACGCGACCTGCCGATTCCCGGAATGGTGACCTTCGGGACGCTGCTCCGCGCGCAGGCGCTCGGCGATTTCGAGGCGCTCGATAAGCGCGACCGGCGCGGCGTACGCCTCAATATCACGGCGCCGCTTCCGCAAGCGCTCGAGGCGCTTGCGAGTGCCGTCGACGATGCCGTTGCAGCTAAGGTCTAGACGGCCGGTAATAGCGTCGGCTCGCGGCGAGGCGAGGCTTTCGAGCCTTGCCTCGCCGCATTTCTTTGCGTCATTTAACACTTGAGATTGAGGAAGCGCACGAATGCAACTCGGAATGATCGGGCTCGGACGGATGGGCGCCAATATGACGTCTCGGTTGCTGCTCGACAAACACGAAATCGTCGTGTGGGACATGAATCCGCCCGCCGTGCAACATTCCGCCGGAGAAGGCGCAGTCGGTGCGTCGTCGCTCGGCGACCTCGTATCCAAGCTGGAGGCTCCGCGCGCGGTGTGGATTATGGTTCCGGCCGGAAAGCCGACCGATGCGACGATTGCAGAGCTGCTCGAGCGGTTACAGCCGGGCGATACGATAATCGACGGCGGTAACTCCAATTTTCGTGACACGCAAGCCCGCTGCAAAATGGCAAAAGCGAAAGGCGTCGACTTCATCGATGCGGGCACGAGCGGCGGCGTATGGGGGCTCAAGAACGGCTACTGTCTGATGGTCGGCGGCGATACGGCAGCGGTCAAACGCGTCGAACCGATCTTTCTGGATCTCGCCCCGCCCGACGGCTACGCGCACGTCGGGCCGAGCGGCGCCGGCCACTTTTCGAAAATGGTTCACAACGGGATCGAGTACGGCATGCTCGCGGCGTATGGCGAGGGATTCGAAATTTTAGAGAAATCGGAATTCCCTTTCGACCTCCATCAGCTTACCGACTTGTGGCTCCACGGCAGCGTCGTGCGGTCTTGGCTACTCGAACTTGCGGAACTTGCATTCAAGGAAGATCCGACTCTCGGAGGTATCCGGGGCTTCGTCGATGATTCGGGCGAAGGCCGCTGGACCGTCGAAGCCGCGCTCGCCGAAGCCGTTCCCGCGCCCGTCATTACGGCGGCGTTATTCGCCCGCTTCTCGTCGCGCGAACCGGATTCGTTCGGAGCGAAAGTGGTCGCCGCACTTCGCAATCAGTTCGGCGGTCACGCCGTCAAGCATGAGGAGAGGGTAGGAATCTAAACTCCTATGGCAACCGACGTCGGCACGCTGGAGCGGCTTAGCCCGCCGGCTTTTAACCCGCTGCGGGCGGGCCTCGAATCGAACCGCATCTCCGACCCGTGCTCGGTCGTTTTCTTCGGCGCTAGCGGCGATCTCGTCAAGCGCATGCTCATGCCCGCGATGTATAATCTCCGCTTGAGCGGCATTCTTCCGACGCAATTCGGAATCATCGGCTTCTCGCGTTCCAGAATATCCAATGACGAATTCCGCGAACAGATGAAAGTCGCCGTCGATTTGTTCTCGAGGACGGGTCCGGCAAAGGAGCCGCTATGGCCGGATTTCGCGCATCGGCTAACGTACGTCGGCGGCGACTTCGACGATGTCGAAGCGTTCAAGCGGCTCAAAGCGCAGCTGGATGAAAACGACGAGCTCCTCGGCACCGCCGGCAATCGCTTATATTATTTGTCCACGCCGCCGACGGTCTTCTCGAAGATCATCCAACAGCTCAGTAACGCGGGCCTCGCGCCGCGCGACCAGCCGCAAGGATGGTCCCGCATCATTATCGAGAAACCGTTCGGCTCCAATTTAGAGTCTGCGTTCGCTCTGCAAGGCGACGTCACGAAAGTTTTCGACGAGAAGCAGGTCTACCGGATCGACCACTATCTCGGCAAAGAGCCCGTGCAAGACATCATGGCTTTGCGCTTTGCAAACGTCATGTTCGAGCCGATCTGGAATCGCCGGTATGTCGACAACGTCCAGATAACCGCGGCGGAAACCGTCGGAGTCGAGGGCCGTGGCGGCTATTACGACAGCGCGGGCGCCCTGCGCGACATGATTCAAAACCACGTTATCAATCTGCTCGCTCTCGTCGCGATGGAGCCGCCGATCTCGCCGAGCGCCGATCACATCCGCGACGAGAAGTTCAAGGTCCTCTCGGCACTGCGCCAAATCTCGCTCGACGAAGTACCCCGCGTTACCGCTCGCGGGCAGTACGGGCCGGGGCTCATTCAGGGTCAACCCGTAGCCGGCTACCGTGAGGAACCGAGTGTCGATCCGCAGTCGACGACCGAGACGTACGCATGCGTGAAATTCCAAATCGACAATTGGCGTTGGGCGGATGTGCCGTTCTATCTGCGTAGCGGGAAGCGTTTGGCGCGCAAGCATTCCGAAATTGCGGTCACGTTCCGCTCGATTCCGCATCGCATCTTCGGAGAAGCGGGAGATCAAATCGAATCTAATACGCTCGTCATGAAGATTCAGCCGGAGGAGGGTGTCTCGATTCGCTTCAATGCTAAAATTCCGGGTCCGAAAATGCACATCCGCGGCGTTACGATGGACTTCAACTATGGTACCGGGTTCGGTGTCGTCTCGGCGCCCGCGTACGAGCGTTTAATCGGCGACGCCATCCGCGGAGACGCGACACTCTTTACACGTTGGGATGCCGTCCAACAAGCATGGGCAGCCGTCACGCCCATTATGGAACGTTGGAGCGAAGCACGCATCATCGACTTTCCGAACTACCTTGCCGGGAGTCAAGGGCCGCAAAACGCAGACGCGTTGCTCGTTGCGGACGGGCGCGAATGGAGACGGATTTGATGGCGACGCACTCGGAATCGATCATGGATACGGCCGGAATCTTGAGCCGTTTAGAGGAATCGCGCCGCGAAGCGGCAACTGAGGGCGGCGCGGGGTCGGCCCGCGTTGCGACGATGAATTTCGTCGTTTTCGTCGACGATCCGGCGCATCGCGAATGGGTGCTCGAGCGGGCGCTCGTCGTCGTTGAAAAACATCCGGCGCGGTTGATCGTGCTCGACTCGACCGATGCGACGAGCGGCGTCGACGTTTCAACGACCGCTCGTCACCGAGGCGGCTCGGTCATCATTAACGAACGGGTCGATGTCGGCGTGAAGCCACTCGATCACGGCACGATCATCAGCCTCGTCCAAGAGCTTACCGTTCCGGAAATTCCGCTCGTTCTGTGGTGGAGCGGTGCACGGCTTTTGCAAAGCCGGACGTTTTCCGGCCTCGCGCAACAGGCGCAGACCGTCCTCGTCGATTCGTCGGGGAAAGCGCGCGGCGAAGAGACGATTCACGAGCTGGGTGAATTCGTAGCCCGATTCACGAGCGTACGGCTTCAAGATCTCGCCTTCATGCGGCTCGCTCCGTGGCAAGACATGATCGCACAGTTCTTCGACGATCCGGCGCTCCGCGAAGATCTTTTTTCAATTAACGGCATCGAAATCGAGAGCGGCTCCGATGCTGAGGCACTCTACCTTGCCGGCTGGCTAGGGAGCCGGCTCTCGTGGGAGGCTGCCGGCCGTGACGCGTTTCGAGATCGAAACGGCATGGCGATTCCGTTCGTGAAAGCCGACAAAGGCGATCAACGGCGCGTGCTCTCGGTCGTGTTGCGGGCGGGAGACTCGACATATCGCGCGACGCTTTCGGACGACGATGAAAACGTCGTTTGTCTCTCCGTCGAAGGGGCGAGAGCGAAACCAATGTGGTGCGTGCCGCTCCAGAACATCGCCAATACGACGCTCATCGAGCGCGCAATCATAGAAAATACGCGCGACGAGATATTCGAGACCTCGCTGCTCACCGTTCGCGATTTACTTCAATGAACGAACGGCCCGAGCTATGCGTCTGGGACGACGAGGGTTCCCTCGCGCGAGCCGTAGCGGAGTACGTCGTACGAGTCGGGAGCGAAGCCATTGCCAGCCGCGGCCGATTCGATCTGGCTCTCGCCGGCGGTTCGACTCCGAAGGCCGCTTACCGATTATTGCAGGACGGCGATGTGGGGCAGGCGATCGACTGGAGCCTCGTCCGCTTTTTTTTTGGCGACGAGCGTTGTGTCGCACCGACGGACGAGCAATCGAATTATAAGATGGCCAAAGAAACCTTGCTGGACCCGCTGCAGGTGCGGCCGTACGCAGTTTTTCGCATGCTCGGTGAAGCCGAGCCTGCCGAGGCGGCGCGGGCGTACGCGGAAACACTGCAGCACGAACTCGGCGTCGAGCCGGTGCTCGATCTCGTGATGCTGGGCATGGGCGCCGATGGGCACACCGCGTCGCTCTTCCCCGGGACCGACCCGACCGTGGAGGATGCCGCCCTCGTTCGCGCGCCGTGGGTAGAAAAATTGGCAACGCATCGCATCACGCTCACGCCGCACGTCATTAATTCTGCACGTAGCGTCGTCATCGCCGTACAAGGTACCGCTAAAGCGGATACTCTCGCGGCGGTTCTCGACGGTCCGTACCGTCCGGCTGAGTATCCGATTCAAATCGTGGCGCCGCGAGATAAGCGTTTACGATGGTTTCTCGATCGTGCGGCCGCGGCAAGAGTCGTACCTTTAAAATAGAAAAGCCGACGGGCTGCCGGCTTTTCCAAAAGAAGCGAGTTAGAACGAACCGTCAGCGGCGACTACGCACCGCAACAGCTTGCGAAGCAGCAATATCCTTTAACCGCTGCGCAAAGGCGGTAAAGACCGTGCTATTAGCGCTCGCTTCTCCCGCCGGAAGCCCATTCGTCAGCCTGGCTTGGGCGCGAGCGCGCTCCGGACTGAGATTAAAATCCGCGAAATGTTCCGGAGCCGTGCCGGATCCGAGAAAGCGGCCCTGATCGTCAAAGTTTAAGCTGAATTGCCCGCTCTCGGGATTGTCGTTCGTAGGCGCCCCGATGAACGGTGCGGGCATTGTCGGAGCCGAAACCGCCGGCGGATCGGCCAGAGCGGTAAGTGGCATACCGACAGCCACCGTCAAAGCTAGAATCATTGCTCGTCCGCGCGTTTTCATTCTGTCCAAACCCCTTTGAGTGTAAACTGACTCTACCCAAGAGGTACTTCCTTTACACGCCGGCGCAGCGCTATTTTCTCAACAGGTCCGGAACCGTTCCGCGCGGTGCGCTTCCAAGCGAACGCACGTCGACGTTATTTTTCGCCAAGATGTTGCCCGTTACGCGATCGAGTTCGACCAGCGCGTTTTGGACGTCCGTCTGGGCCTGCAATTCGCGATTCCGTTCGTTTGCGAGCATCACCTGACGTTGCAGAACGAAATACGTCGTCGATACGCCGGCGCGAAACCTACGGATTTCGCTTGCCGCCACTCTCTCCGCTGCGACTCGCGCGGCGGTGGCTGCGGTTAAGCGAGCACGCGCCGAGCGATACGATTGAACCGCGTTGCGCGATTCGGTCTGCAAGCGTTGCACGAGCGCAACCTCCTGCGTCACGAGCTGTGCGCGCGATTCGACGGAGGCTTGGTAGTTGGCGCGGGCGACCTTATCGCTGAGCGGAAAGCCGACCGTGGCCGAAATCTGGTATTGCGGATACTGGCCGAGCAAAGCGCTCTTGAACGCCGTCCCGACGTTCCCGACACTGTTCGGCTGCAGCGGAACCGTCAGGCCCGCGCCGGAAACCGGTACGAGCGGTGGCAACCCCGGGGCCGCGGCATTGGCACGCGCTATCAGCGCGTTGATTGAAGAGATTTCCGCGCCGATCACGGAAAACAGCGGCGTCCCTTGCGTATTTTCAACTGCGCCCGCAAAGCCGTTCTCCGTCACCCCGATGTTCAGGTCGATCTGCGGCTTCGTCTGATCTTTATCATAGGCGACCCGCACGTCCTGGCTTCGCAAATTATCCCGTAGTTGCGCGATCTCCGGCCGATTTTTGAGCGCCGCGAGCAAGACGTCATCGAGTCCCGGTTCGGCCGTATTTTCGCCTACAGGGGTAGTCGGAACGAGGTTCGCTACCCAGACCGCATCCGCCGGGTCGCTCAAGATTAATTGCTTGAGCTGATTCTGTCCGCTTGCAACGCTCTGGATCGCAGCAAACACGCTGTATTGAAATTCACTTACCTGCTGATTGGACTGGATAACGTCGACCGGCGCCGAGCGGCCGCCGCTCGCCAGGCGCGCGTCCGACTCGGCCTGCGCCTGAGCTTGACGAAGCGCGTCTTCTTGGATGGCAACGTTCTTCCAAGCAGCAACCAAATTGTCGTACGCCACGCTAACGGTATCGATCGTATTGGAAGCGGTAAGCAGTGCGCTATCGCTCGCTTGATCCGAATCGATGCGCGATAACTGAATCTGCTCCCGCACGTCGTCGATGGCACGCCCGCGCGCGAGCGGTTGCGAATACGTCAACGAGAACGCCGTTTGGTAGTACGGATTGTAGCTGTCGTATAAGGTATTGAGATCGACCCGCTGCGCCGAGGTGTACGCCTGGATGCGACCGCCGCTTTGCGTCAGGCCGGAAACGCCGACGCGGGCGCCCGCCGTAACCTGTTGAGTCGGACCTCCGTTCGGTCCCGTGTTGAAAACCGAAATAGTCGGATTTTGCGTAAACGCGTACGACGGCTGAATCTGAAACTGCAACTCGTATGCCCCGGCCGCAGAAACGATGCGGTAGGCGGCAACGCGACGGTTCGATTGCGAGACGGCAAGATCGGTGTTGTGCGCGAGCGCCATGCCGATCGCGTCTTGCAGCGATAAGCCGACGAACGGTTCATTCACGCCGGCGATCGCGCCGGACGGGACGGCCAAATTTGTAGGCGCGACGGTCGACAGTGCGGGCACGGGCGGTAGCACGAGCGTGTTGCTCTGGATCCGCTGCCCGGGTGCAATGAGTCCCGGGCTGGCCGTCGCGATGGGGGCCGGCGACGGCGTACCACTTGCGAGCGGTGCGGGGCTGGCCGCAGCGACCAGACGCGCGTCACCGGCGTGAAAAAGCGTCGCGAGCGTAAGCGCCACGAGGTGTATCACGAGCTGTGCCTACTTAACCTTAACGGATGTCTCGACGGAAAGTCCGGGACGTAAGAGATATTTTGGATCGGGATGGTCGAACAGTATGCGCACCGGCAGACGCTGCGTAACCTTGACGAAATTTCCGGTGGCATTCTGAGCCGGAACCAGACTAAATTTGTTTTGCGAAGCCGGCGACAGATCTTCGACGTAGCCGACGAACTTCACGCCCTTGTACGCATCGACGTTGATATCGACTTCGTCATTGACGTGCATGTGACCGATCTGCGTTTCTTTGAAATTCGCGGTAACGTAGATGTGGTTCGAGGGAATCAACGTGAGTAACGACTGCCCTGGCGATACGACTTCGCCGATCTCGACGTTTTTCTGCCCGACGTAACCCGTAATCGGGGCGGCGATACGCGTGTAGCCGAGATTGTCGCGCGCCGTTTTCAACTGCGCCAGCAGCGAGCCGACTTGCGCGTTCTGGGCCTGCGCCGTTGCTTGCTCGGCACTGACGCGACTCGGCGCGCTGCTCTCTTGGTAGCGTCCTTGCGCGGTCGTTAATTGAGCCTGAGAAACACCGATTTGCGCTTGTTGACTCGAGGTCGTGAAGCGTTGCGAATCCAGCCTCTGCTGCGCTTGGTCGAGATTCGCTTGCGCGGCGGTGACGTTTGCACGTGCCTGCGCGAACGTCGAACGAGCCTGCTCGTAGGTCGCCCGGTCGGCATCGAGTTGCGTCACCGCCACATCGCCCGTCGACACGAGCGAAGACGTTCGGCGCAGATCCGCGTCCGCGCGCCGCAGTTGCTGCAAAGCACCCGGTATCGCGTCCTGCGCGGCTTTGAATTGGGCCCGGGCGGCGTCGACCGCCGCCACGGCCACCGCGATTTGTTGATCCGAGGCGCGCGCTTGCTCCGCGGCGCCCGTTATTCCCGCGCGCGCCTGAGCGATGCCGCCCGTGTTCTCCAGGTTCTGAGCGTTTTGCGTATCGCGCGTCAGCGTGACGTTCGCGAGTGCCGCTCGTGCCGACGCGCGCTGAGCTGCGACGGCCGCCGCGGCCTGCGCATAGCGATTACCTTCGTCGACGTCGTCGAGTTGCACGAGCACCTCTCCGCGACGCACGCGCTGATTCGTATCGATGAGGACACGGTTCACACGCTCGGCGATCTTACTCGTCACCTGCACTTGATCGGCGTCGATGATGGCGTCGTCCGTCGTCTCGTGCGTGCTCGCGTAGGCAAAGTAACGCACCGCCAAGACGATCGCGACGATAAGCACGACGACGCCGAGCACGATGAGCAACAGCCGTACGGCGGGGCTGGGTCCGCTCCGCGCACGCGTACCTGAATCCGCACTGCCCCGCGCCCCCGCTGCGACGGGTGCCGCAGTCTGACGTGTACCTTCCATGCTAACTCGCTCGTGCTCCATTCAAGAAAATAGCAACCATCGCTGCGACTATCTGCTCCTGAGGCGTTTCATCGAGTTCGACCCAAAGCGTGCGGGCCATAACGTACGAGAAGAAAAGAGACATGAAGGCGCAGCCGAGCAAATTGGGGTCGCCTCGCAGTTCTCCGGCCGCGACCTTCTCGGCAAAAAAAGAGCTGACCCGAACGCGAGTTGCAGTCGGTATACGCCACGCGCAGGTCGTTCCCTCAGGATTTGCGAGCTCTTCGGCCATCGCAATCTTTATGAGGTCTTCCTTCCGGCGTACCGCGTCCACGGCGTATTGGCCGAGCAGGCGTAGCTGCTCGTCGACGGTCGCGCAGCGCCGCACGTTATCGAGCGCTTCCGGAAAGCTCGTTTCGGCATTGTAGTGGTCGAGCATAGCCGCAAGTAGCTGCTGCTTCGTACCGAAATGCCGAAAGACCGTCGCTTCGTTTACTTCCGCGCGATCGGCGACTTGACGTGTGGTCGTTCCGCGGCTCCCCTTCGTCGAATACAACGCTCGGGTAGCGGCTAAAATGCGTTGCCGCGTATCGAGCACGTCCACTTTGCCGTCCAGGTCGGCCGCCGGCAACATTCTAGTGTCCCGGCCCGTAAATAGCGTGGCAGTCGCTCCGCGCTTTTCCGCTGTCGCTTTGTGCCACGCTATTTACGGGCCAGGACACTAGCGCTTCTCGCGGGTAAAGACGCTATCGTCGATTGCAACGTTGGTCAGATAGTCGCCGTACGTCGCTTCGGCAGCCGCATGCACG
>JAABUQ010000352.1_pt1 | contig 106765 bp, 89 predicted proteins | sample 5560001 | NCBI WGS metagenome assembly JAABUQ01 (sample SAMN10711888, study PRJNA513371) | rock metagenome | isolation source: Antarctica rocks | place: Antarctica: Victoria Land, Finger Mt nord | collected 2015-12-18
CCCTAACCCTAACCCTAACCCTAACCCTAACCCTAACCCTAACCCTAACCCTAACCCTAACCCTAACCCTAACCCTAACCCTAACCCTAACCCTAACCCTAACCCTAACCCTAACCCTAATTGTGTTTAATGAATTTTCTAATAAGAAAATTTAACACTTCTTTGAGATTTTGTGTTTTTGAAGTAAATTCGACAAAATAATAATTATTGCGTTGTTCTTAGAAGTCGTCTCGAATATTTGATAAATTTATTAAAGATAGAATCTCATTTTTATTAATATTTAGTAAATCTTCGTAAAGAATTTGTTCTAAATTAATCAAAATATATTGAAAGAATTCTTTGTACTTAGATATTAATATTGTAACGTCTTCGCATTAAATAATGTTATCGCTAATCTCTATAGTCTTTTAATTATTTATTTTGTTCTAAGATATATGTTGTGCGAGAGCTCTATAAGAACAAAGATTTTCGAAACAATTAAAAGAATTGTTGTGTAGATAGATTTTGTCAAAGAATATTAAGTTTTGCTCAAAATTAAAGTCTTAATTAAGACTTATTGTTTGTTGATTATTGTTATTGACTCTTAGAATATTAATATAGCGACACATATATATTAATTGATTACAATATTGTTGAATAATAGATATTGATTCGAATTTATTGTTATTCTTATTTAAACTCTTGCATACAAGAAATGTAATAAGAGAACTCTTAAAAGTAGCAAGTCTATTAAGTGATTTTTGAGTATTTTGATATGTAATAAGTTTAATTGAAAGATTTAGAACTTGAACAATTATATTGTTTTCTAGTTTCTCTTTTTTGTTTTTAATAGAATTAGATAAATATTTTAGAATGTCGAGTTATAAAGCATTGATTTGAAGTAAATATATATCGAAGTTTGATTGTAGATAGTTTTAATTCTTTATCTTCGTTAAGTAATAGATATATGTAATTAGATTGACAAAAATCTTATAATACTCGTGATTGTTATTGCTAGTTTGAAGAGCTCGAAATGATTTTAAATTTTTATCTTTCTCTTTTGCTTTTAAAGAATTAGAATTGATCATTTGTTTAAAACGTTAGTTAACAAGTGATATAAAATGCGTGTATTTTGCAAGAAACTTGCGTATAACTTGATATATTAGACTAAGATATTCGTTTTGTTTAATAATATCTAAATTAATAGATTCGATTAATTTGTTAAATTCTTTGTTTTTGATATACTCGTGAAAATAAGAATTTTAATTGAAAGAATTGTATTCTTTAAAAGTTAAAATATCTTAAATTAATTGTTTTTCAACAATATCTTGTTTCTTTTCGTTATATAGTTGAATATCTCGAAGTTCTTTCGTAGTAAAGTTAGTAGATACTTGATTTAATTTTGTATTCTTATGTAATAGACTCTTTTCTTAATATCTAGTAAGAAAATACTTTTTTAAAGATATTGTTTAAGAAGTTTTGAACACATAGATTTAAAGTAAAGTATTTTTCGTTTATGTAATCTACTTTCGATATATTTTTGACATTATGCTCTTGATTTAGATGTACTCGCATCTTTTTTTCGTTCAAAACAATATAATTAGAGCATTCGTTACATAATAAGACGTTGTTGCTAATAGTTAAGAATAAAAAACAATGTTAATAATTAATAGACGTATCAAGTTTAAAGAACTCTCTAATATCTAAGTTAGAAACAATATTAAAAAGAGTAGAATAATCTTTTTTATTGTTATGAGTATAATAAATAGAGCTTAGATGTTTCTTTAAACTAGTTTTAATAATACAAACATAACAAGTCGAACAAATAAAAATTTTGAACTTTTTATTATAGTAAAAGTGACTATAAATATTATCTACTTGATCAATTACATTAATATTAGAGATTTCGAAAGATATTATATTAAACATATTAAGCAATTCTAAGAGTTTAAGTTAGTTTTCAAATATAATATAATATAAAGATAAATTAACTTACAATATAAAGATGTTAGACAATAATAGTATTGTTTAAACTAATAAATAGCTCTAGAGTCTTTGCTAGATTTTTAATAGTATAGAATAGAAAGATAGAAAAATTATTTAAGAGAGAAAGTTAATGTTTATATATTAAAAGCAAGACGAACTAAGATTATTATTTTCTTACTATTGCTTAATTATTATTATTATTGTTATTATTATATTATTATTGTTATTTTATTATTGTTGTTTTATTATTATTATTTTATTATTATTATTTTACTATTATTATTTTATTATTGTTATTTTACTATCGCTATTTTACTATTATTATTGTACTATTATTATTGTACTATTATTATTGTATTATTATTATTTTATTATTATTATTTTATTATTATTATTTTATTATTGTTATTTTATTATTGTTATTTTATTATTATTATTTTATTATTGTTATTTTATTATTGTTATTTTATTATTGTTATTTAATTATTATTATTTAATTATTATTATTTAATTGTTTAATTGTTTAATTGTTTAATTATTTAATTATTTAATTATTTAATTATTTAATTATTTAATTATTTTATGTGTTAGAAGAATTAAGTTATTAAGTTGAATTAAGTAAATAATTTGATAAGCTTAGTGACAAAATATTTTCATAAATAATTTAATTTAATAAATTCTTAATGAAATAAAGAATTAAATAAATTGTTGAATTTATTAAATAATTAAATCGATTATAATTAATTCTATTCAAATAACATTTTAGTATTATTTCGATATTAAGAATAAATAATGATTAGAATTCTAATTTGATTATAATCTTAAAACAACTATATATACAGTCTAAATTGTAACTCTATTACAATTTTTTTATCTTTATCTTATAAAATTAAGTGTTCAAACTAGATTGATATACATTTATCGAATATCGAAAAAAATCTTCTTAAAAATGACTCACTATCTTTTGAATCAAATTCTACATCTTTTTCGAGTAAAGAATTTGTTTTATGAGCTTTTACATACGATTGTAAATGCAAATTCAATGTAAAGAATAAGATATAATTTATATATCTTGATTACTAAATTATATAGAGTTGATACAAACTTTTTCGATCTACATACTCTTGCAAATGCGTTATATATCGACTTAGATTTCGAAACAACAACAAATTTTACTTTGTTTTAAATTAATAACAATAAACTTAACTTAATTATTTATATAATTAATATTATATTTCTTACTTAAATACTTTTTGACAATATATTTGCTTTTATTAATAAAATTCTTATTAAACTTGTATATAACAATTTTATAATAAAACTTAAAATTAATAATTAAATATAAAATAATTAAAGTATTAAAAAACAATTAAGTTTATCGAAAATCTTATATTATAAAATTGTTTATCTTTATTAATATTACTTTTAATCTTTTATCTTTTCTTTTATAAATAAAGATAAAATAATACTTTAATAAGTTAATAACAATATAGTAATTATATTTAATATAAATAATAAATTAATAATATTTGTTATAGATAAAATTAAGAATCTTTATAATAATAAATACTTAAATACAAAATTTTCGATTAAATTAATTAAAATATAAAAAAACAATTGCGTTTATTAGTTATAAGAATTAAATTAATATATATATTGCAATTTATATTTTACTTATTTCTTTAATTAATTATTAAATATTAAATATTATTAAGATATTATTTAATTAATTTTCGATTATTATTAAATATTATATTATATAATTTATTTTTAAAATTTATTTACAATATCTTACAATTATATTTATCTATATATTTACAATTTTAATAAACTATAATTTAATTTATTTATAAAATTTACTAAAAATATTTTATAGAATTCACAATTATTTAATTTAATACAATATTGTAAAAGTTATATTAAATTAAATATTTATATCTTATATTGTGCTTAATAATTGCATTGTTTATAAATTATATATATTATAGAAATTCTAGAAGAATATTAACTTGCAATTGTATCTATTTATATATTTATAATTTTAATAAACTATAACTTAAATTATTTGTAAAATTTATTAAAAGTATTCTATAAAATTTACAATTACTTAATTTGATACAATATTATAGAAGTTATATTAGATTAAATATTTGTATCTTATATTGTATTTAATAATTATATTTTTATATATTGTGTTTGTTGTAAAGATTCTTTATAACAAGTTTTGTCTATCTTAATATTGTTTATATATAATTAGATAAATTATTGTCTATCTACTAAATTAATTAAGTTAACAATTATTATCTATTTGTTGTATTAATCAAGTTAATAATTATTGTCTATCTATTGTATTAATTAGATTGACAATTATTATCTACTTATTAAATTAATTAAATTAATAATTATTGTCTATCTATTGCATTAATTAGATTAACAATTATTGTCTACTTACTATATTAATTAGATTAATAATTATTATTTATCTATTATATCTACTAACAAGAGTATAGATAAAGAATATATATTTAAATAATATCTTTATTGCTTAAAAAATATATCTTTTTTTTACTCTTCTTAATTATTTAAAGTATATAAATTATTTGTATCTTATAGTTTATACTTAAAGTAGACTAACGCAATAATTTTATATAATTTAAATTAAATTAACGATTCTTCTTGTTATATATACTTAATAATAATTCTCTATATTTTAATCGCAAAATATAAAGAAAATATTAATAATTAAATTAATACAAACAATAAAGAAAGAAGTATAAAGTATAAAGAAAGTTCTTCTTGCAAAAGTAATTAAGTAATATTAAATCTTATAATATTAAATTGATTGCAAGAGAGTTAAGCAAAGTCTATTTAATTATATTGCTATATATAGTAATTTTAAGTTTACTTTTATTGCAAATTAATAAATTTAATTTTAAGTTTAATTTTATTATATCTAAAGATAGAATTTATATCTTTTAATTAATTTGTTTTCTTTTATATAATTAAAGTATGCAAAGCAAATACTTAATGTAACAATATTTAAGAGAAAAATAACTTGTTTTTCTTCTTGTATTTTAACTAGAATTCTTCTTGTTATATATAAGAGTTTACTTTCTATTTAAAATAAATTGTATTGTATTTAAGATATTTATAATATTTTTTTATTATAAATTATTATTATTTACAATATTGTTTTATTACAAATTATTATTGTTCGTAATATTTCTTTATTTTAAATTATTACTTGTTATAAGTTTGTATTCTTTTTACTTAAAAATCTTAATTGTTCTAGAATAAATTGTATTGCAATTAAAATACTTGTAGTATTTCTTTATTATAAATTATCTTTGTTTGCAATATTTCTTTATTATAGATTATTATTTGTTATAAGTTTGTATTCTTCTTACTTAAAAAATTTAACTCTTTAAGCTTTGTCTTAATTTTTGTTTTCGAAAGCTCTACTTCTCTAGACTTTGTCTTAAAATTTATCTTTAAAAATACTAATTTTTTTAACTTTGTTTTAAGATTTGTTTTCGAGAGTTTTTACTCTTTAGACTTTGTATTAATTTTTGTTTTCGAAAGTTCTAAATCTTTTAACTTTATATTAATTTTTGTTCTTAAGTTGAAATTATACAAAGTTAATTTTATTAAAAGTATGCAATAAAAGAGATTTTAATATAAAAGACGAATAACTTGTACGCAATTTCGACAATTTAGTAACTAGATTAATTGCGTTAATCTAGAAATATTATATATAAATATTAAGATTTAAATAAAAAAAATTTGAAAGAATTAAATTGCTTAAAGTAGTTTAATCGATTATTATAAGTAGTTTAGCGCAAAACGTACTAAATTACTTTAAGCAATTCAATTTTAAAAAATTGTTGCAATTTGATTATTACGTTAAATTAAATTAGAGAAGTAATATTATAATTTAACTTAATAGCTAGTTTATTAGTAACTTTATTATTAATTAAGTATTTATTGTCTTCTTGTTATTGTTATTTAAGATATCGAAATCGAAGTAAATAAGTATACTTTAACTTACAAGACAAAGCTTTAAACTAATAATATCTCAAAGATAAATCAAAAAAATATACAAAAAAGAAACAAAACAAAATTAATATTATCTTTAAAATTATTACAATTAATATTAATAATTAAGATTAATTTATTCGAAGATTAATTTATTCGAGAGTTATATTTCTTTAAATTTTGTATATAATAATTATATTTTATTAAGCTTTGCATGCAATAACTATATCTTGTTAAACTTTATATATAATAATTATATCTTAACAAACTTTATATATATAACAATTATATATTTCTTAAAACTTTATATATAACAACTTAATTTTGTCGCAATTTATATATATTTTCGCAATTTAATTAAGGTCTATTGTATGCGTACTATTTATTATAAGAGACTTGCGCATAAAAGAGAAAACTTGTTGTTAAGCAAAATAATCTTGCTTTTGCTACTAAGTTAAGACTTCAAGTTAAGTATGTCTAAAAAATAAGTAAAATCTAAAAAAGTTAAAAGAGAAGAATATAAAAATACAAATATTAGCTCGAGAATTATTAGAGTCGATATAAAGAAAAAAAGAGTTTTTTATCTTTATTTATATTTCTTAAATGCACAATAATATACAATTTAATTCTTTGCTTAATTTGATAAAATATTGCTTTTTTCTTTAACAACTTAAAATTTAATATACAATAGTATACAACTTAGTTCTTTGCTTAATTTAATAAAATATTGCGATTCTTTTTAATAACTTAAAGCTTAATATACAATAATATATAACTTAATTTTTTGCTTAATTTAATAAAGTTTTGCTCTTCTCTTTAATAACTTAAAACTTAAGTATTAATTAAAATTTAATTGCATAAAATAATTCGAGAATTTAATACTTTTAAACTTAATTAATTAGAGAAAACATCTTTATTTAAAATTTTGCACTTAAATATCTTTATCAATTATAATTTGTTTTACTTTATTTCGACAATATTAAAATATATCTAATTAAAACTTTTTATTAATACAATAATATTAAAAAAAGATTTAAATTTAATTCTATAAAATAATTTAAAAATACAATATTTTCGAGAGAATTAATTGAAAAAGATATCTTTAATTAAGAATTTGCACTTAAATAATTTTATTAGTTATAATTTGTTTTTTTCTATTTCGATAATATTAAATTGTATTTTATTAAGACTTTTTAATATTATAATTATATTTAAGCTTAATTAAGATTAAATTATATAAAGTAATATAATAAGAACGCTATCTTAAAGTTTAATAATTAATATTTAATTAAGTAATATTAGATTAATTGCAAGAGTAACTAAGTTAACTTTGTTAATTATTTAATTATATAAAGTAGTTTTAACTTTAACTTTACTTTAAACTATTGTTAGAATTTGCTCTTAATAAAGATACAAAAAAAGAATCTCTTTTTGTTAAAGAATGTCAATAAAAATATATTATTGCAAACGTTAAAATATTAAAACGTTTAAGACTATAAAATAAAGCTAATAAAGCTTTACTATTATTAAGTTGTTAAAATCTTTAATTATTATCTTAATTCTAATAACATAATACTTTAAAGTCTAATAAAAGCTTAACAAATTACTTAGTATTAAAAAACTAAAAATTGTTATAAGAATTACAACAAAAAGATTATTGTTAACAACTATAACTTGCAAGAATTAAGACAAATATTTAACTTCTTTTAACAATATTTCGCAAATATTAAATATATTTTTTTTAATTATTTTTTGCGAAGCAATTTAAACTTTCTTTCAAATTATTTTCTTTTTTTGCAAGAGAAATTATATTAACGTAAGAAACTTTCTAATTTGCAACTATTATATCTCGAAAATAAGAACTCAACGTTAATCTTATATCTTCTTTATATTATAAGCAATAACAAGATTAATTAAAACAATCGAATCGAATATTAGAAATTATTAAGATATCGAAATATATAGCTTTGTATCTTTAGTATAATAGTTAATTACTTTATATAACAATAAAAGTAATTTAATAAAAAATTTCTTTTGTTTAAGATTAATAAGAACTAATATAATATTTAAATATTAGTTAATAAGTAAATACTATTTACTAATTAATTTAGAGCTTCGAAACAAGTATATTCGAAATCTTTAAATATTATTTTCGATTATTTTAAAAAGATTTTTTTTATCTCTTCTTGTATTGCTATATTTTATATCTATATTGTTTATTTCTTTATCTCTTATAACTTCGATATATTTCTACTATTTTACAAAAATATATATTGCTATTTTAAAGTCCTATTATTATAGATCTTATTATTAATATAATTGTTTTTCAAGTAATAATTCTTTAAGTTGTAAGAAAATCTTAAGAATTACTTCTCTTAAAAAAACTATACTTAAGAGCGCAATTTCGAAATAATTATATTATATTTACAATATTGTTTTAATTGTTATTATAACTTTAGACAACAATTATAATAGAGTTATCTATTAAGCTTACAAATTATATATAATTAAATAATACTATTGTTAATCTATATCTTATTAACACTTTTGTTCTTAAAGATTTTGCTTATTTTTTTTAAATACTTTCTAGCAAATTATTAAAAAAAATTCGAATTCTATGCAACAAGACTAAATTAAAGAGATTTACAATACTTTAGATATTAAGATTTCGAAAAAAATATATATTAGACAAGACTTCGAAGCAAGAAAGATTAAAAAAATAAATATAAATATTAATTAAATCTAGCAACAAGAGTAATAAGTTAATAATATTATATACAAGAACTATCTTATCTTCTTATCTTATTAATTTATGCGCAATATAATAGATTTTCTATTAAAGTATACAAGCGTTTATTTTATTTCAAGAACGTAAATACAATCTTTAAAAAAGTTTGTTTAACTACTTTTTTTAAAGCTAAATTACTAGTTATAATAGAAGATTAACAATATTGTTACAAAGCAATTTCTAAAGCTTCTAAACTATTTATGTATTATTTTTCTATAAAATTTTGTTATTTTTTGTAGTTAATATTTTATTTATTCTCTTTAATATTACAAAGTCTTTAAATATTTTTTATATCTTGTCTTTGTTGTTAATATTGTTATTTATCTAAAGAATAAAAATCGAGATACTAATATACAAATTAAATTAACAATATTATTGCTAGAGCAATAAATATATAATCTAAATATCTTGTTGTTAAACTTAATTTTCGATAACTTTAGTTTATAATATAAGCAAACAACAAAAATAAAGAACAAATTAGATAACTTTTTAGATAGTAAAATTATCTTTAAGTTAATTTCTATAAAGAGATAGAAGCTTCTTAATTTAACAATAAAGAACATGTTTATATTTATTAATTCTTAACTTTAATCTTAGTTGTTCTTATTTATATTCTTTATTTTTATATTATTTGTGTTATTTACAAAACAAATTATTTTGCTATTTGCAACAAAGCTTTAATAATTCTTCTTTCTTTTATTATTAATTTATCTTCTAAATTATTAGATATAAATAATTATCGATCTCTTTAAGAAATAAATTATAAATCTTAAAATTAATTTTTTTGTAATCTTATTAAACAATTAATCTACTATTAGATATTTGTTTTATGCGCGTTATTAAGAATTTTAATTAGATGTCAATTTGCAATTGCAAAGAGATTAAGAAACAACTATAAGAAAAACTTTGTTCTTAACAATTTTAAGATTAAAAACAAGAGAATTAAGACAATTGTTTTAATCTTAAATAAGTCTTTTATATACGCAATAGATGCAATGTATATAAATTAAAAATTTAGATGCTTTAAATTAGTAATTTCTATTTATACTATATACTTGATAAAGAACGTAAAGAATTTTTATCGATTTAAATAATTTTTGTATCTAAAATTTCGAGAATAAACTCTTATCTCGAGATTTTCTCGAAAACATAATATTTTGCTAACTAACTATTTTAGCGAGATTAGTCGCTAATTATCTATCAAATCTGCCTCTAGATATTCTTCTAATATTAAGACTATCCAAAGCGTTAACAATGTTTTTGTATTAAGAATATTAGGTAGTAGTACATATTTATTTGTCAACATGTAGAAACATAGAATGGCGACAAGCTTGAACTCGCCTTTCGCTATCTATTGCAAACGAAAACTTGCGTCATTGTGGCAAGACCTTACCCATATAGTCGAACATAAGATTTTTTTCTCCTACTTCTAGTTACGGTCATCAACCTGAGCTGCTGCTGCCTGCGCAAGGAAGCGGGCCATTTCCGGCTCCCCCTGTCAGCCCCTAAATGGCCCATTTTTGGGACCCCTACCTCGGCTGCAGTTACCAGCGGAGTCCCGACTCCGTTTTCGGTCTAGCCTCCTGCCTTGAGCACTTAGTGTTGCGCGCAGCATAGATTGATTATGGAAGCACTGCTTGTTCTGTAGGGACTGTCTAGAGAGGGAAAGGAGATCTATATACTCCTGGTTCTCGCCCTGCTTTCGCAGTGAGGCGATACCCTAGCTCGCCTCACCGGTGACGCCCTGCTCGCCCTGCTCGCCCTGTTCGCAGGCTCAGGCAGACCCTGCCTGCCGAATAGCAACTGAAACGCGGCCTATTCGCAACACTTAGGACAATATAAAGAAATGCCCGTATATCCGGTCCATCTGATTATTTGTTGCCGAGGCAAGGGCAATAAGTCAACAGCCAAGAGTTCAGAAATCTGTCTCGACGCACCATGTTTTTAGTCCGAACTGAATTGCACTTGCTTATCTATCAGCGGAGTGCGTAGCAAGCATTCCTCACCTAGATTCTTGGCTGTTCTGCGAGTTGCCTTTGGTTCACATCCCAACCTGTAGACGATTCGATGCATTGTGGCCCAGTCATAGGGCTCGAAATCGCAGACTGTACCCACATACGTACAATCTAGCATAACCACTCCTCCGACATCTTCGACAGCGAAGGGCTGTACTAGAATCGCCAGACGCTGCTCAAGACGTTTGTACATGTCGAACGGTCTTAGCAGGAGGTAATTCTCTTAGTCTTGTAAAGCAGCTTTGATCTTGTATGCGACAGAAGTATGGAACGTATATGGGCGAAAATCCGAAGCAGTTTGTGCATTCAGCGGCCGCAGGAAAGCTGACCCTCCAACCGAGCCTTCTGGCGTCACTTTAAGAATGAACGGCGATGTCTCGATATGACGTTGATGTGTTCCTGTATGCACATAAAACAGAGTTGAGGGACACCAAGACCAGGGCCCTTGATCTTGCTGAGTAGCGTGACCATGCAACAGGAAGGCGCTTTCGATCATCCCAAACTTCTTGATGATATCGCGAGTCAGTTGAGCTTGCCAATCTGGAATCGTTGGAATTGGCAAATCCGCAAGCAGCGCCGCAATTATCATCCGATCACGTGCATAGGATGTCGCTCGCGTTCCCAAGATCGTGTGAAGATCACGAAGGAGGTGGACCTTCTGTTTACGCAGCTGCTGGATAATAGTGGAGGCAGCGAAATGACCTCGAGTCGTAATTGCCTGATTCTGAGCCAGGATCTCGGTATCGAGGTCCTTTATCAGTGGCTTCTGCGGACTCTCACCTCTATAAAGAACTTTGACCGACTTCGACATCATGAGCTCTAGTGCTGTCCAGCCCCGCGTGAACCACGGGGATAGTAATAGCGCTAAACAAGGGCTCCCATCGTCAGCCCATGGGAATTGCAGAAGATATCTATCATGAACGACAGTACACTCTGCGCGCTGAAAATGCTTGTGCATATTGTTCAACGCCTTTGTGCGAGCTTTACGTTCGGTAGGAACGGAGATCGTATCCCACCAGAGACCAGAGCAGCCAACCCGTTCTAGAATGGCGTCAAAATAGTCGACGAGGCAGGTATTGACCATTCCAGGTTCGCCAATGCCTGAGCCCGTGCCGTCGGACCACACGTGAGAGATTGCTGCATAGCTATCTCCCTCATATACTGCTGGTGGAAGCAGCTCCCTAACCCCAGTGCGCCATGCTGAATGCTTATCGGATACTTCTATCTGAGAAGAAGGGAAAGCTAACCTTCCACATGAAAAATCTGTGCATAAATGCAGCTGTTCGATCGGAGAGCTGTTGTCATCAGTAAAATAGCAGGTCTCGCTCGTGCATGTCTCGTGCTTGGCGTGCTTGTAGAACTCTCTCAGGGTAGTTTGCTCTCCTAATGACACAAGTGAAGAAAGGTCCAATTCCCCATTTGGACTCGACTCTATCAGACTCCAGAGCCTTTTGCGACATACGCCAAGTGTTGTGGCCCTAGTCAATGTCTCTAGAACACTAGTCGTAAAGATTCCATTCTTCAGGCTGTTATTGTTAATCCACCTGAGTCTCTTCCGGAATTCTCGTTGATCTGGTGCGAAGGATATTGCAATGTCCATCATCCAGCAGACTAGCTCACAAACGCCCATGATGTCTATAGGGTATCGGATTCCCTCTTGGACCCAGACGCCAATGTGGTGAACGAACCATTCGGGAAAGGGTTGTCCGTCCCCTTCTTCGTTCGCTGGTAACCTTGGATAAACATTGCTCAAGCATGACATAGTCGTGATCGCCCAAGTCCGGAAAGCTTTCCACTCGCACCTGGGTGCCATTTGTTCCATGAGATGTTTCGCTTCTTGACATGAGTCGTTGGTGCATTCTTTTATCCAGGAATCGAGACAACCGATTCGCAGAATTTCCAATATCGCGGTCTCTTTATTCTTTTGGGTGTTAGACCCTCTAGAAGGACTTGTACGGAACAATTGCTTGAGGACATAGGCATTGAAACACCCGCCGAGTAAGGCTTGACTCTCTCTTTGCGCTGCACTAGAGCTTGGGCGGAATAGACTCTGTTCCAGATTGAAGTGTTCCGGAAGTGCTGCCTTTTGTGAAGGTCTATCGTCAATCGTGTCGCCGTGGCTTGAGAGGGTCTTATTGGTAGACTCTTCTTTGGCAGCCTCTTGTGTCCCGAGCTCGGCTTGAGCCCGGAGAGTGACTTCATGAACTCCGCCAGCGGTGTTTTCGGATCGATGGCGAGCTGAGACTGCATCGTTTGAATCCAGAGATGGCACTCCATGGGCGAGTTCTCCACCATCTTTGAGGCTCCCACACACCGTTCTCGATGTCTTAGTGATATCTGTACCAGATGTTTCCATGGGCACGTTGGCCTTACAGTCATTTTAGAGAGGGCTAGATAACTCACCTTGAGCATCACGAGGATGGCTGGCAGGGTCAGTCGGTACTGGCTCACGATCTATGTTGGCAGCCATCATCTAGTACCTGATTCGGGAAATCTGATATCGCTACAGGAAATAGTTGCCACATCAGTGAAAGGGTCTGTTGGCGAATCTGATCCTCACGAATATGTTGACATCAAAGGTGTACACGAAATCGTCAGAGAGAACCACGCAATTCAGATACAAATCGGTAAACAAGATCGCTAATCTATAAGACAAGTCGCACGAGGTTAACTCAACGGCATGTCACAGCGGAAGATATGTGACGTCAGTGCTGTGGTCCAACGAATGAGGCTGTACATTCATCAGGCAGACACATGCATCTCGACATTTTCGCGAGGCAAATACAGAGCCACCCAGTTCCGCAGGACAAGAAAGGGACGAGGGCGGTATTTTCATCGAGCATGGGCCGGTGCAGCTCTAGTTGCAGACTATTCGCCAGCAACCACCACGATATCCTAGAACTCACAGTGCTTTGACTGGCCTGGTTCAGATGGGAGCAAGGTTCCAAGGAGTCTTGTGAGGAGCACCAATCATATCATAGCTGTGACAGCCAGACCTAAGCGGCCGAAGGCCGCTTCAGCCACCCTACCGGCCCCTGATCCTTGGGCGCTCAGCTTGGTTAGCGGGTTCGCGAGGCGACATTAGCATAATTATCAGCTTGCATTTCTTCGCTCTTGCCCAGCATCCAAGAGCTTCAAGGGGATGTTGCGGAATATCTCCGGCCTGGAAGATTTCGAAAGAATTGCGTGAATCGTCTCATACGCAAAACTTCGGTGAAGCTGACATTGGTCCAACTGATCAGCCTAATCCAGCAGAAATGTGGTCTAACTGCGTTCTATGAACATATCGTATGCGATTGAGCATCCACCGAGGTCTTCTGACTTTGCCTCCGCAACAGAATGACACTATCGGCAGCGCATTTCCCAGGTCTTCCTGCCTGGGCACAACAGCTCGCAGGAACACTACCTCTATTTGCGTTGATCGAATTCATCGATGTTGGATTGAAATTGCATCTGTACGAGCTAAATGAACGCATAACTTTCTAGAATTGGCCTATAACACCCGCGGGTGCAAGGCTGCTACTTTCTTCCGAGGATACACATAGCGCTTGCTGTCTTGATCGCCCAAAACACAGTGGTATTTTACATTGCATTGATGGCAAGTATGGAGACTTGTATCCCTGCAGCGCTCCCACAACTACTAGACTGTTTATCAGCACAAAGTGCGATACTACTCGATTAAGCAATCCGTACTCTAATATTGCAAATAACGCCGGGAGGAAGCAGCGGCTAGAAACCATTCACGTCATTCAGAAAGAGGACAAGCCACCACGCATGCCCCTGGCTTCGAATCGGCGCAAATATCTCGCCTTTGTAGTGATTGGATGGCTTCTCTGGGTAGGCCTGATCACTGTTATCTCACTGGGAGGATTCTACTACGTGACGGCATATTACACGATCATGCCCATAACGGGACTTATTGTCCGGATAACGCACGGATACAGTACCTGGACAAAAGTATTCGCGAAAACGCGGAAATTCGCGTCGCGCATTTAAATTCCCCCCAAACTATCTACTTTCTTCAACAACCAAATTATAATTCGCAGTTTGTTAGATTCAATTTCTTCAAATCGTGTTTATAAGCAGGAATATATCTTCTATTAAAGAGGATTAATTTATAAAGCAATTAGTAGTAATTTGACATTATCTAAAGTTTAACGCCTTTATAAGATTTCGAAAAGCTTAGTTCGAGATATTTACAATATTGTTGTTTGACAATATTACAACAAGTCTATACGTTGTTTAAGATATTCTAAAAAGCTTTTTTTATATAATAAATATATTTATTTATTAGAGTTGTACGTTTAGATTCAAAGATTATCTACAAAAAATTTCTTACAAGAACAAGAATAAATATTTTCGTCAAAATCGTCTATTGTCTACTAAAAGAGAAGAAAATAATTAATTAACTATACAAAAAGAGATCTCTCTTAATATTTAAGATAGCGAGTAAATATTATATATAAATTTTAACTTATAAAAACTAAAGTTTTAAGAAGTAAACAAAGATTATTTAAAGCGATAAATATTTTGTCGAAAGAAATATAAGCAAACAATAAAAATAATACTTTTATATATCTTTATAAAAGTAAAACAAGAATATAATTTAATTATATAAGAAAGAATATAACTTTAATATTATAATATAAGCTTGTTTTTAAGATTTAGAGCGCTCTAATCTTTATGTTTTAGAACGTAACTTTAAAACAAAAAAATATAAATACTTTGTTAAGTTCTATATTTACGTATTCGACAACAATTTTCTTAAAATCTATTAATTAGATCTTATATTTATGCAAGATAATGCTTCTATATATATAGCAAAAGCAATAATATTGTAACTTCGAGAAAATAGCATAAATATTACGAAATAGCTATTCTATAGTTTAGATACAAACTTAATTGAGCATTTTTAATTTCTTCTTAAAGAATATGTCTACAAAGTTAATTTCTATATAAACAATGTAGTTGACAATAAGAATAAGATTAAGAAAATCTTATTTAATATATTATATAAGATTAGACTAATCGCGTCGAGTTAAGTCATCAAGTTCGAGCTAGATTCTTGACTCGTCAAAACTCGATTTAAGTTAGAATTTTAATATCGAAAAATCGATTTAAATTAAGATGTTAATATCGAGTATTCGAGTCGAGTTACGATGTTAATATCGAGTATTAACTCGAAGTATCGACTCGACTTGTCAAGATATTAAATATTTTTATAAATAATTTATAAATTGATTTATTTGTCTAATTTTACATTAATTTTTTAAAATATTATATAGTAATGCATTATAGTAATGCAAATAATTAATATAAAACAAAAATAAATGTTTATTTTACTTCTATTTTTAAATTTAGACTTTTCGAATCAAAAATAGAAAATCTTGGCATTTTGACGTCATTTTCGATTGCTTGGCGATTCCCTTGGGCTAGATCAATAAAATTAGGAATCGAGTCGATATCAAGTCGAGTCACGATATTGGTATCGAGTATTCGAGCCAGGTTACGATGTTGATATCGAGTATCTAGGTTGAGTTAGAATGTTGATATCGAAACTCGACCCAACGATCAATCTATATAAGATATAGAAGGCGTTAAATAAGTATTACTTGCATAATCTAGTGTAAAGTATAGAAAGAAAAGTTAAGACGCTTATTGCGTCGAAGAAATAATATATCAAGTATTAAAGCTTAGAAATTTTAAGATAATACTTGTCAATTGAGTGCAAATTACTGTTCAAAATATGTAGCTTCCCAATTCTTTGCGTGATATGCAATAGGTATAAATGTAAAGATGTTTTTTAGGTAAGGGCGAGATTCGCGAATACTTTTGTCCTAGTACTGTATATTCGCCACTTGCTTCTTTTCCTATTAACACACGACTATGCCAATATGACTTCGGAAAGCTCCTTAGGGTCGCTGCTAATCGCCAATCGTCTAGCTAAAGTATGTTACCTGAAACTTACGTTGTAAGAATCAACGACAATGGACTCTAGACACAGTATGTCGTGCTCAGCTAGGACGCAACTCTTCGAAATATCAACATTCTGCTTCTGCACAAAGACACTTACGGAATCCGTTTAGCAAACATGTCGTCAAGCCGTTCTATCTCGAATTTCGCCAATGGAAACACAGAAAGCCTGCGCCCAATATTCTCTCGACATGCTGCCATCGAAGTTGCTCTAAGCAACACTATCATCGATGGATTCAAAAACACAGCTTTTCTCGGAGATGCCCGTGACCAGATGGAGTTCTTCTTGGAAAGTTCGTGGCATGTCGACAGAGGAGTATGTATGTTTGTATCCAAGCAGCGCGTTGCTCAGGTCCAGGATTATTTAGTGCCAAATCGGCGATTATTGAAAGATGGGTTGAGACTCAGATGTGAGTTGATCGAGGCCGTGGACAATAGTGGCATGTCCAGTCTGTGGACAATAAAGAGGGCGTAGGCGTCGAGACTTGCTTTTGGGAATGTCGGATGAGTTCATTTAGGATGTTCTGATTAAATGACTATAGCACATAGATAGATTCTTCCAGCTAAGTATACGAACAGCTGTTGACTGACTATTGCATGAGCATACATTGCTATACCATGTTTGCAATGCGTTGCGCGAAAACGAATTTCCCATCGTTGCGACATTCAGGAAGCTTTTCGGTCTCGTCGCCAAAGATCCGCTGGTGCTCGCCATTACCAAGGTATTGATCCTGACTCATATCGCCATCGAAGCATGCCAGCACAGCCGATATTGGTGTACCGCCACGCTGCAAGAAGTTCTGGGTATGAGGCGGCCATTCGCTCTCTGAGATGGCGCTGAGCCGAGCAGTAATTGGGAGTTGCTTAGCTTCGAGGATCTTGGCGAGATAGCCGACGAGGTTGGCGAAGCCTTGTCGAAGAGACTTGTTTGTGCTTATGTTCCGCTTGACAGCTGGGTGTACGTTCTCTAGATAATAATCGTTCTTGTGGATCCAACTATCACCATTCAATGTTATTTCTGACTTATCGCTGAGCATGTTACCGCCGATCTCGCTTTGACAGGCAAGAGCATAAATGAGACGTGGACTGGGAAAGTCCGCAATGTATTGATTACAAGTGCATCCAAAGATTATCCGCGAGAGTTCAAGGCCCGAGGGCGTAGTTATATTGCCAAGCAGCATTATGCAGGCAACGTAATTTGGCGGATAGCCTTCGAAGTTATCAGACATCGGGATGGTCAGCATGTTGATTTCTGTCTTGAGGCTTCTCTCCTCCAACGCTGCCTTCTTCGATTCGAGAGAAGTTTTACTTCGAAGTTCAGCTGCTGCCGAAGCTGATCTGCGAATGGCAGTCCAAGGAGCTATCTCAACGACTCAGATTTTCCAGTATCTGCTACTATATGCATCAAATTCCCATCTGCCTTGTCGACCGTCAGTTACGACTGATTATGAAGAGGCCGAGCCTCGAGCCGTGCTCCATGGACGCCAGAATGTTCGCATTATCGCTTGGCAACCATCGCTTCGTCGTACGGAAATTGCTAACCCTTCGACATCTTCAAAGATTGTAGAATCCAGCGATGCTGGTGGTTATTCGATGAAGCAAGTCTGCGCGAGGGATGTTCAAGATTTTTAGCAAGTCCGAGAAAGAAACTTGTATCAATGCGCCGGAAGTTATATGCTCGCCAAAAAGGGTCAGATGATAATGGGGTCTCTTCTAGGAATGTCGAGCGTGCTCTTCTGGAAGACTATTGTGGTGGTTCCGAATTGAAGACCAGAGCCACGCCGAACGCGTGATAGCAAACTTACACAGGGGGTCAAGCTCCTGTGCTTTTGCTCAGATTGCTGCAACCAAGTTCTTATCAACCCCTTGACGACGGTAGTTTATATCTACGTTGACGTACTCGATCAGAAGTATTTGGCCCTTTTTCAGCTCTGTCCCTTATACTCCCGTGCCCTTCTTGACGTCGTGCTGGATGTATTCGGTCTTGAGGTTTTCTCAGCGGTCGAAGAGACCAAACCTTATGTTAGATGTGTCGGACGTAGGTTCTTCGATGTTGCGGTGGAAGGTTGCACGTATGGGCTTCCGATTGATGATCTTGCTATTACACGAATCAATCTTTTGACTGTCGACTTCAGAGGTTACGTCCACAGTCTGGAGCCAGGTCCACTCTGCGAATTTATTGTAGTCGGAGTCGGTTTCCTCGTGTAGACTTCCCAAGTCGAATTTATTATCCGATACAGCCACTTCTTCCGGGTCTTTCTGATCCGATGCTGATTCGTTCGATATGCCTCCGCCCAAGAGATCACCCTTTTCAATTGCTGAATCTTTCAAATCCTCCTCGGTATCTTGCGGGGGTCTTTCATCTTCTTCAGGTCTGATGGGGAGAGGGTTTGAGGATTCCTGAGAACTGTAAGTACAAGCAGATAGGTCGTGAGAACAGCAACACCCACATTTGCTGCCTGGCCATCGATCTTCTGGCGATGAGGCCGTGGACTCAAAAGACCAATGCTGGCCTCCTTCTCAGTGTGAGCGAGGGCCTTACCTTCCGGGAGATACCACCATCATGCTCACGCTAGGCTCCAATGACCGCTTCCTCTTTGACCGCAATGGTGCGGCGGCCGATGCTGCAGGGTCGGAAAACTCGGGTGGCATGACTATGGTCGTGGGATGGAGAAGGGTTTTCTGCTCTTTTGTCGGCTGTGAACTCGACCTCCCAGACCCAGATGCTCTCGGCAATTAGGCAGAGAGGCAGGCTCAGTGTTCTCGGCTTTGGTTCCAAAGCTTGCGTCTGTTCTGAGGCTCAAAAAGCATCACAGTCTCAACGCAGCTGCCGACTTGGCTACGAAGGCCGGTTCGGACATGATATAGATTAGTCCAGGGAGGGAAGTACGGCTTGAATAAAGGTACCGGCTCCAAACGCTGGAGACACGGCCCGTCAAACGCGTTGTGGGGCCTGCCAAGGCTGATTGTTGCCCGGTCGATGAAATAACGTTTACACGGATTCACCTTTTGACTTAACCACCAAACTTTACGGCCTCCAACGAGTCTGTGATCGCTCAATTCAATGTGGCTAGCTACGCGTTCGAACGAAGAGGGTTTGATTGAACGTCACCATTGCGACAGTAGAGAAATCTCTTCTACAGCCGGCGAAGAGGAGGTCCATGACCTGACTGACCACCGCAAGCCACAATCTACGTCACATCTCTTTTCATCTCAAGGACACATATTCACATGGCGTCCTCTCACCCTGGTGATCCCATCGACCCAGCAGCCAAACACCCTGGCGACCGCCTAGCCTCCTACTTCGAAAACTTCTTCCGCACCATTACCGGCGTCTCCGTCCTTGGTGCTTCCATCACCTTCACCAACATCATCAGGTCCCCCGTCGCGCCCTTCCACAACTTCGGCTTCAGTTCCCAAAACATCCAGTACCTTATCTCCCTCTCCTGGCTTTTCTTCGTGCTGGCGCTGGCGTTCACATCCTTCTTCGCAAGTGCGCTTTCGCTCTGGCGACCGCAGGCTGTCAAAGCTTTTGGTACCACCACGGGCGCAGACAGAGTGAAGGTGCTGTGGTTTGCGACCGGTGTTTCAGCCTTTTTGTTCGGGCTGGAGGTCGTGGCATTCATAACCATTTCGTTGGTCGTAACGGCCTACACAGGACCGGTTGGCTGGGTTGCCGTGGGGTTCATTATAATATTTGGGTTGCTTGGTTTTGGGGTCATAATATGGCGCAGTCCAATGACATGGCCAAGGTGGGTGAGAAGGCCTGAAAGAGAGGAGGCGGACGCTTTCGGGAGGCATGTAGGAAGACACCGAGGGAGAGAAGGGGAAAAATACGAGACGGGAATTGAAAAAGGTGGGGAGCAATTGCCGGCCATTCCGATACAGCGCTCGAGATCCGGGCGAGTGGAACGGAATGATGGTAGAGAGCATGCTTATGCAAGGTCGACGAGTGGCGAATATAGAGGTCAAGGAACTGCTGATTGGCGGAGTAGCCGGCGCAAGGAAACAGATGGCTTCAACCGGTACAGCAAGGCTAGCATTGTGCTTTCGGATGCGTATGATCCTGGCACATTTGGTCAGCAAGGCATGGTGTATGACGATGGGATCCGCGAAGGCTTGGTCATGAGTAGATATGCTACATGATATAAACGTCGCATATGTCTGGCATTATAGATCTCCATGAAAACAAGTAAACTCTTGGAGGCTTTGCCTTCCTGACACAAGCCGTTTTGATGGTAAGGCCAGAGATTTGCAGCCTTTTATTGCTGATGGTCTTTCTTCATCCGTGGTAAGGTCAGCCAAATCCCTAGGAGGACGACTAAGAAGGCCAAAATGATTGGCTGCAGAGTCGAAACGCCTTTTGCTTGTACTATAGCGCCTACAACGAATGGCAGGCTATTCTGTGGTCAGCCCTCTTCCACGGGATATCAAAGCAGTCGAAAACTCACATGGCAGCACCACTACCACCAAGTGCCGAGCTGAATCCAATGGCTGCAACATGTAATTCTGGGGGAAGAAGCTTTGCAGCGGCGATGACTGCAGCAGGAAAGAAGGGACCGATGAAGTACCCAACCAGGGCAATGGCGACCGCAGATACGTAGAATTGCGGTACGAGCCAGAAGATCAGCTGTAGGCCAAGAGCAAACAGACAGTAGATGCTTATGGCAACGCGTTCGCCAAGTCTAGGAGTGACAAAGCCGAGAGTGACACGGCCCATGGTCAAACCAAGCCAGAAACCCGTGGCTGTAAGTCCCGATGAGAATTCAGAGCCGTCGCGAACGCGTGACATGAATACCACGATCCATCCACCAATTGATACTGTTATCGCATCAGTCTCCGAGAAGTACCCCGTCTGGAATACTAACCCTCTGCCCCCACGTATATAAGAAGGAAAGCGGACAAGATCCACGTAGTGCGCTGCTTCAGTGCCTTCCTCGTCATTCCTGTATTCGCGCCCTCGTCATCACGGGTCGCATCCCGGTATTTTTTGCCCGTCTCTTTCCAGAATGCGGCTGTACAGACAATGCATTCGACTACCAGGAGCCCGGTCATGAGATAGAAGAATTCCCACCAACCCAGACCGTATTTCGTGATCATACTTGTGGCGATGAGCGGGCTAATCGTGGCGCCGAGCCCATAGCATCCATGCATTAGCCCCAGGAGCTGATTCGTGGAAGGGAACTGGCTGATCCAGGCATTCCACGCTCCATCGAGTATGCCATTAGCAACACCGACAATGACCAAAATCGCCACAACTGCCGGGTATGGTGGATGGATAGATATGACTATATAGGCAACTATTTTCAAGACCGGGCCAATCAGAGCCATACCACGACGGCCAAAGCGAACGTGCAGGCGATCGCACACCAAGGCCGACACGGTATAACCAGCGAAGGGTGAAAGAAAGACGAGTGCAGCAACAGTGTACGTAAGGTGATAATCTTGCTCGATCTAAATGACATCAGCCGTCGTGTTCCCTACTGGCGGTGCAGAGCGAGAGGCCTGACATATGGGATAAGTGCACCGTAGCTGGCATCGTTCATGCCAAAGTTGATGAAGGCAAAGAAGACTGCTGCAATGCGCCAGGTATTAATCCTCGGATGCCTCCACGTCTGTTGGACCTCGACAATATTATGGGCCCCCGGACCCGGCAGGTCGTTGAGGGTGAAACCTTCGGTGGACAGGGTGTGTAGAGGAATTGGCGGGCTCTGCTCGTGTATCAATGCGGCCGGTCGAGGCTCGACCGGAAGAACCAGAGTGGTTGTCGTGCAGCTGGCCATGCTGATGATTGACCAAGCGTTTGTTCACCTTTATAATATACATCTCAACTGGATACTTTAAAGTATACATATCCACTGAGCCAGAAAGTGGGGTCTTAAGATTGATAATCAGTGCCAAGATTAATCAGTTTGGAGGGTTCTAAGTACCCCTCAATGCATTTACTAAGGGCTAGGGTGGAATGGCTCAACCCTGGAAATTTATTAGCAGATGCACCCCTGGGTGAGTTTTCCATGCGTTTATAAGTCGTGAGCAGATAAATATACTGTAAAGGTACCTCGAGAGCCACAACAATATCACGGGTCTTACATAATTTCAATAACAATTCTAGGCAGAATCTTTTTATATTGTTAGATATATATTAATCTATTGTCCAAGACGCGCTAAGTAATAATATAGTGTTTAGATTGCAATTAGGTTAACTTAAAGCAATTCTCTTTCGTATTTCTAGCAATTCTCTTTAGCTAAGCATTATATCTAATTAGAAATATCTTGTTGCTATTATTGTTAACTATATATAGTCTTACTAACAATATTTCTAATAAAGTTTTCAATTTAATATATAATTAACATTTATGTTAACTTAATCTATTAATAATAATTTGTCTTTATCTTCTTTATCTTTTCTTTTTGCATTTATATCTTTACTTATTATTACTATTACTATTATTGTCTCTACAAGTCTATATATAATATCTATATATAATTTAGTATAATTGTATCTATTATTAATAGCAAAAACAAGATATACAAAATTATTAAAATAGTATTTGCAATTTGTTGCTAGTATTGCAATAGATTGTTTTCTTATTTTATACTTATCTAGCTTTTGTTAATTCTTTGTCGATCTCTTATATCTAATATAATCTATTCTTTGTTGCTCTCTATTTATATTATTCTTAGCAATAACTATATAGAAGTCTTAACTAAAGATATAGTTCTATAGTTGCTTAAAGTTTTTTTTTTTTTAATAATTATTTTGTGCAATTGCAATAAAGCAAGATAGACAATAGATATATAGACTAGAGTCTTCGCTTTATACTTTGCAAACAATATTATAAACTCTAGATTTATATTAACAAAAAAAAATTAATAGTAATATAATTGAAACAAATACTAATTTAAATAGAGCTAATTTTGAAAGATACAAATATACAATTAGTAAGAATAGAAATTCTAGAAAAGACAACAATAATTCTATTGTTTAATTTTTTTTTACATAATCTTTAATAATTGTTAATAAATGTACTATTAATATTATTAATATTATATTTATTATATATTAAGTATAGTTGTCAAATACAATTATTGATAACAATAACAATATAACTTAGATAGTTAAAGAGAATTGCTAGAAATACAAAAGAGAATTGTCTCGAGTTAATCTAGATTGCACTACTAGACTATTAATATATTTGTTACTTAATTACTTGTTGCAATTCTCTTGTACTTATCTTAATAATTTAATTATCTTGTGTTACTCTATGCGCTAATATTATATCCTAATCGAGTAGATTAATATACAATAATTGCTTTGTTTTAATACTCTTTCTTGAAATAATATTACTAATAGATTAATTCTATCATTAAAGATACTTATTAAAAAAACATTTACAATATTATAATTAATATATTCTATAGAACTTACGTATTTATCTTCTTGCTATATCTTTTAGATATTAGCAAAATATACAAAGAATAGTTTACAAATACAACTATAGACTTAAATATACTTATACAAGAAAAGATTAACGTTATTAAAGATTTGATCGATAGAAAGATCTTTGCAACTATAGTTACTTAGAGATATATATTTTGTATTAACAATAAAAAGAATTTAGATTTCTAGCTCTTATAGAGTTTGTTCGAAATTGTAGTTGTAAAGCTTTCTAACACTTAAGACAAAGTAATAGAGTTACTAGATACTATTAGAACGCTACTAAATCTTATTCGAAATAAAGAGGAATATTGTGCGAAGTAGATTTCTATATTGCAATCGAGAGAACGTCAAGTTTTTAATAGTTCTATTATACAAATTATAGTTTTTCGCGCAATTTAATTAACATCTCTTCTATCTATTTAATTCTTATTCTAATTAGATAGTGTTTAAAGTCTTTAGTATAATTATATTATTTGCGTATCTTGTAATTCTCTTCTTGCTATAATATTTACTCTAATTAACAATTAAAGATTTGCAATTATTAATTGTATTAGAATTAATAAAAATATTAGTTATATATTGTATCTAGAAAATGTATCTAAACAACAAGTAAACAAAATAAAATATAATATTTATTTGTATATCTTTATTTTTGTCTCTTAATATCAAAGAAATTCTATTAAGTTAATTGACAAAACAATAAAGAATATTCTTCTTAAATATATTAATCTTTGTCTCATTGTTTATTTTAACAAAATATATTTTTATTTGTATAACAAATTTGACATTATTGTTAGTATCTAGAGAATCGCAAGAATACTTTAAAGAAATAAATAAATATATAAGAAAATTAATATCTAAATATTATTGTAATTGTATATTAATAGATATTTTGCAAATCTTTTATTATACTTTGCAAAAAATTTAGATACAATATAATATCTAACAAGTACGTCTATATTAATAAAAGATATATTAATTAATATTTTTGAATAAATTTGTTGTTTACAAAAGAACTAACAATAGAAAATATAAATAGTTATTATAAGATTGCAAAGCAAAGATATATATAATATTTAAATAATTAAAGAGATAATTAATATTGCTTGCATTTACAATTAAAGAATATATTGTCTAAATTATATATTATAACTCGATTATATAAATAATCTTTAATAACTTTATTTGTTATTATAATCTTTTACTTACTATATTAACAATTGACAAAGATTCTAATTTAGTAATTTGTTTAAACAATATCTTTGCTTACAAAAGCAAGAAGCTTTAGAAAATATATAATAGTATAGATATTATATTAACGTTCTTTTCTTTATACTTTTGCAATTTTAATTCTATCGAAATCTTCTATGCAATACTTAAAAGATAAATAAAACAATATAAATAATATGCAAAGAATTACAATTAATTCGCAAAGTTCTTGTAAGAGATAGTTCTAATATAAGAGCAAAGATATAACTTAGACAAGCTTTTTAGAATATTAGAAATAAACTGTTTATATTATATCTAAATATTTAAAAGCTAGAAATAAATAGAATACAACAACATTTAATATTAATCTTAAAGAAAAAATAATGAGTATTAAACTAAAGATATTTGTTTAACTACTTGATCTCTTTGCTAGATAAAAATAACAAGTTTATCTTAATTAATATATTTAATACTACAAAAGAGAATAGCAATACTATCGAGTTTAACAAGATACTATTGTTAAAGAAAGCTTTAACAATAATATAAAAATAGAGTTATAGCTAGAAAGTTTAACTCTAAGATAATAAATTCTTCTTGCTTTATATATAACTAGTTATCTAAATAAAAGTTTTGTAATTTGTAATTTTCTAGTTGTTCTTATATCTTTTGCGTCGATTTCTTCTCTTTTATATAATTTAACAAATTATTATTCGAATTCTTGTTCTTATTTGTGTCTCTATATTTTAATATTTTAACTTAAGTTTTGCTCTTATTAATCGACAAAAAGATAACTAATTATAGATAGATTATTAATATTTGCGTTTATATTTGCGTTTCTAATTGTATTTAAGAAGAAAATTTTATAAAAGTTTTATTTATAAGATTCTTCGAAAACAATTGCAATATAATAAGTAAAATATTATTTTAATAAAGTTGAAGAATTTTTATATCTTGTAGATTTATTATTTGTAGATAATACTAGCTCTATCAATTAACAAATAGACAAGAATTAAGATTTTGCAATAACAATAGTAATAAATTAGCAAATATATACTTAAAAATAAGATTCTAACATTATATATAACTTTGTCTAATATTATATTAATATTAATTTAAGATTTAGTTTTTGCAATATTAGATTTTATATAATTAAACTCTATTAATTTGCAATATTGCTAACAAGTTTTAATTATTAAAAATCTTTCTTTAAATAATACTAGATTTAATAGAGATATTTTTTATTGTTGCAAATATCTTATAGAGACAAACAATAATATAGATAAGAAAATAGAAAATTTAATTTATTATTAATCTCTTATATAGCTTTATTAAAACTTCTATTAATTGTCTCTCTATTAAATTATCTAGTTCTTAGATAGTTCTTGTAGAATTTAATCTTGCATATAGAAGTAATATTAATCTTAAATAATATATCGATCGATAATTATTATTTAATATTTATTTTCTAACTTTAAACTATTTGCAATATAAAGATTTACTTGTTTAGAATATTATTTGTTTCTAATATTGTATTGCAAAGAGCATTACTAGAAGCAAAATCTTTCTTGCAAACAACTTAATTAACAAAGTTTATTATAATAAACTTATCGAAGAATATTCTAATAGAATTGCTTAATAGAGCAATAAGAAGATTGTTATTTGCGTTAAGCAAATACATATAAGTTCTAGATTTATTGCAAGAATATTTTTTATTTATACTACTAGTTGTTTGTTATTTGCAATAACAATTCTTAATATATTTTTATTTAAGATCAAATTCTATTTAATACTCTTATTTATATTTATAAGTTCTAGTCTCTTGCTTGTATTTATCATTCTTTATTATATTTATAAAATATAGATTAAGCATTATTTTAATAAGATTAGTAGTAGAACTAGATATTAAAATAGATATTAATATAGAGATAAAAGTTTTAAAAAATATAAACTTTCTTGCTTTTAATATATTTTTTCTATTATATAAATTGCTATTGAGATTAATTATCTTGTATTAATATTTAACAAATTTAAAAAACTTAGTAAATATATATCGATTAATTGTATATTCTTTAATCTAGTTGTTAATATTCTTTTAATTAAGTTTATAATATTTATTGTTATTTAAATAGTATTTCTCTTTGCTCTTGTTTGTATATTTATAATTCTTATTTCTATATATATTTACAATTTCTTTTATTAATCTTGTTGTTTAATCTTGTTGTTTTTAAGTAAATTTATAGTTTTTGCTTTACAAGTTATTTTGTTTTTTGCAATCTTTATCTTAAGTATAAATACAATAAGCAGTTTTTTTAAAGAAAAAGAATTCTTTAGATACAATAAAAATATATTTGATTTAACTCTATTATATAGAAAAGATATGTAAATTTCTATCTTTTGCTTTTTAAATTGCAAAAGAAAGTATTATTTAATATACAAAATTATATTGAATAAGAAATTTGTCTTTTTTCTAAACTTTATAACTAGATTTTAATTATATTTTTGCTCTTTTTAAAGAATTATTGTCTTTAATTCTAATTAATAATATATAATAATATTGTTTTTAGTATATAGTATTGCTTTATCTTAAATACAAATTTAAATTACTATATAGTTTTTACTTTTAATATTATAAATAACAACAAAATTATTATTTTGTTTAAAAAAAATACTATTGTCGAAAACAACAATATAAATTAATATATAATTCTTTGAAGCAAGCAACTTATTCTTTTTTTTTCCTTTAATATATTTCTCTTTCTATATAGCTTCGAATTTCTTGTTTGATAAACAATATTTGCAAAGACTTGCAATTTTATTAGTAATAAATTTATTTTTCTTATTTAAAGAGATCTTTGTTATAATTGTTGTATTAATAGATATCTTACTATCTATATTACTATTGAAGAATTTATTGTTACTAATAGGAAAATCTATATTAAAATCGAAGAATACAACAATAGATAAAAGAGTTTTGCTCGCAAATTTCTTTGCAAGAGCAAAGAAACTTGTTGTTAATATATTTTTAATCTTAAGTTTCAATTTAGTAACTTTAGACTTTGTAAATTGCAAGAAGTTATTGAAGACAATAGCAATAATCTTCTTAAAGAACTTCTTAATTTTGATAAACTTGCTTATAGCGATAACAACAAGAAGAAATCAAAAGAGCTAAAGAGATTATTAACAACAAGACAAAGATAGATAAGTATATTATTTATATAAATCTACTAAAGACTTTACGATTGCAGATTAATTAAATAGATAAAAGAGATTTTAATTGATTTGCGCGAAAAATCATAATTTGTATAGTGGGGCCACCAATAACTTGGCGTCCTCTCGGCTGCGACATAGAAACCTGCTCCGCACGATATAAGATCTCGTCCGAAAAGGTTTTCAGTGACCTGGGGTACTTTAAGACCGACATAGCGGATTTCTTTAGAGGTATATCATCGGGCTCGTATTTCTTGCAAATATTAAACTTTCTCGCAGGCTTGGGCCGAACATTGCGTTCTCCAGATAGCGCGGAGCGCACCTTGAAGTGGGTCAGAATCAATGCATTTGCCGCACGCTTGACCACCGGCCTGGTCAAAGACCTTAGGCATCGCGCTCTTGAGACCATTGAGGATGCGCTCAACAATAATTACCTCAAGGAGCGACGCACTCGCAAGTTCTTCCTGCCAGCCGCCGCCAATCAGATCATATACGGCGCCTATCCGCTTTGGAATATTCGGGCCGATGATGAAGCACCGGAGTGGACTTGTTGGAGGACCAAATTCGGGGAGCTGTCCGTGAGCGCCGAGGTGTCTGAGGAGACGAGAGGTCTCTTACACCAGGCTGTCGACATGATAGATACAGTCGTGAAAGACCCAGGGAAGAGTAATTGGGGGAGGAAAATGACGGAGCATGTAAGCCATACATGATATCCAAAGTATGCATGTTGTTCTATGATATTAAACAGTCGACATGCGGCAGTATACATGCTGGAGATGTACTTCCCATTATGTCGCCCCTACAAGCACAGACCTGCACTGCTCAGCATGATAATGTCTATGATTGTAGAGGATATTCGAGGCGTACACCAACAAGGAAACACTGGCGTAGTCAGCTTGACGTCCAATCTCCAAAATCTCGTTACAAAGAGGATCCAATTGTGTCGCCATACTCTGGGTCATTGCCACATTCGTCACTTTTTGTAAATACCTTGTCAAAGATGCTAGCCCAAGAGTAGGTTCCAACCGAATCTTGACGGCACTCGGACCGATGCTTCTGAGTTCGAGTCTTGCACTTCCAAATTCAACAAGAAGGGAGTCTAAATTCCTGGACCTCTTTGGGCTCTGGCATTGGGGACATTATCGTGTGTACGAGAGCGGTGGCGGAGGACGACAAAATTGTAAAGTAACCTCAGGACTAGTAGACAAGTAGAGATGACTCGGAAGTCGTTATCGACAAAGGCCTCGATACCTGGATCGATCAAGCCCCACCCCCTTAAGTGTGTTCCAGCAGCCGTATTGAAAGTGGAGCGGATATGTCCAAATCACATCCCCCAAGTCCAGCCCAAGCACGACGGTGTATCGATGAATACTGCCAATGCAGACGCGGTATGGTGTCGGCGTACAGATATTCCCGGCGCAGAAAGGCACCACGTTGCTGATCAGCCGCAGCTCACAAGCTTTCAGAATAGTGGTACCTGCGAGTTGAACGTTCCATATTCTTTCTATCTAGAGGCTCCAAATGCTACGAACCGGTAGGACTAGAGCCAATATGTCGGTAATAAAACATACAATTCCAAGAATTAGCGCTACCAGAGGTAGGTTAAGACGCAGTAACTTGGTTGGATTGACAGGTTCTAGGCGGCTGTGCTTGGACGGCAAGGTTAATACGACGTCCCAAGACACCTGCTAGACTGCAGGAGAGTATTGTCGTGTCCAGAGCCCCAAAGCTATGGTGGTCTATTGAGATTAATCTCAGCAAAACGCAAAGACATAAAAGACCGGTGAGGGTTAAGATCATGCAGCCATGCTGTTATCACACAGCTCGTGCCTATTCTTACACCACCTGGTCATAAAACCAATAGAAGGACTGAATACCTTTGTCTTACAGCAAGCTATAGAAGAAAGTCTCACGACTAACTAACCTTTAAGAGAACTTTTGGCTTTTGTATCAAAAGAAAATGTAACTCACCTCTCAAAGAAATTATTTAATTCGATTGAGCAAAGAATTCCTTTATCAGCGAAGAACTCAACAATATTGCCTGCGAGATTGCCGCCTAGCTAACCAGTAATCACAATGCATATATACACATTAACCCTAACGCTCAGGAAATGCGAGCGATGCCAGCGATCATGCTAGAGTCCTACCGGACTTATTGGTCAATTTCGAGCCCCAATTGCAGTAAACTACTAGAGCATTCGGTGTAAGGTGCATTGGATCGGAAACTTACTTAGCAACATAAAATACAAGACAAGAACTAAGGTAATTGTGCCCTAAGGAACTGCTTCACCAAGAAAGTCTATATAGAAGTTGTAGATAGATAATCAATCAAACTTCTTACGAAGCCTAATTGATTTATAGTTACTAGCCGCATAGCATTCCCGAATAGGAAAGACTCGAGTGCTTAATAAAATATAGGAAAGAACTTTTATAATTATCTCGCACTCTATAAAGACTACAATAACCAACAACTTAACAAAATTATATATTGCTCTTGGAATCGACGCTATTAAAAGAATATCCAAGACGAAGTTAATACATAATTAGCGACTAACTGCGCTAAAACAATTAGCCAACAAGATATTATTTTTTCGAGAGAATCTTAGGATAAGAATTTATTCCCGGAAATTTTGATGTAAAAATTATCTAAATTGATAAGAATTCTTTACGTTCTTTATCAAGCATATAGTATAAATAGAAATTACTATATTGACAATTCAAGAAACCAACTTCTTAATTTCAAGATACTAAGATAACTTAAGTAATTCGAGATTAATCTTAAGAGCGTTCGAGAGATAACAAGAAGCTTATATTTAAGAGATCAAAAAAGATTTAACAAAAAGTATAATTTTAATATTTAAAATGCGCACAAACTCTCGCAATACTTCGATTAAATCTTTGCTTATTACTTGTCTATATTATAGTAATTTGTATAATAGAATCGAACAATTTGTAAAATTTCTATATAAGAGTAATATACAAGTAGTGTAATTGTTAAGTCGAGTTAAACACTTTTTTCTTAACTTGATTTACTCTCTTGAGTCTCGTAGAATTAGATCAAGATTAAGATGCGAACTCGACTTTAGAATCGAGTTTTGTCGAATCAATGTCAAGAATTTAAGCTAACTTCGTCGCGTTAACATTCGCTTATCTTATCTTATCTTATCTATGCGCTAACTTGATTAAGCTAACGCAAGGTCTATGCTAATCGCATATAATTAGCGCGTTACGTAACGTTATATAATCGAGTAAGTCAAGTTAAACACTTGACGCGCATTCTTCGCTCGTTCTACCTTGTTAAGCTAGGAAATTTGTCTAATTCTAGAGTTAAGATTGAGCGAATTAATTCAATTCAATTAAAACTTAATCTAACAATTATACTATATATAAGCAAAAGTATCTTTTATAGTTGCGCAATTAATTGCGTATAATTAATTGCGTATAATTAATTGCGCATAATTAATTGCGCATAATAAGTAATATTTGCAAATTGTGTTTAACAAGTCTTAACAACACAAGTAATATTCAAGTAATACTTAATATATTTCTTAAATTTTTGATAATATCTAAGATTAGCTCGAGATTATCTAGATTTACTAATATAGCTTTAGAGCTAAGATATTGACACAACAATTCTAGAAGTCTTGAGTTGCTAATAAAATTTCTAGAGAATTATTTTAAATTGTTAATATAATTTAAAGTATCTAGATTTCGAGTCTATATAAATTGTATCTATTGCGTATATAAAAAGTCTACTTAAGATTAAGAAAACTATCTAAATTCTCTTGTTTTTAATCTTAAAATTGTTAAGAACAAGATCTTTTATTAACAATTTAAAGTAATTCTCTAGAGACTCTATTAGCAATTCGAGACTCTTAGAATTGTTGTATCAATATTTTAGTTCTAAAGTTATATTAGTAGATCTAGATAATCTTAAATTAATCTCGAGTATTATTAAAAATTTAAGAGATATATTAAGTGTTATTTAAATATTACTTGTATTGTTAAGATTTGTTAAACGCAATTTGCAAGTACTACTTATTATGCGCAATTAATTATATATAGTTAATTACACGCAATTAATTGCGCAACTATAGAAGATACTTCTATCTATATATTACTTTTGCGTAGAAATCTTACAAATTGTTCGATTTTGTTATATAAATTACTATAGTATAAGTAAGTAATAAGCAAAGATTTAATTAAAGTATTGCAAAAGTTTGTATATATCTCGAATATCAAAATTATACTTTTTGTTAAGTTTTTTTTAGTTTTTCAAATACAAGCTTTTTGTTGTTTCTCGAACGTTCTTAAGATTGATTTCGAGTTACTTAGATTATCTTAGCATCTTAAAATTAAGAAGCTAGTTTCTCGAATTGTTAATATTTTCTTAGTTGTCTCTTAACTCTTATACAACTACAAATTGATATTAAATTAGAATCTCTCGCAACGCGCATTTAATAAGCATCTAATATATCTTCGAGAGAGTTATTTGCTTGCAAGAAAATTGCTTAAATCTTGTTATTTCTAGTTCTTAAACAATTGAGAATAAGATCTTTTCTATAATCTTCTTCGATTTTCTTCTAGCTTGCAATCTATAGTTTCGAAACTTTTCTTAATTGCGTTGTAAACACTTTTAAAGTTAATTCTTTTACAATTCTTTTTATCTTTATTGTTGTTATTGTAGTCTTTAAAGAGTTTCTCTAAGTTCTAGTATAGATAGTCTTAATAATAATATAATGTTTAAAGTAGAACTTTTCATCTTTGTTACTTTAGTTCTTATATTAAATATAATTATATTAATTGTTTAATAAGACTATAAAAGAGTTAATTTCGAAATTTATAATTTACTTCTTAAAGAGATTAATAATTGTCTATATCTAGCAATTTAGAAAATAGTTTGACAACAAGAGAAAGAAGAATGGTTAACAGATTGTTGCAAATAACAAAATAGTTTATTTCGAGAATAATACGAAGAATAAAAAGATTATAAATAAGAAGAATAAAAAGAACAATTAAAATTAAGAATTAATAGATATAGATATATTCTTTGTTATTAAGTTAAGAAGCTTTTGTCTCTTTATAGAGATAAACTTAAAGATAATCTTATTGTTTAGAAAGTCTTCTAATTTGATTTTTTATTTTTGTTATTTACTTATGTTGTTTATTAAAGTTATTAAAAATTAAGTTTAATAACAAGGTATTTAAACTAAGTACTTGTCGTCTTAGTAGCAATATTGCTAGTCTAATCTATATATTAATGTTGCAATCTTTGTTCTTTAGAAAGATAGCAATATTAATAATAAAGACAAGATATAAAGAATACTTAAAGATTTTATAATATTAAAAAGAATATATAGAATATTAATTATAAAGAATTACAAAGTCTTCTAGAAAGACAACATATATATAGTTTAGAAGCTTCAAAAACTGCTTTATAATAATATTGTTAATCTTCTACTATAGTTAGTAATCTAGCTTTGAAAAGATTATTTAAACAAACTTTTTTAAAGATTTTATTTGCGCTCTTGTAATAAAATAAGTATTTGTATACTTTAATAGAAAGTCTACTATATTATGCATAAATTAACAAGATAAAAAGATAAGATAGTTCTTGTATATAGAATTGTTAGTCTATTGCTCTTGTTGCTAAATTTGATCGATATTTATATCTAGTTTTTCGATCTCTTATGCTTTAAAGTCTTGTCTAGTATATTTTTTTTTTAAAATCTTAATATTTAAAGCACTATAGATTTTGTTAATCTAATTAGATTAATTATTAATTTAATTTTCGATTTCAAATTCTTAATTTTAATTCGAATTAACAATTTAACTTTAGAAATCGAATTAAAAATTAAATTAATTTTAATTATTTTAAAATTAAATTAAATTAAATTAAGTTAAGTTAAGTTAATTTTTAATTTAAAAACTAATCCGAATTAAATTGTTAAAAATATTAAGAATACTAAAAATAGTTTAAATTTAGTTTAAATTTAGATTTTTTTAATTGTTTTCTAAATAATACACAATAGTAATATATAATATAAAAACAATCTAATATATTTATTAATTAATTTAAATAAATTAATTATTTCTATTAAATTATCAATTAATTGTTACTAAAAACAATAAAATTTACTAAAAATAATATATTGGCAATTCGAGAAAGCGACTTCTATAACACAATAACTCTACTAAGTTGATATCGATCCAAGAGAGTCTTGTAACATTTAGCGCCAGCCTATTAGAATAATCTAAAAAATTTCCTAGAATTTAGATTGTTTTGTAATTTTTCTGAAATTTTTAGCCTAATTGAATTAGTATTACGTATAGAATTAATATTTGAAAACAAAAAAAATTCTAAAAAAAATGGTTTTCAAATATTGATCCTATTCGTAATACTAACTCGATTAGGCTAAAAATTTCAGCAAAATTACAAAACAATCTAAATTCTAGGAAAAATTTCAAATTACTCTAATAGGCTAGCGCTAGATGCTACGAGGCTTTCTTGAATCGATATCGACTTAGTAAAGTTATTGTATTATAGAGATCGCTTCCCCAAATTACCAATATAGTCTTAACAATTCAATTCGATTTTTCGATTTAATTTTCGATTTAACTTTTGAAATCGAATTAAATTATTAATTTTAACTTTAGAAATTAAATTGTCAAGACTTTTAATTCGATTTAAATCGAATTATTAAGATTCAATTTAATTTCTTAAATCGAACTCGATTTCTTAAATTAACGCAATTAGTTTAAAGCTAATCTTGTTGCGTAGAATTTGAAATCTCTTTAATAATATATTAAAGAGAGTTTAAAAAAGATAAGCAAAATCTTTAAGAATTAAAAGCAACAAGAAGATATAAATTAGCAATAATGTTATTTAATTATATATAATTTGTAAACTTAATAGATAGCTCTATTACAATTGTTGTCTAAAGTTATAATAATAATAATTAAAGCAATATTGTAGATATAATATAATTATTTCGAAATTGCGCTCTTAAGTGCAAAATTTTTGATAAAAGTTATTGTTAAAATTTTCTTACAACTTAAAAAATTATCACTTATAAAATAGTTATTTCGACAACAAGATTTACAACAACAAGACTTTAAAATAGTAGTATGCGCTTTTGTAAAATAGTAGATATATATTGAAGTTATAAGAAGTAAAGAAATAAAACAATATAAGTATAAAATATAGCAATACAAGAAGAGATAAAAGAAGTCCTCTTTAAGCAATCGAAAAAAATATTTAAAAGCTCTAAATATATTCGTTTCGAAACTTTAAATCAATTAATAGATAGCATTTACTTATTAAGTAATATTTAAGTATTGTACTAGTTCTTGTTAATCTTAAAAGAGAAGAATTTCTTGTTAAATTGCTTTTATTGTTATACAAAGTAATTAATTATTATACTAAAGATATAAAGTTATATATTTCGATATTTTAATAGTTTCTAGTATTTACTTCGATTGTGCTAATTAATCTTGCTATTGTTTATAATATAAAGAAGATATAGAATTAACTTTTAATTTTTGTTGTCGAAATATAATAGTTGCAAATTAGAAAGCTTTGCACGTTAATATAATTTCTCTTGCAAAAGAAGAAAATAATCTAAAAGAAAGTTTAAATTGCTTCGCAAAAAGTAGTCGAAAATAATATACTTAATATTTGCAAAATATTGTTAAAAGAAGTCGAATATTTGTTCTAGTTTCTTTAAATTATAGTTATCAACAATAATTTCTTTATTGCAATTCTTGTAATAATCTTTAGTTTTTTAATGCTAGATAATTTGCTAAACTTTTATTAGATTATAATTCTAAAGCGTTGCGTTATTAGAATTAAGATAATAATTAAAGACTTTACCAACTTGATAGTAATAGAGATTTATTAATCTTGTTTTGTAGTATTAAATACTTTAATACTTTAACATTTACAATAGCATATTCTTATCGATATTGTTCGATAGATTAATTGTTAAATCGAGTTTCGATTCCAACTTTAGAAATTAACTCGACTTAACAATTTCAATATTAGAAATCGACTTAAAACTCGATTCGATTTCTATTATTTTGAAATCGACTTAATTCGACTCGACTTGATTTTCGATTTTAATATTAGAAATCGAATCAAATTGTCAAGAAACCAAAAATAATATTATTATATTAAGATTTTCTATTTTTAAATATATGTTATTATAATTTTGAATTTTTCGCCAAAGTATTAAGTAGTATGCTTCGACACAAAAGCTACGCTTGCTTGTATTATCTCAAAACAACTTGTTTAAACTAGTTGTTGCTTGCATTACTCTTTTGCATTATTTTTTTGTTCTCGAGTTACTTTCTCAAATTATTAAAGAAAATTGTTATACTATATTTGTATTCTTGTTTGCAAAATATCGAATTCTTTAAAAGCTTTAAGTCAATTACTGTCTTCAAACGAAGAAAATTCTAGCAAATCTATCTCTTGCGACTTGCTATCTAGTAGCTTATATCTTAATTAATTTGCGAGTCAATCTAATTAAAGTTTTCTTACTTTTGCTTTTGATAATAGAAAAAGAATTCTTCGCGAGATATTAAACAAGATATTTATTAATTATCTACTACTTGTTTTAAGAGAGAAAAACAAATATATTAAATAAAGTTTAAATACTAATACTTAATTTCAAGCATAGTAATTACAAACAACTATTAACAACAATATCTTAAACAAAATTTAATCAAGACTTGTTAATTTATATTAAGCAAAAAAGATTAATGTAGAAGCACAATTCGAGCTCTAAAACAAATATATTTAAATAGCCTTAATTGTAAATAATATTTCAAAAATTGTGTGCAAAATTTATTATAAAATTTTAAATTATTCTATTGCTTACAATTATTTAAGTATATCGAATATAAAGAAATATCTTTTATTCTCTTTTTATTTAAAACAAAAACAATCTTAATTGTAAATTGCAATTGATTTAGTCTTTAATTGCGTAAGTTACAATTAATAATATATATAAGTAATACAAAACTAACAATTCTTTAGAAAAAAAATTATATCGATTTGTTGTTATTCTTTATTTAAAATAATTAAAAAGATTAGCTATGCAAAACTTTCGTAAATTTAAATTTGTTTTTTTAAACTATCGACAATCTTAACTTTCGAAGGCTATTAGAAATGCTTTGCTTAGATTTAATACTTTTAAGTTGCACAAAACTATTTAAGATAATTCTCTCGAAATATAATTAAATTTGTAAGAAAATCAAGATAGATCTCAAGAATATTTAACGTGTCTCTATTGCTTTAAATATATAATTTAGTTCTTAAAGAATTATTTATTTAAAAGTATTAATATATTAAATAGATATTGCATTTCAATTTCGCAAATATCTTATTAAATTTACTTCTCTTAATATCGAGTATATAGATTGTTAATTAATATTGAAGCTTATAAAGATTTTAAAGTTTTTCGAGATTAAAGACAAACTTCTTAAGATTGTTATTAATAACGCAAGTAATAACAATATATATAAGAACAAACTCGAAAAGATCTTAAATTAATAAGAGTTTTAATAGAATAAACAACAAAACTCTATATCTTGTTTAACTTATATTATTAATCTTGTAACTTAAAATTTTATTTCGACTATAGAATCGAAAGCAACAAATAACAATGTTGTTGTGCAATTAAAAAATAAACAACTTTAACATATTACAAGAAGTATAAACTTGTCTAATATAATTAAAAAGATATTTAAATTTGTAATAATGCAAAGAGATAATATATATATTAATTTTATTAGATTTGCGCTCTTATAATTATTATTAATAACTTAGTCTAACGTTTGCTTCGATTTAGAGTTTTTTAAGAGAAAATCGATAAAAAGTTACAAAAATAGTATAGAATATTTGTATTTGTTAGAACTTTATCTATCTTATACTTTATCAAGTATATTAATTACGCAATTTTATTAATTTTTAAGTAAAGAAATATTTTTAAGATTTAAAGATTTAACAAATTAAACTTAACAAAAGCGAGTAAAACTTAGTTTTGCTTGTTTACAATATGCTAAATTTCTTCTACAAATATATTCTTATAGTTTTGCAAACAATTAATACAAATATTTATTTAGAATTTCGAGTATTCAATACGATATTTAATTATCTTAAATATCTAAAGAAGATAATAAGAGTTAATATTTATTTTTTAACAAATATTGTAATTAAGATTTGCAATAAAGCTTCGACAAAACTTGCAAAATACTATTCGAGAACAAAAGAATTAGACAATATATTATACAATTTTGTTAATATTCTAGATTTTATAAAAAAAAAAATCTTTATAAGTTGTAAGATAAGAGAGAAAACAACAATATTGTTAATTACAAGAACAAATATAAGATAGAATTTAAGAATTATTTTCGATATTATTATAATTCGATTACTAATTTAAAAGCAAAAGCGCAAAGAATAAATATTGCTAGAGAGATAATACAATATAATAATGCATATAATCTTTTACTAATATTAATATAATCTATTGTAATTATTACAAGATTCTTACTTTAACAATTTTAACAATCTTGTTCGATACAAAATAAAGACAATCGATATCTTTGCTTCGATATTGTAAAGAATAAATATTTAATCTAAAAATATTAAAGAGATAATGCGTTAAACTTTTTAAAACTAACGCAAATAATTTGAGATATACTTTTATATTTAGTGTTATCAATAGATATTAAACAAACTTTTAATCTTGCTTGAAGAATATATTAATAAAATGGATCTTAAATAAGTTTGCAAATTGTCGAACAAATTATAATAATTAAGTACTTTAATTGTACTATAGATTTAAATATAAAAGAGATTGTTCTCAAATTGTAAAATATATATTATAGAGAAAAGAATAACAATTAAGTAATAAATAAAGAAGATTTTTTTATACTAGATTTTAAGATTGCTTTAAATTAGATTTATTAATAGATAAATTAACTTTCGAAGAAGAAATATTTTTAATAATTACAAAAATAATTAGATACTATTAATAATAATGCAAAGAAATAATGCATTTAATAACTTGAATTGCTAGAAAAGATTTATTAATAATAAAATTTCGAAGATTCGATTCTTAGTTAGTGCAAAGAATATATTATAATTGTTTAAGAAGAAAAATATAACATTGTTGTAGAATTTCTAGCTAAGAAGATAAAACTAAGCTATTAAATGCTTAATAAAATTCAAATTCTTCAACTAAATTGTTATACGCTTAGCGTAAATTATTGCAAGATTCGAATCTATAGTACGTAGAATATTAATTACAGCTCTATTATTATAATAATAATGCAAAAAGATAATGCACTTACTAAAAAGAAAGATATATATAAATATCTTAGTTGCTTTCTAAAGTATTGTTAAAGTTAAACTCCAAATACAATAGTTGTTTTTTTTATAGTTAAAATTGTTAATCTTATTATGCAAAACTTTGCAAATTAGATACTAAAATAAAAGTCAAGAAATAAGAAAGTTAATTAACTTTTAATATTTTTTAATCTTATAAAGAGCAACAATATCGAGCTTTTATTTTTGTTCTTGCTATTGCAAAATATTAATATATTAGTCAAAAATATATTATTTGTTTGTATTATCTTAACTATATTAGCATTTCTAATACTCTTTCTTTTAATACTTTTTTTTTCTTAAGATTTTTCTTTGTTTGTACTTATTCTATTATAATTAAATTAAGAAATTAGTTTATCGCAAAAAGATTTAGTAACATTTCGACAATTTAGCAAATCGAATATATTAGTTTTAAGAGAAATATTTCGCATTATTTGTATATATTTTTTGTCTACTTTGTATAAGTTATTAATAAAGTTAATAATTTTAACAATATTAATTGAAAGAAATTTATATAAATGTAACTAAAAGATAGAAGATTTGAAAGCAATTGCAAAGAAGTTATAGTAAAATAAGCAATAATTTGAATAACAATTACTAGTGCAAACGCGTTAAAAATTGCGTAATAAGAAAGACTTCAATCAACAATTAACAATAAAAGTAAGTAAAATTAATAATAAGAAAGTTAACAAATATAAACGCGTATAATATGTTAACAAAATCAAGTATATATTAATATAAAGAATTAATAATCTTAGATTAACAAAAGTTTAAAGTAAGTATTAGTAAATAAATATTAGTTTTAACTCTAATATATATATTTCTTACTTTGTTTTAATAAAACTACTTGTTGACATATTATTTACAATTCTATTAATTTTTTCGGATTTTCTACTCTTTGAATCTTGTCGTACTCTACTAGATATTGTAAAAAACTTCTAAGCTACTATATAATTGTATTATCTCTATATATTACTTGTAGAATAAACTAAATATACGCACAAATAATAGAAGCGCTATTAACAAACTTAAAAACTATTGCAAGTCAAAATTGCGCAAAAGACTAAAATAATAATTGCAAGAAATTGTATAAAAAGCAAAGCAACAATTAAAAGATTATCTTAATACAAATTAAGAAGCTTTGTAAAATATCTATATAAAAGAAAGTTGCGAAGTTAGATTATAAGATTATAGAAGACAATATTAGAGAGAAAGTTAAGAAGTATCGAATTAATAAAGAAATTTATAATAATATATCTAAGTAATGCAATTAAGCACATAATGCTAGCAACTTAATAGTAGAATGTTTCGAAAACAAGTTAAGACAGAAAACAAAGAAGAAATTTGCAACTAAAAAAGCAGATTAACTTAAAATTATCGAAAAAGTATAAACGTTGCGTAGAAATACAAAAGTAGTAATAAGATTCTTTTCTAAGAAGATATATATTATCTAAATATATTATCTGTATTTTATATCTAAGCTAATTAATATTATAGTTAAACGTCGACAACAAGCTTAATATTAATAAAAGCTTTTCAATCTATATAAAATCAATTGTAAATTATTTAACAACAAATTATTTATTATAATAATTTAAATAACTTAAAAAGAGCTAATAATAACAATTCTATAGATTTGTTTAATATCTTTGTTAAAGAATTTGCATTCTTAAACAATATAAAGAAGAGAAAGATTTCAAATTCTATTACTATTAAGATAAAGAATTTCAATAATATTGTTAAAAAAAAATAAGCAAGAGACTTAATATAGAACTTAAGATAATATAAAAGAGTTAAGTTATAACTACTATAAAGCAACAAATAATAATAATAATAGCAAAGAGAATAATAAAAGCAGGAAAGATAAAGACAATAACAATAAAATTATTAAGAATAATAACAATAAGAATAACAACAACATAAAAAATACCTTAAATTAGACTCTTTAAGATAATAGTAAAGCAATTAAGACTATTGAGATTTTAAACTAATAACTTTACATATATAGCTTAGAGAGTCTACTATTATGCATTACTATTATAATATATTATCTTTTTGCATTACTATATTGTATTATTAAGTTATAATTAAACAATTTAAGTAAAGTATAAAACTAAGATTTTAAATCTATTAAATCTAATTTATATTTATACTAATATTTTAACAATTTGAGTCAATTTTTCGAATAATGTATTTGACTTTTTAAGAATTATATTATTGCTTTAGAGTTATTAGTTCTTTGGATATTTTGAAACAAAGTATACTTAAATATTAAAATCTCGATAGCTCAATAATAGAGCGTTTTAACTTTTAATAATAGTAATACAATATTTATAATAATGTTATTAAGAGCATTACTATACTCTTGTTAACTTCTCGTAAATATTGTGTTATTGTTATTGCAAATTGAAAGATTAAGAGTTTAAATTCTTCTCAAGATATAATAATTTTTTTTTTTATAATTTTTGACAAAATTATGTAGAACAAAGTTGTCGAACTCTTGAACTAAAAAAGTTAAGTTAATAATTTAACTCTAGTTATCTAGATAGTTCGAATGCATTATTATAATGCATTACTAGATAATTCTATATCGAAAAATTATAGAATAAAATATAATTTTCTACTATTTATTTTAGAATTTCTTTATACTAATACTAAGTCTTAGCAATTTAAATCGATTTTTTAAGTTAAGTTTTAATTTCAAGTATAGAAATTGATTCGAATTGTTAATTTCAACTTTAGAAATCGAATTGCCAAGACTTTCCAATCAAATTAATACAAATTGTCAAGATTCGAGTCAAGTACTTAACTCGAACTTGATAATTCGACCCGACGCGATCAATCTATTGTTCGACAAAAAGAAATTCTCTTTTTGTGTTTCTATTAAGAACAAACTCTTTTTTTGCTTACGTTTCTTAAAACTATTTTTGAGCAATTAATTAACAATCTTCTTTGCTAGAAATTAAATTAGCTTTGTCTTATGCACAAAATTATTGTTGTCGAAACTATAGATTAAATATTAAGCTTGCTACTTTTTTTTAACGTATAAGTAGATTTTTATAATATTTTAAGAGCAATAAATTTGTACAAGAGCAAGAGCAACTTGCTAAGCTTAAAAATTTGTTGTATTATTGTTCAAGTTAATCTATATACAATCAACAATTATTGTAGTAAAGAATCGACTTGATTTGTAGACTAATTAAGATTGTAAATGTAGATAAAATAGTGCAAGTATAAGGAGGTGAAAATCGGAGATGCGAAAGAGAAGGCGAAATTTTTATGCGAATAGTAGTAATTCTAAAATTAACTCTAGATTTCTAGCATCAAATGTTGCTTACTAAGCATAATACAAGCTCTATATAGGATATCTATGTAAATTAGATGCAAATTAGTCGTCCCGGGATATCTGTGAGATATCTGAAAATTTTGGTGGGGAGGATCGCAAATATCGGTGATATTCCCGAGTCAGTCGTGGTCATCTCGGTCAGCCGCACCTCGGACACCAGGGAGGTACGTGGCTTTACTAGTAAATCGCCACCAATATTGAGGTATTATCCCGCTGCCTCGTTGTCCGCGCTAGGCCCAATCAGGATAGTGGAGTGACTCCGTGTTTAGGCGAGGTCATGTGACGCTCCTCGACGGTGGGAGGCAAGACCTCATCAAGGTCTGATGCCTGCAAAATTTCAGACGACTCAACAACAAGGATGGCAGATGGTGGAAAGACGCAGACAGCACTGTTCAACATGCGGTGGTGTTAACCACACTTGGAGGACGTGTAGACGGCCTCACAATTGAGGTAGGCGACGGCGGTGGCGAGGTCAGAGGCAGAAAGCAATGTAGGCGGCCAAAGGGGGTGATCTGGCGGGGGTGCGCCATAGATTAGGTGGAATTTACTAGTAAATGCAGGATTGCGCTTCCAAGGGCAATACGTGACCCCGTCGGGCCGTTGGTTATTGTAGTCTTTAAAGGGTGCGGGATGGTTATGGAAGTCCTTTTCTGAATGAAATAATCAATCAATCAATCAATCAATCATGTTAGAGTCCTACTGCAAATTCGCCCTCCAACCAAAGAAACTACAATCAAGACATCATCTACCTGTGTCGACACTTTGCTCAATCTGCGTGCGAACAGCCTCAGAGCGACGGCAAAATACGCGGAGACAGAGTATGTTGCGACAGCACTTGCATACATGTATTTGCGGTTATCGTCGACATGCTGCGACTTCTAGCGGATCGCCGCAAGCAACAGACAAGGGGCGGGTGCCACCTGTGCTACCACTCTGGCGGTGAACTGGGGGCCAATTCTGGAAGGTGTCGAGATGCGAGCGGCTGCAGCATTTGGCGACCGAAAACTATCTTTCCTGTGTATCAATCAGCCATGAATATGTGCACGACAGCTGATTGTTGGCGTATGATAACGGAGAAGAAGCGAAAATGCTCCGGAGCCAGAGCTTGCGCAGCAGCAATTTTTTCGCGTGAGGTAATTGTATCGCAATCTCGATTCCGTAGGAAATTTCTATCATCTCCTTTCCGTGGTTGATCCTGGCCTCAAGGGGCTCTTGCCGTGAATCACAATACAGTGCGCATTTACACAAGATCTACGTTTTGTGAGCTAGCAATAATATTAGGTAGCCCACGAGTCAATTGATCTAACAAAAGCAGCTGGGTTGCGGAAAGCGTTATTAGCCCTATTGTTGTGCAGCTCGATGGGCGGCTCCATTCGACCATGGACTCTAATTTGCCCGGATATATTGCTCATACTGTGGGCGGTAATTTAATGTTGATTTGCTCTGTGCCATAGGTGTCGGGAACTCCCGAGGTAAAAAATATTCCAATCAGATCAATTCTGCTCGGGGAATTGCTACAGCAACGGATCGAGAAAAATAATTGAAATTAAGGGTATGTCGTCGATATAATATCTTAGTTCTGAGCATACCCTGCTGGCTCTTACAGAATGGGTATATTACTACCTACTGGCCACTGACCTGGAAGACTGTAGCCTGGGCTACTCCTGAGACTCATGGACGTGGGGAAAAAGGCAATGCGGGCTACATACCGAGACGTGAGCATCATCCGGCCGAGAACCGTGCGCTGGAGGCTTCTGGCTGAGTCTTTTAGGCTGCAGGCTCCTCCGCCTGCTGCTCCCCAAGCCACTCAATCCCAATCAACTTCCACCGGTACCTGACATTGCGGACATTCGGTCGTATTTCGAATCCCTGCTTGAGCAGGCAATGAAGCCTGGTAGGCAACGCGGTGTCTAAAAATTGAGAATGCCGTAATGGTACTGATAAAGTGCCCTGTTTGGCCGGAAGCGGCGAAGAAGTATTCCTCTCAAGCGCAGGATCACTCAGGAGTTACACTCCGCATTGAGTGGTATCGGAACGTGTTGGCAATGCGTTTGATCTGGAACACGCCATCAATAGATTTTCGAAAGACGCGCGGGTCGTGCTTTGACTGACCAGTGGATCTTTTAGGCGTTGCAAGGCGCAAGGCTCGTGCCAGCGATTTGTGTCTTCAAAGAGATAGTGGTACCCAATAAGCTGAGCTCTGTTTGGCCGTTGATCAGCAAGCGTCCAGCTAGATAAAGCATTCAGGAGGAGTACGAGCGATCGAGGACGCCGGCTGCATTCATTCTCGACTTATCCCAGAATATATAACCCCAGTCTCTGCAACCCTTCCGTCTAGAGTACCCAGGTTCTATGTTGTTCCGGAAGTTCTGACCCCAATGCCATCCGATACTACATTCCGTAAGATCTTCATGAAAGAGAGACTTGTATTTCCTCAGATATAGTGCGCTCTGGTTCGGAGACTCGGACGGCTCAATGCCTTTTTCGAACGCCTTCCCAACCGTGTCGGTCAAATAGCCCCTAATTGCTATGCTATTGGTCAATACGAGATCGGTCGAGCGAGCGCGATCAGCAGTGAATACTTCGTGGAGAAATGGAAGCCCAAGGGACATCAGATTCTCCATATAGTACTCGTGTTGCCCCTTGCCAGACTCTCCAAACCAGTTCTTATCAGTAAAGGCTTGTGCCGCTTCCGACTGTGGCTGTAGTTGCTCCCCTCTTACGAAGTCGTCCTCGATGCGATCGAAGATGCCCCACAATCTGCGTATGATGTAGTCTCTAACGGACACCAATTCCTCAATCTCATCAAGGTCATAGGTGTTAAGAAAATCAACCGCCAGCTGCGAGGCGGTCATCCTGGCTCCATCAACTGTGCATGGGGGCGGGAATAGCTGTCTGAAGGTCTCGGAGCGGAAGAACGCCCTCGCAATCCGTTTCGATTCGATAGTTGACAGTTCACGATGCGCTCCGTCGAAGTTCTGTGCTAAGCTCTGTAGTTCGCCTAGGGAAACGAGATTGGCCAGGGCATCTTTGGCGAAGTCGGCAACAAACCATTCAACACAGGCCCCTAGTTTGATCATTGGTACAGAGATCTCGAGAGACAACACAAGTGCCGTGTAGCCATTGTCCTCCGTGAAAGTTCGCACGAATTTCTCGACATCTTCACGGGAAGGCGGTCTGGGTAGTTTTGAGGCTTTGATGGCATCCCAAGCGTTGGCTGGTGCCCGGCAATTTCTAATGGCCAGCTGGGTTAGATGATATTCCCGACGCGATATGAAGACTTGGTAAAAGCGAGGCGATGCGCGGAGCAGTGAGTACAGCGTGGTGGCACAGGGTATATGGCACATTATCAGAGTCTGAGTCTCCGGCTGAAGTAGCTCTAATCGCGATGAAGACTTCATATTGTAGCACGCCTCGAAGACAGCAGAAGGATGAGGCGGTAGAAAATGTGAGTCAACCAGTGATGTATGTCTGAACTCTGAAGTGCTGGTCGCCAAGCCGCCCAGCGGCTAAAATGAATCTATTCCTGAAGCGCCCAAGCGCGGCCGACCAATATAGAGCCACTTCTCAGAACGCTTCGTATGCATCTCTCTAAGCGCTATCTAGGCACCATGAGACAAGTCGTGAAACGCGGCCGTCGCGTTGCTTGTGGGTGAGCGTTTATCAAACCTTGTATATGGGTAACACTGCGCTATTCATGCCTCGCTTTCTTGCGCCAGGTCAGGCCAGCTTCTAGACGCTTATTGTGGCAAATAAAGTAAGGAACTATTAGTCCAGTAGAGCGACTGTGAAACCCCCCAAGCGTGGCTGAATCGATAGCGCTCTTTATCTTTGACCCGCGTCTGTTGTAACAACGGCTGTCTACCATGTTGGATCTTTCAATGGACATGGTGCCCCCAGAATATTATTCAATGACTTTAAGACTCAAACAACTTCTTATTTCTCCTATAGGCAGGAAGTCTCGCGACAGGCGCCGATGAATCTTGGCGCCAGCTACCTCTCCCAGCCCATCAGCTTTCTTCCACTCTGCCATAGCTGGCTGCCACGACAAATATGCGAAGACTCGCCCTACAGCATCCCGAAACAGTAGCTCACAGCGGAAACCATCGAAAAGACGTTGAATGGACACCAGTGCTCGAAGCTGCGACAACAATGATACCGAAATCGAGGCCCCTCTCATACTTGCATAACGGGAAGACTATATAGAGCTTCTCATGTCCGTGAGCAGATAGTTCATCATCAGACATTCAGTGCTTTCCCACCTTTTCTTATCAGAAGTCACAGTTGGATATCTATTTTCCCGTCATTCACAGCATTCCCTACCACCCCTCTCACGATTGAACAGAAATGCCAAGAAGAAGCGACATACCCAGAACCGAGTCTGATCGATTTCATCGCGAGAATCCCCTTCCAACTGACAGAAAACTCTATCTCAGTCGACGCGCCGAGGCATACCCAGAGACCCTGACGGGCTCACATCCGCGAGCAACTCAAGACGCCCACCACAGGTACACGCAGCTGAAGCATCACTGCGACAGGGTACAGGAGACCTACGTCGAAGCCAATACCGAAGAAGAGAAAGGGTTTCAGAGGTTGAGCGAACCCCAGAGAGAATACTATCGAGCCACCAGTGCAAGTATTTTGCCTACAGGGCATTCCCGTCTTGAACCAATGGCACGGAGAGTCGGCGACTCTGAGCTCGCATAAGTATGATCCAACATCTAATTATTCCATATTAACCACAATATCAGACAAGCTAGATCACGAAGAGACGCCTTCGAACAGCATGATTACATGTATCCTGACATTGACAGCAAGGAAAGGCACTTCGGCTTCGTTCGCGATCACTATCGTGACTCCGCTGAGGGCTATAATAATGCAGACACGCACGTGCGTTATGGATCGTAAGTGAAGGTCCTGGCACCGGGTTGCCTGACGACCTAACATAACCCTTCTAGCGCAAGACCTCCAAGCAGAAATCGAGATCTTTACGACAATGAGCCAACCCGGGACTACAGCCCATATAGGGAGCCTTATCCTCCACATTTTCCTCCTTCGGAACATTACTCTACCGCTCGAGGCGATGATGAGGAATCAAGCGGCGGTGAATGGTCAAGCGTCAAAAAGCCATCCAAAGCGAGTACGAGCGCAAGACATGCGGCCCGACGTCCCCGCTAAGCAACCATGATCTGGTATGTGTCGAATCCGGAGGTCTTCCCAGCCCCGCTACAAACCCCGATGCCCTATCAGCGCCCCAAGTTGTCACCAGTGCGCAATCGACTCGATCGTTGCTAGAATCGTTATTCCTTATCCCATATATATGTATTGGGTGGCTGTCTGTCATTTTATATTGTCATCGTTGCTAGAATAGTTATTCCTTATCTCATGTGTATGTATTGGGTGGCCATCTGTCATTTTAGATTGTCATCGTTGCTAGAATCGTCATTTCTTATCTCGTGCGTATGTATTAGGTGGTCGTCTCCCATGTTTATTGTTATAGTCTGCAATTGTCCTGCGCGTCTTTTCTTGCAAGGCGTATATGTATAATTTGCTCGGACAAGCAAGAAAAACATGTCATATAGCTATATCTATTTAGCGTCTGTACCTTACAATTCGAGCTCTTTCTCGTCTTTTAGCACGCTACATCAAACAATATCCTGCCATTATCCCGAAAGACTAGATAATCCCTTATGCGGCAAGCGGTGTCCGCAAGCTTGGGGAAACAGCTTACATGATGCTTCAACGGCTCAACGTGTTCACGGGGAGCGGGTACGGAGCTCTAATTCAAGATCAAGTCTCACCAATGAACATGTTCAGATCTTGAACTGAGAAGCAATTAAATCGTGCCATGCTTTCTGGTAAGCGCAGCTGTGCATTGAGCACTTCCTAACATATAGTGGCAGATCGCTTCTTCTAATCCGCATTGCATCGTAGGAAGTCTTCAGCTCTCAATCCGTTGCATGATTTTAGAGTAAATCCCTGCTTCCCTATGACAGCCGAAAATCATCACCAGACCACCTTAATCTTGCTCCCACCGCCTCTCAATCATCCAGAAATGCTCGCTCGCCCTCCGCGTCGCCACACACCTCCTAATCGCCGGCACCACCTCCCCCACCTCTTCCTCCGCACACATCCCCACAAACCCCGCTTTTCTCCTCCAAAACGCCATCAGCCTCTCCATCTCCTCCCTCTTCTCTTCCCCCACCACTTGCCCCTCCCCCTGCCCCCCTAGCACCTCTCCCAGAAACCCTTCCATACCCTCAACCCTATACCCCTCCCCGCCCCGACCACCCTCTCCCGGCGTAACAAACGCCAACCGAAACCTCTCCCGATCCTCTCCCTTCACATACCCCTCCCCCCCATCCTCCCTCGGCACCATCCCCTCAAACGGATCATGCTCATTGACCACCACAGCCGCCCACTCCCCCCTCTCCAGCTCCACAAACGGCACCGGCCAATCCACGCTCACGATCTTCGCCGCCATGCTCGCCGCATTGAACAGCATCTCCGGCAGCGGTCCAATCTGCGTAACCTCCCCTTCTCCTACAGTGGAAGACGCCGTCGCAAACGCCTTGGCGAGTGTGAAGCCTGTGGATGCGATGTCCTGCCAGTCGCAGGCCTGTTTGCTTTTCGATGCGCATGTGAAGAAGTTCGCGAGGCCGGTGATCAGTTTGGTGGGGGGGAGGAGAGTGTCGTGGAGGGGGAAGACGGCGGCGTGGATCTTGTCTTCGGTGTCGTTGAGGTCTGTGGCGGGCTGGGCGCGGGGCCAGTCGATAGTGACGCCATCGCTTTTTCGGAGGTTGGGTTTGGCGCCGGTTTGCAGGACGCGGGCCCAGAGGAGGTGTTTGATGGGGTTGGTGTGGGAGGGGGCGAAGGGAGGGGAGAGGATGTTGGTTGTGAGGGTGCTGTATTTGAGGCGGTCGTCTAGGGAGCAGCGGAGGAGTGAGGTGTGGTAGATGTTTTTGAGGGGGAGATTTGGGTTGCTGAGGAGAGTGTTGAGGCATTCGAGGGTTATTTGCGGCATCTCCAGGAGATAGAGCGTCTCTAGCCGGGACTCGACAGCGAGTGTTTTGGTTAGATCGGCCTCGGAGAGCTGATGCAAATGGGATAAGTCGAGGGACCGGATGGCCTTATTTTTGAGAAGCTTGGTCGCTGCTTCGACAATGTGTTCTGCTGCTAGGCTGCGAAAGGGGCTGAAATCGACCACAGCTTCGTCAGTGAAAGCGGCTTCTAGGATCGTGGCCATGGCAGGGGACGAGGGTAATTCATCTGCCTCAGCGAAGGATTTGAGCTTGCTTCTCAATCTCGGCGTGAAGTCGGGTAGCTTCTGGGCTTCGGCGATGGTGCTGAGGTCAGGATCCCCATCTCTCATGATCGAATCTATGGCTTGATCTATCGCACTGTCGCGAAGGGACAAACGGCCTAGCTGATTTCGATCGACTTCTACGCTTGTAGGTGAGATGGAAGCATCTTCATCGCTGGGGACCAATGTGGACCAAGTCTGTTCCAAGGCCAATGCATCAATGAGCTCGTAGAACTCGACCGGCTTGACGAGTTCATCGTACCGAAGTCGGGTGTGATCATCCAGTTTCTTTCTCTCGCGAGAGCTGACATATCGCGAAAGGTACTTGCTTGCTTTCAACGGCCCTCTCCGGTCAATGTACTCGAAACTATCAGTCCCAGAGTCATAGCCCACCTCCTGCCTTTTCGGGAACGCAAAGCAGTATCGCAAACGATCCAAGTCCGAGATATCAATCACAGTAATCCCATCATCATTCTGGGTCTGTTTGGGTGACGTGTTGAACGGCATCGGATGTACTCTGCGCTGATAGCCCTCCTCGGGATCGGACGACCCGACAGTCAGACATGTCGCGATGAAAGGATATGGCTGGAAGATGTCTTTGCTTGTCCAGATGTCGTCACCCTTCTCGCGCGCCGCCCGTAGCTCCTGAGCGATAGGCACTCGATTCACTTGGGCTGGGAAGACTTGCAAGAGATGACGACAGCGATGAAGAGGGCCTTCTCTGTAAAGCCATTGGTTGTGCACCGCAGCGAAGGGGCCGGTACCGGTGGCCAATCTTGGCTATCACGAACAGCTGGTGTCGTTGACCCATGGTTGAGTGATTCGCGAGTCGCACCTGAACCTCGTCTCCTAACAGTAGAGATGGTAAGAGTCACAGTTAGTGGCTTTCAGATTGTTGCGCCCTTTCCAGGCTGCAATGCGGGTCTCAATCCCGAGAATGTGGGACTGCATAATCTCTCATGCAGGCTGCTATTCGCCCGTTCTAGCCATCCGAAGAACATGACCTTCTATGAACCGTGTGCAAATACTTGAAGTTGTTAGCAGAAAATCGTAAAAACCAGTTGATTTCTGCAAGAAGCAGCGTATATGTACTCGAAGAATTTGAACAGGAAGAAACACTTCAGACCATGCTACATTATGCATTACCTCTAGATGGAAGCAGCAAACATCTCTGCGTGAGCCTACACCGCCAAATATCCCCTTGGTTTTCCCATGAATTAATCTAGATGTCTCACTCCCTCCGAGGCTCACACGCCCTGTAGCAAACATCTTCTTGAAGTACTTGGATCATAAAATCATTCACCCCGGTAGACCACTCTCAGAAGTCTAAGATTTCCCAGGACATCCGTCGCAAACTCTCCCTATCATGAAGACATCAAGGCAAGGGGCCACAGGTCCCTGTGAGATCGCCTGTACTCTTGAAAGTGTCCGCAGGCGAAGATGATCCGTCTCCAACACTAACGTCAAATTTGGTCGTACTGATCTGGGAAGCGCTCAAAGCATAGCTAGCAGAGAAAAGGTCGTAGGGACCCGAGGTAGATCCTTTGGTCATTGACACGGTCTTCTTCTGTAGTGCTGGAACTGGAACACCATCTGTGGAGGTTTGCAGAGTCAGGACAAGATTTGGTGCAGAGGAAGATGAACTCGAGCGAGCCTATTCAATATCAGTGAACACTCTTCACTATGTGGGCTTCCAGAGTTCTTGGAGTAGTAGCTATTGTCTTCTCAGTAGTTGCCATGTGAATGGCATGCTAACTACCCTTGAAAGGCCCCCCGCCGAGATCCGAGTGCCAGAAGTATGGATTCAACGGGGACTATAACTCACCGCAGCGACCACGGTCAAGCCTCCTCCAGTGTTCACGCAGCTTTGAGGGGCCTGTAGTATAATCTGATCCTGTACAGGATATCCAGCGCCACCATTACCGAAGATCTCCGTGTGACCAGCGGTTGACTTGATCATGACTTGGAAAGATGAGATGGCCGACAGTGCGGATAGCTGAGTCGAAAAACCATAAAACTACGTAGCTACTGTTAACCCTTCGATCCAGAAATGCCAACGTCGAGCTTACTGTGAAACTATCATCAAAGCCTGCAGCGTTGCCTTTGACTGTCGTCGTAATCTTACAATCACTGCAATTATTGCCCCCATTGCGATCCTTGTAGATGAGGCTTACACTCGCGATACCACTTGCTGGACGCGCGGTAGTCCTCACCCTGATTTCTCCTTCGAATGAGAGCTGGCTGCCCCCACTAAGCAATGTCAGTTGCATTGCGGTGGGTTTGACTTCATATGGTACGATTGGACCCGTAAGAGTTGTTCCGCTTGGGACAACCTCGGTCAATTTCTGGAGCATGGTGACACACGTGCTTGCGAATGTCGAAGGGTCTGCCAATGCTTTCATCGTTACATTGCCATCAGCATTGAAGACTCGTGCATCAGAAGCACGGCCAGAAGCTATCGAAGGTCCGACAGAGAGGGGGTCCGAGGTGGTTCCAGCAACCCACTCAACCGCGATCTGGCTATCGAATTTGGTTGTTGTATCAAAATGTGGAAAGGAGCTCCCACCTGTCCCAGAAGGAACAATTTGAGGAAAGTCCTCAGCATGCACGCCACCCAGGGTATGGCCACACGCAGTGACAGCGATCATTTCACTCGTGCTGAAGCCGGTCCGGAGAAATTGGTTCTGCAACGTGAATAGTGAGTTTTGAGGAAGCGGTACACCAGGTGGCCCTGCCGCAGTCGCATCTACTCGGCCTGTCCGGATTGGGATGACTGGGCCCTGACACGAGCGCACTGCTGTGTAAACCCCCAAAGCAATAATGTCCGCCATGGATGACCGCGATGTAAGGAAAGGCGCGAAGGTCTCGAATGTTGTCTCGAAGGCCGGACCGATGTTGTCTCCGCCAAGCTCGTAGATAAGAGAAGCATCCAGCCCTCCGACCCCTGTGAACACATTGCCCGTAGCCATGTCGTGAAAGGCAGTCCGAATCCATTCTGCTGCTGCGATGCGTCCATTTCCTTGGGCGGAGAAAGAGCAGGGAGTGACCGCGTTGGCGAAACCTCGTGCTCGATATCCCGAGTTCAAGAACATGATGTCTTCCAGTTCATCGGATGATGAGGGCCAAGTAGGCGCTGAGGCCACCGTGACGCCATGACCTAGCGCACCGGCCAGAAGCAGAAGGATGTGTTTGTTCAGCATCTTTCCCAATCCTTCGACGAATAACCAAGGTCAACCAGCTACAGTGACAAGAAAAAGAGTTCAAGAGACGGTAGTGAGATGATACAGCGTTTGTCAACACGTGGGAGGGACCATGGGGAACGTCATGCCTTCGCAGATTCCCGTCCGGTGCGAAAAGCACCTCGCATAAGCACTCCCGAAGAGGGCGATGACTTGCATTTTGAGGTTGTAAGTCTAGAGAACGACGAGATGGCAAGGATTGAAGGAGCTGGCTCACAAGGCAAACCTCGTATTGCATCGCCGAATCAGCATCTAGACCTACCGATTGATGACGCCAAGAGGGATCCCGAGTGGAGTCCCTCTTCCGAGAATGCAGCAGAGGCTGCATATGATGACCATTTCGCCCGTCTAAAATCACCGGGCGTGGGATAGCGGCAGCCTCATCGATAACCATCGGAAGATGGCGAAAGAGGAGCGTTATCAACGCGGGAACGAGGGATCAACGCAGGGATGATTGGCTGCAAGAACAGTTCTCCCGCCAACCGAGAGTCTGGCTTGGCATTGGCGGAAATGCCTCATCCAACGAGCCCACCGGATCTGCCACTGTGCATCTCGGAGTACCTCGTCCTGCGCACGTGTCTGCTCTTTTCACCATGACTCCAAACCCTGGACAGCCATACATTCATGAAGGCGCTAACCTAGAGTGTTCATGTCACAGTAAGAAAGAACGGACGTTCGCCTGACACCCTATATGACGCTGGAAACAGCAAAGCTAATAATTACCGATGCGCCTGAATCAATATATATACGTGTACAATAGCTGTTTGTACGGCTGACCCACTCGCCTGCCTCAACATCAGAGGCTGTTGGTGATGAACGATCAACCGGAAGTGTTACCAGGATCTTCGAAGCTACCTACTTTAAATCTTACGCGGCTGGGTTGGAATGGAGATCGCGAATGGGAAAGAAGAATCGTATGCAATGAGGAAGATTTCTTCCTCGTCTCTGGTACCTGTCATGCAGGGCTTTTTCTTGGTGGCTTCTTATCCTAACCCCTCAGTGATTTCGTGCTGAATATTTATAACGGCCCTGATCCAGCTTTGGAGCATCTTTGACGGCTTCGTTCATCAATATGTACAAGTGGTGCGATTCGGTACTCATCTCCTCCCTCCGCAAATCACGCTTACAGCTGCTCTCGAAATATTGCAACGCAAGTACTCTAGAGGTCTCAGACGGTGCACGATGCATATCGATTATGAATTGTTCCACAAATCAAGGCGAGCCTTGTTCTACTTGCTTGCTCCAAAATCGTTGGCCTATTTGACATTGGCGGCGCACCAGGAATACCGAACCAACCCGAGCGACCCGTCGGAGCAGTTGCCTAATCAATCAGTCTGCAGCCGGCTGTATGGCCAAGGGTTGCCTTAGACGCACATTGCTGCAGGGGCTCCCCATAGGACTTTCACATGCAGTCATCTTCATTGCTGCGCATCCCAGAGTGTTCTTCGCTGTCAACATTGATTTGCTACTTTGCAATCCCGCGTTCTCGTCTGACCCAAGGCTGCCTTCCCTCCCTGGCCATGGCATGCAGGCTCGTGACCTATCCTTTCTCGGGTCGTCTCTACAGGATCAATGTGCGCACAGTTCCCATCCTATCAATCCCCGTTCGGTTACTAATACCCCACCATCGTTCAAATCCGTCTGATCTTTACCAATGGATCTCAGATGGATCACCCCGCCTTGGGCGATGGTTTAACAGAAACCTTCGTCTTGCTACGAGCTTTGCTTCCTCTGACCTTTGTTGCGGTGACCTTGGTATGTCGTGACTCTGGTATGTCGTGATTCTAGCATCTCCCACCCCTATTTCTCGTGACTCTTTTGCTCCTTCATCAAGAGTTCTTGGGATCATGGCAATGGTTCGAGGTTTCAGACTCTTCTGGAGCATCGCTTGCTTCTGCCTGCTGGCATGTGTTGGCGCTGTAATCAACGAGCACGAATTCACAGCCAAGGATATCCTCCATTACGATGTCTGCGTCATTGGCGGAGGATCCGCTGGAACATATACCGCGATCAGACTTCGCGATTTGAACAAAAGCGTCGCAGTGGTCGAGGCCAAAGGCAGACTGGGTGGGCACACCGAAACCTATACTGATCCGGTTTCGAAAGCCACCATCGACATTGGCGTCATCGAATTCCACAATCTGGATTTCGTGAGGAACTACTTCAGCCGTTTCAACATACCACTCGAACTGATCAATTTTGAGACACCAGGTGTCACAACCAAGTATGTGGATTTCCAAACGGGCAAAGCTGTCAACGGATATACACCGCCCAATGCTACGGCTGCTCTAGGAGCATACGCTGCCCAGCTTGCCAAGTACCCGTATTTGTACTCGGATCAGAGCCTCGGCCATATTCCCCAGCCGGTGCCAGCTGACCTGCTATTGTCGTTCGGTGACTTCATCGAAAAGTATTCTCTCCAAGACGCGGTCGTTCTTCTCAGCACTTACGGACAGGGACTTGGCAACATTCTCAAGCTGCCCACTCTGTACGTGTTGAAGTTGAACGGCCCCGATATTCTTCAGGGCCTGCAGATTGGATTCCTGACCACCAAACGCCATTATAATAGCGAACTATACGAGAAGGCGCAAGCAGAGCTAGGAGCTGATGCCCTGTTGAACAGCCATGTACTAGCCATGGATCGTAGCAACGGCGACCATACGAAAATCCTGATTCAGACACCAGCCGGCCGCAAGTTGATACGCACCAAGAGAATTGTCTCGACGATTCCTCCGATCCTCAGCAATCTTCAAGGCTTCGACCTGGATAATTATGAAGCCCCCCTTTTCAGCCAATTCAAGTACCATTCCTACTACGTCGGCATCCTCAACAACTCCGGCATCCCCGACAACCTATCGCTGGTGAACGTGGGGACCAACACCCCATACAACCTCCCTGTATTGCCAGCCGCATACGACATCTTCCCCACAAGCGCACCGAGCCTTCACCTCTTCCAATCCACCACCAACGACGACCAACGGATAAGCGATCAACAAATGGAGTACGACGTCGTGGCCAGCATCAAGCGAATGCGCGCGGCCGACACCCTACCCAGCACCAACGAGTCCGCACCGCAATTCGCCGTCTTCTCCAGCCACACGCCCTTCGGAGTCTATGTCCCGGCGAGTGCGATCGCCAGCGGCTTCTATAACCGACTGTTTGCGCTGCAGGGGAAGAAGAACACGTATTGGACGGGCGCTGCGTTCGTTGCGCATGACTCGACGCTGATCTGGCAGTATACCGAGACGTTGCTGGCGCAAATTGCGGCTTGATGCTGGTATTTGGACATTTTACTTGGCTGGGGTGTTATGGCTGGTTTTTGGGTGTCGAAAAGTGGTAGCATTCGGGGCCGGTGGACGCGCGAGCAGGGAAACCGCCTTTTATTACAATTTTGGACATTCTGTATGGCAAGATAAGTGAATCGCGACAATACATCAATTAATAGTCCTCCCCAAAACCCGAACCATTTCCCAGCACACGTGGCAATTTGCCTTCCCCCACGCCCCAACTGTCCTTATTGCATCCCCTACACAATTCTTCGTTCCTATCAATAATTGTGCACTAGCATACCACTGGAACTTCACATTCCTCGACGTCCAGAGCATTTCTACCGTCAAACATAATCTATAATCGTTATTACAAAGTTTACAGTCACGAATGCTAGTCAGAGTAGCCAGAGGACAAAAGCTTGCCTTATGCTACCCAGCTTTTCACGGTTGGACGTCTAATATTGAGCTGGCCATATCGACTCAGGGCGAGAGAAAATTTGATATTCATCATTGGCCTACTGACGCGAGCTTGGAGTGCCACTGTTGCCATATCTTCTCATCAAGATTGACCAAGATCGAGATGCTTCCCAGTGCTCAGTGTTGTTCCCTTGGTAAAGGAATCGATGCGATCACAGAGTGCGACGAAGAGAGAAGACGGAACGGCGAGAGCATAAAGGGTCAGTGGCGGCCGACTGGCTGCTGCTCGAACGAGAAGGTACCTTATGTTCATCCTCGTCAGCTCTGTTCGCGATTCGCAGGATCCGTATAAATCGATCAGACCGGGAGCAGCAACAGGCAATGATAGGAGGATGATCGTCGCAACCTCCAAGCCAGATGAGATATCTATGGCTTTGAAAGTTTTTCTTCAGGAAGAACACGTTCTGGACAATCGCCCAGGAGCAGCGAGGCTAATCCGCATCCGGTAATGCCAAGCCTTGGAATGCTTGGCGATATCAGACGCAAACAACCATCAACTGAATTGCCCAAACGACAGCTATTCGCCAAACCACACTACAGCTTCCTAGGACCCCATATTTGGACGCAATCAGACCTCGGTGGTAATGGAGCCGAAATTGGCCAACCCTGAAATTGACCGCCAATGACTCTGCGCTTGCAACGACCTCATCTGCAACCTGTGCTGACAATTTTACCACAGCCCTCGGCGCGCACGATGCAGGGACAGCGTACTTAAACTGGTCGCAAAAAAATCTGTTTGGTCCTATTGCCTGGAGAATGTCGAAGCATTGGATCCGTAAACTCGGACCCCTTTGTAATGACCAAACGCACCCTTCAACAGGCGGCCTAGGTAGCCCCTTGTGTCGAGCCGAGAAATGGCTTATGGACCACGCGAGATAGGTCCTACAATAAAGCGGTGCATTTGAAATCGGTCTCGGCACATTGGCCCCTTGCCATTGCGGCCAGACACACAGGAGAACTGGCAGAGCCACGATTAAATGGACGCAAGCGGACTTTGTCTTATTCGTTTTCTATCCTTCCCGACTGGCTCTCCACGACGACGTCATGTTCAATCCTCGGCTTTGATTATATCCTACAAACCGGCCTTGAAAGACATTATGTGTGGTTGTCAGCAAAGTCTCATATTCGAGCTCCAAATGATTGAGGTCTGGCTAGGACGCGTTATGAGAACAACAGAGACAGTGATACGAAGATCTTCGATCATGAGGCTACCGCCACGTCCTCAAAGTATAAAACCTTGATCATTGAGAGGCTGAGACGTTTGAAGTATGCAAGCCTCGAACACGGGCTTCACGCTCCGGACGGTGGCTTCTACAGCATCTCCTAAGTAGGGCATTTAGACATGGTCCGTCGTCCGAGTTGAGAGCCGATGGCAGAACAAAGCCACTCGTTGTGCTGCCGGGCTGTAGCTGCTTTGGGAAGCACTGAACGCCTCCACTGCTTGACGGTAGGGATATAAAGAACCATGACCCCTCTCATATGGTTGTCGTCCTAAGTTTTGTTCTTCTTTGAACACTATTGCCCACCACCGCCTTGGTTTCTCGGGCTTTACCTTCGCTCTTGGGGCTCATTATGGCTCCTCACACTCTCACACTGCTTTACTCTATAATTGCGTCTGTATCATTGGTGCGTACTTTAACCCTCTCTGTAGTTCAAAGACCGCATGTATACTGAATCTGTTTTAAAGGGAACGCATTCTCAATCACACTCTATAGAGAAACGAGTGGTCGTCACAAATCCAGGACCACCAGGATGGACTTCCCTCAATTGCTACGTGTTAGTTCTCGTTCCAATCATTCCTTTGCTTCACTTGCGATGCGTGGTATCACACAATCATGTCCCGTCCTGTGCCAGGAAAATCTTTCCCTGTGCTCTCCGAGCATCTGCGAAGCATCTATCTCGCCTTTGCGAAGACACTCCTGTACGATCTGAACATGATGTCGATCTGACTCCCTGTGGTTCTCCACCCTCCTGTCACCTCTGTATGCGCGCATCGAGATTGCGTTTTGAACCGAGAGATTGAGTATGCTTACAACCTATGGATACAGAGATCCTCCATCTCGGACTCTAACAACTGGCATGACCGGCAATGTCCCAGGAGGGTCGGCCAATATGACTGTTGCGGGATGTACGACGGCCTGTAAAACTAAGAACTTCCTCTATGCTGGCCTCGAGTATGCGCAGGAGTGCTGTAGGTCTAATCCTGCCTCCTCGTTTCTAAACTCACTGGCTGTAGGGTGTGGCAATGCATTCCTTAATGGTGGTGCTCCTACCACCTCAGGATGTACGATGGCTTGCAAAGGCAATACCACAGAGTATTGCGGAGGTTCGTTAAGATTGAATGTCTACCAATTCGGCACCATTTCCTCAACGTCCACAACTTCCCGATCAAGCACCGCTTCAACAAGCAGCACCAAGTCCAGCGCGGCTCAATCGACTGCAAGTATCATGACGTCCAGCTCCACATCGAAGAGTATCAGTAGTGCATTGTCGTCAAGCAGTCTCAAGTCGAGCGCCGCCCAAACCACCTCGAGTATTACATCCAGCTCTAGTAAATCATCTAGCACGACCAGTGGTACCTCTAGTACCGCATTGAGTAGTGCTTCCGGGGCTCCATCCGGATGGTCCTATCGTGGCTGTTACATAGATAATGCCAACGGGCGGATCTTAGTCAACGTGCAACCAGCCAACGCCGCAATGACCAATGAGAAATGCGTAGCGGCGTGCCAAGCTGCTGGCTACAGCGTAGCTGGCACTGAGTACAGCACAGAGTGTTACTGCGGAAATGCAGTCATCAATGGAGGCGCACTCACGACAGATTCACAGTGTTATATGACTTGTGGTGGTAACTCCGCGGAGAATTGTGGCGCTGGAAGTCGAATGAGTATCTTCGCTACTGGAAACCTGATGGCTTATGCTGTGCCAGCAGCCCAAACAACCGGATTGCCAGGCAAATGGCAATACAAAGGATGCATCTCGTAAGCGTCGCCCTCCATCACTTGCAAGCGCAAGAAGACTGACATTTTAACAGTGAAGGAACCAGCGGAAAAATCTGGAAATATCAGACAATCCTTACCACGAACAATTCTGCCACCGAATGCCTCAGTCGATGCTCTCAATATGGATTTATGGCGGGTGGTATGGAGTACGGGACTGAGTGCTGTAAGTTCTGTCGCCGACAACCATGACAATCTTCTGACTCGAAGCAGACTGTGGTGATATCGTGGACATCGCTACCAACGGAGGGACCGTAAAGCCCGAGACTGACTGTCAAAATATTTGTCCTGGTGACTCTCAATACTACTGCGGTGGAGGAGACAGGCTCTCGTACTATGCATGGTAATCAACCCCCAACACCATATCGATGTTCTACGTCACTGATAGGCTTTCAGGAGTCTGACTGACCCCTTGTACAAATGGAAGTATGCAAGCGGAACCGACGCAGGCAACTACAAGTTGTTCGTCCCTGGTGTAGTGGTTCCTCTCATCACCACCGTGGGTATCAATGGCAAGATCACTTTCGTAGAAAAGGCGGGCACGGGCCCTCCTAATTCTACTGGGGCCTACGAGCTCGACCCAATCTTGGTGGACAATTTCAGCGCAGCTTGGAGAACGATGAAAGGTCTCAAAACCGATGTATTCTGTTCCGCGGGTCTGACCCTGCCTGACAAGGTCGGGAGGCAGATTACTGTCGGAGGGTGGTCTGGAACTTCAACGGTAAGAATTCCGAAATACCCTGCGTCGACTGAAACATTCGATGCTCTTCTTCATGGTAGGCCACTTTAGCTGACGTGGATGATTCCTAGTTCGGTGTCAGGCTTTACTGGCCAGATGGATCTCCTGGCAAGACAAGCGTCAACGACTGGCAAGAGAATGCCGCGGAGATCAGCCTTCAGAAAGCACGTTGGTATCCCAGTGCTATGGTCATGTCGAACGGATCGATGCTCGTTGCCGGAGGCGAAACCAATTCAAACGGCCCTCCACAGCCGTCTATCGAAGTACTTCCACAGGTTGGTCCATTCATTACGATGGAATGGTTGAACCGCACTGATCCCTTCAACCTCTACCCTTTCCTTTTTGTGCTTCCAGGAGGAGGTATCTTCGTCGGATACTACAATGAGGCACGCATCCTAGACCCTGTGACTTTCAATACTGTCAGGACGCTACCGATGATTCCCGGGAACGTCAATAATCCGGGGGCTGGCCGTACCTATCCCTTGGAAGGAGCGGCAATGATGATGCCTCAGCGAGCGCCGTATACTGACCCGGTGACCATGCTCATCTGTGGTGGATCGACCTCAGGGGCCGCCACTGCCACCGACAACTGCGTCAGTATCCAACCCGAGAATCCCAGCTCCAACTGGACGCTCGAACGCATGCCGTCGCAACGAGTCATGCCCTGTATCGCCGCCTTGCCCGATGGGACATATCTCATAGCCAACGGTGCCCAACACGGAGTAGCAGGGTTCGGCCTAGCCGACAACCCAAATCTGAACGCCGTGCTCTACGACCCCAGCAAACCCATCAACCAAAGAATGACCGTCATGGCCAACACCACCGTCGCCCGCTTGTACCACTCCGAAGCCATCCTGATGCAAGATGGCCGTGTTCTCATATCCGGCTCAGATCCTCAAGATGGCAAGAACCCCGAGGAGTACCGCGTTGAAGTCTTCGAACCCTCTTACTTTCTCTCCGGCCTGCCCAAACCGACATACACAATCGTCAACAAAGATTGGACGTACGGCCAGCAGGTTACCGTAACCATCACCTCCGGCAACGTTGCCAATATGCACGCTTCGTTGATGGGGGCCGTCTCCAGCACGCACGGGAATAGCATGGGCCAACGGACCATCTTCCCGGCTTTTGCGTGCTCGGGCAATACCTGCACTGTGACTGCGCCACCTAATAATAAGATCTGCCCGCCGGGCTGGTTCCAGCTCTTTGTGCTGGATGGACCAACGCCGAGTATGTCGACGTGGGTGAGGATCGGTGGGGATCCGGCGCAGTTGGGGAATTGGCCTGTGTCGAGCAGTTTCACAGTGCCCGGGATCTGAGAGATCTTGAGAAGCTTGATACAGGGATCGAGCTCATTGGGATGTAGCGTGTGGGCGTGTTTCGGAAATTCTTGGTGTTTTCGGTTGTTTTCGGTAGTCCTCCAGGGCGTAATTGAGTGAACAGGCGTTGACTTGTAAATGTCTAATCGATCTATGAGCCTATAATAGCTGTTTGAATTCCTCTTCGCCTTTCCCCCTTTGCTGGTACCTAGCAAGGACGCATTATGATATAAAGGCGCCTGAACCCTTCGCCTCGACTCCAGCCTCTCGCATTCCCGCCTCCTCTCTTATCTCCCTACCCTCCCCTCTCTTCCCAATCCTTCACCGCACCGCCATCTCCTGAAAATCGAGCCATAAACCCTATCAAATATAACACCCCAGCAGCAGAAGATTGTCTAGAAGCCACCTACTGGAGAGGCATCAACAATGACCATGCATGCACATCAGTCCTCTTATCCCAACAACCATACAGCCCTCTCAATCCCTCGCCACATCTCTCATACCCCCAAGAACCACACCTTAATCATCGACTGGCCCTCCTCATTATTGTTGAAGATATTTATCCGCTTGAGACGCTTTGCTGGCCGGCCTCAGGGCGAGGATGTGATCGCGGTCGGACAGAGGAGAATCGCTCGTTCTCCAAGGGTGAAGAGATTCTAGAATCATAGAGCGGTGGAGAGTTGGTGAGATGGAAACATCCTAATTCTACGAAGGGGGCACCTTGTCGAGAAGCTCGGGCGAGGCTTTGGCTTCAGTGAGCTAGGCGCGGTGGTAGAGTGAGGAGACTTCTGTAAGAGTCCCGGTCCTGATGGTCATTCTTGTGGGCTCGATTATGCATCGGTCATGGTACAAGAAGACACTGGCATCTGTGTCAATATCACCGAGGAGTTTGATATCGCGTCGCAGCTCGTTGACTTCGAGCTCGTAATTGGTATTCACATGAGAGGTGTGGTTATCTCTGATTATTCCGGTTGTTGTGAAAACGATATCCTTCCGATGCTCAGGATCGAGGATTACCAACGGGATCTCCGAGCTCTATGAGCTTGCTCTGCAGTAGGCGCAGATCCAGTATGACCAAGTTAACGCGCGCTGATCTGGTACCGTGTCACTCAAACCCAGGAGCGCAATTGACACAGGCACAAATTCAAGGCTTACTCTTCCTTTTGGCTGGAGCGCTAGCATGGTGAAGGCGAAAATTGCTGTATGTCCGGGGATGTTTGCTTCGAAATCAGTAAAGAAATCTGAATACCTCATCCTTGGCAAGGTGGCTCCCGGGACAGTGCTCAAGCTCATCGTACGGTAGTTCGCGATCCATCCCCTTGGCACGTTCTGGAGGTGGATGCTTGTTTCTGGGTGCTGTAGGACCTCGCGCTTGGACATGCTGTTTATTCTTGGGTTTTTTTCTGAAAGAGATGTGGCTTGAGATGTACGCCTTCGAGTCTGTTCATTGATGAAGAATCCAAAAAAGCGAAGGACGTAAAACATGAGCCTATGCATCGGGTTTGCAGGATACGAGTCAGATGCCTGACTCCTCAGCGGCATGACAGCCACACCACAAATCAAACAATGCTAAAGGAAATGGTGGCTGATATATTTGATGGATAACTTAAGCCATTCAATGAAAGGGAATGGCTCTCTCCTGAGCAGGACAATTTGTCGTTTCAGTGCAGCTGTACTGCGCTATGCCGTGTTGTAGGACGGCCATGATGTTCAAGCAGTGTTTTCCGCTGGTTTGGTGGCTGTAGGATCAAACCCCCAGTGGAAACCCCATTCATCCCATACGGAGTTGACTCGATCCGAAGGTTTGTATTTCCCAGTCGGTATGACCGCCTCCAGATGTCCTGATCGAACTCCTATGTTAGCGATCTTTCCTGTGAGTAATCCCTCCGCCGCAACCTGCTGCAGGCGCATTTTGATATGTAGAAATATGCGCTCTCGGACCCTCGTCCTTAGTTTCTCATCGCTGTCATCGTCGGAAGAGTCCGGTGCGAATTCATCGTCTTTCATTCGGTCCATGGGCAGGATATTAATCATCAAGCGTTCGAGCCGAATGTTGTTCTGCAGCGGTTACGCATAGATAAACTGAGGCCCGTGGTGGACGAATCGATTGAGAAGCTCGAACAATGGTCTGAATGCTCTGCCAGGTCCGCCATCTTCACCGAAATAGCCAATTCCAGATCCAACACCACAGAGTCTGAGGTCCATTTCGAGTCGTTGCATGGTGTGCGGTGGCTAGGAAACAAGATCCAAGTGGGCCAAAGCGTGTTACCTTTCAACATGCAGTCCAGGCGGTGGGTTTGCCCTTTAGTAGTATGCTTCGTAGTTGTCTGTTACACTGCCGCAAAAACGCATATGCTGTACTGGGTCTCGTGTCTAATGGATAGAGTATTTGGGATCCCCAAGAGGAGCTGCGTTCGCGTACTGTTGAGAAGCGAGGCCCTGCTGCATCGGGCGAGATTGGAGTCTCGTTTGGCAGCTTGAGTAAGCCCGAGTAGATGTTATTTCGGATCTTGCGGGGTAGGCTAAGGAGCCTTGACTGACGTTCCGTTATCATTTGAGCTGTGGATGAAGACGGCGGGAGAACGGCGAAGTCAATATATAGGTTCTTGAAGACGGAAGGAACTTTTGGAAGGGTCACTCTCTGGCAGCCCCGGCCTTATAAGATGGGTCCGTAGGCAGCAATCGTGCGCCGGCTCTGGCTGCCTATTCGGAATCCTGCGCGGGGTAGTATTCCTGCAGGAATTGAAGAATGGTATGTCAGTGTTCTTGTGCTACCAATGCCGTCTGTTGGAACGGACTAAGCACTATACCGTCGGATCCCAAGAGCGTTTGACGTTCTTGCGTTAAGGAGCAACCTGAACGACGAAAGAACAGCTGCGGCACTTGGTAATGACTACGACTCCAGACAGCGAGAACAATTGAAGCTACGTTGACAGATCCGACAGGGACCGTGTGGATATTTGCCAAAGCAATGAATCTTTACAATTCACAAGTTACGTTCGCTGTTTCCTACCATTCAGTGGCATCATACATAGCTCCTAGTGGGAGGACTTCGAATGAAGGATACGTGTCCCCATTACCTGTATCTATGAATGGACCCAAACGAGCAGTGCCGCAATCTCCGAGAGGCTTGAAGAATTTTGGGGGAAAGAAAGGAAGGGTGCTGTATCTCTGAGAGTCCTTGCATGATGCGATGGACTAGTGACCCTAGAGAATTATGGCTATCGCTCGAGATAAGACTGGGGAAGAATGAAGCCACGGAGTTGCAAATGCCCAGACCTTGACCTACTCTTGATTGATGCGATCCAGAATCGCATCTTGTGAACCTACCTCGGACAGATAAACGAGGCCACGATCGAGGCAACTTGTTTTGCAGCCGTGGATTGGTCAGGTGCTTTCACATAATGCATTGCCTAGGCTCTCATCATCCCTCTCACAGGTCCTGGGCGTCTCCTGATGTGACGAGGTTTGCCACGAGATATAGGCACAGCAGACGTCGACAGATCAAGTCCGCCGTTGCAATGAGGAGCCAGTGGTGGCCTGCAGTGAAGCAGTCTAGAGAAGTATCGGACAATGGAGGTCATGCGCTCCAACACCCCATTCCCCAGAAGTGCACATCGGCAGCTTTATGATGCGTGGCTGTTCTGCTCCCAAAGCCGGTATTGTTCCAGCTACAGCGTGGACCCTTGCTGTTGACTTGCAAGTCTCCGGCACCGTCCTCTGGACATGGGGGCTCTGTCTAAATCCTGTACCTGTATCTGATCTCCCAGCTCTTTCATCTCCGCCGGTCACTTGACATGTCCCAGTTTGCCGTGGATTTAGAGCTCCAGGAACAGGGGTAGTCTGGTGGGAAGGTAGACTGGAGTATAAGGATGTGAGGAGTAGAAGGCGTGATGGCGGCAGAGAGAAGGCTGCGAAGAACGTCAGAGGCAGAGAGAGGCATGAACACACTTTCAAAGATTCGAATAGTCGTTCTTCACAAGGTTGAGCCAGACATAGGGCGCTTCTGCACCTCGGCTATCAAGGATAGTATAGTAGACCCTCGCATAGATGCATCCATTTACCATTGCTTGATAGAAAGTCAAAAGCGCGCAGAGTCCCCAATGTAAAGTAGCAGAGAGTCGAGGAAGTCTGATCGGTCGCGGGATTCATGGTACGTCTTAGGAATCTAGCGCAAGTCCTATCCGAAAGAGAGCCCATTGATGCGCAGAACCGCAAAACAACATTCTCCGTCCCTGCACGAGCGACTGTGCTATTCATCATTGACTCTGTCTTGGTCTCTAGCTAGCCTCTGATACATACTCGATGGCTCCTGCGGGGTACGCGACTGCTATGATTTGCTTCACGGCTGGGGGCTGGGGGCTGGAGGCTTCTCGAGGCAAGGGCTACATGATCCGAAGCAATGCTTGTGTTGAACCACAATGACCGATACCGATGCGAGGTATAGGTCCAGAGGTATCGGCTCATGGATCATGTAAACCACGCAAATTCTTCTTGCTAACAGAATCCAGAAGCCTACGTACGCCGGATACCCTACATCACAGATCCTTTTCCTCGAACTACGCATATCTCAAGGCAATCTTCTCCGCCCTTTTCAACCTAGCCAGCGTCTCCTCCTTCTCGGCTCTTTCCCGCAACAAGGCTTCATCCTCCGTGGCCAGACCGGCAATCTCTTCGTCTGATAAACTGGATACATAGCTTGGTGAAAATAGCAGTACAGGCCCGCGCTCGCTGTCCACGAACTTTTCGACAACGAGCTGTGTTACAAACTCGATAAAGTCGTCCCTCGCGATTTCGTAGTATGCCTTCAGGGTATCATGGATGTCGTTCTCTAAATTTCGGGAGCTGCTCATGTGGAGTTCGGAGAACAATGCTGCGGTGTTTCGCATATCGATGACGAGTTTTGACTCGCTATGGTCTGCACCCTGCTGAGTGAAAGTTGCTTGCTGGTACCGGTGTAGTGCCATTTGGAACCGTTGGAACCGGGCTTTGGCGACGTTCTCGAGGAACGCGGAGTTATTCGTCTGCAGATGCTTCGAGGTGAGGTCCTTCATTCGATTGTGGAGCAGACCAAGTTTCTCTTCCTCCTGAGTCTCGCTTGCCTGGTAGATAAGTGGCAATATTCTCCTTCGCGTAATTCGGTCGCATTCGGTTTCCTCCAAGATGTTGCTTAACACCTTTCTCGTGGATCTGACAATTGACTGGAAGTGTGCTTTCGCAACATGGTGCCATTTGCCAGCTTGTTTATGGAATAACATAACCAAGACGTCTGGGTTCAAAGTCCCCTGGAGCTCAGTGCCTCTGCTAGCATCGATTTCCCGGCGTATCCAGTGATAGATCTCGTCCGAGCCCTCGCCGGTACTCAAGATCTCCGGTGGTGATCGATGGTTTGACTTTCTCACCATACTATGCTCGTCTGAGTTGTGCCGAGGAATTGATCTACTCTTACCCGGAGTCGAAGTTCGGCTTAAACGACTGGGTGACATACGTTTTCGTCTGTAAGGACTTGAATTGGCTGCAAACAGACCACCAGGGTGTTGACCACTGAACGATGTCTTCGCTCACACATTAGTCACAAGAATTCTCCATGGGGATCGATTTCTAGACGTACTTTGCTTGACCGAACCTCTAGCTCCGATTCGGAGCTGGAATTCTCTCCATACACGCCTGCTGGCTCATGAGCTTCTTGGTCAAATTGTTGTGATCTAGACGACGAGCCAGTAGCAGTGGGCTCGAGAGTGCTGCTGACTGGGTTACTAGCATCCGTAGTGGTGTCCGAAACCTGTGGGATCTCTGAGAAGGGCATCAGATGGCCGTTGACTTTCATCTCTCTCATGAACGCGTCGTTGGCATCTCTTATCTCCTTGCGTATTTTCATCTTGTCATTCTTGATGATCCCATACCGACCATCGAGAGCCGCTGAGGCTTGAGAATGAAAGCTTTCTGCTATCTTTGAGAGGTAGTCTCGTTTCTGTCGAAGAGTTTGGCGAGGCTGGCCCAAGGCATCGAGTTGCGAAGCCGCCACGGAGCGACGAGACTGGATAGTGTCAAGCATCAACGGAAAGCCCATCTGAATACGAGTACAGAGAAGATCTGCAAGGTATTTCTTCAAGGCTTGGACGCCCCGGCGGGTTTTGGGTAGCGCATTCCAGGGCAAGTTGCTGAAAAAGGCTTGTTCTCGTTTATCCCGCTCGTGCGCCTCGAGGTTGCCGTCAACTTCTGCAGGAGTGCGATTTCGTATCACGAACCAGCCATGGTCAAAGTGCTTTTCTTGGTTCTGAGCAAGTTTAAGAACCTGCTAACGATCAGCAGGACTTTACAAATTCTCGACATCTTGCAGAAACCCACCTCGCTTGCGTGCTGGGTCGCATCGCATTTCGTGATGACTCCGACTGTTCGCTCCTTTTCTGGATCATACTCGGAAGCCATGTCGAAAATCGCTTGATTTGCTAGGTCATTGGTGCCGCTAGCGACGCAACTGCAGTACTGTCAACGCCATATCACAGCTCGCGATTGGCGAGCTTACACGATCACGCTTTGCCTTGGGATCATATGGGTTGCGACCAAGTCTCGCACTCCATCTTTCTCTTTAGCCGTCAGATTTTTCGTCACGGATTGGAAGACCCCTGGCAAGTCAAGAATGCTGAAATGTGATCGATTCGGGCCAGATATCTCGACTCTGAGAATATCGCTCGAGAAATGCTGTGCTTCGTCATGGGTATGGTATGTGCCTTTGATGTACTCGGGTTGTAAGCTATCGGTGATACCCATCAACTTGGTCGCCTGAGGCATCGTTAACCTTATCCACAACGATTCCTGAGGGAACACACCTTATCAACGACCGTGAGAAATTCTGCAGCGGTGAAGCTCGGACTGGTGTGTCCGAATTTGGCATATTGCCGCTGACGCTCTTCTATCGGAGTGTCGCTGAAAGAGCCAGAAAAGGCCGCTTCGATCGATATTCTGGTAAAATCGCTTTCGCCCGGTGTTCGCCTGGACACGATGCGTGTAGGGAACCTCGTGCAAAGCCGACCGGCCACAGGAAAAGGGATATCAGTCAAGCTTTGCAGGAGCGACGACTTTCCAGCTGACTGATCGCCGACGATAACAAGCTAGTCTGGTCAATCGCAGTGATTTAATAGGGACGGTGCGACACTTGCATACCTCGGGGAGATCTATATCACGACTCGCCCCGCAACTTTGCAGCTCATCGATTGCTTCAAAGAGCTGCTGACTGCGCTCGCTGCAGAATGCATCCTCCGTCAAAAGACTACTGCTTTCGGTAGGGGAGCTTTGTTCGAGTCCCGTGTCTTGGGATTTCGAAGGTGGAGAGTTCATGGCTCTTGTTCTTCTGTTAATTCTGCTGTCTTCCTGTGTTGGCCAGAGCTGGTTACGACGGAAGATATATAAATGTTGGAAGCAAGGAGCATTGGCGTACATTTTCTTATCAGTTGTTCGAAGAATAAGCGCCCAGTTCGAAAGCGGGAATCGGTCGGTAGGGTCGGGCATGCCGACCCCGTCACGTTTCAGAAGAGGACGACGACCAATTGTCGTCTTCCTGTAAGCGCTCGAGGGTCTATGCATGCGTATGTTGGAATTATGCACCACGATTTTTTTTTAGGTCGCTCAGCCTACCTCTGAACGCTCAAACCTGCCACAGAGACGTATAGCTTTTGACCAATGAATTTTCTTGGTGCACTGTATACTCTAACGGAAGTGCGAAAGATCGACGAACCCAGCAAAAATTATTCCGCGCAACGATTCGTTGGCTTGGATCGGCCACATACACACCTCAGGAGAGCTGGAAGGGCCTGCACTTTGAGGCGCGAACGCCTTGTCTCGGGCGAATTGGAAGTCAGTATCCCATACTACAATGAATGCGCGGAGACATACCGATTTCGCTAGTCCTCGACGGGGTATCCGAGGAGACTTCGAGGCACGTCCATCATCAAGCTGTTGCCATGCCGCAGGCCAAGCTAATAAGGTATGCTTGCTAGTAATTCCTCTTGCAAGCTACTCGTTTCACTATAGCGGCCGGCTTCTATTCCTATGGGCTGTGTGCTAGTATAACCTGTAACCGTCACAGAACCCCTCTCTTCTTGCCCTCCTGGGTCCTCCAGCTGTGTCACTGCTACTCTTTGACATTCAGCCGCTCCGGAAATGGGTCATCGCTGGCCATTCAACCCATTGTCGGATCCCTGACCCGTTGTTCTAAACTGCCGAACTACTTGCTCGTGTTTCAACCAGCTCATGGGATCAGCACCATGCCAACGCATGCGATAGGGTTGATCGGACAAGGACCATTCTTAGTACCCATGATCCTTCCATTGGGGGACTCCAAAGGGGAGCAGCTCCTTTCGCCCATCGAAGATGCAGTCGCCGAAGATGGCTAACCCAACAACGAAGAATACAATCAGGGTGTACCCATAAACAAGTCCGAAGCATTGGAAAATGGCTCAAGCGCAAAGAGAGCCTTTGTCCACGCATGGAGAAAGGATTCATAGCCCTCTTTTGGACTGCAAGACAAACCGAGATGAAATTGAGGAGCATGAGCGCACAGAGACCGAACAAGATGCCATATTGTGCGGCCAAAGCCAAAATCCAATGGTCAAAGGGTCCTCCAGATCTTCCGCATTCCAGGAGTTGGCGTTGTTGATTGGAGCTGCGGGGAATTATAGATACCACTGTCGAAGAAAACCAAAGCGAAGCCGAGCAAAAGTCCTACTAATTCGCCGAACCAACCGCTGTCCGATATATCAAGCTTTCGCTAGGATCAATCTTGAGAGTCTTGTCGCCAATGTTGCTACTGTGACTTCGCTTAGACGTGGTCATCAGGAGTCCTTCCTATCGTCGTCTCCAGAATCTCCATTATGTGCTCATACTGAGTCTATGAGTCCCAAGAACAACAAAGACGAGACCAACCATACATAGTGCTGAAAACAAACCAAAGTAGGAGCAATAAGAGCCACACCAGTAACAGCCAAAGCTCCCTACGCCTTCTCGTTCTATACCTTCCAAGCTGGCTTCTTAACGCAATTGAGAAGCCAGAGACTCCCCCCCACATTGGCTGCCACAAATTTAATAAAATATGAGTTCCTATGTCAGCTTAGGAGCAGCGAGGTAACAGGAACCGAGAGAGCAGACCTCCCACATCTTTAACTTCTGCGATATGCTACAACATCATACATGATACACACCATCACTGGAATGATAGAAAACACGTTCCAGCTTCGCCGCATTGCTGGTCTAGGCCGTTTCTGGCTTTTCTGCATGTATAAGCACACCGCCTCCTCGAGTACTGTCGATGGACTGCTGATAAGGAAAGTGTGAATGAGGTGCTGATCTGGCGGTGATGGGCTGGTAGGAAGGCCAAGACATCCCATTTCATTAAGATTGTTGAACCAACAACAGAGGGCAGGAGAATAGACGTAACGAAGATGAGTCTTCATAAACAAGCGGGCTGGATCTAGCTATGGATTTATGACTTACGGGTGGAGCGACGCTAGACTATGCGCATACTATATCCGCCTTGGTTAATTCCCCCCTTATGTAGAAAAAAAAGACAAAAAACCTCTCTACGAATTCAGCGCTCGCATTGCAGGATTTTGGCAATGTAGATGTGGTCTTCAGACTCTAATCCCGATCTCGAAAGTGGGAAACAAGAGAGATGCTAGCATACCAGGAGCCCAATTCCAAGTTCAGATCTCGAGACCTCTGGTAGTCCATCCGAACCCATACCACCTGAGAAATCCACGTCCTGGCACCTCCATTTCCAAACGCCTGTCATGTTAGCTAGTATACTCAGAGCCAAAAACGCCCGCGCTCCACAAGTTTCCGTTTCGAAATTCATTGCAGTCTATACAGCCCCCCCTGAACTTCAACCCCTTCGCCATTTCCCCAGAGCAGGGCCGCGCCAACGTCAACTATTCCACTCTGAGATACTCACGCCAGCCATGAATCATAGAGCCCCAGCAGGAAAGGTATTGCTACCCAATTGACCAAGAACTTCATATTCCGTCGGAGATTCACTCGTCGTTTCTCCTTCAAGAAAGACGCCCCGCGAGATGGAACCCCCATTCCATGAAGCGCCGCTCCCCTCTCGACGACGGCTCCTCTCTCGCAGCAGGTGGCGAAGGCGGCCATCCCCCCGGCACCTCCCTCCCCGTATCCCGGCCCTCACCTCTCCAGCCTCTCCCGGACGACCGCTGCCCTCTGCCTCCAGCATTGATGGTCTCGCTCGTGAACGCCGCCTGCCTGTAGTCGGTGAAATCCGGCTCACCAGGGAGCTCGCACGAAGCTTGAGAGGTCCGGCCGTGGGTTGGCGATGGCGAAGGCGGGCGGTAGGCACTTTGATGGGGCCACTGCGGAGGGCGGTCAGGGCTTTCACCGAGGCCGCTGTCGTGCTTGCCATGTTGGGAGTGCGAGCGGGTGGTGGCTTGCTTGATGGTCATGCTGCCGTTGGGGTGGAAATGGACTTCCTTTTTGGTTGTTTCGTTGGTGGTTGTGGTGGCTCGCGGATTCCGTCTTCGGCGCGGTGAGTGTAGTGCGCCGTTATTGTTTGGTGCGGGTGAGAGAGTTACGCCATTGTTGGGCGGGCGCTCTGCTCGAAAAGTCTCGGAAAAGGGGCTTGTTCTGGTGGTGGAGCGGGTGCGACCGGTGGCGATAGGATGGCCAGTTCGGCGGAGTCGGCAGCTTCTCTTCTTTTGCGCGGTCTCCAACTGAGGCACCAATACAGCACAGCGACGACAAAGAGGAATAGTATGAGAAGTACGGAGATTACCGCAATGCCAGGTGGCGTGGAGCTCCATGGTTTCTGTGGGGGGCCGCTCCTGGTTCCACCATTGGAACTAGTTGTCTTTGTAGCTGGAAGGGCAGCTTGTGTCGGTACTTGTTGCGAGATGTATGGTGTGGATGAGGTTACGGTCGTAGTGAGCGGCGTTGATGGTTGGTAGTCGTTTGGCTGGCCTATGGCATCCCAGGGCATGGGAAGTGCACAAGGTTGCGTGGTGGTGATGGCAAGAGGATGGGATACGCCAGGAAGCTGCGTGCTGACTTCGTAAACGCAGTCGCCATTCTGGCGGGGAAGAAGCGCTCGGGGAGCCCGAGAGGCCCACGGAGGTTTTATAGCAACAGGCGAGAGCTTAGTAGCAGTGTGAGCCAGGGGAAGCAAAGCAGGAGCGGTAGTGAAAGACATTTCAATCGGATATCAAAAAGTTGAACCGGAGCGAAGCGTAATGGGAATGCGTTTGACCATTGAAAGACAGTGAAAGAGTGATCAGAATGTCACGAGTCGCAGTCCTATGGAAAGACCTATGAGGAGGAAATCGAGAAGAAGAGATAGAACGCTTCTGCTAACCTTTTCCACCCTCGACTAGTACCTACTTGAACATCTATGCAGGGATGTTGATATCACACGTCTCTCGAACACATCCCGAAATAACACCAATGGTGTTGTGTTATGAGATCTAGATCTCGAGCCCTCAACACGAATGCTCGAATGTGGAGACAAGTATCTTCGGAAGATCTGTGATCCTGCCATCAGGAGGGTAGCTCCATCTCGCATGACTTCCTATCGTGTTCTTTCTATCACGTTCTTCCTATCGTGTTCAGCAACTGTGTCAGAAGACCCCATCCGGTGAGTCTAGACAAAAGCAGACAGGAATAGGTGGGACTCGGAAACACGAAGATGCTGAACATGTCTTGCTCTCCGGAAACACTACTGGCAAAGAGACGCTACGCTTTCCTTGCAATTGATTTTCGATTGATGCAAATGTGATGGGCTCCTAATCTGGGCAATATGCAAGTAACGTTCTGCAGTGAGCAATAATGTCGACATCAAGTCCTTGAGGAGATGTGTAGGTCAGGCGAGGCTGAGCATCTGGTAAAAGTGGCAAGCTCCAGATGCAGATTTGACCTTGAGAGAAAACAATGTGGTCGACGATGGCGTTGTGGAGTTTCGGGATATCCCGTCGGCACCGGTCGATGCTGCACCGATCTACATTCTGCGGATGGTCGATGTTGCGAAAGACTGCATGAAGAACCTGAAGCCTAAAGGTAATTGTTCCTTGTTTACGGTATCAGCAAACGAGGCAACATCCAATAGTTTCCCGGCAGCCAAGCGCATCGGATGCTTCAGCTTGTTCTATCCGAACCCTCTTGGCAGAGCCCCAATACAGCCGCCTCGTGGTACACCGCTACACGGCTCCACTGCGCGATGTGGGTATGAATGATAAGGACTACGGCAAGCCGACAGCGAGTGCAAGGGAAGACAGTGTCGTCGCCGGACAAGACTTTGGATTGGAGGAAAACCTTACAGGGCTCAGTGCGTATTAAGAAGCCGGTGCCTTTGCACCCCGCCATGTAAGCAATCCATACAAAGAGACCCGGCTACCACAACGCAGTGTGATATATACATAGGGACCAGGCTATGCGCATCGATATACGAAAAGGGATAATCCCTACCATTCGAGGCACACTGTGGGATGATACGCCTAGCATGTAACGGCTTGTTCTGCTGCTCGGATAACCAATCCTCACGAAGCAGTGATCCCTACGCCTTGGCTATGCAGAAGCAATCCTGATGTCGTGTAGGGTTGGCCAATACGGAGTACCTCATGATTGCTCCTGCGTGAGGATGCGTACAAGTGAGCAGCCACGCTGCGTACCCCTGCACCAATTAGCAAGCCTCACTTCTCAGTGAGACAGCTACTTTGTCACGGCAAAAACAGCGACACCAAGACCATGCTCTATTGGTATTTCGATTTAGATAAGCTAGTGAGTGTTGATGAATAACAAGATGGGTTGATATGATCGATACAGATCTGATCATGTGCGTGAGGTGGGTGAAACATGTGGCTCCTGCCAAGACACTAGGCGGTAGAGCCTGCGGTTAGAAAGCCGCTCGCTAATTGACCAATCGCCCGGAGGCTGGAGCACCCAAGGGATTTACCGCGATCAGCAGGGGTGGCCCATACTAGGGATGAGGTAAGCACCAAGGTGGAGGTGCTGAGTCTGTACTTATGTCTGCATAAGCTGCGCAGTCCTTCTTTGCCTACCAGAGGGGCATAGTCCTAAGGTTTTTGATACCCCTCTAACCCTTCATCGTATGAGATTGCTTACATTGAGAGTGTCAGTACCCCGACCCACGCCCAGGCCCCAGCTCGACCAATGTCTGCGTCGAGAGCACATCTCAGGCTCCGGTCCAGCTGTGACGCTTGCTCCGCGGCCAAAGTCAAGTGCGACAAGAAGCAGCCTGCGTGCGATCGATGTCGGACCAACAGCTTCGCGTGCTCATATAGCCCGTCAAGACGACATGGGAAGCACGCATGGAAGAGGTTCTCGGAGTCTGGTTTGACCCCTCAAGCTATAACGCCGGCGCCCAAGCCAGTGATGGATGTGGACAGCGGAGACGGACAGGCTGGTGGCAGCGGCCGATATGCGGGTGGTGGTGGTGATGACGCACCAATCATCGACTTCAATGCTCTGGGAAACGGATTTGAAGTCCACTCGCACTGGACCGGCCTGGACTTGGGAATGGATCTGCCCGGTGGCTCCGGGACCTCAGACGACGCTCAAGTGCATGACCGAACGGAAATCGGCCCAGATAGTGTCTCGCATAGCATCTTCAACAGCGTCTGGAATGGCCAATCAATCCCAACCAACTTCTCCATCTCTGAGGCCCCCCCACCCCGAACCCCCACGTTCGACTGCGAAGCCGAAGCCTTCACCGCCCTCCACTCTCTCCACTCGTGCACCATGCTCCACACGGACCGCCCGGCGAGCTGAAGCAGACGCCGACACGCACTTGCACGAGGTTCGGAGAGGTCACCGACCGCATGCCCCCACTCGACAAAGTCCTCTACTTCAATCGCGCCGCCATCAGCACCCTCAAGGAATTGCTTGACTCGCCCGGCGTCCACCAACCGCACCTCGCCCTCCTCTACATGACCATCGCCTCCAAAGTCCTCTTCTGGTACCGCCTCATCGTCTCCTCCCAATACCAATCTAAACCCGGGCTTCGCTCCCCCAGCTTGGATAACAACAATACGTCCAATGGTCAACCCTCCCCACCCAGCACGTGTTCGAATACTACCGACCGTGGAGTGAAATCCGTCTCTTTCCAAATCGGCGTCTTCGATCTTGAAGACGAGGACCAGAAGCTATTGGTGAAGGGGGTCTTGTTGAGAGAAATAAGGAAGCTGGAGGACATCGTGGAGAAGATGAAGATATTGGGCGACGAATATACGCGCGATGAAGGGCAGCATAGCTCGAATTGGTACGGAGCTGCGGGTTGCAAGATGCAGGCCGAGGTTCAGGATACGCTGAGGCAGATCGAGGAGTTTGGCACCGGTAGTGCGAGGTGAGATGGGTACGGGGTTCATACACAGTGAGTTTCAATTCTTTTGCCTGCTTAGAAGTTCTTTTGGTATTCTCTGGTACAGGTGAGGAGCTAAGCAATCTGTATAGATGAGCTATCCCCTGTCCACCATTATTCCTGGAAACAACTAGATGCATACTGCTTCTCATTGCAATAAGCTCATACTTTTTGCCATCCAGGATCTCCGTGCCTCTGTTCCTTCAAACCACCATGCGCATCTTCAACTGGTCCCCCTTGACAATGGCATCCTTCTTACCCTCCAACTCCTCAACGTCCCAATTGGCGCTCAAATAGCTCCCACTCAACCACTCCCGTCTCTCCTTGACCAACCAAAGTAAGAACGCACCACAGAGCCCAACGTCATCGACGCACATCGCACGAGCTTCAGGCTTCATGCCAATTGGGGCCGGCATCGTCATCACGATACCTGGATGGACAGCATAAGCCAACACTCCCTCCCCAGCATAACTCTCGGCCAATGCCTCGGTCAGTCGGTTAATCGCCAGCTCGGAGATGTTGTAGCCGATGGCGCCCATGCTGGCGAAATGCGCCATGCCGCTCGTGACGTTGACAATGGTCTTGGCGCCGCCCTCGGTCTTCAACAGCAGCGGCAGCAAAGCTTGGATGACGGCGATCTTGCCAATATAGTTGACGTCCATCGTCTTCTGGAAGTTCTCGATAGCAATGCCAGCGAGCTTGTTGAAAGCAGACTCATGTGTGCTGACGATGGCGGCATTGTTGATGAGCAAGTCCAGACGGCCATAGGAGGATGCGATTGTGTCGGCGACGAGCTTTGCAGAGGACGGATCAGCGATGTCGGCACCAAGGACGGTGACTTTGAGGTCGGGAGACGAGGCAGCGGCTTCAACTTCCTTCTTTGTCTCAAGGAGGGCCGAGGACTTGGTGGTGCCGGTAAGGATGAGACCGGTTGCGCCGGCCAAGGCGAAGGCCTTGGCTGTTGCGGCACCGATGTTGCGGCTCGCTCCGATGATGGCGACGACGAAGGGGGAGGGCAGCTTCTGGGTGGAGGGGCTGAGGGATGTTGGAGGGGCGCTGTTGAGCTTGGTGGTGAAGGTCATGCCAGTCCATGGTGGTGGAATCATTATTGCAGGGTGATGAGTCTGTTGATATGCTGGGTTGGGGTGCCTGTTTGACGTGAAGTGTATGGGTGTGTGGTTTATGGTGAATATTTCGTATAGAGTGTGTTGTGTCTGTGACTGTAGATGGTGGAGTGTGAGACGATGTGAGTCTGCTCTCGCTCCTAGATTGTTGTCTTACAAATAAGGTGGACCTTGCTTCCCGCGCGGCTTTTGGCGTAGAGAGCGTGTATAATGTTGATCACCGCCGGCGAGCGTAGGTTGGGCGGATTAGAAACGCGAAGGTGGAACTACAATATGTGCGGATGTTCAATGCAATGCGTACCTTCCATTCCTTCCTCCCTTTCGGCAAGCCAGTATTCCTGGCCGCATTTCTGATCCAGTCCATGCCTTTTCTTCGAGGAGCGAACCTTCCCCGTCGGTAAGCGATAAGCGAGCGCGTCACTAGGCTGATATCATTCACGAGCTGCACGGGTTATATTAATTCCATTCGCACCGCATGGCATTGCCCTCTTCATACGCTATGTTTCGGGCTATCTATCACCGGTCAGTTATTACCTCTCTCCACAGCTATGAGACGTCAAGCCATAGAGACCAATTCGGGGACTGAAGCGCCTCCCGATATGGATCAGGCTGTCATTGGCCACGAGAAGCGCTCCAGCTCCGGCACTGCAGCCGAAGAGCCCCAAGTCGAACAAGAGCCGCATCTTTCGGCCTCATCCGCTCATATTAACGACGTCGTGCCAACAACAAAGCTGCAATTCCTCGTTATCTTCATTGCCCTGATTCTCGCTATTTTCTGCGTAGCACTAGACAACACTATCATCGTCACCGCAATCCCTCGCATCACTGACGATTACAGGACTTTGAATGATGTTGGATGGTAGGTGGGCTTGCTCGCTGCCAATCTTATCATCTTCATTCTGACATAAATTCTTAGGTATGGCTCTGCCTTTAACCTTCCCGCCGCTGCCCTTATCCCCTTCTTCGGCAAGATCTATGCGATATGCTCGACGAAGCTCACCTTCCTCGCTGCCCTCTTCATCTTCGAAGTCGGCTCCTTGCTTTCGGCTGTGACTCCCAACTCGATCGCTTTCATCGTCGGTCGTGCCCTCTCTGGTGCAGGGTCTGCGGGTATTTTCAATGGAGCACTAGTCACCATAACCATGATCTCGCCCTTGGACAGGAGACCAGCATATCAGAGTGTGATCGGCGGGACTTACGCGATTGCGACCATTACTGCCCCCCTAATCGGTGGTGCTTTTACTGACAATGTATCCTGGCGCTGGTGAGTTGACATTTTGAGTAAAGAAGAGGAGCTGACGAAGTTCAGGTGCTTTTACATCAACCTTCCGATTGGAGCACTAGCAGCTGCCATGTTGCTCATTGTCTTACGTCTGCCATCTCCACCCCGCCCATAGCAAACATGGAGGCAACTGCTCTGGAGCCTCGACCCAGTCGGCCAAATGCTCTTCCTTCCCAGCATCATCTGCGTCCTCATCGCGTTACAATGGGCAGGTACAGTATACCTTTGGTCATCTCCCCGTATTATCGTGCTCTTGGTTGTCTTTGCCATTCTCCTTATCGCATTCATCATCAACGAGCTATGGATGGGCCCCAAGGCGACTATCCCTCCCAAAGTCGCATCGCAGCGCACGGTAGCTGCCGCGTCCTGTTTTGCCTTCTGCAATTACGCCCAATTTTTCATCTTCATGTATTTCATACCGATATACTTCCAAGCCATCAAGGGCGTCGGCGCAGAGCGATCCGGTATTAACACCATCCCGCTCATCGTGGCGAACAATGTCGCATCTTTACTATCAGGTGTCCTAACAACAACGTTTGGAACTTATGTACAATACTTCTACGGCTGCTCTATCCTGACATCTATCGGCGCTGGTCTGATCACGACATGGAAAGTCGACAGCCCAAGCGGCATGTGGATAGGCTATCAAATCATTTCAGGCTTTGGCACCGGTCTTGCCCTCGCTCTTCCACAGGTCGCCGTTCAACCCGGTCTCGCGCCACAGGACATCTCAATTGGTATCAGCATGACCATCTTCCTTCAATTCTTTGGAGGCGCACTTTTCGTCTCTATTGGCAACAACATCTTCACAGCAAACTTGTGCAATACGTCACCGACATCGGCATCCCGAATTTCGACGCCAGTAAGATTGTTCAAGCGGGCGCAACGCAGTTGAGACACGCCGTTCCAGGGGAGTATCTACCGCAAGTTCTGACTGCGTACAACCAGGCATTACGACTTGTGTTCCGCACCGGATTGGCAATGGCCTGCTTGAGTTTTCTGGCTGCACTCCCGTTGGAGTGGAGGAACGTGAAGACGCCCAAGAAGTCTGACGAGGAGCCTTAGGGCGAGAAAGGCAACATGTTTGTTGGTGACACATACATTTTGGAAAAGGGCATAATCGTAGCGATATTCAAGGGAGTGAAGGTACGATGCTTCGGCTTCTCCCGCAGCGACATTATTTTGCCAATTGCTTCCAGTTTCAACGCGTCCCTTGCTCTGCTTTAGACCATGTCTTGCCACCTAAAAGTCGACCAAATATTGCGGGAGCTCAGCAGCGCTCGTTGCAAGCAAAACCGATTCCCATAACACAGCACAAAGAGATACCATGTAAATTGAGCCTTGCGCCTGTACCAATTCAGAGTATCATCATCCCCCGGCTCAAAGCGATTATCGCAGGAGAGACTGGCATCGAGATTGGGAACTAGTTTTAGACATCGCTTTCGCCGATCTCGGTATCGAGTCCTAGTTCTCCATCACTATTTCTAGCCGTGTGCAGGACGAATTGGGACTGGATCTATCGGCTTCATCTTTCAGCGACTTTCCTACCTTGAACGATGTGATTAATCATTTTGCTCCGACAGAGCGAACACTATCATCTGCATCAGTCAACTCAACGCCGTATCTCGAGGAAGACGAAAACGATCTGGGAAATAAGACCGAGGTTAGGCCTGTTGATAGCGAACCAGTAGTTATGGCCACGGTCCGCACCACTATCGCAGAGGATGTTGGCATCCCCCTCGAAGGGTTGACCGCCACCAAAGATCTCCTCGACCTCGGTGTTGATTCCCTTATGTCGCTTATTATTATATGGGAACTCAACCAGCTTGATATCGAGTTCCCTCAACCGTCCTTACTGGAGAATCGCACTCTGCAAGATATCGAGAAGATGCTCTTCCCGAACGACATGTTGCCCCAGCCAAAACGCTACATCTACCGGTAATGGAGCAAGACATTCCGCTTGAGAGCGTCACTCCAACTGCGTTCGATGGCCCTCCTTATACAACATCCGACCGACTTCAAGGGTCTTCGAAGAATCCCAGACCGATCTTATGGCACTTCCCCGATGGGGCAGCATCAGCAGCTTCCTATACACCGCTACCAGCAATCGCTCCCGTTATGCTCGTGCACGCTCTCGACTGTCCCTGTCTGAATACCCCCCCGGATCTCCGCTGTCCCTCCCCGCAATACGCCTTGAAATTCATTCCCGAGATCAGGCTGCAGCCTATTGGACCATACCACTCTGTCAGTTGGTTGAGGCTGCTCAGCAGCTTGCAAGACAGGGCAAGACGACGGCGAAGTGCAGCTGGCACTCAAAGTTCTTCGAAGCAGATATATGAGAGCGAGTTGCTGGATATGTTTGCCATGAGCGGTTGCCAGCCCTCGTGCTGGCTGCGGTCCTATTTTACGGCGTTTGTCACAGTGTTGGACCAATACCGTCCCGTTACCCCCTACCCCTGACGACACCTACGACGCATATCATCTATGCACGCAACGGCATTTGTAAAAACCCTGAGGACCCGTACCCAGAAGTTCCAGAAGCGCAATTGGAAGATACCCGCAAGATGCAATGACTGCTTAATACTCGCACCGATCCCAGCGGCCGGGGTGGAGAGTGATCTCATGGGTGAGAAGAACCTACGGGTTAGCATCGTGGACGAGGCGAACCACTGCACGATATTGAGAACGGCCGAGAGTACGAAGAAGGTGAGCCAGCCAATCGCAGGTTGCCTGGCGAGTCAATGTCTGCATTTATTGTTAGACACAATGGTTCATAAGTTCAGATCTTCTGAAATCCTTCGACGCCGTGCACAACATCGACTCTCCATTCCGCAGTCAGCTTGCATCGTTGTTTCGAACGCTCAGCCAGCCCCAGCCCTAAGATGCGGCTCGAACGCAGGACGAGCTATCTCTACGCTACAACCAAGCATCTAAATATCCCTGTCCTGGCACCATCTGGCTCTGATTTGCTTTGCCATCATTGATGTAATTTCTTCGCGTGCTGCTCCCTTCAGCCCTCCACCAAGTCACCGACATCTCGCAACGCTTCGTCGCTCTGCCATTGCGCAATTCCCGATCAATATGCAAAAATCCTTAAGCAATCCCACCACAATCTCTCGTGAATCCTTTCCCTCGCACTAACATCCACTACGGGCTCCAACGCGCGGCTTGGGCCAGATGTCAAGGGAAGAAGATCTGAATATCGCGACACTGGCAAACTTGGAATCGATCCCTTCTACATCCGGCACCACACCACCATGCCATTAGCGATCGTGAGCAAGATGGTGCATAGGTGACTGGGGGCCTGTGCTAAGCGTCGGCAGGGATCACCTCTTGGGTTTGTGTTTTATAGTCACATAGACTACCTCCGAGCCCCACCGTAGGGGTCAAACTGACTGCGTACGTCAACTCCATTGCCATTATGCCTCAGCCACCGGTCAATTCACCCCTCGTCATCGCGAGCGGTAAGAAAACGTTTGAACTTAGGCTTTTTCAACCGGCTGAGATAAGAATCCTCGTTGTCGTCGACCAAATTATCTCTTGGAGTCATGCAGTCCGCCTCAACCGGAGTTTCAGCCCGCCATCTATGCCAACCAACGAACCAGCGAAACTCGCTACTGATCGACAATTTTTCCGATCGCGAGCTCCCTGAGGAACAGATGCAGAAGCGTCTGGCTTGATGTTCAGTGACGCATAGGTATGGCTATCTTGCTAGGCGGATATACAGGGCTTGTTGGTGGGACTTGTCGGTTGTTCGATTACGGGGTATAGTGCGTTTCTCGCGGGTCGTTCGGGTAGAGCCCTATGCAACCCCGGCGCGGAAGTCGTCTGGGTTGGGCAAGGGTGATTTGTTTTTGGGACTTTGGCGATTGGTGGTTTGAACACGGTGTTTCAAGGGTGTTAAGCAACGAGCCTTCATTGCTGGATGGAAGGCAAGTACTCTCAGCGAATACATCCAACCTCGCTCCCCCACGCATTCAGAGCTCAGATACCTATGTTTCGACTATAGACGCACTTGTCTCCCTCAATCCCCCTGGAAGAAGAAGTGCTGACTCCCCTTCCAATCGCCAATCATGGCGACATAGTCCTGCACACCTACTTAATAACACTCATCTCTCCCTCCGAGCCCTCCCAACAATTGGGGTTGGGGGGGGGCGCGATGGGGAGTGTGGGGTGAGGAGTCTGATGTTCTAAATTTCTGATGTGATTGAATTGTGATTTTTCCGGCTTCGTACTCGCTCCGGACATGTCGTGCTTAGAGGTTTGGTCATGTCAAGGGAAGTGGGAATGCTGCATTGCGAGCGAGAAGGAGAGCGCCGCCGGGGAACTGGATTGATGCACGAGTGAGGACGAGGTTCGAGGTCTGTGGATTGGGAGGTCAGGATCGAATTGCATGGATGGCGAGGAGGTAGCGAACGGTGGGATGACTGTTTGAGAGGCTAAGGTTTAGGGGTGACGAAGAGGGAGAGAGGTCGCTTGCAGAGAGATGGGGGGGCATTGATCGTGGGGTGGGGGAGGGATAAGGAGAGGGTGTCGAAGACGATAGTAACAAGCGGAGGACCGAAGATAGGAATCGTTGTACCGCAAGCGGAGATAAGGTGGTTTTGCTGGTTCTCTTTCATCTAGACTCTAGTTCATATGTATCTTATTATCTACCCGTCACCTATTACCCGCAACCCTTTTCATCCGTGGACCTACGACCTATACCCCCTCGACCGCATCTCACCCATTGCCATACCCCCGAACCGCTCACTCCGCTTATAGATCGGGCTCGTGCCCGTGTAATTCCCCGTCTGCGTTGTGAAATCCGACACCGTGCCCAGATCGGGGTTACGACCTAGCATGGTCTCGACGACGCGGTAGGCGGCGCCGGGGGCGTAGCCTGGCAGTTCTATTGCGGGGGTCAGTGGTGTGTCATCAATGATGCTCGCATTGGGATCCTGTAGAGGGCGGAGCGGGGGAAAGGGGGGATTTACGTACCGTGACCAGCAAGCTGGACCTGATAGAAAGTCAAGCCACGCTCCGTGCCCCACGTGCCGACGATGCCGGCACCGGAGAGCGCACCACCGTTGTATTCCGGGTGGTAGGGCACATAGAAGTCCGTATTCGGGTATTTCTGGAAGCCTTGCTTGCCGTTCCAAGTCACGTTCTGGAGCGCCGCCAAAGAGCCATTGGTGGGGAGTAGGAAATCAAGATTCCCGACGCCGATGAACGTGTTGTTGATGGTCTCGATGACATGTGCCAGTACCCCATCTTGCGCGGGGCCGAGCGAGGTATCGCTCAAGCTCTGGTTATCTGTGGGCCCACCGAAAACGTTTGTGCTGGTGCATTGCTGCCATTTGGTGGGTGGGGCGTTGATTGCTTTCTGGACGTCGCTGCGGTTGAAGTAGACGACTTCGGTAGGGGGGACGTAGTCGCCTGGATTGACGCCGCCTCCTTGGCTCCATAGGTGGGGGCAGGTGTCGGTGACGTGGTAGATGTTGAAGCAGGGGTTCACGAGGAGGAGGGCGCTGTAGAGGTCGTCGAAGATGTCGCAGGTGTAGTTTGGTGACTTGTAGGGATCAGGGAGGACAGGGAAGGGACCGGGTGGAGGAGGAAACTGGAGGTATTTTTCTAGATAGGCTGTATAGCCACATTCGTCTTGTTTGGCATGGATTGCTTTGGAGAAGGTGTCGTTTAGGAAGAAGAGGTTGGACCAGTAGTCGACGTATGGAAGTGTGACCACTACGTGGGGTTAAGATGAGTGCAATCAGGAAGGGGAGAGCTTTCATACCTTGTTCTTGAAGCGTGTTATCACCGAGGATGGGGTCGTTGATTGCCACACCGGCAAGGTTGTAGTAAACAGGATCGTTCGCATTGATGAAGGCGTCCGCAATATAGGGGACGTAGAAGCCGCCGTAGCTCTCACCGGTCAGGTAAACCTTGCGGTTTTGAACTTGGAAGGCATCGACAAAGCTCTTGTAGAAGCCAATGAATTCCTGGCCAAGCTCGACTTCGTTTGTGATGTTGGGAACACCCTGAGAAAAGCCGACGCCGACGGGTTGCTCAACCCACATCATGTTGGTCAGGTTGACCCATGTATATGGATTCTGCGTGGGTGCGATCGTCCCAGATTCCCAAGTAAATGGGCCATTCTCGGAAAGAAGACCACTTAGGGAACTACAGCCTGGACCACCGTTGAACCTGAAACTCAGGATAAGCATGGTTCCGATACTTTGAAAGCATCTGATACTCACCATATCGTGATTTCGTCTGACGCAGAGGGGTTTGATGAGGGAAAGAACCTGATGTGGTTGGTCAATCAGCGTTTGCCCATCTGAAGTAAACGACAGGAGGTGTTCTTACCAGAAGAAGAGCTCTCGTGTTTCATTGCTGGCAGATGAGATAGGGAGAAGCCCCGCGTACGACTCGCCAATGTCGAAGGGAACATCAGGAATACCTGTGCCGTTCACAACAAACTCTAAATTTCGGTCAGCCGCTGATTTGATAAGTGGTCGAGGCCGTTGTACTTTGTGTGTTTGCATTGAGGTACGGTGAAGCTCGCTTTTGCAATCGCGAGTCCTGAAAGGATTGCCCCGCATGTCTTCGCTCAATCACAGGAGCTTTTGGCAGGTTCTGAACCCTCTTGACTAATCGCTCGGCCTTGTTCAAAGCAGCAACCGAAGAAGCGCATAGCAATAGACTTAAGGATGTTAGGGAGAACTTCATCTTCTGAAAAAGTCGGATCGAGGTGTTGACGTACAGATGAAGGAGGATGGGTACTTGCAGTATAAATACTCGGAGCTATCAAGCTGAATGATGCAAGAACACCTGGTCCTGCCGCCTGAAGTCTGTGAATGCTCGGGTTCACCACGGACAAGCATGACCTTCGCCCCGAAGAAGGAGCAGTGACACTTGGACTTTGATTGGCAACGGTCGTAGAATGCCTTGATGTAAATCTGGCTGGTGATGCATGATTCACCCCACATCCATGACCACCTACCTACCTGGGACTAGGCTACCTTAGAACGATGCAGCCTTCCGATAGAAGACCGAGATAGCTTCCGTCAGGCACATCGCTTCTAGTCATGCCACCAAAGAGACAGTGCACGCTGAAGAACTTAGAGTAATGATATGTGTACTTCGTAGATACTTTGTAACAAGAACCAGGGAGCTCATATAGGCGCAAAATGCAGCTGGATGTTTCAAGATGCGCGGCACATGGGAGCCACGACAGCGGCTAATACGGGCAGGCTAGGGTCCGCTTTCGCACGCGAGGCTTGGCACCTCGGCATGTGGAGCCGGAGGATCGACTGCCAAGGCTGGGGTTTAACTCTGATCAACCATTCCCAGCCACCATCTCCGCATGTTATCGTTAGCAACAGTACCACCCCGATAGGTGAGCCGCGGCTGGAAGGTAACTTGACCTGAATAAGTCAGAGATGGTTGTATTGATAAGATTTCACCCGTAAAGACTTGACTACTACCTCGGTATCGGTTCAGGTTCACAACCGAGGTCGGAGCGATTCATAGCATGATCTAGCTGTCAGCCGCAATGGGTTTCGCTCGGGTTCCTGCTGACGCTCCTCCTCCACATACCCGCCACTGATCCTCTGGTCCCGGTGACATGAATCACTGACCGAAGTGAATATGCGAGAGCGACTGGCTCCGCCTTCGGTCAGCCATGCTATGCTTCCCGCTGATTCTGCCATTTCATTGTGTTTTCCGCGTCATCAGCCTGCTAGTCGAGCTGTGCACAAAGATTTGAACTCGATACCCAGCCAACCTGCGGCAACTCTATTCTTTCCTATATCAGCACTGCACAAAAAGACCGTTGCTTAGCATATCTCGATAGGTGAATTGAATATAAGCCGTGATTGCGCTTAGACAGCATCGGTTATTGTCTCATTATTCTGGACGTTCACCGCCACTCTCAGCTTCAGTCCGAGCCATCTTCCTGTCTCTTGTCATTACAATAGCTAAAGCCAGCTTGAAAACCAATAAGTGCTGCATGACGCTTGAGCAAAGCAATGGGCACAGTCCATAGAGTTCGGGATACCAGGAGTTCAAGGTCAGACTTTCTATCTTGGTGAACGTCTTTGTCAAAGTTGGTATTCTCTCAAACAGCGTGAAGGTAGAGTATACCCTCGTGATTGAAGTCACAGGCCAGATACGAAAAGTTACGGGTCGAAGAGATAACGCTGGTTGGGTGGAGAGCCTGGCCAGTTCAGTATATCTTCTATGAAGGGTGCCTTTGCCGCTTTGGATGTTGCCACCAGCTGTATGCATCAGGTAGACAGTGTTTGGTGTCGCAAAGTTCTCTGATCACGTGTTGTCCTTGTCTGAGCCTGTATGGTGCACACATATCATTCAAAAATCTCTCTCAGTGGGCGGACGGAGGTCGCAAGCAGCTGTCACAGGTCGGTCTTCAGTCATGTTTGAAAGCCTCCAAGTGGAGCCCTATCGCACGCAGTCTTTTGTATCAACGCCAAGCGGAGAGATTGAGAATTGTACTTATAGCTCCTTGAGACAACGAAAGCCTTTGACAAGACAATCATGGGTGCATCGCTTCGATCCATTCCAACTCGATGGCGTCGTTGCCTGTTGGACTCGTTGGTTTTCGATGGCGCTAACCATTCACGGTCAAAGGCTTGGCGGCGGCTCGCTCGTGGTTGCCCACTGCTGGACGCGGTCAACTCGCGATTTCGTCATTTGGTAATCTTGCGACTCGAGAAGAGCGAGGAAGTAACCCATTCCAGCCATTGACTGGAGATTGAAGATCTCCACAAAGTTGGGGTGCCATGGAGCGAGCTGTGAAGAAAGATGCTCCACCAATCATCGATCTGAAACGCGTGTCATCCCTGACTCGGCGCCTTGCTTTTTGGGTTCAGCTTGAGTTATAACGGACTTTGGCGTCAAGGGCTTGGGCCTGGTGGGGCTCTGGTGGTCGAAAGCTGTCCCGCATTGTGTATAAGTATCTAGTCCTTCTCTGAAGTTGCAGACCCCCGGCCAACACTCCCAAACAACAGCTCGAACTTCGCCGTCTCTGTCTTCACGACGAAAATTTGAGTCCACCTCGACAATCCCTCTCCGAACTGAACGAGACTATCATGAGAGTGAGAACATGCGTCTCATCACTGTCGTCCCGTTAATCTTCACCTCATTGGCACTCGCGGCTCCGTACCCAACTGGGCTGTCGCTAGCAGTAAGTCTCCCAGCCGCAAGCCACGAGCACACCTGATCGAGATCGTATAGACCCCAACGTCTTGCGATGTCAATCAGCACCGATGCGCCCCAGGCGACGAAACCTGTTGCGCCGTCGCCCGAGGACGACAACAGATCGCTAGGCCCGCTTTTGCCGGTGAAGCAATATTGTCGTGGGAGGATTGAGGGTTGGGTTACGTGACAGGTCCGGGGACTTGTTGAAGACTGTGCTTGGTGTCTTGTCGCACTCTCTAGAAGAGGGGCGTTCATTGCCATACGTTCTTATTTGTCATTCATTTCAAAGGAGTCTGTGTAAAGCCGCTTGGTAGTCTTCCGTGAGGACTAAAGCCGCCATGATGATTAATGTCTGTAATGATACTACAAGAAGACAGATTATGAGTGATGTCTAATCATACCTGATATCCTAGAATCCGATCCTCATTGTAAAGTTCAGCGAAGCCCACAATTAGACTTATGGACCTGGCTGAGTGACAGCAACCGTCTCGTGAGACTGCTATCTCAACTTCTACCGATGCATACATATCTGAGTTGTATCAATCTCGATAAGAATTTAGATCAGGACCAGTCCTTTCACCCTCGAAGTGTGCGTCGTGGATCCTGCATCAGATAGTCGTACATCTCGGGACTCTTCTCCAGCAATCGAATTTCAGTATCTTTTAGCACACTTTCGGGCAAGATTTTTTGCACCCGCTTTTCATTTCTTGGTGCTCGCCAAATTACCACGGATTGCTTACGGTTCACGTTCTCCTTATCAACCTTGACTTCCCAGCCGCGTAGGCCTTTGGCGTCGTAGTCGCCTCGATCGTCGATCCCGGGTCCGTCAAGGCACGTCCGTAACCGCACAGATGGGTGGATGTACTCATGGGTGTTCTTCAGGGGCTTCGACGTGGGTTCGCCAGTATATAGATCGATGCGGTAGTAATCTCCTGGTGTACGAGTGGTCGTGCCAGCAACAACATACGCGGCCGTCAAGGAATTGTAGATCTCACCTGCCGGCGCATGTCAGTGTGAGCAAGGACTATTCAGGATTTAGCACAAACCAAAGGACCAGGCTCGTGGTTTTTCATGCTTCTTGCGATAATATTGCTTGTTCAAAGCGTGCTGCTGCAAGACATAGTCCGGGTCGAATTCAATGAAGGGTTCCAGCTGTGATATCATCCATGCCAAAGTGATATCCGCAATCTCCTGATCCGGGTAGCCTCCACCGACGTTGGAATGGACGCCTGGGAACCAAACCTGTTTTAGGTTCTATAATGCAGCATCGTGAGAAAAGCTCGAGGACAGGCATTTGGGACACTTACGGTGGTGCAGTCACGAGTCTTCTCCCACAAGGCTGGCGAAAATGCCGCTCGCTTCTCGTCGAGACAGAGTGCTTGAAAAGCGTTCTCTACAAAATCATCAATGGTTGTATCGTAAAATTGAAAAGCTTTCATCCTCGATGACTGAAGTCTCAGTCTTTCAAGCCAAGGTATTCTTGGGATTCCAAGAGATCCTAGAATGTTTAGTCACAAGGTCTGCGTACAAGCTCAGACCGAAAGTAACCCTACCGACAGTATCCCAGACACCGATAGCTTTGATAGGAATGCCCAACGTAGTCAAGCCGCGCTGTCCGATGAGTCAACTACTGCTGGTCAAATAAGAAAATCCAGCTTACGTACAGTCTCTAGTTGCCTCACGTACTCCTTACCGAAGGGAGGTTTGTGAGGAAACGGAGCATTCGGGTACTTCGGCCTGTAATCGTCGTCTTCTCTATGAATATAATCTTCGAAGATTTCTCCGAAGTACGGCAGCCCAGACTTAGTCAAGAGGCCTAGATCTCCAACAATTCCACCAACACTTCGAGCAGTGAATGCGCCTCGAGAGAAACCTATGAGGAAGATCTCATCTCTGTCGATATAGTTAGTTGCCAGGAAGCTATAGGCTTCGCGGATGTTCTCTTTGACACCACTGCCTGTAAGACCGCCAGCGACGCGCATGAGAGCGCCGCCTTGGGATCCGACACCGGATTGGTAATAGACCACTTGGGGCTTCCCCTCCTGATCTGTATCATTGATGGCCCAGCCTATGCGAGCAACATTGCTCGGATGCTCCAGCACACCTGCACGGAGATCGAGAGAGTCCAGCCAGGTTCCTGGTTTCGTTTTAGTGACGCTCGTACTTCGGCCTATGCAAAGTGCAAACAAGCGTACCGTCACAAGCGACGATCAACTTTTTCGAAGGCATGGGCGGAGCTTGGGAATGTCGTTTCGCTACCGCCATGATATCTTTCAGGCATCGTGTGGGAAGGTTACACGCTGTATAGCCGTCAAGGGCGTCGTGTGACTAGGGTGAAATGCGTTGTCACGAGGGCGATTTTCCTTCTGATCTGGACCGTGGGCGACATGTGCTCATCTGCTTTAGGTGATCATGGCTGGACTATTGATCGACTAACAGACTGAGTAAAGGAAGGTAAAGTAAGGATGGGCTAAAATTTCGAGACCATGGATGCAAAATTACGTGTTCCACGATGATGTCGCCAAGAGTAGAATATGACGACTCGCAAATTGAAAGGGAAAGGCGGCCCGACATGCCGGGCGGGGAGGTCAGGTCTTGGCAGCTAGTAGAAGATGGAAAAGATTGAAGACACACATTGATCCAGGAAGCTTGGAGGTTGCTTCTTGCCGGCTTTGTCGCGAAGAAGTCTCGTAGTGCTTCTATTACTTCAATCAATGCACAGGTCGTGAAATCCCTGTCGCGCTCAACTTGCCATCTTGTTGATAACAAGGAACCAATAGTTATGAGTACAGGCACGGGTCCTCCACAGGGCCAGCTGAAGTACATGACACCCTATCCCATCGCAGACGATCCCCCAACACCGAGACCAATCCCTGATCTATCAAACCCCTTGCACACGCTCGCCCAGCGGGCGACAGCGCGCTTCTCACTAGATGGCAAACATGCAATTGGTATGATGAATATGTCTTATACAGCATCATCAACTGAAACGCCAAAGTCACTGGCCGTGCCCAAGGTCTCGGCTTGGTCTGTGCAAGAGCATTGCTCGAGCACGGCGTCACGCATCTTGCCATCTTCGATATAGACGAGCAGCAAGGCGCTGCAGCTGTGGAACATTACATCAGCATCAGTGAGGAGACAAAACCAGTAATCGTATTCAAGAAAGTTGATGTCACTAATGAAGAGAACGTGAACCGGGCTGTCGGTAAAGTATCCCAAGAATTCGGTAATATCGATATTCTGCTTTGTTTCGCCGGGATCACAGGGTCCAAATTGGCGGTAGAGTACCCGGTTGATGAATGGCGGCGCATCATGGACGTCAATGTGAACGGCTCATTCCTCGTCGCGAGAGCGGTTGCGAGGTCTGCCTAGGAGCTTGCCCCATCCTACTTCGAATAACTGACTTTAGCGGTATGCTAGAGACATCATAGCTCGCAACGGTTCCGGGTCCATCGTGTTCACAGCATCCATGTCCGGCTACATCGTCAACCAGCCACAGCCACACTCGGCCTATGCGATCTCCAAGGCCGGCGTGCACCACCTCGCTCGCTCGATGGCGGGAGAGTGGGTCGGGCACAACATCCGCGTCAACTCCATCTCTCCGGGCATCATGAATACGCGGTTGTCGGGTGGGCCAGCGCAGGCTGATTTGCGGAAGTTGTGGATGGAAAGATCGCCGATGGGGATGGGTGACCCGGAGGATTTGACGGGGGCGGTGGTGCTGCTGTGTAGTGATGCGGGAAAATTCATGACTGGGGTCGATATTAAGATTGACGGTAAATTTTTTAAGGCCAGACGTACGCTATTGAGGGCTAACATGATATACAGGCGGATATACTATATTCTGAGTACATTTTCCATATGCTGCTAGAGAAATGCTGCACCATTACTTCGCGCTTTCTGAAAAGACGCCTTGACGGAATGACAGTGGACTGATTGCCCACTGAACACGCACGGCTGAAGAGGCAATCCGTTCAAGCATGAGTCGAATTCTGACATCAGATATGATCAGCGGGCCACGCTGACTCGATCAATCCGTGCGTGCGCACGTACCCTAAGAAGCTGACAATGCTTTCGGAGCTGAGAGCCAGAGCACCCTTTGGCAAGCTTTACGATTCTTCTATTGCCTCTCCAAGTCCGTTGTATGAGTACTTAATACTTTGATATTTACTCCATAGCGTTACAGCGCAGCGATCACACTTGACACGAGCCGCAAACTCATAGTGAATCAGCATCATGTACTTCGCAAAACCACACAATAAAGTCAAAGTCTACTAGACGGTCCGTGTAACCTCAAGGCATTTATCAGAAAACGACTTTCTTTCCTGATCAAGGCCAAAGGTCGATTCAATCAAGTCCCCAGCTAGTGCTATGATTCAAGGGGAAAGTCAAGGAATTGATATTTGAAGGTATTTTACCACAAAACAAGCCCCCATTTTCGCCCACGGAGATCCAAGTCATAGTGATTTCAAATCAAGTATTTCTCTAATGCTCTTTCGATCTTGCCATTTTCAAATCAGTGTGCTCAGAGAGACGTTTGTGATATCTATACAGCACCAACAACGAGCACCTAAGCTGGCAGCTTCTCGCGTGACTGAATATCAAAGATACGAGAAAACGCTCGCCTGGGAAGTATAGCCGTACTGGATAAAGGCTTTCGGAATTATCGAGTCATTATTAAAAAAAAAAAGACCATCAAATATCCATTCAAAAGCGGTGGTTCTCCGATCCCCTCCAAGTCTGCAAAAATATTCTGTCACCTGGGCGAGGCAGCCTCGTGGGAAGACCAGACTTGGGGTTTGATGTCGCCTTCAGAAGACATCCGTCACCAAGCCCAAGCTAGCGCCACCTATCCGATCAGCCAGACCCTGCTTCTCTCCCTCGACCTTCCGATGAAGTATGTAGTGCCCAATCGCGAATAGGAGCTTTGCAACGAATGTTGCTATGGAGCTATACCACGAGTTTGTCTGACACGTATTAGCGTCACAGCCAAAAAGATGGAGCAGGGCAATTGGTGGTTACCTGGACTCGGCATAGCGCATCAAAGCTCACCACCCCATGGAACGCTGCCTGTATGTCATCTGCCTTAGTCGAACAGGTCCAGCCCCACAGATCATTTTCATTGCCATGCAGGCTCTTCTCGTAGCGATAGATCCCCGAGACAATGATCCAGCCCACAATGTGTATGATATACCGCGCCACCGTGACTTTCCAGCTCGCCCTCGCTCTCTTCCAGCAGCAGCAATAGCTGAACAGCGTTACGAGCGAAAGCACCAGTGTGAGCCCCGACGCGGCCGATAGCATGATCGTCGGCCAGAGCTTTGTTCCTCTCGAAGGCCAAGGGGTCCGCGCCTCTCGGATGGTGTCTTTGGTGGTGGAGTATGTGTTGTTGACGTAGATCATGATCGCGAACATGACAGCGGAGAAGAGCGTTGTTACGCCCTGCGCGACGAATCGAAGGATCCGTACCCATCTCTTGAGCTTCTCGAGCTTTCTCCTTGCGAGGCGAGCGAAACGCCCATCCTCGGGCTCCGGGGTTGGGGGGACAGAAGTGCTCGGTGCGTAGCCGTGGGGATCAAGGGTTTGTTGTGGGGGTTGGGACGGCCGATCGTAGTCGGGATCGGGTGAAGGCAGCTTCTGCATCTCGTTGGCGAATCCAGGCTTTGTGGGAAGATTGAGCTTGTCGTGGTAGTACGAGGCGGCCGCCATTGCTGGCGATGACCTCAAATTTTGTTCACTTTGGCCAAGGCCAAAAACACAGCTACTCTTCTACCCTAAAACTAATGAAAGATGGCGGTCGCAGGACGCACACTCGGCGACCTGAGCGATGTCTGGCAAAGGGAGAAATCTGGGACAGAGTAAAGAGCCCGGGAGGTGAGGAGAAGAGGGGCAGGGTGTGCACATATTATGTGGACCCATCTTACTGAGTCGAGGAGATCTCGATCTCGGTCTCGTAAAGGTCGTTTTGGCACACATGAAGCTGGAGAAAAGTCCGGGACATGTTGTAGTTTAGTGCTTATGGCTGTAGGGCTGACTAAAGACTTGGCCATGTTTGGCCTAGCGTTGTAAGCCCTCTAGTTTTGAGGCTTGATCATCATCTTCTTGATTGGACTTTCTTACACAGCACTCCATCGACTAGATAGGGATGCGAAGACAGTTGTGTGTTGTGACTCAAGTTTCCATTGATGATTGAAAAGGTCTGTGGATGTGGCGTGCGGCCTCTATAGTAAGCAGACATGGACTTTTTTCGCTGCATTATTCAAGTAGTCTCAGACTGCACAGTCCAGGAACAGACAGCTTGTGTCGATCTACCAGTCATGGCTGATGGTCCTGTAATTAAGTGTAGGAGCACTCCGTGTATGCATGTGAAGTTGTGCGACTGCTTCAGCATCTTCGGAACTCCTTGTTCTCAACCTCTGGCAATGTGAATAGCTGGAAGACTCAAGTCCACCGGCCCATATCGGTGCACGACGCTCGAGGTATCTGTCTCGCATCATGTCTTCTTCACATCTCACCAGAAGTCGCCGATACCCTCGACCGACTGCTCAAGCAAGTTCATCTTGGCATCAGGGTAAAACAATGGAATTCTTGAGAGTTACCACAACCTCTAACAAAGAATACCCCTACAATGTCATACTGTATAACAAAGACAAACCGGTCTGTATATACCGCTCTTCCCTCTCATTGTTCCAGTAAACTATCTCGAAACCCCTCTTCGCTTCCAACGTCTTCCGTGACGTTCATTTGTTTTCTCTGGGAGCTGGTCTTCCCCTTTCTTTTCTCTAATGCAATATACAGTTCTCTACCTTCTTGGACAGCTGGCTGCCCTCACGTTCGCTGCAGACTTGCAGAAAGATCCACTTACTAGTAATCTTGACTACCTGCACGACGACTTGGTTGCACATTTACCACTACCGACAGGCACGTTTTTTAAGTGGCCCGCCGGATGGATACCTGGAGACTGCCAGGAGATTGTCTATTCGAAAAACCTATTAGAGATCGATCTTGAAGTCTATAGTGTGCATTACGACGATTGCGACGCCCCCTGGATACTCTGCCGCCACAAAGATAGCCCAAATCCCGTCGGCTACATGATCGACCGTTTTGGCCGAGTGCCGGTCCGTGCCCGCTCATATGTACGGCACGTTGTGGATCTCCCTGATCATAAAGATCCGACCAATACCTACGCAGCCAACAGCAATGACAACATCCTCCTTGTCAACAAAGCAGACACCATTCTCGCAGTACTAATCCACGAGACCGGGCACAGCTTGGACCATAGGGCATACCAGAAGCAAGGACTCCTTTCCGAATCAAAGCGCTGGAGTGATGCCTATGCCGCAGACTCCAAGGTCCCGGACGAATACTCACAAACTAGTTTCGCCGAGGACGTTGCACAGAACACTGTGGTCGCTGCATACGATCTCAACGTACCCGGCGGCTTCCAGAAGGTGCAGAAGGACTGGAAAACGATCTACAGCCAATACTCACTCATCAAGACTTTGGCAAACGAAGCTGGGCAGACGTTCACCGAACCCGGCAACATCTTGATGCCTGGTGGAAAATGCGGGCACAGACTGACCAACAGTGAACCAGTGCGGACGGTGAAACCTATCCATCGAAGGGGAGCAATTCCAGCTCGTGGTCGGGGTAAGGCGCCGGACGTCTCTTTGCCTGATCATATTGCAATTATCGAGCCTTTGAATTTTCACCCTGGGGAGATGTGTAATCATCCTTGATAGCTTCAATTCATGGCTGTAAGCACACATCTGCTACTTCATAGCTTCAATTCAATGGCTGTAAGAACACTTCTGAGACTTCAGTGGGTTCTGCATTTCTGTTGCAAAATCACCGCGATTGTACATACTAAACTAGATGGATCTCCCTCTCACATGACTCAATGAGATTTGTTAATCAATTATCAAGTATGTCTGCGAAATAACACTATACTGAGCATTGTTCATTGCAGCCCAACGCGGGCTAAGTACTTTCACATTCAACCATTTTTACCAAGGGCCCAAGGCCGGTACTAACACCCACCGCTGCTACCAAATGCCACATCCAAAACACTCACAGGTTCAATGATCCGCTCATCCGAAACGTATCTACTCGAACGCCACTAGCACGTTCATCACACAAGAAAAAAGCAACAATTTCTTCTCTACCAACAACACAACTCTCCCCCAAAACCCACTCAGATATAATGAAGCTCCATACCCATACCACGATACATTCTCAGCCAACTGGTTCGCGTACGCATTATAGATGCAGCTATAATCTTCGTCAAGACAAGCTAATCTACATAAAAAAATAGTCGATGATTTCGCTTCGCTGTTCGCAAGATCTTGACTGTCAGTGTTTACAAAAGTCGAAATCCTTAACATCTCTATTATAACAATTTTTTTGTAATACTAAAAACAGTTTGTAGACTTACTGTCGATAACAGAAGCTGCACTCAAACATCCATTCTTGGAGGTCAAAACATATACCTACAGGACATTTAAACGCTCAGGAGGACCGACGCTTTCTAGACTTCTTCGAGTGCGCATGTGGGGACTAAGTATTGAGTGCTAGTATTGTATCTGCCTGGTCTTGAGCAGCTGGAATGACAGCAACGCGCTGACTCTGCTCTACGTATTCACACTACGACCTCCTCCCCACTTTCCCGAACCGCCCCCCTCCTCTTCAACCCCTCCCCCACCTCCCTCCCTATACCACCACTCTCCCCTTCACAATTCCCATCCCCCTTCCACTTCCCCTCACCCACACCCTCACCCACACCCTTCCCCTCCTCATCACCTTTTCCCCCCCCTCGCCGCTCTCGCCACTCTCCCAGTCCTAAGCGCCAGCTCCAGCGCCGCATCACCCTTGATCGTCAACATCCGCCACGGCTCTGGCAGTGCTTTCCGCGGTTTCTTGGTGGCGGAAATCTGTGCTTCATGCTCTTGGGCGCGGGCGCGGGCGATGCGGGCGCTGAAGGAGAGGTTGGTGGAGGTGGTGGTGGGCATTGTGCGGGTTTTGGGGGGGGTGGAGCAGGTTCGGGGGCTAATTGAATATGGGGAGATAGAGCAGAAGTTGGGTATGATTACTGGGGTGGTTGATGAGGTAGGTATGTTTGTACGATAAGGCAGGGGAGTAATCGGGGGCGAGATGTCGAGTGGCCGGCATTCAAACAGATGAGAATGAAAGAGGTGGGATGACCATGGGGTTTGAGGGGGGAGCGTTATAGGGCGAGCTGCACATAATGGCTTTGTGAGGGGTGCTGGTGGATAGGGGTGAGGGATAGGGAGGGGGCTTTGTTTCTTGCGGATTCCTGTAGCTGGCGTTCGAAAAGGGGCCGAACAAAGCCGCAGCGGTAATTCTAGTGTATGGGAGGGATATTCTTTGTTTGAGGTGGAAGCTCGCAGATGCGTGATTGTTCATCGATTGCTGAGTTGGGGAAAGGATGGGGATTTGGACTAGCTGTGTAGCAATTCGGTGGGTGGTGGGGGATATAGTTGTTGGGGTTTTATAGGTCGGGTTGGCTGGTTGTGTTAGCTGTGACTGAAAGGGGACATTTGAATTTGAAACTCAAGCCATGCTAACCTGGTAACGGTGAAGCGTCAAGGAGTAGATGGATTTATTACGCAAATCGAAGAACGATGGTTAGGTAATTTGGTTGATATGAATGCGATCGGGGCATAAAGTGGCGAACTGGCAAAAAGGCCTTCGCTGTTGTATTACGAGGATAATACATATATGCTTGTGCTATTCTCCTGACGACTTTCCATGTTATGCTATGTCTCGATCCATGCAAGGGTGTCAAGATCCACTTCTCTCTTGCTGTACCGCTTCTCCGAGCCGGTCCCGTCGTATGTCCAAAAACCCTCTTCCACGGTCACCGTTCGAGTTTTGGTGAGACTTCGGAGGAGTGCGATTATCTGGCTAATGCCCTCTTCCTTCCTGGTGTCCAAAAGCTTAGATCTCTGCCACCCTGTCAACAAACTGTAAGTTTCAAAGTGTTCCGCACAGATATCCCAGGGATCCCCATTGAACGTCATGTGTAGCCGTCTCGTTGTTGAACTACCTGGCGCTGGGTTCTGATTGACATAGCGCAAGATCTCGAGTATGCATTCTCCTGCGGGCGTAAGACGAAGCTCATGACGATTGTGCTGCTTGTCCTTTGACCAGAAACAACAACAAACTGGGCGTTTCAGAAGATCGTCCCAAGACATGCCGATGTTGATGTCAGGTACCCATCGCAAGCAGTGCAATTTCAGGTCACTTTTGTTCTTGAAGTAACTGTTATAGTAGCGTGTGCACAATGGGACGCTAATTATGCACTGAGTAGGACCGTCTTCATCGAGTGCATAGATGCGGCGGTAATCTTGCATCAAGAACTGCCGATTTGCCGACCACCATGTGAGGTCCTCATCGAGGTGAATATCGCAAGAGACGTTTTTGTAGAGATAAGAGACTCCTTCATAATGAATCTGCTTGTTTACGCAAAGGATCGTGGGATCAATGCCAAACGAGCAAATGTGCTGCAACCAGCCGTAATCATGATCAGGGGGTGTCGAGCCATAATCGATGCACTCATAGTCGCCAATCTTGATCCTTGTAGTGGCTTCTCCACTCGGTTGAACCTCTCCATGAAGGTCAGTCGCGTTTGTGCTGACCTCGCCATAGTCGTTATCCCCATGGTCGGTGGCCCCACGGTCGTTATCCCCATGATTATCCTTGTTCACCACTTCCACTTCATGCTGCTCACTCGCTTCGGCGTCTTCCTCATCTTCACCTTCAGCATTTTCCAGGTGCACAACGTCCTCATAGCGCTCGGCGTTCTCGTCTTGATCTCCGCTCAATTCGTACTCCTTTCCTACTCGATCTCCGTTCTCCATGTACAGCAAACGATCCGGAGAAGGGTCGGGGTAGAGTAGCTCCTCATAGATCTTGATTCTCAATTCTAGTGGCAGAGCCAGAAGAGGTGATGTGGCTTCGTCTCCGGTAGCAGATGTGTCGAAGACGGGGGTACTGGACTCCATGATCTACAAGAGATGCAACTGAATATGCCAACTGATCTAAGGTTCTGGACAAGTGCAGCATCGATCAACCTAGAAAAGGTCAGCGAAAGGAACTCCAAACCACAACAGCCATCTGTCAGGATTTACCTGCAATCTACATTACCAGGCCTCATGCCATAGATGTGCTGGGGTAGAGTCAAATACTCTACCAGAAGTCCGCGTCAGTGAGTTGAGTGAGGCTAGTAGGCTGTTGAAAGAATGGTGCGGGACAGCAGGAGCCGAGGCAGAGTGAAGTTATCACAACGATTCGCTAGAGCTGAGGTGTTGAAGCCATATGCTAGCGTGTGTCTTAGTCCTCTGAATCCTTGACGCGACAACTTTCCTTAATTCACCGACAATGGAAACCGGCACTTTCAAAGGATAACCTGAAGCTTTCAATCGATCCAAACTTCTGTATTTTTTCTGAATCAAGTGTCTCCTTCCCCTTGATTATCCGCATTTCGCAAATGGCTTCCTATCCGAAACGAGTGTATCCCGCCCTGACGTCCACCATCGAGGTCGACCCAGCTGGTGACCTCCGGCTGCTAGTGCAACATGGTGAACAGCAGATAATCTTCCAGGTCTCGTCCAAGGCGATGTCACTCGCGAGCCCAGTCTGGCGTACGATGCTTGAACCCGCTGGACCGTTCAAGGAGTCGCAGTCAGACAGTGAAGAGATTACCTTCCCCGACGACGACTCAGAAGCGCTCTTGATACTGCTGCTGGCTTGCCATCTACGCTTTCAGGATATACCTCAGGAGCTCTGGTACGAGCAGTTTCTGAATGTATGCATCCTCTGCGACAAGTATGATTGTATAGCGTTGATCCGCCCATGGATCTCAAGATGGCAAGCTCATCAGCTTCATCTCGCCGGTCCAGTAATTCACGGAGAATGGTTGTTCATCTGTTGGACCACCGGAGATCAAGCGACCTTTGAGCGTGTTGCGCGACATTATGTCAAGACATCTCTCGCTGACGTTTGGAAACAATTCATCGATCGACCTAAGCTTCTGGACGCAGCTATCCCACCAGGTATCCTAGGTCTGCCTTGATCAGTTCCACTGCCGAGAAACTCGACTGACAAACTCGCAGAAAGTATATTTGAAGCTCGACTCCAAACACTCACAAAGTTGATCGAGTTAAGTTATTCTCTCGCAAATCGGCGAGGGCCTAACAAGCAATCGCTGCATTGCGTTAGCAATGATGCAGATAGCAGTGAAGCTTGTGATGATCTATCAGTCGGCTCAATGACAAGACAGCTGCAAGCAATTGAGTCGCCAGTCGCACTTTGGCCTGGCGTCCCCTGCGATATTGCGTCCCGGTATAACCAGACTGTTGAAACATTATCGCGGCATCTGCAGAATATGGTCTGTAATGTTTATCCTCGCGGTCATCATAAGCACTGCGGATTTGTTGCGGCGCTAGATGATGGTGTCAAGAAGATCCTAGCAGACATGCCCTCCGGCATGGACGACTCTCATCGAAGGCATATGGCAACACAGCGGTCGAAGTTAAGCCAGTCACACAGTCTGTTGGGCCAACTAGGCCGACCAAGACAGCCACCTCCCCTTAAAGAGAAGCGCTGACCAAGCCTGGGGACCCTCTAAAGTTGAAGAGGTATACCTAAACCCTTCTATCCAGCTGACCTCCAATATTCACAGTGGCTAGGTGGTTTCAGAGATTTGATCCTCCGACAGCAGTTTTTCACATCATACTGATGATACATCTCAACAGTAGTGGACACAAAGAAATTTGGTGCTTTCAAAGCGACGGGCACTGCGTTTCGAACATGATGCTAAGCACACACTCCTGGTACTAGCACGATCAATACGACTGATTGAGAGGGCCCTGCTTGAACAGTGCTTCTCGCATACCAGAACCTCTCAAGAGACATACCTAATAATAGTGCGCCCAAGTTCTCCAACCACGTCATTCCACATGGTGACATGAGATGATTCATCTTCTCCTAGCACTCTTTGTATTCAGACAAAGATTAAGCGACAAGGCATAAGTAGAGCACTGCAGTGAGAAGAAGCAGATCAGGCATATCGTAAGTCGACAGTTCCTTTAAGCCAAGGTGTTGGATAGCAGCGAGGCTCTGGTAGGCGATTCAAAGGCTATGACTCGGATGGCATGGCGACTCATAAATATCTCCAAAAAGGTGGCTGACACCAGTATCAACCTCTTGTTCCCGCCTTTGGCCGTGAAGCTGGCAATGAAGAAGAGACCAGCGTTGGGGAATCACGAACGCATTCGTCAGATCCCGAGATGTCGGAAGTGTCCAAGATTTATTTCTTGGGTGGTAGGTCGCAAATCGTAAAGGCTTCTGACCACCGATTCGTCTACCCTTACAATTCTGCTGGTCTGGATCCTTCGTAGTAGCACGATCATCTTTCTCACTTCCTCGCGCATGTTCCCCACCCTGACACCCGCAAGCAGAGGCTTCCCAAACTCGATCGCCGGGCCGTCGTCAAGATATCCTAGCCGCTCCGCATAGTCGCCCTTCTTTACCCCCTCCAGCTCCCAGTTCGACATGATCGTCAGATGTAGCCTTTTTCTTCTTGCTTCCATTGGCGCTGACTCTTCGCACAGGTACCGCAGAATCTCGAGTATCAGCTCGCCCGTTTGTGTCACATAGGGGTCATCGATGCTTCCCGCGTCCCATCCAATCATGGCGCTCCGCGAGGTCACGAGACTAAGATGACGAATACGCTGGAGACAATGTGGATAAATTATGCCTTCTACACCTGTGTCAAGAGACATTTGGCCTTCTTTCCTAGTCTCTTCATTCAGGGGCTTTCGTAGTAATTTTGTGTGGTCTTTCACAAGGCCGGCAGATTTGCCACCCCTCCAATGATCCATAAGACTTGTAGTTTCCATGACACCTGTGGCAAGATAGATCTCGAACAGGTTGCTATTGTAGAGGAGTGAGACCGCCTCGCTATGAAGTTGCCGATTGACTCGAAGAATTGCGGGGTGGACACTGAAGGTATCTCCTCGGCCGTGTCTGTCATGGTAAAGCGTATACACTTTGTGCGGATCAGGGCAGAGCAGCATCTGATATATTTTCAACTTCAACTCCAAGGGCAAATCAAGCAATGCCGGCGTGAAGCTGCTGGCAGCCATAGCTAGTTCCACTTATGATGATACAGGAAAGACGGTTTGCCTTGCGGAGGTTTCGGCTCCTGCTAGCTAGATACTTTCGTGAGAAGGCCAGAAAAGGACGTGTATCATAGCGCTGAGAGAGCAAGCGTCGCAGCTGCAGACCTCTTGTGTTAGCAGAGGAATGTCATTGTCGCAAGGGAGGGAAGCGCAGTTGAAGGTCGACCGATGTCAGAATGAAGGTCTTTAGGGCTATATTCCAAACCCTAAGATCAAACAACCGAAGTTTTTGCATTCAAGGGGGAGATTTTGGTAATCTTACTAAGGTATTGTATGAATCCATTCTCGGAATTCTGCAAGGGAGTTCGTGTTCAAGCCGCTGTCAATTATAGCACGAACGGTGTTGGGCAATCCTTCTGCTACTCCTCAAATATTGATCCACCAGCAGATTACAGGTATTTGAGGATAAGGTACAATGAAATCAGAAGTGTGATCCTATGTGCTTAGTACGTCATCATTGCTATTTGTCGAAAACAGTGGCTTTGCCCCTTCATCGAGTCAATGGCCCCAGGACGACTGTCTAGAAAGCCGGTCCCACAATCCAAACCTGTACTTCCTATCCCTCCTATGCTCCCTACCGTCTAAAATCTCCTCGATAGTCGGCAACCTTGCAGTCCGTGCCATCATCTGATGATGCCTGATCGAGACCTTCAGCATCCTTTCCGAGATCGCTCGCTGCTCTTCCAGCTCCTCCAGCTGCGTCGTTCTTTCTGACTCATCCAGCTTCGGCTTTGGCCAGGCTTTGAAGAGCTCGTATTTGCATGTAGGGCAAGCATTGCCATTCCCGCCGTTCGGAGTGGGGCTGAAATAGCGCATTAGACAACGACTGCCGAATATGTGGCCGCAGGGAAGCTTGACATCAGTCTCCACAACGCCTTTGTCGGAACACGGCGTGTTGTAGTCGTTCAAGCAGATGCTGCATGTCGGATCTTCTAGTATGATATGTGTCTGCTTGCGAAGGAGATCGTCGACGAAGCATTTGGGACATGGGCGCTCGGAGGATGTGTGGAGATGGATACAGGGCGCGTACTGGATTGACACCGGCATGGTCGCAAGATTTAGGTGTAGGTAATTCAGCGCGCGTGCTCTCGTTACGGTCGAAATCAATAGTACGGCTGCCAGAAACCATACGGCGCTATTGATCGAACAGTGTGATTTTATACATTGTCGTTCGACAATCGATTTTGTTCGCTGGGGACAATGGAAGCTTATCATGGACAAAGGACCTCTTCAAAAGCGCTTTGCGTTGCGAGGGTCGGGTGTTTCATACCAGCAGGCCAGATTCTTTGTTTGCTTCTCGGACTCATCGGCGGGTTCTCTAGACGGTAGATATCTGGGACCGAGTTGTTGGGTTGGGCCGCGTTAGCAAGAGTCTGTTGGCGATGAGGTTGATGTGAAGGAGCTCAGTATGGGTAGTGCTTGGGAAATCAGTAGTAGCACGGAATGAAGCTTATGTTCGATAACAAGCGCTGTAGCAGATCAATTGGATCCAAGGGATCAAGTGGGAGCGCAAAAGAACTTATCAACCGTTTAGTGAGCACACTCCTCAATTGTTTTGTCCCAATTGTCTCCATTCACAAGCCATTTCATATTCCTCTCAAATCCATTCATAGCCATTTCAGCATCCTTGAGTCCAAGAACCTCATCATTCCACGTGACCCTCATCTGCACCGTCTCTGCATCTACCATCCCACACCACCACATGAACGAAAGATTAGCGTGCCCCGCAAATTGCAGATTCTGCAGCGTAGCGTTCGGGTCCGGAGTCACCACGGGGTTGTAGTTGATCGCTTGGCGCCGCAACACCTCATGCAAGAAGTCGCCATCTTCATCTCCAAGCTGGTCGCGGAGTCTTAGGGAGGGGTACTGCGCGCGGGCTGTGTTTTCGGTTTGCTCGACTTGCATACGATGAAGGAGGGTTGAGATGGGCTCGGTGGGGTCCAGGTAGATGTTGTCGAAGGAGGTTTCGATAGTGGCGCCAGGCATATCCATGGGGTCGGGCAGGCGGTCTGCGATCTGGCTTTCGATGAACGGGTAGGTGCGGCACATTTGGAGATTGCTAAAGAAGGCGTAAGGGTGGCCCGTCTGCTGCGTGTTGAAGATTGCGATCGCCGCTTTGATAGCGACCACGTGAGGAATCTTGTGGACTTTCAGGTACTGGTTGTTGCTCATGTCGATTCTGATGTGGTTCGCGATTCCCGCCAAACCTGGGGTGATGTTTCCCTTCAGCAAAAGTTGATCAGCTGTCCGCGCTGGGGACCCGTTCACGGACTGAAATGACTCCAGGGGCCATAGACCTCCTCGTCGTTGAGCGATGCCTTTAACGCGGGAAGTGAAATATTCGAGATTGAGCTGAGCGGGGACCGAGGTGCGATGGTTGTAGTATGCATTTGCGAAGAGACTATATCTTGGTCGTGACGGAAGCGTCGCGACCGGATTGTTTAACGCTTTCCCAAGGTCTTCGATGAAGATGGAGAGGACGGAATGGGCATCGTAGGTTGAGTGATCGCCATACACGACGAAACCGGCACTCTTGATGGTCTCAATGTAGTATATCGTTATATAAAACAACGGAATCGGCTTGGAGTCCATGGAGCCCATAGCGTCCCGGTAGCTTAAGTCGGTCGTCAGTAGATCCTCTGGTCTGTCCAAGATACCACCATCTTTGATCGCTAGATCGAACCAATGGCTGCTAGAACGTATCATCACCCATGAAGGGCCGGCCAAAGCACTGTCCACTAGAATGGTGCGCAGCATCTCATGCTTCGAGAGCACAGTTTCCATTGCGGACCGCAGCTGCTTCGTCGTTGCTTTAGCACATGCGAAAACAATTCTGAAGATGATGGAGTCGGTAGTGGCGCGCCAGAATTGAAGAAAATCATAGATTGGCAGGACCTCTTCGACGTCCTTATCCCAGGAGAGGCCTAGGGCATCCAACTTTCGCTCAGTTTGCCGCCGAACATCGTCGAAGGCAGCCTGCTTACCGCGGGCGTGTACAAGGTCACTCAAGCGGGGAGGTCCTTCGCGTATGGGTTCGGACCTGGCGTCGTTCCCTCTTAGCACGCTCTCTTCCTGGCGATCGAGTATTGCCGCTTGCTTAACGATCGTGGGATTCTGATTGAGCTCCTCCAGGCTGAACGTCTTTCCCAGCTCTTTTTTCACCTGACTTCGGAAACGCATGACTGTGACACTGTCCACCATACCTTCCAATGACATTGTTGGGGATATCCGATTTTCCGGAACGCCCGAAAAACGGGCCCAAATCCGTGTCAATACAGCTTCGGTTGGCACCCGGGCAGTCATTCGGATCGAAGACTCCGATTCGTAACGCAGGTGCTCGAGTACCAAGTGTCTCACATCCACTTTACGCACTTTGCCCGTAGCAGTAGTGGGAAAGTCATCGACGGCAAGTTCTTTCAAATCGAATACCCTTTCGAGAGCAAAGGCCACACCCAGCTCCTTCACTATACGATCGTGGAGCAAGCTTTTGGAAACAGTACCATCTTTGGTCATCTTGATTACGGCCACAGGAACTTCTCCAGCGACCTCGTCGGGCACGCCGACGACTTGGCATGACTGCACACCTTCAACTTGATTCAAAACCCTTTCCATAACCGAAGGCGAGATATTCTCTCCTGCTCGGTTGATTATGTCCTTGTAACGGCCTAGAACAGATATCTCGCCCGTCACGGCCATTACAGCTCGATCGCCTGAGATGTGCCATGCGCCAGCCTTATCAGTGTAGAAGCTTGGGGCATCGTCGCCACCGCCGATGTATCTGTCAATGATGGTTCTGCCCCCCTGATGCAACTCTCCGATTACTCCTCTTTGAACAGGATCACGTGAGTCTGGAGCACAGATCCGGGC
>JAABUQ010000353.1_pt1 | contig 106465 bp, 81 predicted proteins | sample 5560001 | NCBI WGS metagenome assembly JAABUQ01 (sample SAMN10711888, study PRJNA513371) | rock metagenome | isolation source: Antarctica rocks | place: Antarctica: Victoria Land, Finger Mt nord | collected 2015-12-18
GTCAGCTTACTCCGCCAAGAGAAGACATTAAAGCGGGGCGCCCGAGCGAAACGCATGGTCTGCGCACTCGATGCCGACTACCTCCTCAAAGTGCTGGCCACCGCTGAAATCGATGCGTAAGCCCTGTCCACGTGGACAATGTCGTTCTCGAAATATCGAACGCCAAATTGATCACCAGGAAGTCGGACATCACGCGAAGGCTCCAGGCCGGTTTCAGCGAGATCTTTTTGCGCTTCACGCCCACCGATGAATCGAGACAGACGGTGAAGCTAGGGTGCTCATAGGGTTAACTCATCTAGATTGCGATAAATTTCAGTAGCGCCCGTTGCAGCTAGTTCTCATTCAGGACAGGTGACGAGTAATTCATAAAACAAGAGCTGAGCCAACCAGAGCGATCTCGGGGGTCGCCTAGTAGACGAGCTGCCGGCGTTCAACCGCAAGACGCTCGAGGTGCTGCGCCAGCCGCTGGAGGACGGGCGGGTGACGATCAGCCGGGCCCTGCGGTCGACGACCTTCCCGGCCGAGTTCGTCATGGTGGCCGCCATGAACCCCTGCCCCTGCGGATATCGGACGATTTCTTGAGCAGGCCGAGTGACCTTGCCGCCTGGTGCCGTTTCGTCTAGCATCCCGCCGTATCTCGGCGGCGGCGGGACGGACATCCGTTCGGGTATAGTTCCGGATTTCCACCGAACTTCCTCGTCCCACAATTCGGTTTGCCAGGAATCACGCGTCGTCGCGGGCGATCGGTCCGGGCGGGCCGGTGGGATGGCCTGAGTCCTCCGATCCAATCCACCACATCCAGGGAGGGATGCCATGTCGAGTCGTGATGACCTGCGGGCGACCTTGAGTAATCTGCTCGAGGAGGAGATGGGCGAGCCTTACCCCGACCTCGACGACGACCGCGACCTCCGCGAGGGGCTGGGCCTCGACTCGGTCGACGTCGTCGGGCTGGTGATGCGGGTCGAGCGCGAGTTCCACGTCCGGCTCTCCATGGAGGAACTCCAGGACGTCAAGTCGGTCGGCGCCATGCTCGACCTGCTCCAGGCCAAGCTCGCCGCACCCCCCGAAGACCAGGAAATCGCCGCCTGATCCCGGGTCGAGGCCGGGACGGACGGTCGTCGGGCCGCATCCTCGGTGCGGCCTTTTTCTCTAGCGCGGGGCGAGGGACTCGCCGAGGCCGACCACGGCGACTCCGGCCGTGATCAGGGCCGTGCCGACCCATCGGGTCGGGCCGACGTGCTCGCCCAGGGTGTAGCTCGCGAGCAGCGCCGTGAGCGGGTAGGAGAGGGCCGTCAGGGGCAGGACCAGGCTGAGGTCGGACTTGCCCAGCGCGGCCATGTACAGGGCCAGGTGGAGCAGGAGCAGGCCCCCGCCGGCCCAGATCCAGCCGTTGCCGAGGGCGGCCATCACCTGCGCCGTCCACCGGCCGGGGAGGTCGCCGACGGTCTTCATCCCCTTGGCGATCAGGGTCTCACCGCCGGCCAGGGCGAGCACCGCGGCGAGCATCAGGGCCAGCAGTCGGCCGGGGACGGACCACGCCATCGGTCACCTCGCTCGTCGTTCGGGGCTTCGTCCCGGGCTCGCTCGCCCGGGGTGGATCGGTCTGCCGGGACGGGTCGACTTCGCCCGCCCCGGCCCTCCCCGCGCGGACGAGGGAGGGCCGGTCGGGCGCCGGGATCAGGCCGCGCGTCGCGTGAGCTTGAAGGCGACGGCGAGGTCGGCGAAGGCGCGGACGAGGCCGTCGACCTGGGCGTCGTCGTGGTTGGCGTTGCACTGGATCCGGAGGACGCCGCCGCGGTAGGGGACGGCCGGGAAGAGGACCGACTGGACGTAGTGGCCGCGGTCGAAGAGGAACTTGCCGGCCTGCAAGGTCTTCGCCTCGTCGCCGATCCGGACCGAGAGGATCGGGGTGACCCCGCCCAGGACGGTCAGGCCGAGGTCCGCCAGTCCCTGCGACAGCCGGCGGACGTGGCGGTCGAGGCGGGCCCGGAACAGGTCGTACTCGTCGGACCGGAGGATGTCGACGACGGTGCAGACGGCGTCGAGGTACGGCGGGACGACCGGGCCGCCGAAGATGTAGCTATTGGATCGGATCTGCAACATCCGCCGGAACGGCGCGGGGCAGCCGACGAACCCCCCGGCGCAGGAAAATGCCTTGGAGAGCGACCCGACGACGAAGGCGTTGTCGTAGGTGCCGAGGGCGTCGAGGACCGTCCCGCGGCCGTGGTCGCCGACGACGCCGGTGCCGTGGGCGTCGTCGATGTAGAGGACGGCGTCGAGCGAGCGGGCGACCTCGTCGAGGGCGGCCATCGGCGGGATCACGCCGGACATGCTGTAGATCCCGTCGATGCAGACCAGGGCCGATCGGTACGGGCGGAGCGACTTCAAGGCCTGGCGCAGGGCCTTCGGGTCGTTGTGCGCGAAGGTGGCGACCTTGGCGCCGTTGGCCCGGGCGACCTTGGCGGCCTCCTGCATCGAGTTGTGCGCCTGCTCGTCGAGGGCGATCGCGTCGCGGCGGCCGACGAGGCCGGGGATGGCGCCGGCGTTGGCCAGCGTGACCGACGGGTAGATCAGGACCGACTCGACGCCGAGCCAGTCGGCGAGCTTCTCCTCGGCGTCGGCGTTGGACCGGACGCTGGCGAAGGCGCGCGAGGCGCCGTTGTGCGCCCCCCAGCGGTCGAGGCCGTCGCGGATCGAGGCGAGGACCCGGGGGTCCTGATCCAGGCCGAGGAAGCTGTCGGAGCCGAAGTTGACGACCCGGCGCCCGTTCACCTCGATCTCCCGGCCCGGCCCGACCCGGTCGACGACGAGGTCCTTGAGGTGGTCGTCCGGGAAGCGCGCCTCGAACTGCTCGAGCATCCGGACGAGGGTATTCTGGCGGAGCCCGTGGAGCATCTTATCGAGAGGGGTGGTCGCGACCATGGCCAGCTCCGTGGACGGTGCGTGTCGCGGAGGGGACGGCTCCGCGCCGGGGTCCCGGGGGTCGGGTCGAGGGGGGATCGACCGGGCGACGCCGACCGGGCAGGACCCTCATAACGGAATTGCCCTTTTCCGGGAATATCGACATGATCTCCGCGACCCGCCATCCCCGCGATGCCGGGACGAGGCAACGACGCCGGATCTGCACCGCCCGGGCCGCCCCGCGAAGGGCCGCCGCCGATGACGTCGACAGGAATCGAGGTCCAACCGTGAGAGCCTCCTCGCAAGCGAGAGAATCCGCCCCGAAGTCCGGGGCCCGGGCGCGACCGGCGCGGGTCGTGCTCTCGGCCGCGGTCGGGGCCGTCGGGCTCGCCCGGATGGCCAGGGGCGACTTCGCCGGGTTCCGCCGCGGCCCGTCGCCGATGCCGGGGGGCTGGAAGCCGATCCCGCCGACGATGCTCAAGGCGTCGGACGAGCAGACGGTGGCCGCCGTCGCCGCGGTCCTCGACGCCGTGGCCGGCCTGGGCCCGGCCGCGCCGTCGGGGGGTTACCCCGACTGGGGGATCGTCGCCGCGCCACGGTTCCCGGGGCGGGCCATGGTCGCGGTCGCGCTCGACCGGTTCGAAGCCGAGGGGGTGTGGGGGGTCTCGCCGCACCTGATCCCGCACTTCGCCCTGCATTCGGAGGCCGGCACGCTCAGCCTGGCGCTGGGGGTGCACGGGCCGAACCTGGGCGTCGGCGGCGGGGCCGACTCGGCCCTGCAGGGGGCCCTGACGGCGCTGACCTGGCTGGCGGAGGGCCGGCTCCCGGGCGTCTGGCTCGTCCTGAGCGGGTACACCCCCGAGCACGCACCCCCGCCCAAGGGGTCACCCCCGCCGGAGCCCGGCGCCGGGCCCGAGTGCCAGGCGCTGGCCCTGGCCGTCGTGCCCGAAGGGTCGGCCGGAGGACGGGGGCCGCGGCTCCGGATCGTGGCCGAGGACGGCCCGGCGCCCGAAGGCCCGGTCGACCTCCGCCAGGTCGCCGGCCGGCTCCGGCCCGGGGCCGGCGTGGGGGCGGTCGTGCCGACGGCGATCTATCGACCGCACATCCGATTCCCCCAGGAGGACGCGGCGACGGCCTGGACCATCGGGGCCGACCCCACCTCCGGCCTGCGGGCGGAGCTGGTCGGCGACGCGCCCGTCGCGGCGGGAGCGGGAGCGGACGAGGGAGGTCGGCGATGATCGACGACGATCCGGTCTGGATCACCGGGGCCGGGCTCGCGACCCCGCTCGGCCACGACGCGGCGACGCTCGAGCGGAACCTCCTGGCGGGGCGATCCGGGGTCTCGGCCGTGACGAGGTTCCCGACGGCCGACTATTCGAGCCGGGTCGCGGCGCAGGTCGAGGCGATCCCGTGCCCGCCGAGCTGGGACCCGGCCGAGTTCGCCTCGCGGCCGAGGATCGAGCAGCTGACGGCCTGGTGCGTCGAGTCGGCCCTGCGCGACTCGGGCCTGTGGGGCCGGCACCGGGGGGCCCGGATCGGGCTGGCGCTCGGGCTCGGGGCCGAGTGGATGGAGCTCTGGGAGGAGGACCGGCAGGCCGGCGGCCTGAGGATCCACCGCCCCGAGCAGGACCGCGAGGCGACCGTCCACCGGGTCCGGGCCCGCTACGGCCTGGCGGGGCCGCACCTGACGCTCTCGGCGGCCTGCGCGTCGAGCAACTTCGCGATCGAGGTCGCCCGCCGATGGCTCCGGCTCGGCCTGGTCGACGTCGGCCTGGCCGGCGGCTGCGAGCTGGCCGTCACGCCGATCGGCCTGGCGACCTTCGGCAACCTCCGGGCGCTCTCGCGGCGGAACGACGACCCGGCCTCGGCCTCGCGGCCGTTCGACAAGGGCCGCGACGGCTTCGTCCTGGGCGAGGGGGGCATCGTCTTCGCCATGGAGCGCGCGGTGGACGCCCGGCGACGGTCGGCCCCGGCCTATGCCGAGGTCGCCGGGTGCGGGTCGAGCAGCGACGCCCACCACCACGTCATCCCCTGCCCCGAGCCGACCAACGCCGTCGCCGCGATCCGCCGGGCCCTGGCCGACGCGCGGGTCGATCCGTCGGAGGTCGACCACGTCAACGCCCACGCGACGAGCACACCCGTGGGCGACGCCGCCGAGGCCGCCGCGCTGCACGTCGTCTTCGGCGACGACTCGACGATCCCGGTCAGCTCGACCAAGAGCATGACCGGGCACCTGCTCACCGCCGCCGGGGCCGTCGAGGCCCTCGCCTGCGTCGCCGCGATGCGGCACGGGGCGATCCCGCCGACGATCAACCTGCACGACCCCGATGTCGACCTCTGCCTCGTCGCCAATGAGGCGCGGGCCCACCGGGTCCGGGTGGCGGTGTCGAACTCGTTCGGGTTCGGGGGGAGTAATACGTGCCTGGTGTTGCGGGCGGTTTGAGGGAGCGGGTTAGGGGGGAGGCAGGGGAGAGCCCGGAGCACACAGGCAAGGGCACAAAGGCAAAAGCACAAAGCACGGAGGACACAGGCAAGAGCACAAAGCATAGAGGCAGGAGGGCAAGGCCAGGGCTCGGAGGGCGCAGGGTAGGAGATGGGGCCGGGGCGGCAGGGACGGGCGGGGAATGCTCGGGCCGGGCGGGCTCCGGTCGGGGAGGGGACGGATGCGGAGGGGTCAGGGGATGGCGGACGGCGGGTCGGTGATCGTCACGGGGGCTTCGAGCGGGATCGGCCGGGCGCTGGCCAGGGCGCTGGCGGCCGGGGGCCGTCGCGTCGGGCTGGTCGCCCGCCGCCGCGAGGCGCTCGAGGCGCTGGCCGTCGAGATCGCCGACGACGGCGGGACGGCCGTGGCCGCCGCGGCCGACGTGGGCGACCGCGATTCGCTCCGCAGCGCCGTGGGCGAGGTCGTCGATCGGCTCGGGCCGGTCGACGTCCTGGTCGCCAACGCCGGCTACGGCGTCCCCACCCGACTGGACCCCCTGAACACGGCCGACGTCGAGGAGACGTTCCGGGTGAACGTCCTCGGGGTCGTCTATTCGATCGAGGCCGTCCTGCCGGCGATGATCCGGCGGGGGACCGGGCACCTGGTGGCGATCTCCAGCCTCGCGGCGTATAAAGGCCTGCCGGGCGAGTCGGCCTACTGCGCCAGCAAGGCGGCGGTGAACGCCTACATGGAAGGGCTCCGGATCGAGCTGAGGCCGCGCGGGGTGGCGGTGACGACCGTCTGCCCCGGGTTCGTCGACACGCCGATGAACACGATGGATGCCGCCGCCGCCCCGTTCCTGATGACGGCCGAGGCCGCCGCCCGCCGCGTGGCGCGGGTGGTCGACCGGCGACGCCCCGGGGTCGTCCGCTTCCCCCGGCGGATGGCCGCCCTGATGGCCCTCCTCGCGCGACTGCCCGACCCCATCGTCGCCCGCCTCGTCGGCAACGGCCACGGGGACGCGGGCGGGATCAAGGCCGGGGCCGGGGCCGTGCCTGTCGTCACCGACTGCGAGGGACGATGATCGACCTGGCCTTCAAGATGATCCTCGACGACAAGGCGCGATTCGGGATCACCGTGCTGGGGGTCGGCTTCGCCGTCGCGCTGGTGCTGGTCCAGGTCGGATTGTTCTTCGGCCTGCTGGAGAACGCCAGCGTCACCATCGACAGGCTCGACGCCGACCTCTGGGTGACGGCCCGGAACACGCCCAACGTCGACTTCGCCAACCCGTTCCCGGAGTCGTACGCGTACCGGGTCCGCTCGATCCCGGGGGTCGCCCGCGCCGACAACTTGATCGTCTGGTATGCGGTCGTCTCGCTGCCGACGGGGGCGAAGGAGCAGGTCGTCTACTACGGCCTGGAGGACTTCCCCCGGTGGGGCTTCCCCTGGGACGTCGCCTCGGGCGACCCGGCCGACCTCCGGCGGGGGCGGTATGTGATGCTCGACGAGTCGGCCGAGCGGCGGTTCGGGGCATTCGGCTCGGGGGACTTCCGCGAGTTCCAGGGCGTCCGGCTGGAGATCATCGGCCGGACCCGGGGGGCCCGGTCGTTCACGACGAGCCCGATCGCCTTCCTCGACTACGGCCTGGCCCAGTCGCTCGCCCCCGACGAGCTGTCCGGGCGGACGACGTTCATCGTGGTGAAGCTGGAGGAGGGGGCCGACGCCTCGGCCGTCGCGGGCGAGGTCCGCCGCCGCCTGCCCTACAACGACGTCTACACCCGGGACGACTGGGCCTCGGCCTCGCGCCGGTACTGGATCGAGAGCACCGGCCTGGGCCTGACGATCTTCCTGACGGTCTTCCTCGGGGCGATGGTCGGCGTCGTGATCGTGGCGCAGACGCTATACGCGTCGGTCGCGGAGCACCTCCCCGAGTTCGGCACGGTCAAGGCGCTGGGGGGCCGGGACCTCGACGTCTACGGGATCATCGCCGAGCAGGCGACCTTCGCCGCGGCGCTCGGCTACGCGCTGGGCGTCGGCCTCGCGCTGGCGCTCGGGCCGGTCCTGGACGGGCTCGACATGCGGATGGTGGTGACGCCGACCCTGTACGCGCTGGTATTCTTGGGGACGCTGGCGCTCTGCCTGGCGGCCTCAACCCTCTCGTTCCGGAAGGTCGCGTCGCTCGACCCCGCGATCGTCTTCCGGGGCTGACCCGACACGGACCGAACCCAAGCGACCATGAGGGGGAGTCGGCGATGCTGGCGATCGAGGCCCGCGACGTGACGAAGACCTACGGCGAGGGGCGGCTGGCCGTGCCGGTCCTGCACGGGGTCTCGCTGTCGGTCGCCCGGGGCGAGGTGGTCGCCCTGGAGGGGCCGTCGGGGTCGGGCAAGACGACCCTGCTCTGCATCCTCGGCTGCCTGCTGACGCCGGGCGGGGGCCGGGTCGTCATCGACGGCCGCGAGGTCGACCCGCGCCGCCCGGGGTCGCTCTGGAAGGTCCGCCGCCGGTCGATCGGGTTCGTCTTCCAGCAGTTCAACCTCTTCCCGTCGCTCTCGGCCGTCGAGAACGTCCAGTACACGCTGAACCTGCGGGGCTGGCGAGGCAAGAAGGCGGTGCGCGAGGCGGAGCGGGTGCTCGGCCAGGTCGGCCTGTCGCATCGGATGCATTTCCGGCCGCGCGACCTCTCGGGCGGCCAGAAGCAGCGGGTGGCCGTGGCGCGGGCGCTGGCGGGGTCGGCCCCGCTGATCCTCGCCGACGAGCCGACCGGCAACCTCGACTCGGAGGCGGGCGGGCAGGTGCTCGAACTCTTCCGGTCGATGGCCAAGGACGAGGACCGCGGCCTGCTGATCGTGACCCACGACCCCCTGGTCCGGACGATCGCCGACCGGGTCGTGGCGATCCGCGACGGCCGGCTGGCCGAGAGGGAGGCGTCCTGATGTCGTTCTCGAGGCTCACGGGGCGCTTCCTCCTGCCGGCGATCGGCCTGGGCCTGGCGCTGGCCCTGGTCGTCCAGACGGCCCGCTCCGGCCGGGTCGAGCTGCCCGCCTGGCCCGGCCGCGCCGAGGCGAGCGCGGCCGCCGGCAAGGCCGCCCCGCCCCGGGCCCAGCCCGGAGAGCCGAGGTCGATCCGGGCCGAGGGGCACGTCGTCCCCCGGCCGGGGGCCCTGGTCGTCGTCGGGGCCGAGACCTCGGGGACGATCCTCCGGGTGCTCGTGGGCGAGAGGTCGGCCGTCCGTCGGGGCGACCTCCTGGTCGAGTTCCGGTCCGACGAGGCGAGGGCCCAGCGGGACGAGGCCGCCGCCCGCGTCGCCGAGGCCGAGGCCGAGGTCGCCCGGGTCGACAAGGAGCAGCGCCGGCTCGAAGCCCTCCTGCCGAGGAACCCGGCCTACCGCGAGGACATCGACCGCGGCCACCTCCAGCTCGTCGGCTACCGGGCCCGCCGCGACGCCGCGAAGGCGGCCCTCGCCGGGATCGAGGCGGCCTTGCGGCGGCACCTGATCGTCGCCCCGATCGACGGCGTCGTGACCGCCCGGCACGCCCAGCCGGGCGAGACCGTCGGGGCCGCCGCGGCGCTGATCACGGTCGTCGACCTGGCGAGGCTCCGCGTCGAGGCCGAGGTCGACGAGTACGACGTCTCCCGGTGCGCCCCCGGCGGCCCGGCCCGGATCACGACCGAATCGTTCCCGGGTCGGTCGTGGGAGGGGGTCGTCGAGGAAATCTCCGACACCCTCGTCGGCCGGAAGCTCCGCCCCGAGGACCCCGGCCGTCCGACCGACACCCGCGTCCTGCCCGTCCGCGTCGCGGTCCGGGGCCTGCCTCCGCTCCGGCTCGGCCAGCGGGTCGAAGTCGAGATCGCCGCCGCCCCGGCCGAGCCCCGCCGCCCGCCGTCGACGACCGAGCCCCCCCGCCCGACGCTGCCCCCCGAGCCCCGGCTCGGCACCCGCCGCGACGGCACCGGCCGCGACTGAGCAGTCCGACGGTTGTCGGGCCAGAAGGTTGGGTTGAGACTCGCTCGGCTCAGCCTAGCTGTCTACCCTCCCCGGACCGTGGGAGCTGGGCGACGATTTGGAGGCCACAGAATTGACTTGTCGAACGGCTAAGACGTTTGTACGATGGCTATTCTATGACAGTAGTCAGAAGGCAGGCGGTCAGAGCTGCTGCCGTCGCATTCGACGCAAGCCGGCCCGGGAATCGATCGGGTGCTTAACAGAAGGTGGAACGATGTCCAAAGCCATCCCCTGCGGTGCAGCCCTCATCGGTCTCTTGCTCCTCCAGCCTGGCGGGCCGGAGGCGGGTGATAGGTGGCTAACCCACTTGGATGAGGCGGAACGCCTCGCCGCGAAGGGCGGCAAGGATTTGTTCATCCTTTTTACGGGGACCGCCTGGTGCGGCCCCTGCGTCCAGTTCGAGCGCACGGTGCTCAGCCGGCTCGAATTCGCCCGCGGCACCGAGCCATTCATCCTCGTGAAGTTGGAGTACCCGAAATCCGACGACGACCTACCGCCCGGGCAGCGTCAGGATTTCCTTGCCTGGAGAGATCGCTACGGCATCCGGTCATTTCCCACGGTGTTCCTGGCCGATGCGAGTGGGCGGCCCTACGCCGTCACGGGGCACCTCGGACTCGGGGCCGAGGAATACGTGCGTCACTTGGGTAGGCTTCGAGGGGCCCGCGAGCGGCGAGATGCAGCCCTGTCGAGAGCGGCGACGTCGCGCGGCGGCGAGAAGGTACGCCACTTGGATGCGGCACTCTCCGCCATCGAGGACGCGGGCGATGCCGAGAGGCAGGGCGACATGCTGGTCCGATTCTACCGCCGGGAGATCGACCAGATGATCGATCTCGACCCGGCGAACGCCGCCGGGCTCCGGGAGAAGTATCGCGGCCTCCTCGGCGCCGAGGCGGAGCGGGATCGGGTCACAGAGATCCACGCCCGGTTTGCCGCCGCCATGAAGGAAGGGGGGGCCCAGGCGGCAATCAAGCTCATCGACGAAGAACTCGGTCGAGCAAAGTCTGACGAATTGCGGAAGCGGTTGCAGCTGACCCGGCTCGTCTACCTCGAATGGGGCGATCGGTATGGAGAGGCTCTGGCTTACGCCACCGAGTTGTCCAAGGACGATTCCTACTCGCCCGAGGAGAGGCGGAAGATCCGGAGTCGGGTCGCATTCAGCCTTAAAAAACTCGGGCGGATCGACGAGGCGGTGGCGGTCTACGACCGGCTGATCGCCGAGGTGATTGAGGACCATGCTGCGGCGTGGGGATTCCTGCGAGACAAAGCCCAGTTGCTGACCGTCGCCAATCGGCCATCCCAGGCTCTGGAGACTTGGGAAGCCTCGCGGCGATTTGTCGAGGCGGGGACGGACAGTTGGCTCGACACCGAGGTCTTCCGAGCCCGCCTGCTGGCACGCCTCGGCCGGCATCCCGAAGCGATCGCGGTTCTTGACTCCGCGTCGCGTGTGAAGTCGCTGACGACGTTGGTCCGGGCGAACATCCTCGCCGAGAAGGCGATGGTCTTGTGCAAGGCTGGGCGTCGCGAAGAGGCTCTGGCTGGCGCCGAAGAGGCTGAAGCCTTCCTGGCGCCGATCGAGACGAATCGTGACAACGAGGCTGTGATGAAGTTCATCCGCTACAAGCTGCGGATCGCACGTGGCGATGGGGAGGGCAAGGATCAGAAGGTGGTCCCTCGCGATCGGTGACGTGCCAATCCCGAGCACCGGAGCCTCCCCAGCCCGCCAGGCGCCACCCCACCCGGTCGGACGATGAGACGGGCGGTCAGGCTGCGTCAAACGCAGCTCAACCCGACTTCCTGTACCGATGGTTGTCGGACCCCACGGACGGCGGCAGGACCGCCCGGAGGGGATCGACCACGGGCTCAGGCCGGGGCGGGCTCGAAGACCGACTCCTCCCCCTTCACCACCCCCTCGGTGATCGCGTAGGTGCGGCCCGGGGGCCGCTCGGGGAGGTCGTACATGATCTCCAGCATCAGGCCTTCCATGATCGACCGCAGGGCCCGCGCCCCGGTCCCGCGCGCCTTGGCGCGGCGGGCGATCTCGCGGATCGCGCCGTCGGTGAATTCGAGCTTGGCGCGGTCGTGGTGGAAGAGGACCCGGTACTGCTTCGCCAGGGCGTCCTTGGGCTCGGTCAGGATCCGGGCGAGGTCGGCCTCGGAGAGCTGATTGAGGGTGGCGATCACCGGCAGGCGGCCGATCAGCTCGGGGATCATCCCGAACCGTTCGAGGTCCTCGGGCGTCACCTGGGCGACCAGCTCGTCGCGCTCCTGCTCGCGGTCCTCGCGGTTCGCCCCCTCGCGGCCGAAGCCGATCAGCCTCCGTCCCAGCCGCTTGCCGATGATCTCGTCGAGGCCGACGAACGTCCCGCCGCAGATGAAGAGGATGTCCGTCGTGTCGACGCGGAGGTACTGCTGCTCGGGGTGCTTGCGGCCCCCCTGGGGCGGGACGTTGGCGCTCGTGCCCTCCAGGAGCTTGAGCAGGGCCTGCTGGACGCCCTCGCCCGAGACGTCGCGGGTGATCGAGACGTTCTGGCTCGTCTTGCCGATCTTGTCGATCTCGTCGATGTAGATGATCCCGCGCTCGGCCGAGGCGATGTCGTAGTCGGCGGCCATGACGAGCTTGAGGATCAGGTTCTCGACGTCCTCGCCGACGTAGCCGGCCTCGGTCAGCGTCGTGGCGTCGCCGATGGCGAAGGGGACGTGGAGCCTTCGGGCGAGGGTCTGGGCCAGGGCCGTCTTGCCGCAGCCGGTCGGGCCGATCAGCAGGACGTTGCTCTTGGAGACCTCGACGTCCTTCAGCTCCGGGTCGTCGATCTCGCCGCCGAGGACCCGCTTGTAGTGGTTGACGACGGCGACGGAGAGCGTCTTCTTCACCCGGTCCTGGCCGATGATGTACTCGTCGAGGTGGGCGACGAGCTCGCGGGGCGTCGGCACCTTCTCGAGCGCGGCGTCTTTCTTGTGGTGCTGCGCGAAGAGCCGGTCGCAGGCCTCGGCGCACTGGGCGCAGACGTGGGCCACGTTGGGCCGGAGGCCCAGCGCCACGAGGGCCTTGCCCTCGACCATCGGGCCGGCCTCGGCCGCCGACCGCCCGCAGAAGTCACACTGGATCGTGGGCCCGCCCCCGCCCCCGCCCCCGGTCGGGCCGCCGTCGGTCGTTGCCGTCAAGGTCGTCGCTCCGCTCCGCGTCGTGTCATCGAAGTGCCGGCCGGGGGTCGGGTCCTGGCCGCGACCGGCCTGGCCTCGCCCCGGCGGAAGCATCCCAAGATAGAGCCGGGCAGCGAGATTCACAATGAGCGCGGCCAGGGATCTCGCGCACCGACGCCCGCCCGGTCAGTCGGAGAAGGTCGTCACCACGGGCCGGCCGTCGCGCCCGGCGCGGACGACGGCGACGATCCGCGGGCCGAGCAGGACGACCAGGTCCTTCGACTCGTAGCCGGTCCCGCCCGTCCCGTGGAACCGGTCGCAGAGGGCGGCCGAGACGCTCGCCAGGGTGGCCCCCTCGGGGGGCTCGGTGGCGAACGACCCGGCGAAGCCGTTCTCGTCGAAGGCCCGGAAGTGGGTCCGGCGGAACTCGGTCGACTCGCGGGGGTCGCCTCGGGCGTCACCCAGCGGGATCGGGGCATCGGGCATCGGGTCGGGCCCTCCCGGGGTGGGTCAGGACGGGGGTCGATCGGTCATTTCGTGGCGTAATCCTCGGGGCGGGTGCCCCGGACGTGGGTGCCGAAGCCGAACGGGTGCGGCTTGTACTCGCCGACGATCGCGACATCCGCCTTCTCGGGGATCGCCGCTTCGAGGCCGACGGCCCAGTAGCAGGCGTTGACCACCAGCCGGCGGAGCCCCTCGTTCGCCAGGTCCTGAGACGCCCCCATCGTCGTCGTGAAGGCCCGGCCGGTCTTGCCGGCCTTGCTCGTGTACGTCTTGGCCCAGGCCACCGGCATCATCGGCGCGTTCTGCGGGCCCTCGACCGGCGAGGAGGTCGGCTCCATCCCGGAGAGCACCTGGCCGAGGACCAGCGGCTTCGAGTCGCCGGGCAGCGGGAGCCGGACCTCGTACACGTCGGACGGGCCCCAGATCTCGCCGTCCTCGATCCCCCGGAGGATCGGGTGCCCCTCCGCGCCGGGGGCGATCACGCCCCGGGTGCTCTGCTTGCCGTGCTTGCCGTGGTGGTTGATCCAGGTCTCGCCCAGCACCTGGCGGCCGAAGCCCCCGTCCCACCCCTTGCTGTCCCACGAGTAGCCGGCATAGGGATGATCCCCCTTGATCCGGAAGGCGTGGGTCGCGGTCCGGAGCCCGATCACCGGCCGCCCCGAGTCGACGTAGGCGGCGATCTCCTCCATCTGGTTCTCCGGGAGCCCGCGGAACCTGGTGAAGATGACCATCAGGTCGGCGGTCTTCAGCGCCTTGAGACCGGGGATGTTGTCGCCCCGGTCGGGCGCGATCGTCCCGTCCTTGGCGACGGCGAACAGGACGGTACACCTGAACCCGTGCCGTTCGGAGAGGATCCTGCCGAGCTGCGGCATGGCCTCCTCGGATCGATATTCCTCATCGCCGCTGATCAGGACGACGTGCTTGCCCTTGCCCGGCCCCTCGCCCCCCGGATACACGACCCAGGGGTCGGCCCCCCACGCGCGGGGGCCGATCAGGCAGGCGAGCGCCAATGTCAACGGGAGGGCGATGCGGAGTCGCGGTCGGCGAGGCGCGATGGCGGTGGTCATCGGGTCGGCCCTCGGGTCGGTTGGTCGGACGGATGGAGAGTTCGGTCGCGGACCGCATCATATCGCCGCGGACGGCCGGACGGCCATCGGGTCGGGGGCCGGACGCAAATTGACTCGGGGCAAGCGGCTGTGGGATACTCGTCGGATCGCGAGGACCATCCCGCCCCGCCGTCGCCCAGGACCGCCGGCCCGGCCCGACGCCCGGTCGGCCCGACGCCCGTCCCCCCGTCCCGTCCCGGGCGGGACGGCCCGCCCTCGCCCCTCCCCGATCGCCGACCCGTCATCGCCGAGCCCCACCCCGACCGCAGAGGGATCGATCATCATGGGACCGAGACTCGTGACCCGGCTGGCGCTCGCCGCGTCCTTCGTGCTCCCCGCGGCCGGACGGGCGATGGCCGCCGACGCCGCCCGCCTCGAGCCCAGGAAGGGGGACCGGATCGTCCTCCTGGGCAACACCCTGGCCGAGCGGATGCAGCACTTCGGCCACCTCGAGACGCTCCTCCAGTCCCGGTTCCCCGGGCTCGACCTGGTCGTCCACGACCTCGGCTGGTCGGCCGACGAGCTGACCCTCCGGCCCCGGTCCGCCGGGTTCAAGGACCACGGCCACGAGTTGAAGGACGAGAAGCCCGACATCATCATCGCCGCCTTCGGCTTCAACGAGTCGTTCGCCGGGCCCGCCGGCCTCGACAAGTTCCGCAAGGACCTCGCCGACTTCATCCAGAAGACCACCTCCACCCCCTACAACGGCAAGGCCGCGCCGAGGCTGGTCCTCCTCTCGCCGATCGCGCACGAGGACATCAAGAAGCCCCACGTCACCGACGGCGCGAAGAATAACGAGGACATCAAGCTCTACGCCGACGCGATGGCCGAGGTCGCCCGCGACAAGGGCATCCTGTTCGTCGACCTGTTCACGCCGACGAAGCGGCTCTACGCCTCGGCAAAAGCCCCGCTGACGATCAACGGGATCCACCTGAACGACGCCGGGGACGCCGCGGTGGCCGCCCTGATCGACGAGTCCCTCTTCGGCCCGAGGCCCGCCTCGATCCAGGCCGACCTCGCGAAGCTCCGGGCCGCGGTCCTCGAGAAGGACCTCCAGTTCTGGTACGACTACCGGGCGATCAACGGCTGCTACATCTACGGCGGGCGGAAGGCCCCATTCGGGATCGTCAACTTCCCGGCCGAGTTCGCCAAGCTCCGCAAGATGATCGAGGTCCGCGAGCGTCGGGTCTGGGCCATCGCGAAGGGCGAGTCCGTCCCCGACGCGATCGACGACTCGGACACCGGCGAGCTCGCGCGGGTCGAGACCAACGCCAAGGGGCCGATCCGGCTCACCTCGCCCGACGAGTCGAGGCGGACGTTCAAGCTGCCCGAGGGGTACGAGGCCAACCTGTTCGCCTCGGAGGCCGACTTCCCCGACCTGAAGAAGCCGGTGCAGATGACCTTCGACGCCCGGGGGCGGCTCTGGGTCACGACGATGGCGTCGTACCCGATGTACCTGCCGGGCCGGCCGGTGGACGACAAGGTCCTGATATTCGAGGACACCGACGGCGACGGCAAGGCCGACAAGCAGACCGTCTTCGCCGACGGCCTGCACGTCCCGACCGGGATCGAGCTCGGCGACGGCGGGGCCTACGTCGCGCAGCAGCCCAACCTCATGTTCCTCAAGGACACCGACGGCGACGACAAGGCCGACGTCCGCAAGATCATCCTCCACGGGTTCGACTCGGCCGACTCGCACCACGCGCTGCACGCCTTCACCTGGGACCCGGGCGGGGCGCTCTACTGGAATGAGGGGACGTTCCACTACAGCCAGGTCGAGACCCCCTACGGCCCGAAACGGCTGAACGAGGCGGGGATCTTCCGCTACGAGCCCAGGACCGAGAGGTTCGAGGTCTTCGTCTCGTACAACTTCGCCAACCCGTGGGGCCACTCCTTCGACCGCTGGGGCCAGAACTTCGTCGCCGACGCGTCCGGCGGGGCCAACTACTTCGGCACGGCCTTCTCCGGGCAGGTCGACTACCCGAACAAGCACGGCCACATGGAGCAGTTCCTCGAGAAGCAGTGGCGGCCGACCTCCGGCTGCGAGCTGGTCTCCAGCCGGAACTTCCCCGAGGAGACCCAGGGGGACTACCTGCTGAACAACGTGATCGGCTTCCACGGGGTCCTCCGGTACCGGGTGAAGGAGGAGGGCTCCGGGTTCAAGGCGACGCCCGTCGAGCCGCTCCTGACCTCGTCCGACCCCAACTTCCGCCCGGTCGACCTCGAGTTCGGCCCCGACGGGGCGCTGTACCTCGTCGACTGGTATAACCCGCTGATCGGCCACATGCAGCACTCGCTCCGCGACCCGAACCGGGACGTCGAGCACGGCCGGATCTGGCGGATCCGCTACACGAAGCGCCCGCTCGTCGACAAGGTCAAGATTGCCGGCGCGACCGTCCCCGAGCTGCTGGAGCTGCTCAAGGCCTACGAGGACCGGACCCGCTACCGGGCCCGCCGCGAGCTCCGCGAGCACGCCGAGTCCGAGGTCATGCCTGCGCTCGACGCCTGGATCGCCGGGCTGTACAAGGCGGACCCCGAGTACCCGCACCACCTGCTCGAGGCCCTCTGGCTCCGGCAGAGCTTCGACGCGATCGACGAGCCGCTGCTCCAGACGGTCCTGTCCGGCCCCGAGCCCCGGGCCCGGGCGGCGGCGACCCGCGTCCTCGGCTACTGGCGCGACCGCGTGAAGGACCCGCTCGGCCTCCTCCGCAAGGCGGCGAAGGACGAGAACCCGCGCGTCCGGCTCGAGGCCGTCCGCGCCCTGAGCTTCTTCAACGGCGAGGACGCGACCGCCGCCAAGGAGATCGTCTCCGACGCGGCGTTGGAGTCGACAGACTCTTACCTCGAGTACACGATCGGCGAGACCGACAAGACCCTCGACCGCCGCTTGAAGGCCAAGGCCAAGGTGAAAGGGGCGAAGTAATTCCGGCCGCACCCCGGGGGCCTCGGGCCCGTCCCCCTCGGGGCGGACCGGGCCCGCGACGGGGCATCGTCCCGTCGTTTGTCGCCTATTCGGAAACAGTCCGACGCAGAACGCCGCAATGCAGTCAGAAAGAGCGGCCCAGGCGGCAGGTGCAACGGACGACCGAGTGAATCAACAACAGGTGAATGCTTCGGGCCAGCGTGTGGGAATGAATCAACCCGACGTGCAATACAGCAACAATGGCAGACCTGTGTATGTGGAATATGACGCGCCCACATCTCCACGAGGCCCGAGGCACCAGACTCGACTCTAGGCAAATGATCCGGATGGACTGGTTAATTCTTCGGGAGGTCAAATAATGGTAAGCCAACTTTTTGATGACCGGTACGCTCCTATTACATCTGAGATCGAGTTTCTTGAATGCGATCCTGAAACGGCAGCGGACGCATTTCAGGAATGGCAACAATCCATCCAATCGGGCCGAGGAGTTCGCCTTCATAGACAAGAAGTGATCGGTAATTTTTCAACAAAGCTTGAGCGTCTTTTGCCGCTGACGAGCGTCGAACGTCGGCGCTTCTTGTTCGTCCCGACTAAAAGCGACTGGACCGCATATCTGGATAACGGATGGCAAGGAACTGATGTAAGTGCTGTTTCATATTTAAGACGAAAGATGGGTTGCAGAGCCGTTCGTTCCGTTTGCATCCCTAACACCATACGAAGGACAACGATTGGCCAAACCGGTCGATACGGGGCAACAATTTTAGAGGTTTATGCTTCCGATCCGACCAGCAGTGCCTTCTTGAACGTTCAACGGTCGATTTCTGCTGCGAACGACGGCGAGCGTTGGCAGTTTGACTCAATCGGCGTGCCGTTGGATTTTGAGCGAGTGGACCAGTATAGAGCCCGCCGGATTCAGGATCGGTTCACCCCGGAAATGCTGGAAGATTACCTGCGCCATCTCGAGATCCATTTCTTCGATCCAAAGTTCTATGAAACGCAAAGGTCATCATGTTTAATTACAAAAGAAGGACAAACTGCGACAAACTTGAAGGAATATTCTCTGCAGGAAGCTCGCTTGTCCTTCTGACCGCTCAGCCCGACAAATGGCCGGCCCATCAGAGCCAACCAACCCGTCCGCCCTCCACACCCCGCCACGCGCACCTCGGCTTCTGCGGAAGCGTCCGGAATTGCCGGGTTTCGGGTTTCGCAACCGAGGGGAGGGGCCGTCGCACGGGCAACTCTGAAGTCCCTTCCCGCGCGGGGAGGCCTGCGAGGGCCCAGCACGCTCCGCCCGCGTCGCGGCCCTCCATCGAGAGACCGAGGTCGTTTCCCATGAGGCCGATCGCAGCGGCGGCCCCGAGCCGCCCTCTCGCCGCCCTCCTCGCGACGCTGATCGCCGTCGCCGCCGTCCCGGCCTTCGCGGGGCCGGCCGACGACGCGCCTTCGAACCCGATCCTCAAGCGGCTCAAGGCGGGGACGCTCCCCGAGGACCGCCAGGGGGCGGCCATCGACCGCGTCCTCAAGGGGGGCGACCCCGCCGACATCGGCTACCTGTTCGCGCAGGCGGTCGGCCCCGACGGGTTCCCCGCCCCGCTCCGGGTCAAGGTCCTCACGGCCCTGGCCGACGCCGCGGCGACGAACCCGGCCCGCCCCGAGGGGGACCTCTCCCCGCTCGGCACGTTGATCCGGGCCGGCGACGCCGAGGCCCCCGTCCCGCTCCGGCTGGCCGCGGTCCGGCTCGCGGGCCGATGGAAGGTCGGTCCCGTCGGCGAGACGCTCCGGTCGCTCGCCGAGGCCCAGGGGACGGCCGCCCAGGTCCGGGACGCGGCGTTCGAGGCCCTGGCCGACATCGGCGGCGCCGACAACGCGGCCCTTCTCGGGACGATCGCGCGGTCGGACGCCCCGGCGGCCGCTCGGATGTCGGCCGTCGCCGCGCTGGCGAGGATCGACGTGGACGCCGCGGCGGGCCTCGTCGCCGGGGTCCTCAAGGCCGCCGACGCCGGCCAGGACATCGCCCCGATGATCGCGCCGTTCCTGAACCGTCGCGGCGGCCCCGAGAAGCTCGCCGCGGCGATCGCCTTGGGGAACGTCCCGGCCGACCCGGCCAAGCTGGCCCTCCGCGCCGTCTATGCGCTGGGGCGGGCCGACGAGCCGCTCGTCGCCGCCCTGACCAAGGCCGCCGGGCTGGGGGCCGAGGTCAAGCCCCCCGACCGGGCCGAGGTCGACCGCCTCCTGGCCGAGGTCGCCGCCCGGGGCGACGCCGCGCGGGGCGAGTTGGTCTTCCGTCGCCCCGAGCTGAACTGCATGCGATGCCACGCCGTCGCCGGCGCGGCCGGGGGCGTCGGGCCCGAGCTGAGTTCCGTCGGCGCCAGCTCGCCGGTCGACTACCTCGTCAACTCGATCATGGTCCCCGACCAGGCCATCAAGGAGGAGTTCGTCACCAAGGTCGTCCAGACGACCGACGGCCGGGTCTATCACGGGATCGTCGTCGACAAGGACGACCGGCGGCTGATCCTCCGCGAGGCCACGGGCGAGCCCCGCGTGATCCCCGCCGACGACATCGAGGAGACCAAGGACGGCGGCTCGCTCATGCCCAAGGGCCTGGTCAACTTCATGACCCGCGCCGAGTTCGTCGACCTCCTCCGGTTCCTCTCCGAGCTGGGCAAGCCCGGCCCTTACGCCCTGCACGCGATCCCGACCGTCCAGCGCTGGCGGGTCCTGAAGCCCGTGCCCGGCCCCCTCGCCGCAACCGTCCCCGGCGTCGACGCGTTCCGCTCCGAGGTCCTGGGGGCCGCGGCCGACCGCTGGGTTCCCGCCTACGCGACCGTCCCGGGCACCCTCGACCCCTCCGAGCTCGCCGCGACGACCGGGGTGCCGGCCCTCTACCTCCAGGGCGAGGTGAACGTCACGGCCCCCGGGCCGGTCGCCTTCGGGATCGGGACGGCCGAGGGGGTCTCGGCCTGGGTCGACGACAGGCCCGTCGAGGCCGCGACGAGCTTCACCGCCCCGCTCGCGACCGGCATCCACAAGCTGACCCTTCGGGTCGACCCGGCCGCCCGCAAGGGCCCGCTCAAGGTCGAGGTCACCAAGCCCGCCGGCTCGACCGCCGAGTTCACCGTCGTCGGCGGCCGCTGAGCCGTCGCACATCGATTGATCGCCCCCGTCCCCGCCCGCCGCCGCATCGATCCGATCGAGGAAAGGATTGGAGCCATGATCCGGAGTCTCCTGGCCGCGCTGGCCGTCGTCCTGGCGACGGCCCCGCCCCCCGCACCCGCGCAGGCCGAGGGGCCGGGCCGACCGCTCTCGGTGCTCTTCCTGGGCGACCGGGGGCATCACCGGCCGGCCGACCGCGCGGCGCAGCTCACCCCGGTCATGGCGGGCCGCGGGATCGTCGTGACCTATACCGAGGCCGTCTCCGACCTCAACCCGGCCACCCTCGCCCGCTATGACGCCCTGATCGTCTACGCCAACATCGACGCCATCGCCCCCGAGGCCGCGACGGCCCTGCTCGACTACGTCGCCAGGGGCGGCGGCTTCGTCCCGCTCCACTGCGCCTCGTTCTGCTTCCGGAACTCGCCCGAGGTGGTCGCCCTGATCGGTGCCCAGTTCCTCCGCCACGGCACCGGCGAGTTCGAGACGACCGTCGTCGACGCCGACCACCCGATCACCCGCGGCCTCGAAGCCTTCCGGACCTGGGACGAGACCTACGTCCACGCCAGGCACAACGAGACGGGCCGCCACGTCCTCCAGGTCCGCGCCGACGGCGAGGGGCGGGAGCCCTGGACCTGGACCCGGACCCACGGCAAGGGCCGCGTCTTCTACACCGCCTACGGCCACGACGCCCGGACCTGGGACCAGCCCGCCTTCCACGACCTGATCGAGCGCGGGGTCCGCTGGGCCGCGAACAAGGGGCCCGTCCTCGACTCCCACCCCCGGGTCGCCGCCGGCCTCCCCCCCTTCTCCTACGAAGAGGGGGCCAAGATCCCGCTCTACGTCCCCGGCGCGAAGTGGGGGACGCAGGCCGAGCCGATCCGGACGATGCAGCGCCCCGCCCCGCCGGCCGAGTCGATGAAGCACCTGGCCGTGCCCGCCGGGTTCGAGCCCGTGCTCTTCGCCTCCGAGCCCGCGATCGCCAAGCCGATCGCCCTGGCCTGGGACCACCGCGGCCGGCTCTGGATCGCCGAGACGACCGACTACCCCAACGACCTCCAGCCCAGGGGCCAGGGCCACGACCGGATCAAGATCTGCGAGGATACCGACGGCGACGGCAAGGCCGACAAGTTCACCGTCTTCGCCGACAACCTCTCGATCCCGACGAGCCTCACCTTCGCCCGCGGCGGCCTGGTCGTCCACTCGGCCCCGGCGACCCTCTTCCTCAAGGACACCGACGGCGACGACAGGGCCGACACCCGCGAGGTCCTCTTCTCGGGCTGGGGCACCCACGACACCCACGCCGGCCCGAGCAACCTCCGATACGGCCTGGACAACCACCTCTACGGGATCGTCGGCTACGCCGGGTTCCGGGGCGAGGTCGGCGGCGAGCGCCACGAGTTCCGCCAGGGGCTCTACCGGTTCCGGCCCGACGGGTCGAAGCTCGAGTTCCTCCGGTCGACGAACAACAACTCGTGGGGCGTCGGGATCAGCGAGGAGGGCCTGATCTTCGGCTCGACGGCCAACGGCTGCCCGAGCGTCTACATGCCGATCCCGAACCGGTATTACGAGTCGGTCCGCGGCTGGTCGCCGACGGTCCTCCGGTCGATCGCCTCGTCGAACCGGTTCTACCCGGCGACCGACAAGGTCCGCCAGGTCGACTACTTCGGCGGCTTCACCGCCGGCGCCGGCCACGCGCTCTACACGGCGAGGGCCTACCCGCGGCAGTACTGGAACCGGACCGCCTTCGTCGCCGAGCCGACGGGCCACCTGCTCGCGACCTTCACGCTCCACCCCCGGGGCAGCGACTTCGTCGCGCACAACGCCTGGAACCTCGCCGCGTCCGACGACGAGTGGACCTCGCCCATCGTCGGCGAGGTCGGGCCCGACGGGAACGTCTGGATGATCGACTGGTACAACTTCATCGTCCAGCACAACCCGACGCCCGAAGGATTCGCCACCGGCAAGGGGGCCGCCTATGTCACCCCGCTCCGCGACAAGACCCACGGCCGGATCTACCGGATCGTCCACAAGGATCGGAAGGCCACGCCCGCCGTCAAGCTCGACCCGGCCGATGCGCCGGGCCTGGTCGCTGCGCTGAAGTCCGACAACCAGCTCTGGCGGATGCACGCGCAGCGGCTCCTGGTCGAGCGGGGCAAGGCCGACGTCGTCCCGGCCCTGATCGCCCTCGTTCAGGACAAATCCGTCGACGCGATCGGCCTGAACCCGGGCGCGATCCACGCCCTCTGGACCCTGCACGGGCTCGCCGCGCTGGACGGGGGGAACCCCGAGGCGACGGCGTCGGCGGTCGCGGCCTTGGGGCACCCGTCGGCCGGGGTCCGTCGCAATGCGGCGGCCGTCCTGCCGAGCCGCGACGAAGCCGCGAAGGCGATCGTCGACTCCGGCGTGCTCTCCGACCCCGACCCGCAGGTCCGGCTCGCGGCGCTGCTCGCCCTGGCCGGGCGCCCGGCCTCCGACGAGGCCGGCGCGGCCGTCGCCGCGACGGTCCTGGCCGGCCGGGTCGACGATGATCCCTGGCTCACCGACGCCGCCACCGCCGCCGGCGCGGCTCATGACCTCGGCTTCCTCAAGGCGATCGCCGCCGGGGCCGTGACCGGCAAGCCCGGCGCGTCGGCCCTCGCCGTCGTCGGCCGCGTCGCCGAGCACGCGGCCCGAGGTGGCGACCCCGCCGCCGTGAACGCGATGCTCATCGCGCTCTCGCCGCGCGAGGGGGCCGAGGCCCGGACCGAGCCGAAGACGGCCGAGGCGATCGTCGCCGGCTTCTTCCGCGGCTGGCCCCGGGAGAAGCGGGTCCGGCTCGCGTCGGGGGCCGAGCGGGCCCTGGTCTCGCTGCTGACCCACCTCGGGTCCGAGGGCCGCTCCCAGCTCGCGAACCTCGGCACCCGCTGGGGGTCGAACGCCCTGGAGGCCCACGCCGCCGAGATCGCGACCTCGCTGATGGCCCTCGCCCGCGACGAGGCCAAGCCCGAGGCGGCCCGGGTCGACGCGGCCCGCCAGCTCGTCGAGCTCCGGCCGCGCGACGGCGGGGCCGCGGTCGACCTGCTCGCGGCGATCACCCCCAAGTCGTCCCCCGCGCTGGCGACCGGCCTGATCGCCGCGATCGGCCGGAGCGAGGCCCCCGAGGCCGGCCAGGCGCTCGCCCGGGCCCTGCCCGCGCTCACGCCCTCCGTCCGGGCCCTGGCCCTGCGGACCCTGATCGGCCGCGCCGAGTGGACCAGGGCGTTCATGAACGCCGTCGACGACGGCTCGGCCCGGCTCGACGACCTCTCGCTCGACCAGAAGCAGGCGCTCGCCTCGCACCCCGACACCTCGATCGCCGCGCGGGCCAGGGCCCTCCTCGCCCGCGGAGGCGGCCTGCCCGACGCCGACCGCCAGCGGGTCATCGACTCGCTCGCTCCGACCGTCCTGACGGGGGGCGACCCCGTCCGCGGCAAGGTCGTCTTCAAGGAGCAGTGCGCCAAGTGCCACATGCACGGCGGCGAGGGCGGCAAGGTCGGCCCCGACCTCACCGGCATGGCCGCCCACCCCAAGGCCGAGCTGCTCGTCAACATCCTCGACCCCAGCCGGAGCGTCGAGGGCAACTTCGTCCAGTACTCGGTCTCGACCACCGACGGCCGGGTCCTCAACGGCATCCTCGCCTCCGAGAGCAAGACCGCCGTCGAGCTCGTCGACGCCGAGGGCAAGTCCCAGCGCGTCCTCCGCGACGAGATCGACGAGCTGAAGGCGTCCAAGAAGTCGCTCATGCCCGAGGGCTTCGAGAAGCAGGTCCCCCCGCAGGGGCTGACCGACCTGCTCGCCTTCCTCGCCCAGCGCGGCAAGTACCTGCCGCTCGACCTCCGCAAGGCGGCCACGGTCGTCACCACCCGGGGGATGTTCTTCGACGAGAACTCGAGCACCGACCGCCTGGTCTTCCCCGACTGGTCCCCCAAGACGTTCGAAGGCGTGCCCTTCCAGCTCGTCGACCCGCAGGGCGACCGCATCCCGAACGCGATCCTCCTGAACGGCCCGCACGGCCAGACCGCGCCGAGGATGCCCCGGTCGGTCACCCTGCCGTGCAACGCCCCGGCGCGGGCGATCCACCTGCTCAGCGGGGTCAGCGGCTGGGGCGCGACCGGCGAGGGCGGCCGCAAGACCGTCTCGATGATCGTCCGCCTCCGCTACGCCGACGGCAAGGTCGAGGACCATCCGCTCCTCGACGGCGTCCACTTCGCCGACTACGTCCGGCCGATCGACGTCCCCGGCTCGAAGCTGGCCTTCAGGCTCCGCGGCCAGCAGCTCCGCTACCTGAGCGTCCAGCCCGGCCGCCCCGACCCGATCGAGAGCATCGAGCTGGTCAAGGGCCCCGACGCCTCGGCCCCGATCGTCATGGCCGTCACCGTCGAGGCCAGGGATTGATGCCCGAGGCGTGCCAGGCCACGGGAACGGACGATCCGCAGATGACGCAGATGAAAACATGATTTTACGTACATTTGTATAATCTGCTGATCATTCTTGTTGACTCCCCCGGCTGTCATCGCGGAGGGTCGGCCATGTCCACGGCATCACCGCCTCGCCCGACGGAATCCGAGACGGGCGTGCTCTATCGGATGACGGTCGGGACGTATCACGAGATGATCCGACTCGGCCTGGTCACGCGGGCCGACCGGGTCGTCCTGCTCGACGGCCTGATGGTGAAGACGATGTCCAAAGGCCCCCGGCACGCCTCGACGACGCGGCGGGCCTTCGAGTTGCTCCGGTCCCGCCTCCCGGCGGGCTGGTTCGCGATCAAGGAAGACCCGATTACGCTCGCCAATGGCCCCGACGGGGACAGCGAGCCCGAGCCCGACGTGGCCGTCGTCGCGGGGTCCCCGGGCGACTTCGACGAACGGCACCCGACGCCCGGCGAGATCGTCCTGGTCGTCGAGGTCGCCGACAGCTCGCTGCCGGGCGACCGCAGGGCCCTCCGGCGCTACGCGTGGGCCGGCCTGCCGACAGCCTGGATCGTGAACCTGGGCGACGATACGATCGAGGTCTACACCGAGCCGACCCGCTCCGGGCCGGCCCCCGGCTATTCCCGTCGTGAGGTCAAACGGCCCGGCGACACGATCGAGGTCGTGGTCGGCGGCGCGGCCCGCGCGACCCTCGGGGTGTCCGAGATCCTCGGGCCGGCGCAGGGCTGAGCACGCGACGCCGGCCACTCATCCCGAGGTGTCTCCGCATGCGAACCGACTGGCAGGGCGTCTTCCCCGCGGCGACCACGCAGTTCCGGGCCGACCAGTCGCTCGACCTCGTCGCGACGCTCGGGCACATCGACGCGATGATCGAGGCCGGGATCGACGGCCTGATCCTGCTCGGCACCGTCGGCGAGAACAACTCGCTCGAACCGGGCGAGAAGCGCGAGGTCCTCCAGGCGGCCGTGGCGCATGTCGCCGGCCGGGTCCCGGTGCTGACCGGGGTCGCCGAGACCACGACGGCCTCGGCCTGCCGGTTCGCCCGCGACGCCCGCGCGATCGGGGTCGACGGCCTGATGGTCCTCCCCGGGATGGTCTACAAGTCGGACCCGCGCGAGACGATCGCCCACTTCCGCGCCGTCGCCCGGTCCACCGACCTGCCGATCCTGTGCTACAACAACCCGATCTCCTACGGCGTCGACATCACACCGGCGATGTTCGCCGAGCTGGCCGACGAGCCGACCCTCGTCGCCATCAAGGAGTCGTCCGAGGACCCCCGGCGGATCACCGACCTCCGCAACGAGGTCGGCGACCGCTACGTCCTCTTCTGCGGGGTCGACGACCTGGTGCTCGAGAGCCTGGCGCTGGGGATCGACGGCTGGGTCTCGGGCCTGGTCAACGCCTTCCCGCGCGAGAATCGGCTGCTCTGGGACCTCGCCCGATCGGGCGACATGAAGGAGGCCCGGCGGGTCTATCGCTGGTACACCCCCCTGCTCCACCTCGACACCCACCCGAAGCTCGTCCAGTACATCAAGCTCGCCGCGGCCGAGTGCGGCTACGGGACCGAGACGGTCCGGGCCCCGAGGCTGCCGATCGTCGGCGAGGAGCGCGAGCGGGTCCTCGCGACGATCCGCAAGGCGATCGCCGACCGGCCCTCGACGACGGTCGGGGCCTGAGCCATGAATCCCGCGAACGTCCGGCGGATCGGCGTGATCGACTCGCACACCGGCGGCGAGCCCACCCGCGTGGTCGTCTCGGGCGGGCCCGACCTCGGCGACGGGGACATGGCCGCGCGTCGCGAGGCCTTCCGCACGCGGTTCGACCCGTTCCGGTCCGCCGTCGTGAACGAGCCGAGGGGCAACGACGCGATGGTCGGGGCCCTGCTCTGCGAGCCGGTCGACCCGTCGAGCGCGGCCGGGGTGATCTTCTTCAACAACGTCGGCACCCTCGGCATGTGCGGCCACGGCACGATCGGGCTGCTCGTCACGCTCGCCCACCTGGGTCGGATCGGGACCGGGACGCACCGGATCGAGACGCCCGTCGGGGTCGTGACGGCGACCCGGAGCGGGCCGAACGACGTCACGGTCCGCAACGTCCCGAGCTACCGGCACGCCCGGGGGATCGCGGTCGACGTCGAGGGGCACGGGCCCGTCACCGGCGACGTCGCCTGGGGCGGCAACTGGTTCTTCCTCGCCGACGACCACGGCCTCGACCTGACCCTCGCCAACCTCGACCGCCTGATGGACCTCACCTGGAAGATCCGCCTGGCCCTCAGATCCCGGGGGATCACCGGCGCAGGCGGGCAGGAGATCGACCACGTCGAGCTGACCGGGCCGCCGACCCTGCCGGGTGCCGACGGCCGGAACTTCGTCCTCTGCCCGGGCAAGGCCTACGACCGGTCCCCCTGCGGGACCGGCACCAGCGCCAAGGTGGCCTGCCTGATCGCCGACGGCAAGCTCGCCGAGGGACATCGGTGGCGTCAAGAGAGCATCATCGGCACGTATTTCGACGCGACGGGCACCGTCGTCGACGGCCGGGTCGTCCCCGAGATCCGCGGGACCGCCTACGTGAACGCCGAGGCCACCCTGATCCTCCAGGACGACGACCCGCTCGCCATGGGGATCCGGGGATGAGCCGGGGCCGGGTGGCCGTGGTCGGGGCGGGGATCGTCGGCACGGCGATCGCCCGGGCGCTGGCACGCGAGGGGGTCGCCTGCACGGTCATCGACGCCCGCCCGCCGGGCAGCGGCGCGACCGCCGCGGGGATGGGCCACCTCCCCGTCATGGACGACTCTGAGGCCCAGTTCGCCCTCTGCCGCTACTCGCAATCACTCTGGGACGACCTGGCCGACACCCTCCCCGCCGCGGCCGAGTTCGACCGCTGCGGCACCCTCTGGGTCGCGGCCGACGACGAGGAGATGGCCGAGGTCGCGCGCAAGGAGCGCTTCTACGCCGACCGAGGGCTCGAGGCCCGCGTGCTCGATCCCGCCGCGCTCGCCCGCGAGGAGCCGAACCTGCGCCGGGGGCTGGCGGGGGGCCTGGTCCTCCCACGCGACGCCGTGATCTACCCGCCCTCGGCCGCCCGGTCCTTCCTCGACGACGCGATCCGCGGGGGTGCCGAGGCGAGGATCGGCGTGGCCGCGGTCGCGATCGACGGCCGGTCGGTGCAGCTGGCCGACGGCTCGACGGTCGAGGCCGACGCCGTCGTGAACGCCGCCGGGTGGGGGGCCACGCGGCTCACGCCCGGGCTGGAGATCCGCCCGAGGAAGGGGCACCTCGTCATCACCGACCGCTATCCCGGCTATCTGAATCATCAGGTGCTCGAGCTGGGATACCTCAAGAGCGCGCACGGGTCGAACGAGGACTCGGTCGCGTTCAACGTCCAGCCGAGGCGGACGGGCCAGCTCCTCGTCGGCTCGTCGCGGCAGTACGACGTGCCCGACCCGGGGGTCGACCGGCCGATCCTGGAGCGGATGGTCGACCGGGCGATCGAGTACATGCCGGGCCTGGCCCGGCTCTCGGCGATCCGGGTCTGGACCGGCCACCGCGCGGCGACCCCCGACTCGCTGCCGATCATCGGCCCGGACCCCGACCGGCCCGGCCTCTATCTCGCCGCCGGCCACGAAGGGCTGGGGATCACCACCTCGCTCGGTACCGCCGAGCTGATCGTCGACGCGATCCTCGGCCGCCCGTCGGCGATCCCGGCCGCCCCGTACCTCCCCGCCCGGCTCGCGACGACCCATCATGTCTGATTATGCTCGCATCCGCATCAAGGTCAATGGCCGAGACGTCCGGGTGCCCGAGGGGACGACCGTCGCCGCCGCGATCGCGATCGCGGACGCCATGCCCCGACGGTCGGTGACGGGCGATGCCCGAGGCCCGCTCTGCGGGATGGGGACCTGCTTCGAGTGTCGCGCGACGGTCGACGGCGTCCCCCAGCGCCGGACCTGCCAGATCCCGACGCGGGCCGGGATGGAGGTCGCCACCGACGAAGGCGGACCCCTGCGGCTCGACGATCCCGGCCCCGCCGTCCGGTCGCCCTCCGCCCGGTCGTTCGACGTCCTGATCGTCGGCGCGGGCCCGGCCGGGATGGCGGCGTGCGTGGCGGCGGCATCGGCCGGGCTGCGGGTCGGGGTCGTCGACGACAACCCCGATGCCGGCGGCCAGATCTGGCGCGGCGAGGCGGAGAAGCCATCGTCGCGCGAGGCCGCCGCCTGGTTCGGACGAGTCCGGGCCGCGAAATTCGAACTCCTGGCGGCGACCCAGGTGCTCGGCCCGCTCGGGCCCGGCTTCCTGCTCGCCGACAACGACGACGGGGCCGTCGAGCTGGGATATGACCGGCTGATCCTCGCGCCGGGCGCCCGGGAGCTGTTCCTCCCCTTCCCCGGCTGGACCCTGCCGAACGTGATGGGGGCCGGCGGGCTCCAGGCGATGGTCAAGTCGGGGCTGCCCGTCGTTGGGAAGCGGGTCGTCGTGGCCGGGTCGGGGCCGTTGCTGCTCGCGGTCGCGGCCTATTTGAAGACGCGAGGTGCCGACGTCCGGGTCGTTGCCGAGCAGGCCCCGATCGGCCGGCTCGCCCGATTCGGGCTCGGGCTCTGGCGCGAGCCGGGCAAGCTCCGGCAGGCGGTCGGGCTCCGGGCGTCGATGGGGTCGATCCCGTTCAGGGCCGGGTCCTGGCCGGTCCGGGCGGAGGGGAACGGACGGGTCGAGGCCGTCGTCCTGACCGACGGCCTCAAGTCCTGGCGCGAGCCGTGCGACTACCTCGCCTGCGGGTTCGGCCTGGTCCCGAATGACGAGCTGCCGCTGGCCCTCGGCTGCTCGACGACCGAGGGCGGCTTCGTCGCCGTCGACGACGAGCAGCGGACCTCGGTCCCGGGCGTGTTCGCGGCCGGCGAGGTGACGGGGGTCGGGGGGCTCGACCTCTCGCTCGTCGAGGGGGAGATGGCCGGCCACTGGGCCGCAGGCGTCCCGGCGAAGGCCCGCGCCCTCGCCGCGCGACGCGAGCGGGCCCGTCGGTTCGCCGTCGGGCTCGGCCGGGCGTTCGCCCTCCGCGACGAGCTGCGCGCGCTGCCCGAATCCGACACGATCGTCTGCCGGTGCGAGGACGTCCCGCACGGCCGGCTCCGTCGGGAAGGCTCGTGGGTCGAGGCCAAGCTCCAGGCCCGGTGCGGGATGGGCCCCTGCCAGGGGCGGGTCTGCGGGCCGGCGGCGGGCGTGCTCTACGGCTGGTCGCGGGCCTCGGTCCGGCCGCCGATCTTCCCCGCCGAACTCGGCCATCTCGCGGGCCGCGCGCCGGCCCGGCCCGGGTGAGCCGGCCGCGGCCGGGACGGCCGATCCGGGCGGGACCTCCTATGCGGGCAGGGGGGACGACGTCATCATGGGACGGATCGCCGCGGCCGCGCGGCGGATTCGGACCGGCCGACCGAAGCCTCCCGACCATGCGCATCCTCATCGTCGACGACGAGCCGAACATCCGGCGGACCCTCCGCGTCGCCCTCGAGGCGATGGGCCACGCGGTCGAGGAGGCGGGGTCCGCGACGGCCGCGCTCGCGGCGGTCGAGCGGAGGCCGGCCGAGGTCGCCGTCGTGGATATCCGGCTCGGGACCGACTCGGGCCTCGACCTGATCGGGCCGCTGCTCTCGCAGGCGCCCCGGCTGGCGATCGTGATGATCACGGCGCACGCGAGCGTCGGCAGCGTCGTCGACGCGATGCGTCGCGGCGCGTTCGACTACATCCCCAAGCCGTTCACGCCGGGCCAGGTCCGCGCCGTGCTCGAGCGGGTGGCGCGCGAGCGGGGGCTCCGCGACCGGGTCGCCGGCCTCGAGGAGCACGTCCGCGCCGAGGTCCCCGAGGCCGACCTCGACAGCCCGGACCCCGAGGTCCGTCGCGCCTTCGACATCGCGCGGCGCGTCGCCGCGACGGACGCCGCGGTCCTGATCCGCGGCGAGAACGGGACCGGCAAGGGGGTCCTCGCCCGGGCCATCCACGCCTGGAGCAGGCGGTCCGACGGGCCGTTCGTCACCGTGAGCTGCCCGAGCCTCGGCGCCGACCTGCTCGAGAGCGACCTGTTCGGCCACGTCCTGGGCGCCTTCACCGGGGCGGTCCGCGACGCGGCCGGCAAGGTCGCCGCCGCCGAGGGGGGCACCCTCTTCCTCGACGAGATCGGCGACCTCCCGGTCCGGCTCCAGCCGAAGCTGCTCCGGTTCCTCCAGGAGCGGAAGTACGAGCGGGTGGGCGAGGCCAAGACGCGGTCGGCCGACGTCCGGCTCGTCGCCGCGACGAACCGCGACCTCGAGGCCGCGATCGCCTCGGGGGCCTTCCGCGAGGACCTGCTGTATCGGCTCAACGTCGTCGAGCTGACGCTCCCGCCGCTCCGCGCGCGGGCCGACCGGCTGGAGCTGGCCGACCGCCTGCTCGCCTTCTTCGCGCGGCAGACCGGCCGTCGCCTCGACGGGTTCACCGCCGAGGCGCGGACCGCGCTGGCCAGGCACGCCTGGCCGGGCAACCTCCGCGAGCTGCGGAACACGGTCGAGCGCGGCGCGATCCTCGCCGAGGGGCCCGAGATCGGCCTGGCCGACCTCCCCGAGCGCGTCGCCCGCGGGGCGGCCGAGGCCGACGCGTCGTCGCCGATCGAGGTCGGATCGCCCGTCTCCCTCGACCGCCTCGAGGCCGAGCACATCCGCCGGGTCCTCGCCGGGGCACCCACCCTCGAGACCGCCGCGCGGACCCTCGGGATCGACCCGAGCACCCTCTATCGGAAGCGGAAGCAGTACGGGCTCTGACCGGGAGGATCGGCGGGCCGCAGGATCGCGCGGCGCGGCCCCGCCCTCGATCCCCGGCGGCCCGAGCCCGCCTCGGTCGGGCTCGCCCGTACCCCGTGCATCCCGCCCGTACCCCGTGCATCCCGCCGGAAGCGGCCCGCCGCGCCGTGCGATCTGCACGGCCGACCGACGACCCGTCCCGACGCGAGCGGACGTCCCTTCCACCGATCTGCCTCGGTGTAAGCCACTTATATCGACCCCAGGGGCAGGGCATCGGCTTTGCTTTTGTCGACCGGCTCGACGAGGGGGATATGTTCAAGACGCTGCGGACGAAATTCCTGATCGGGCTCGTGCCGCTGCTGGCCATCCTGGTCGCCCTCGGCCTCTGGGCGATCACGATGTTCCACCGCCTGGGCGGGAAGATCGACCTGATCCTCCGCGAGAATTACACGAGCGTCCGCGCCGCGCAGGGGATGAAGGAGTCGCTCGAGCGGCTCGACTCGGCGCTGCTCTTCGCGATCGGCGGCGAGGAGGCCCGGGCCCGCGAGCAGTTCCACCGGAGCCGGCCGGCGTTCGAGGAGAACCTCGCGGTCGAGCTGAGGACGATCACCCTGCCCGGCGAGCAGGAGATGGCCGACGACCTGAAGGCCCTCTTCGACCGCTACGTCGCGCAGACGGCCGAGTTCTTCGCCCTCGACCCCGCCAGGAAGGGGGAGCGCACGGCGCTGTACTTCGCCCGGCTCCTGCCGACGTTCGACGCGATCCGGGGCCGGGCCGATCAGGTCCTCGGCATCAATCAGAGGAACATGGAAGAGGAGCGCGACCGTGCCCGCGATGCGGCCGACACCTCGACCCGGCTGATGATCCTGGCGCTGGCGGCCTCGGCGGCGGTGGCCACCGGGGCCGCGTTCCTGCTGAGCCGGTCGATCCTCGGCCCGATCCGGGGCGTGACCCGGGGTGCCCGCGCGATGGCCCGAGGGGAGTACGACCAGGTCGTCGCCGCGACCACCCGCGACGAGCTGGGCGAGCTGGCCCAGGCGTTCAACGCGATGGCGCGGACGATCCGCGAGTTCCAGCAGGCGGGGACCGCCCGACTCCTCCGCGCCCAGAAGACGGCGCAGGCGACCATCGACTCGTTCCCCGACCCGGTGGTCCTGGTCGACCCGGCCGGCGTGGTCGAGCGGGCGAACCCGGCGGCCCGGCGGATCCTGGGCGTCGCGCCCTCGGCCGAGGTCCCGGTCCCGTGGTCGCCGCCGACGGCGTTGAGGCCGCTGGTCGCCGACGTCCTGGCGGGCCGGCCCGACCACCTGCCGACCACGCTCGAGACGGCCCTCTGCGTCCGCGACGGCGGCCAGGAGCGGTTCTTCCTCCCCCGCATCCTGGGGATCCGCGGCGACGACGGCTCCCTCCTGGGCGCGGCGGCCGTGATGACGGACGTCACCCGGTTCCGCCTGATGGACCAGCTCAAGAGCGACATGGTCTCGACCGTCAGCCACGAGCTGAAGACGCCCCTGACCGGGCTCCAGATGGCCGTCCACCTGCTGCTGGAGGAGGTCGTCGGGCCGCTCAACCCGAAGCAGGTCGAGCTGCTCCTCGCCGCCCGGCAGGACTCGGACCGGCTGCTGAGCATGGTCAACGACCTGCTGGACCTGACCCGGATCGAGCAGGGCCGGGTGGCGCTCGACCTCGAGACGGTCGCCCCCGAGGAGCTGGCCCGCGAGGCCGCCGAGCGGTTCGAGTCGCCGGCGCGCGACGCCGGGGTCTCGCTCCGGGTCGAGGCCCGGGCCGGCCTGCCGGGCGTCCGCGTCGACCGCGAGCGGGTCGGGCACGTCTTCGACAACCTCGTCGGCAACGCCCTAGCCCACACCGGGCGGGGCGGCTCGGTGATCGTGACGGCCGAGGCCGGTTCCGACTCCGACGCGGACTCGGACTCGGCCGGTTCCGTCCGGTTCCAGGTCGCCGACACCGGACGCGGGATCGCGCCCGAGCACCTGCCCCATGTCTTCGAGAAGTTCTACCGGGTGCCGGGGTCCGAGACCAAGGGGGGCGCCGGGCTCGGGCTGGCGATCGCCCGCGAGATCGTCTCGGCGCACGGGGGCCAGATCGTCGCGACGAGCCGGCCCGGCGAGGGGACGGTCTTCGCCTTCACCATGCCGGCCGACGCGGGGCCGGCGGATCCGGCGGCGAACGCCGGGGGGAGTGATCGATGAGCGAGCCCAGGCGCATCCTGATCGTCGACGACGAGCCGAACGTCCGCCTGATGTTCCGCACGGCCGTCGAGTCCGGCGGCGACGCGACGGCCGAGGCCCGCGACGGCGACGAGGCGCTAGCCATGCAAGAGTCCGGGACATTCGACCTGATCCTGCTCGACCTCCAGATGCCGGTGATCGACGGCATGGAGACGCTCCGCCGGCTCCGCGCCCGGGGGGTCGAGACCCCGGTCGTCATCGTCACGGCGCACGGGAGCGTGCCGGACGCCGTCGAGGCGATGAAGCTCGGCGCGATCGACTTCCTCTCCAAGCCGCTGACGCCCGAGGCGCTGCGCCGCGTCGTCGCCGAGGTCTGCGACCGCAACCGGCGGGCCGGGCCGTCGCGGGCCGCGTCCCCCGGGACCGACGGCCCCGAGCCCGTCACCGCGGCCTCGCAGTTCGCCGCCGACCTGGCGCGGGCCAAGTCCGCGATCAATCGCCGCGACCTCGTCGCGGCCGAGGTCCACCTCAAGCAGGCCCTCGCCCTCAAGGCCGACTCGGCCGACGCCCAGAACCTGATGGGCGTCCTGCTGGAGATCCGCCACGACCACGACGGCTCGTACCGGGCGTATCGCGCGGCCCTGAAGGCCGACCCGAAGTTCGAGCCGGCCAAGCACAACATGACCCGCTACTACGAACGATTCACCTTCGGCTCCAGCGCCGTGCCGGTCGACACCGGGGACGCCTGACCGGCGGACCCGTCGCCACGACACGACGGCCCGGCCGACCCCGGCGGCCGTCGTCGCCCCACTCCTTCTCGATGCTCCCGCCGTCGATCGACGCGCGGGAGGAGGACACCGTGAGTTTCGCCTCGCTGGCCTTCGGATTCCTGGCCCTCAGCCTCGCGATGATGCTCGTCGGCGTCGCCGTCGACCTGTCCCGATCGGCGGGCCGCCACCCCGGCTCCCCCCGGCCTGCGCCGGGAGGGCCGGGCCTCCGGTCCCCGCGGCCGCCGCGATCGGCGGCGGGCCGGCCGGTCGGCCATCCCTGGTGAGGCGAAGGCCCCGCCCGCGGACCTCGACGCGAGGAGGATCACTTGGCCTTCGCCCTGGCCGTCTCCCGGGCCGCCCTGGGGCTGGCCCTCGGCGCCTTGCTGTTCATCCGCGTCGCGCCCCGGTGGGCGCGACCCCCGTCTCTCCGCAGGAGGAAGCTCGCGATGGCAATCGGCACGCTCGCCCTCGGTCTGGCGATCTTCGCCCTGTTCTTCGGCCTGGTCGCCGCCTGCGACCGGCTCTGATCCGTTCAATTCGATCGAGTTTTCACGTCACGAACCGGAGGACCTGAGATGATCGCCCTCTTCGCCGCCGAGGCGGCCGCCCCGACCGGGGGCGGCACGTCGATCCTCTACCTGACGGCCGCCTGCACGGTCGCCGCGCTGATCTACCTCGGGTACGCCATGATCCGCCCCGAGCGCTTCTGACCCGAGAGACACCCGACCCGACCGACCGGAGGCCCCCGCCGTGGTAGCGAACCTGTCCTGGCTCCATCCGTTCTGGGCGTTCTCCCTGCCCATCGCCCTGTCCTTCCCGCTCGGCTGGCTGATGTTCCGCGCCCTGGACGTCCCCCACGACCGCGCCGGCCGGGGCCTCGACGCCGTGCCGATGTTCCTCCGCCGGCTCGTCGGCCGCCGCGAGCCGAGGCGGATGGACTGGAAGCACTACGCCTCCTCGATGCTGGCCTTCAACCTCGCGCTGTTCCTCCTGACCTTCGCCCTGCTCTACGCCCAGCACAAGATCCCGACGCTGAACCCCGACGCCAAGGGGTCGCTCGGCGAGCTCGGCTACAAGGTCGGCGACGACGACCACCCCGGTGCCGACACCGGCGTCGTCTTCAACACCGTCTGCTCGTTCGTGACGAACACCAACCTCCAGCACTACTCGGGCGAGCAGCACCTGAGCTACTTCAGCCAGCTCGCGGGGATCGTCTGGCTGATGTTCGTCACGCCCGCCTCGGGCCTCTGCGTGATGCTGGCCACCCTGCGCGGGCTCCGGGGCGACAAGGACCTGGGCGACTTCTACGCCGACCTGATGCGGGGGATCGTGGCCGTGATCCTGCCGTACTGCCTGATCCTGGCCGTCGCGCTGGTCGGCCTGGGCGTGCCGATGACCTTCCACGGGGCCGAGAAGGTCGCGACCCTCGACGGCGCGGCGACGAAGTTCGAGCAGACGATCGCCCGCGGCCCGGTCGCGGCCCTGGTGGCGATCAAGCAGGCGGGGACCAACGGCGGCGGCTTCTTCGGCCCCAACTCGGCCCACCCGTTCGAGAACCCGAGCCCCTGGACCAACCTGCTCTCGATCGCCTCGATCGTGATGCTGCCGATGGCCTCGATGGTGATGGCCGGCCTGATGCTCCGCAACATGAAGCACGCGATGGTCCTGTACGGCGTGATGCTGGCGCTGCTGGTGGCCGGCGCGGTCGTCGCGATCACGGCCGAGGTCGGCCCGAGCGCGGCGGTCGAGGGCCTCCCCGTGACGGCCGGGCCGAACATGGAGGGCAAGGAGGTCCGGGTCGGGCCGGTCGCCGGCGCGACCTGGGCGGCGATGACGACGGCCACCTCCAACGGCTCGGTCAACAGCATGCACGACAGCCTCAACCCGGTCGCGGGCGCCGTGCCGATGGCGATGATGATGCTCAACGTCGTCTTCAGCGGCGTCGGCGCGGGCTTCGAGAACATGCTGATGTACGTGATCGTCGCCGTCTTCATCGCCGGGCTGATGGTCGGCCGGACTCCCGAGTACCTGGGCAAGAAGGTCGAGGCGAAGGAGGTGAAGCTCGCGATGATCGCGGTGCTCATCCACCCGCTCTTGATCTGCGTCGGCGCGGGGCTGTTCGCGGCGACGGCCTGGGGCCAGAAGACGACGGCCAACCCCGGGCCGCACGGGTTCAGCGAGATCCTCTACGAGTTCACCTCGGCCGCCGCGAACAACGGGTCGGGCTTCGAGGGCCTGGGGGACAACAACCCGGCGTGGAACATCGCCACCGGGGTGGTCCTCCTGCTCGGCCGGTTCCCCGCCCTGATCCTGCCGCTGGCCGTCGCCGGGTCCCTGTCGAAGAAGAAGCGCGTCCCGCAGACGACGGGCACGCTCAAGACGGACAACCTGACCTTCGCCGGGATGCTGATGGGGACGGTCCTCCTCGTCGGGGCCCTCTCGTTCATGCCGGCGGTGGTGCTCGGCCCGGTCGCCGACCACCTGGCGGTCCCCAAGTAGCCCGCGCGTCGCGCCCGGCCCTCCCCCGCGAATCCACCTATCCAGGATCCCACTCGCATGAGCGTCGATACCGAAGTCGGCCTGCCCGCCCGGGGGGCCACCGAGGCGCAGGCCTCCAGGCTCCAGCGGCGGACGACCCGCAAGCTCCGGCTGTTCGAACCGTCGCTGGTCCGGATGGCGGTCGGCCGGTCGTTCGTCATGCTCGACCCGCGGAGCATGGCCCGCAACCCGGTCATGTTCCTCGTCGAGGTCGGCACCGTCCTGACGGCGATCGTGACCGTCCAGTCGATCGCGCAGGGGGCGGCGACCGGCCCGATCGTCTACCAGGCGGCGCTGGCCGCGCTGCTCCTGCTGACGGTCCTGTTCGCCAACTTCGCCGAGGCGCTGGCCGAGGCGCGGGGCAAGGCCCAGGCCGACAGCCTCCGCGCCACCCGGGCCGACACGCCGGCCTTCCGGCTCCGCCGGCTCGGGTCGGTCGAGGGCGAGATCGTCTCCTCGACGGCGCTCCGCGCCGGCGACCACGTCGCGGTCGAGGCCGGCCAGGTGATCCCGTCCGACGGCGAGGTGGTCGAGGGGGTGGCCTCGGTCGACGAGTCGGCGATCACCGGCGAGAGCGCCCCGGTGATCCGCGAGGCCGGCGGCGACCACTCGGGCGTCACCGGCGGGACCCGGGTCCTCTCCGACCGGATCGTGATCCGGGTCACGGCCGGGCCGGGCGAGAGCTTCCTCGACAAGATGATCGCGCTGGTCGAGGGGGCGAGCCGGCAGAAGACCCCGAATGAGATCGCGCTGACGATCGTCCTCGCGGCCTTCTCGCTGATCTTCCTGATCGTCACCGCCACGCTCTACCCGATGGCCCGCTACTTCGACCTCACGCTCGAGATCCCGACCCTGATCGCGCTCCTGGTCTGCCTGATCCCGACGACGATCGGGGCGCTGCTGGCGGCGATCGGGATCGCGGGGATGGACCGGGCCCTGGCGGCGAACATCATCGCCAAGAGCGGCAAGTCGGTCGAGGTCGCCGGCGACATCGACACGCTCCTGCTCGACAAGACCGGGACGATCACCATCGGCAACCGCCGCGCGACCCACTTCGAGCCGCTGGGCGGGGCCTCGCCGCGCGACGTGGCGCGGGTGGCGGGCCTGGCCTCGATGGCCGACAGCACGCCCGAGGGCAAGAGCATCCTCGACCTCGCCCGCCAGCAGTCGGCCGTCGACGGCGAGGCCCCCGAAGGGGCCCGGTTCATCGAGTTCACGGCGCAGACCCGGATGAGCGGCGTCGACCTCCCCGACGGCTCGCGGCTCCGCAAGGGCGCCCCCAACACCATCGCGCGCTACGTCGAGGACGCCGGGGGGACGCTCCCCGAGGGCTTCCAGGCGACGGTCGACTCGATCGCCTCCGGGGGAGCCACGCCGCTGGCCGTCGCCGACGGCGACCGGGTCGTCGGGGTCGTCAAGCTCGAGGACATCCTCAAGCCCGGCATCCGCGACCGGTTCGCCCGGCTCCGCCAGATGGGCCTCCGCGTCGTCATGGTCACCGGCGACAACCCGCTGACGGCCAAGGCGATCGCCGACCAGGCCGGCGTCGACGACTTCATCGCCCAGGCCACCCCCGAGGCCAAGCTCGCCTACATCCGCAAGGAGCAGGACGGCGGCAAGCTCGTCGCCATGATGGGCGACGGCACCAACGACGCCCCGGCGCTGGCGCAGGCCGACATCGGCGTCGCGATGAACTCGGGGACCCAGGCCGCCAAGGAGGCCGGCAACATGGTCGACCTCGACAGCGACCCCACCAAGCTCATCGAGGTCGTCGAGATCGGCAAGCAGCTCCTCATGACCCGCGGGGCGCTGACGACCTTCTCGATCGCCAACGACCTGGCCAAGTACTTCGCCGTCATCCCCGCGATGTTCATCGTCACCCTGCCCGAGCTGAAGGTCATCGACCTGATGGGCCTGGCGACCCGCGGCGGGGCGTACTCGGCGATCCTCTCGGCGGTGATCTTCAACGCGATCATCATCCCGATGCTGATCCCGATCGCCCTGAAGGGCGTGACCTACCGCCCGGTCGGCGCCGGGGCCCTGCTCCGGCGCAACCTGCTCTGGTACGGACTCGGCGGCGTGATCGCGCCGTTCGTCGGGATCAAGCTCATCGACCTGGGCATCGACCCGCTCCTCGCCCTGGTCGGCATCAAGTAACACCCCCATCGGACCCGAACGACCCCGACCCCCTGGGTTAGGATGGACTGAGATGATCCGCGAGACCGTGAACGCCCTGCTGGCCTGCGTCGTGACCTTCGCCGTCTGCGCCGTCGCGTACCCGGCGGCCGTCTACGGGCTGGGCCATACGCTCTTCCCGAGGCAGGCCGAGGGGAGCCTGATCGAGCGCGACGGCCGGGTCGTCGGCTCCGAGCTGATCGCCCAGCCGTTCGCCTCCGAGGCGTATTTCCAGCCCCGCCCGTCGGCGGCGGGCTCGGCCGGCTACTCCGCCGACGCCGCCAGCGGCTCGAACCTCGGGACGAAGAACCCCGCGCTCCGCGAGCGGATCGTCCTCGACGTCGCCCGGCAGCTCGTGGCCCACGACGGCAACGACAACCTCAAGGCCAGGATCGACCGGCTCGACGCGCTCCAGGCCGACCTCAAGGCGAAGAACGAGGCCAAGGAGAAGTCGGACGCCGACACGGCCGCGATCGCCAAGGTCGAGGAGGAGGCCTCGTCCGTCAAGGCCGAGATCCTCGCGCAGGTGCTCGCCCTCAAGGCGAGCGCCAAGGACCTCGTCCCGGTCGACCTCGTGACGGCCTCCGGCGGCGGGCTCGACCCGCACATCAGCGCCGAGGCCGCCGCGTACCAGGCACCCCGGGTCGCCGCGGCCCGGGGGGCGGACGCCCGCAAGGTCTCCGACCTGGTCGGGCGGCACACCGAGCGGTCGGGGGAGATCATCGGGGCCCCCGCCCGGGTCAACGTCCTGCTCCTGAACCTCGACCTCGACCAGGAACTGCCCGCGAAGGCCGGCGGCCCTGCCCCGAAGCCCGAGCCCGCCCCGACCGCGAGCGGGGCGGCCAACCCGCCGGCCGCCACGCCGTCGCCCTCGACCCCGGCCCCGACCGCCGAGGCCCGGCCCGCGACCGAAGCCCGGCCCGAGCCGGCCGCGGCGGCCGCGGGCCCTCGCCCCGGTCCCGCTCCCGCCGCCGACCCGCCCCGGGCCGACGCCGCGGTCGCGGGGATCGCCGGCCGGCTCGATGCGCTGGAGGCGAAGGTCGACGCGACGCCAATCGCCGGGCTCTCGACGGAGCTCGCGGGGCTCAAGGCCCGGGTCGCCGCGATCGACGACCGGACGAAGGCCGGCACCGCCCAGGGCCGGGCGATCGCCGACCTCGAGGCGCGGGTGACGGCCCTCGACCGCGACGCCCGGTCCGTCCGCGACGAGCTGAATGCCGCCCGGTCCCCCGCCGGGGGCGACCAGGCGGTGGCGGCCGTCGACCGCCGGGTCGCGGCCGTCAAGGCCGAGGTCGACTCGCTCCGCGACGCATTCCGGGGGATCGAGAAGGCCGCGACCGCGACTGCCCCCGCCGCGAAGGAGCCGCGCCGCGAGCCCGACCTCGGGCCGGCGCTGGCCCTCTTCCGCGACAAGAAGTACGCCGCGGCCTCGGAGGCCTTCCGGGCCCTGACCGGGTCGTTCCCCGAGGACGCCCGCGCGTGGTACTACGCGGCGATCGCCAACGGGCTGGCGACCGGCCAGTGGCGGGGCGAGACCGAGGCGATGGTGGGCCGGGGCGTCGAGCGCGAGAAGGCCGGCACGCCGCACGCCGCCGCGATCGACGCGAGCGTCGCCGCGCTCGACAAGGCGAGCGGCGGGGAGTGGCTGGCCTTCTATCGACGCCGCGCCAGGCCTTGATCCGACCCGACCCACGCCCCGGCGCCCGGCCCGCCGGGACGCCGCGACGGAGAGCCCCGTCGGCCCCCGGGACGAGTCGACCCGTCCCGGGGGCGCGTCGTCCCGGTCGGCCGCGAAGGGAGGAGCCTGGCGATGCCCGCCGAAATGGACCGCCCGAGCCCCGAGCAGTTCCTCAGCCTGATCCGCCGCCAGGAGCGAGGCCGGCTCAAGGTCTACCTCGGCTCGTCGGCCGGGGTCGGCAAGACCTACACGATGCTCCGCGAGGGGCACCGCCTCCAGGCGCAGGGGGTCGACGTCGCCATCGGGATCGTCGAGACCCACGGCCGGGCCGAGACCGCCGAGCAGATCGGCGACCTGCCGATCGTCCCGCCGAGGGAGATCGAGTACCGGGGCGTGACCCTCAAGGAGATGGACCTCGACGCCCTGCTGGCGCGGCGGCCGACGGTCTGCCTCGTCGACGAGCTGGCGCACACGAACGCCCCGGGCAGCAAGCACCCGAAGCGGTACCAGGACGTGGAGGAGCTGCTCCGCGCCGGCATCCACGTGATCACGACGGTCAACGTCCAGCACCTGGAGAGCCTGTACGACGAGGTCGAGCGGGTGACCGGCGTGAAGGTCAAGGAGCGGCTGCCGGACAGCGTCCTGGGGGAGGCCGACCAGATCGTCAACATCGACGTCTCGGCCGAGGACCTGCTCGAACGGCTCAAGGCCGGCAAGGTCTACCCGCCGGAGCGCGCCGAGCGGGCGATGGCCAACTTCTTCACCGCGCCTAATTTGACCCGGCTCCGCGAGCTGACGCTGACCGAGGTGGCCCACCTGATCGACCGCCGGGGCCGCCGCGCCGAGGCCGACCGCGCCCCGGCCTCGGCGACCGAGCGGGTGATGGTCGGGCTGTCGAGCCGGAGCCCGAACGCCCCGGCCCTGCTCCGCAAGACGGCGCGGCTGGCCGACCGGCTCAACGCCCCCTGGTACGCCGTCTACATCCAGACGCCGGCCGAGGACCTCACCCGGACCGACGCCGCGACCCACCGCGTCCTGGGCAAGAACCTCGAGCTGGCGCAGCAGCTCGGCGGCATCCCGATGACCTTCCGCGGCCAGGACGTCGCCAGCACCATGCTCGCCTTCGCGCGCGAATACGAGATCCGCGTCCTCGTGATGGGCCGGTCGCATCGGCCCTGGCACCGCCGGCTCTTCGGCAACTCGCTCGTCGAGCGGGTCCTCCGCGGCACCGACGGGATCGACGTCGTCATCGTCGACGTCTGACCGCCCCGGCGGGCGGGCCGGGGGGTGAACGTGCGAGGGCCGGCCCCATCCGCCGGGGCCGGCCCGCCGCTTGCCGACGACCCGGCCGGATCAGCGGCCGAAGAACTTCGGCACGTTGATGTTGTAGAAGTTGCGCTCGAGGTACTCGAGCACCAGGGCGAAGTTCAGGATCGCGATGTCGTTGGTCGGCGAGGCGTTGGCGGGGTTCGGGTCGAACGAGAGCGGCGGGCCGCCGTTGAGGCTGGTGACGAACGAGCCGGCGTTCTGGATCACCTGGGCGATGCTGAACGGGTAGATAAACGGCGTGGCCGACGGGGTGATCGGGAAGTTGACCAGGGTGTTGAGGTAGCCCGAGTGATACGCCTCGATCAGCGCGATCGACGCGGCGGAGGCGAGGATGCCCTTGTCGAAGATCGCCGGGGCGGCCCCGAGGTAGGCGCCGACGCCCGTGTTCTCGAAGGCGTAGGACAGCGAGATGAAGTGGTTCAGGTCCGGCTGCTCGAGATTCGTGAAGGTCGGCTCGGGCCGGGCGTTCGTGCCCAGGGCACTGAGCAGGGCGTTGACGTGGGCAATCTCGTCGGCCTGGATCTCGTGGAAGTTCCGGCTGTTCCCGCCCGGATAGAGCTCGGGGAAGGAACCGCGGCCCCGGGCATGGGCCTCGTTCGCCTGGCCGGCGACCAGGAGGGCGGCGGGGACCGCCGTCGCCACGGCCGTGCGCTGGAGGAACGTCCGTCGCGTGTTGCTCGGGGTCTCGGGCGCGGGCTGACTCATGGAAGGCTCCCCTGGCAGATGGTAGGATGGTGATCAACGGGCAAAGCTATTACGCCAAGTCTGTCCGCCTGTTACAAGGGCCCCATTCAAATTAATTCTCCCAGACCCCCAATCCCGGACCGGCCGAGGCTCGTGCCTCGGTGTCGGAAGATGCCGATACCTTGATCCCCCGAGGGTCGGTCCCGTGGACGACGAGAAGCAGGCGCTTCACCTGAGTCAGATCCAGACCAACTGGAGCATGATCTTCCAGGCGCATCGGGGCTCGGCGGAGGAGGCCGTCGCGGCGCAGGAGGCGCTGATGGGCCGGTACGGCGGGGCGGTGCACCGCTACCTGCTGGGGATCACCCGCGACCCGGACCTCGCGGCCGACCTGGCGCAGGACTTCGCGCTGCGCTTCCTCCGGGGCGACTTCCGCCGCGCCGACCCCCGGTACGGCCGGTTCCGTAACTTCGTGAAGACGGCCGTGCTCAACCTGGTGATCGACCACCACCGGCGGAAGCGATTCCGGCCCCGCAACCTGACCGAGGAGTCCCCCGAGCCGTCGGTCCCGGCCCCCGACCTCGCCGAGCTCGACCGCCGATTCGTCGAGTGCTGGCGCGAGGAGCTGCTGGAGCGCGCCTGGGCCGAGCTGGAGCGGCTCCAGCGGCAGTCGGGCCAGCCCTTCTACACCGTGCTCCGGCTCCGGGCCGACCACCCGGACCTGCACTCGCCCGAGATGGCGGGCCGGCTCACCGAGCGGCTGGGCCGGTCCGTCAACGCCGGCTGGGTCCGCCAGACCCTGCTCCGCGCCCGCGAGCGGTTCGTCGCCCTGATCGTCGAGGAGGTCGGCCGGTCGCTCGGCCATCCGACGGCGGAGCAGGTCGAGGAGGAGCTGATGGACCTGGGACTCTGGGACTACTGCCGCGGCAAGAAGCGATGAGGCCCCGCCCGGCCGGGGACGTCCCGGGCTCCGGCCGAGGGTCGCGAGGAGGGGCGTCGCCATGTCGGTGGTCCTGGCCTTCTGCAGCCTGCTCCTGATCGCCCTCGTCATGTACGAGGGGTTCGAGACGATGCTGCTGCCGCGGCGGGTGACGCGCGCCTTCCGCCTGACCCGCTACTTCTACATCGCGACGTGGCGGCCCTGGTCGAGGATCGGCCGGCGGATGGCCCCGGGGCGGCGCCGCGAGACGTTCCTCAGCTATTACGGGCCGCTCTCGATCGTCGTGCTGTTCGGCCTCTGGGCGATCGGCCTGATCGTCGGCTTCGCCGTCCTCCAGCAGTCGCTCGGCTCGCCGCTGAACACGCCCGGGGGCGTCCGGTCGCCGCTCGACTACGCGTACATGAGCGGAGTGACCCTGTTCACCCTCGGCTTCGGCGACGTCACCCCCGCCGGCTCGGTCGGGCGGATGATCGCCGTGGCCGAGGCGGGGCTCGGCTTCGGCTTCCTCGCCGCCGTGATCGGCTACCTGCCGGTCCTCTACGCCGCCTTCTCGAAGCGCGAGGCGACGATCTCGCTGATGGACGCCCGCGCCGGGTCGCCGCCGACCGCGGCGCAGGTCCTCGTCCGGGTCGGGCCCGGGAGGCTCGACGGCGCCTTCGTCCGGTCCCTGGAGGAGTGGGAGCGGTGGGCCGCCGAGCTGCTGGAGAGCCACCTCTCGTTCCCCGTCCTGACCTACTACCGGTCGCAGCACGACAACCAGTCGTGGCTGGCCGCCCTGACGGCGATCCTCGACACCTCGGCGCTGGTCGTCGCCCGGCTCGACGGGGCCGACGTCCACCAGGCCCGGCTCACCTTCGCGATGGCCCGGCACGCGGCGGTCGATCTGGCGCAGATCTACAAGGCGAGGCCCCGCGCCGACCTCCCCGACCGGATGGGCGACGGCCGGGCCGACCGGCTCCTCCGGGCCCTCCGCGAGGGCGGCCTGACGCTCCGCGGCGACGACCTGGCCGACGGGACCTTCGCCGACCTCCGCGCCCTGTACGAGCCGTTCCTCCACGCCCTGGCCGACTTCTTCGTCCTGACCCTCCCGCCGATCGTCCCCGACGGCCCGGCCGTCGACAACTGGCAGACCAGCGCCTGGATGCGGCGGACCGTCGGGATCGTCGAGCTGGCCGCCGGGCCGGTCCCCGACGATCACGACGACTGATCGGCGGCGATCGCGGCCTCGAGCCGCGGCGGGGCCTTGAGCGTCTGGTAGATCACGCAGTATCGCTCGGCCAGGCGGAGCAGGCTCGCGCGCTGCTCGTCGGTCGCGTCGGCGTCGACCTCGAACCGGAGCCGCACGGCCGAGAAGCCGACCGCGACTTCCTTGCTCACGCCGAGGGTCCCCCGGAAGTCGAGGTCCCCCTCGGCCAGGACCCGCCCGCCCCGCACCGCGATCCCCATCGACTTGGCCACCGCCGCGAGCGTCACCCCCGCGCAGGCGACCAGCGATTGCAGGAGCATATCCCCCGAGCAGGCCCACCGCGCCTCGCCCCCGGCGGCCGGGTGCAGGCCCGCCTCGGCCAGGCCCGTCGCCGTCTCGACCCGGCAGACGACCCCGTCGGCGTCGATCGTGCCCGTCGCGTGCAGGACCTTGAGGGCCGCGGCCGGGTCGTCGCGGTAGGCCTGCTTGAGCGGGGCCTGCCGGGCCCGGAGTTCCTCGACGTCCATCGGTATCCCTCGCGTTCATTTCCAGGGCGGCCGATCGAGCCGGATCGCCCGCAGGGGGACCTCGACGGGCCGTCCCGGAGTCTAGCAGGCCGGCGCCGGCCTCGCCAGGACGTGACGAGATCCCGGGCGTTGGCCACCAAGTCCGGGAGGCGGGGGGCGAGGAGCCGCATCCGCGACCCTCGCTCCCCGCCCTGTCCCGGGGCCCGGCCGCCGGCTCAGACGGCTTGCAGGAGCTCGACCTGGGCGATCGGCTCGGCCACGGGGAGCGAGTCGATCGGGGCGGAGGGCATGGGCAGGGGGCCGGGGTTGTGCGTGCCCGAGGCCGAGTGGACGAGCTCGGCGAAGGCCCCGCCGCGGTGGACCAGCTCGTCGAACGACCCGGCCTCGACGATCCGGCCATCGTCGAAGACGAAGATCCGCCCGGCCTCGCGGAGGGTCGAGAGCCGGTGGGCGACGAGGATCACCGTCCGGTCGGCCCGGGCGGCGTTGATGGCGCGCTGGACCTGCCGCTCGCTGATGTTGTCCAGCGCCGAGGTCCCCTCGTCGAGGATCAGGATCGGCGGGTTCTTGAGGAAGACGCGGGCCAGGGCGAGCCGCTGGCGCTGGCCGCCGGAGAGGTTCTGGCCGCGCTCGGAGACGACGGCGTCGTACCCGCCGGGCATGTCGAGGATCTCGGCGTGGAGGCAGGCCCGCCGCGCCGCCTCCTCGACCTGCTCGGGGGTCGCCCCCTCGAGGCCGTAGGCGATGTTCTGGGCGACCGTCCCGGAGAAGACGAACGGGTTCTGGCCGACGTAGCCGACGAGGTTGCCGATCGACTCGCGGGAGACCGACTCGAGCGGGACGCCGCCGAGGTAGGCCGACCCGCTCGACGGGTGGACCAGCCGCATCATGACCCGCAGCCAGGTCGACTTGCCGCACCCGGACCGGCCCGCGACGCCGATCGTCTCGCCGTGGCGGATCGTCAGCGAGAGCCCGTCCAGGGCGCGCCGGGTCTTGCCGTCGGGCGTCCGGTAGTCGACCCGGAGGTTGTCGGCGACGAAGAGCGGGACGTCCGGCGCCAGCCTCGGCTCGAGCGGGCCGGCCGGGTGGAACGACCGGTCGACCGGCTCGTTGAGCATGTCGAGCATGTCGCCCACGCGGAGGCTGCTCTCGTGCGCCTCGTCGACGAACCGGTGGATCTCGTTCAGCGGGGTCATCACGCTGAGGAACAGCGCCGTGAAGGTCAGCACGTCGCCCGCCTTGATCTGCCCCCCCACCAGGAGGCTGACGGCGACGGCGATCACCAGCAGGTGGAAGAACCCCTCGTTCAGCGCCTTGCCGCAGCCGAAGAGCGACATCTGGAAGTGGTGCTTGATCTCCCCCGCCCGCCGCCGCTCGGCCGCCGCCTCGACCCGGCGGACCTCCTGCCCGTGCGTGTTCGCCGCGCGGACGTAGTCCAGCCCGGTAAGCTGCTCGACCACCGTCCCGTCCATCGCCTCGCGGATCCGCATCAGGCCGAGCCGGATCCCCTTCTGCGAGAGGAGCTGCCAGACCGTCAGGGCGATCGAGATCGGCGCCACCCCGAGCATCGTCAGAGCCACGATCGGCTGCTTCGAGACGACCGCCGCCAGCGCGAAGCCGCCGGTCAGCAGCGCCGGGAAGAAGTCGAGGAAGCTGATCCGCAGGAGCCGGACGAACCCGTCGACGCACCGGTGGATCCGCCCGTGGAGCGAGCCGACCTGCTCGCGCGACATCCGCGCCAGGTCGACCGTCATCAGGTGGCCGACCAGGCGGACGCAGAGGTCCTTGTCGATCCGCGTGCACGTGTTCTCGACGAGGAACCTCCGGAGGACGTTCATGCTTTCACGGAGCAAGTAGGCGCCGCCGATCGCCCCGAGGTAGAATAAGGCGACCTGCCAGACCGCGGCCTGGCCGAGGCCCTTTCTTATCCCCGTTTCGACCGAATCGATCAGGGCGCCGAGCAGCAGGAAGATGCCCGTGTTCGCGGCGCTGGTCACGGCCATCACGGCCGAGGCCCCCCCCAGCGCGAGCTTCCGCGACCTCGGGACCATCGTCCAGACCTGCCGGCCGCATCGGGCGATCTCCCCGAGCTCGTGCCCCAGACCCTTCGAAGCCTTGACCTGCACCTGACCCATGGTTGCCCTCGGGTTCCGTTTCGACCTGATCGTGTTGGGAAATGTCGCGATGGGAAGGGCGGAGATGTGACCGCGGGTGCCCACCCCGGAGGGGATGGGAAGGTGAGTTATCGGACGTGACCCGTCCCGTGGTGCGAAGTGCGGGGGGCCCCGGAAGGCCCCCGGGGCGAGCGAGCGAGTCGCGGGCGTCGGCGGGTGGTGCGGCCCCGGTGTGGGAAGGGAGCGAGCTTTGACCGGAACATGTTATCCCGCCTTGGTCGGACGGACAAGCTCGGGGCCGCGAATTCACCCCGATGCCGCATCCACAAGCTCCCCGCTCCAAGAGATCGTGCCCCGACGGGGGCAACCTTTGCTCTCGGGGCGGGCATTCGCGCGAAGTCCGCGGAAGTCTCCGGGCGACTTATGAAAGTACGGTTTATCCTATGAGGATCGTTTGCGAATCGTGCCGCGAGACCCGTATGTGTAGTTGGCACCCGGTTTGCCTTTGCTAACGTGCCGTCGCCCCTCCCGGGCCGACGCACGTAAAGGAGTGTCCGCCGATGAACCACAACAGCACTTCTGGCCATCCCCCGACTGAGAACCCTATGCCTTTCGCCACGTCCCCCTGGATGTCGCCCCGTCCGGCCGAGGCCCGCCTGACCGACGAGGCCGACCGCTTCGCCCTCTCGCGCTTCAACGCCGCGACCGACGAGGTCGTGGTCGTCGACGAACGCTCGGGGACCTCGCCCGCGCAGGCCGTCGAGGACCGGCTGATCTCGCTGCTCCGCGAGGCCTCGCTGCCGGTCAGCCACCTCCAGCTCCGCGGCAAGATGCTCCGCGGCCGTCGAGACGACTGACCCATCGCCCCACCGCCTCACCCCACCCGGCCGGCGCGGCCCATGCGGTCGCCCCCGCTTGGGGGCCGTCCGCCCCGGACGATCAGTCCAACCTTTGTCGAACGCGGGGGCCGTCCGCCCTTCGCATTCCCCACGCTTGTCCTTCGCGAAGTCCACACCGCGCGGCCCGGCCGGGCCGACCTCCGGGTCGGTCACGGCCGGTGCCCGCGCGCCCCGTCGCCGGCCGTCGCGACGCCGCGCCGGCCCGCCGGCGCGGCGTCGAATCTGCCAGCCATTGTAAGTATTGGCAGGCGGGGACGGCCCGGGGCGACCGATCGCGCGGTTGCCGCGCGAGGCGACGGGGAGGATCGGCCCCTCATCCCGAGGGCCCGGGCCGGTCCCGGGTCGCCCCGTCCAGGGTCACCCGGACCTCGTGCTCGCGGCCGTCGTCGACCAGGTGGACCTCGCCGTCCTCGACGGCCGCGCCGTCGACCGTGACGCGGCCGACCCCCCGCTCGACGCCGCCCGGGTTCTCGACCGCGACCCGGTAGGTGGCCGACCGGTGGCGGTACGTGATCGCGAAGCCCGGCCAGCCGGGCGGGATGCACGGGTCGATCGCCAGCCGGTCGCCCCGGAGCCGGAACCCGAGGATCTCCTCGAGCGCGACCCGGTAGAGCCAGGCGGCCGAGCCCGTGTACCAGGTCCACCCGCCCCGGCCGACGTGCGGGGGCCGGGCGTAGACGTCGGCGGCGACGGCGTACGGCTCGACCTTGTAGCGGGCCACGGCGGCCGGGTCGGACGTCCGGAGGATCGGGTTGATCATGTCGAACAGCTCGACCGCGCGGCCGCCCCGGCCCTGCCGCGCGACGGCCTGGACGACCCAGGTCGCCGCGTGGGTGTACTGGCCGCCGTTCTCGCGGATGCCCGGGAGGTATCCCTTGACGTAGCCCGGGTGGAGGCTGCCCGCGTCGAACGGCGGGTCGAACAGGAGGATCAGGCCGTCCTCGGGGCGGACGAGCCGGGCCTCGGCCTCGGCCATCGCCTGCGACGACCGGGCGGGGTCGCCCGCGCCCGAGGTGACGGCCCAGGTCTGCGCGATCGAGTCGACCTGGCACTCGTCATTCGAGGCCGAGCCGAGCGGGGTCCCGTCGTCGAAGTAGGCACGGCGATACCAGCGGCCGTCCCAGGCGATGGCCTCGACCGCCGCGCGGAGGGCCGCCGACGCCGACCGGAACCGCTCGGCGCGGGGGGAGTCGCCCCGGGCCTCGGTCAGCGGGACGAAACGATCGAGCCCGGCGATCAGGAACCAGGCGAGCCAGACGCTCTCGCCCCGGCCGTCGGGGCCGACCCGGTTCATCCCGTCGTTCCAGTCGCCGGTCCCGATCAGCGGGAGCCCGCGCGGCCCGAGCAGCGACGCCCCGCGCCCCAGGGCCAGGGCGCAGTGCTCGTACAGGCTGGCCGAGGTGGCCGAGGACGACGGCCGCCCCAGGTCCTCCTCCTGGTCGGGCCGGAGTGCCGGGCCTTCGAGGTAGGCGACCGCCTCGTCGAGGACGCCGGAGTCGCCGGTCGTGGCGACGTAGTGGGCGACCACGAACGGGAGCCAGAGGTAGTCGTCCGAGATCCGGGTGCGGACCCCGCGCCCGGTCGGCGGGTGCCACCAGTGCTGGGCGTCCCCCTCGACGAACTGCCGTCCCGCGGCGCGGAGGAGGTGGCGGCGGGCCTCGTCGGCCGCGCCGTAGACCAGGGCCATCGCGTCCTGGAGCTGGTCGCGGAACCCGTAGGCCCCGCCCGACTGGTAGAAGGCCGACCGGCCCCAGACCCGGCACGAGAGCGTCTGGTACAGGAGCCATCGGTTGACCATCAGGTCCATCGCCGCGTCGGGGGTCTCGACCCGGACGGCGCCGAGGATCGTGTCCCAGCGATGGGTCGAGTCCTCGAGGGCGCGGGCCGCGCCGGCGGGCTCGCGGTGGCGGGCGATCAGGGAGCGGACCTCCTCGAGGTCGCGGCCCTGGCCGATCAGGAAGACGACCTCGGCCGTCTCGCCCGGGGCGATCTCCACGGCCGCCTGCACCGCCCCGCACGGGTCGAGCCCGGCCCCGACCTTGCCCGAGAGCTCGACCCGCGCCAGCGCCGCCGGGGCGGACGCGGAGCCGTTCCGGCCGAGGAACTCGGCGCGGTCGGCGGTGAGCGACCGGGGCCGTCGGGAGACGTCGAGGAAGGCGACCCGGCCGGGGAAGTCGGCGTTGTACGGGTTCCTCGCCAGCAAGGCCCCGGTCTCGGGGTCGACCTCGGTGACGACGTGCGCCGCGAACTCGTCGCGGGTCGTGCCGAGGACCCACTCCAGATAGTAGGTGGCCGAGACCCGCCGGGTCGACGCGCCCAGGTTCGTCACCGCCAGGCGGACGAGCTTCACCGGGTCGTCCGGCGGCATGCCGAGGGTCAGGCGGTGGTCGAGCCCGTGGGTCCGGCGTTCGAAGGTGGTGTACCCCTGGCCGTGGCGGACCAGGACCGGCGAGGCGTCGGCGACCGGCAGGGGGGTCGGGGACCAGACCTCGCCGCCGTCCTCGTCGCGGAGGTAGAGGGCCTCGCCCGGCGGGTCGGAGACCGGGTCGTTGCTCCAGGGGGTGAGCCGGTCCTGCTGGCTGTTGCCGGCCCAGGTGGTGCCCGACCCGGCCTCCGAGACGAGGAATCCCCCCGCGCGGTTGGCGACGACGTTGATCCACGGGGCCGGCGGCAGCGCGGGCCGGGCTGCGGGCCCGGCCTGGCGGGGCCTGCCGTTGCGGAGGGCGCCCGAGCCCAGGTCGGCGGCGACGAGCACGATGTACTCGCGGCCGTCGGGCGTGAACCCGCCGAGGCCGTTGGCGAAGGCCAGGTCGCCCGGCGCGGCCACCCGGGCGTCGCCCCAGTCGACCCGGCCCCGGGTCGTCACCAGGGGCGCGGGCATCGGCCGGGCGCGGTCGACCCGGTCGAGCTGGGCCGCCAGCGGGCCCCGCGCCCCGATCAGGACGACCCGCGACGCCGCCTGGAGCAGCACCGAGTCCGCCGCCGCCACCGTCGCCTTGTCGCGGACGAAGACGCCCCCCGGCGCGTCGACCAGGTCGCTCGAGTCGCTCGCCCGGACCAGCTCCGTCAGCTCGCGGTGCAGCTCGTCGCTGTACGACGCCGGCCGCTCGTCGAGCAGGACCAGGTCGAACGCCAGCCCCTTGTGCCGCAGGTACGCGTGGGCCTCGAGCAGCTGCTCGGCGAGCGGCAGCTCCTCGGGCTCGACGATCCGGGCGAGCACGATCGGCCGGTCGCCGGAGATCCCCATCCGCCAGAGCCCCGGCTGGCCGAGCGTGTTGGCGGCGAGCGTCTCGGGGGCCGACCGGAGGGTCGGTCCGGCGTAGATCAGGTGCGCGGCGAGCCGCTGGTAGAGCACGGCCTCCTCGGGCGACCAGTGGCGATGGCGGTGCTCGACCTGGCTCTGGGCCCAGGCCAGGTCGAAGGCCCGCGCCACCGCGCCGGTCTCGCCGTACTGGCCGGCGAGGACGATCGCGTCGTCGCGGGTGTGCGCCAGGGCCGTGGTGAACGCGACCATCGCCGAGCCGCCCGGCTCGATCCGGACCCGCCGCCGGAGGCTGAAGATCGGGTCGAGGACCGCCCCGGCCGTCCCGGTCAAGGCGGCGTCGAGGTCCAGCGCCGCGGGGGCCGCGGGGGTCCGGCCCCGGCCGAGGAACCGGGCGCGGTCGGTCTCGAACTCGGGGGGGCCGGCCGCGGCGTCGGCGGCCGAGACGTGCAGGGCCCAGAGCGGAGGCTGGTCCTCCGACCTCGGCCGTCGCCGGCAGAGCAGGCCGCCCGAGTTGGCCAGCCACTCGGTCTCCAGGAACAGCTTGCCGAAGGCCGGGTGCGCCAGGTCGCCGCCCCGGGGCCCGAGCACGACCTCGGCGTAGCTCGTCACGTCGAGGTCGCGCGGGGTCGCGCCCAGGTTCGTCAGCGTCACCCGGCGGATCTCGGCCAGCCCCTCGGGCGAGACCGTCACCTCCATCCGCGTCTCGATCCCGCCGTCGCGGCGGCGGAAGCTCGCCTTGTCGGACGAGAAGACCACCTCGTACTCCTCGGGGGTCCGCCGGGTCGGCTGGTACCCGGCCGACCAGGTCAGCCCCGAGGCCAGGTCGCGGACGTAGACGAACTGGCCCCAGGCGTCGCGGGTCGAGTCCTCGCGCCATCGGGTGATGTCCAGGCCGTGGCAGGTGCTGTAGCCCGACCCGGCGTTGGTGATCATCACCCCGTACTGGGTGTTCGACAGCAGGTGGGTCCGCGGCGCGGGGGTGCTCGCGGTGCTCAGCCGGCGGCTGACCGGCGGGGCCGGCTTGCCCGCCTCGGCCCGGGGCGCGAGGTCGGGCGCCTCCCCCGCCTCGCCCGGCTCGATCAGCGGGACCTCCCTCGGCAGCCGCTCCTGCAGGAGCAGCTCGGCCGACCGGACCGTCGCCGAGGCGTGGAACCGCCGCGGCATCACGTCCCCCAGCGCCACGTTCGCCAGCGCCACCAGGCTCATCCCCTGGTGGTGCGCCATGTACGACCGGACGACGACCGACCGCCTGCCCCGGGGCATCCGGTCGGGTGTGTAGTCGATCGCCTCGTAGAAGCCGAAGGCCCCGAGGCCCCCCTCGGCCTCGATCCGCCGGAGGTTGGCCAGCGCCTCGCGCGGCTCGACCATCGTCGCCAGCGCCGTGGCGTAGGGGGCGACGACCAGGTCGTTGGCCAGGCCGCGCTTCAGGCCGAGGCCCGGGACGCCGAACGACTGGTACTGGTAGTCGCCGTCGACGTACTGCGCCGAGAAGCCCGACTCGGAGATCCCCCAGGGGACGCCGTTCTGCCGGCCGTACTCGACCTGGCGGGCGACGGTCGCGCGGATCATCTCGGCCAGGAGCGTCCCGGGCAGGGCCTTGAGCAGGAGCCGGGGCATCAGGTACTCGAACATCGTCCCGCCCCAGGAGAGCAGGCCGATCCGGCCGGCGGTCCGGACGAACGGCCGCCCGAGCTGGAACCAGTGCCGGCGGGGGACCTCGCCCCGCGCCACGGTCAGGAAGCTGGTCAGGGCCGACTCGCTGGCGAGCAGGTCGTAGCACGAGGCGTCGAGCCGCTCCTGCGCGAGGTTGGCGCCGATCGAGTAGAGGTGGCGGTCTTCCTTGTAGAGGAAGCGGAAGTCCATCGCCCGGCCGAGCGCGTCGGCCCGGTCGCCCAGGCCCCGCAGCCGCGCCAGCAGGTCGGCGGCGGCGGGGACCCGCGGGGCGAGGTCGATCAGGCTCGACGCCGGCCCGGCCGCCTCGCCGGCGACCGCGGCGAGGTCGGCGCGGTGCTGGCGGACCCCCGCCTCGAGCGCCTGGAGCCAGGCGACCGGCCCCTCGGCGAGGCCCGACGCCCCCCCCTCGTCCAGCGACCGGGCCCGCGCGAGGACCCCGACCACGTCCCACTCCAGCGCGCCGAGCCAGGCGTCCCAGCCGGCGAGGTCGGTCGCCCCGGGCGGGGCGTCGAGCCGACCGGCGATCGCGACGAGGTCGGCCTCCAGCCCGGCGGCCGGCATCGCCCCCGCCGGCCTCGCCGCGCGGACCGACTCCAGCGCCAGGCCCAGCGCGTCCCCCAGGCCTTCCGCCGCCGACGCGCCGACGATCGTCTCGCTCGCCTTCTCCTTCAGCCCCTCCCGCACCGCTACGAGGCAGGCCAGCAGGTTGCCGCTGTCCACCGTCGAGACGTAGGCCGGGTTCAGGACCGACAGGTCGGTCGTCCGGTACCAGTTGAAGAAGTGGCCCCGGTGCCGGTCGAGCGACTCCAGCGCGTCGAAGGTCTTCTCCATCCGGACGACCATCGACCGCAGGCCGATGTAGCCGAGGTCGTGGGCCGCGAGGGTCGAGACGAGCAGGAGCCCCTGGTTCGTCGGCGAGGTCCGGTGCGCGACGCGGTCGCCCCCCTCCTCCTGGAAGTTGTCGGGGGGGAGCCAGTGGTCCTCGTCGCCGACGAACACCTCGAAGAACCGCCAGGTCCGGCGGGCGATCCGGCGGAATGCCGAGCGCTCGTCGGCCGAGAGGGGCTCGTCGACGGGCCGGGTCGGCCGGCTGACGGCATAGGCGACCGCCGGCGAGGCCAGCCAGGCGAGCAACACCGGCGCGGCCGGGACGAGCGACGCCGGGGCCGACCACGCCAGCAGGGCCGCCACGCCCGCCGCCAGCGCCGGAGCCGGCCACATCGTCTTGACGAACTGGCCGATCCCCGTGCCGAGCCGACGCTCGGTCGACGCCGCCGTCTCCCACTCGAGCATGTGCCGTCGGCTCACGAACAGCCGGTAGAGGGTCCGCAACGTCGCGTCGACGAGCAGCCGCGCCTGGTCGGCCAGGAACGTGACCGTCAGCGCCGCCTGGGCCGCGGTCGCCGGGACCCCGTCCCTCAGCCCCCGGACCGGGGCGAGCGACCGGCCCTTGATCGCGCCGATCAGGCCGCCCAGGACCTGCTGGACCAGCGGCATCGCCGGCACGAGCAGCGCCACGACCGTCCAGAGCCACGCGGGGCCGGGCAGGGCCGTCCAGCCGAGGATCAGGAGCAGGACGACCGAGGGGGGGACCATGCTCCGCCGGAGGTTGTCGAACACCTTCCAGCGCTCGGGCAGGGGCAGCGGGTTCGGCCGCCGCCCGTCGGCCGAGGGCACGACCGGCCCGAGCCAGGGCAGGAGCTGCCAGTCGCCCCGGACCCAGCGGTGCTCGCGGCGGGCGTAGGCGTGGTACCGCGGCGGGAAGTCGTCGAACAGCTCGATGTCGGTCACCAGCCCGCAGTGCGCGTAGTTCCCCTCGATCAGGTCGTGGCTGAGGATCTGGTTCTCGGGGAAGGTCCGCCCCGTGGCCGCCTCGAAGGCGTCGACGTCGTAGATCCCCTTGCCGGTGAAGCTGCCGTGGTTGAACAGGTCCATGTACACGTCGGAGACCGCCGTCGAGTACGGGTCGATCCCCGCCGACGACGCCAAGATCCGCGAGAACCGCGACCGGGTGGCCGCCGAGAGGTGCACGCTCACCCGCGGCTGGAGGACGCCGAAGCCCTCGACCACCCGCCCCCGCGACGGGTCGAAGACCGGCTGATTCAGCGGGTGAGCCAGCGTGCCGACGAGCCGTCGGGCCGTGTCGCGGATCAGGAGCGTGTCGGCGTCGAGCGTGATGATGAACCGGGCCCTCGGCCCCTGCGTCGGGTCGCCGCTGGCCACCGTGTAGCTCGTGTCGGTCGCCCCCCGGAGCAGGCGGTTGAACTCCGAGAGCTTGCCGCGCTTCCGCTCCCAGCCCATCCAGCAGCCCTGGACCGGGTTGTACAGCCGCTTCCGGTGGAAGATGAAGAACTTGTCCGGGCCGCCGGCGGCGTGCCGGGCGTTCAGCGCCGCGACCCCCTCCAGCGCCGAGCGGATGTAGCCCTCGTCCTCGGGCCGGTGCTCCTCGGCGGCGTCGGCGAAGTCGGTCAGCAGGGCGAACCGGAGCTGGGGGTCGGGGTTGGCCAGGTGGTGGATCTCCAGCCGTTCGAGCAGCGACTCGGCGCTGTCGGGCCGGACGAGCATGCTCGGCATCACGACGAACGTCGGGAACTCCGGCGCGATCCCCTGGCGAAAGTCCAGCTTCGGCAGGACCTTCGGCGGCAGGAACATCGTGATCAGGTGGTGCACCAGGCCGACGGCGATCTCCCCGGCCGGCATCGCCAGCGCCAGGGCCAGCAGGGCGAGGGCCCACGGGCCGGCCCCGGCCCCCGCCGTCGCCAGGCCCGCGACGATGGCGAGGGTGGCCGCGCCGATCGACCCGAAGTAGACGACCCTCGGATGAGCCAGCACGGCGTCGAGCAGCCGCTCGCGGCCCTCGGGCCGATAGTTCAGCTCGGCCCGGAGCCCGGCGAGGCCCCGGCCGACCAGGTGGTAGCCGACGTGCCCCCGCGCCGGCCCGTCGGCGAGCCCGGCCCGCGCGCGCCCGACGGCGCGGCGGGCGGCCTCGGTCTCGTCGACCCCGGAGCCGCGCGCCAGCCGCTCGACCGCGCGGCGGACCCGGTCGCGCGACGCGAAGTCCTGCCGGTCGTAGATCGCCGACGGGTCGTCGCGGAGGATCGCCTCGACCCGGCTCGCCCCCTCGAAGAACGCGTTCCAGTCCAGCGCCGCGAGCAGCCGGAGGCTCGTCACCGCGTTGGCGACCGAGAGCTGGTTGGCGGCCTGGCGGCGGTGCTCGTCCAGGAGCATCTCATTGGGGTCGACGCCGAACCGCGCCAGCTCGGCCTCGAGCCGGGCCAGCGCCTCCGTGGCGCCGTGGCCCTGGTCGCGGAGGATCTCGATCAGCCGGACCACGAACGACCCGGCCAGCTCGCCGAACGGCGGGGTGCCGGACGGGGGGAGGTCGACCGGCGCCTCGCCGTCGCCCTCGTCGAGGCCGACGGCCTCGGCCAGGTGGCGGGCCCCCCACTCGTCGGCGCGTCGACGGCCGGCGCGGCCGCGGAGCATCTGCTCGGCCAGCCGGCGGAGGTTCTCCAGCAGGACGAGCCGGAGCATCGTCGGCACGGCCCAGAGCTCGCCGATGGTCAGCGGCCCGGCCGCCTGGAAGGCCTCGACGAACCGGATGATCCGCGGCTCGTCGAGCCCGCCGTCGGTGTGGGCCACCAGCGCCAGCGCCAGCGCGTAGACCCGCGGATACCCGGCCAGGGGCTCGGCGTCGAGCTTGGGCAGCTCGGCGTCGTAGCCGCCGGGGAGGTCCTGCTTCACCTCGCGGAGGACCTCGTCGACGATGTGATAGTTGTCGACCAGCCACTCGGCGTCGAGCCCCCGGCCTTCGCTCCGGTCGAAGTCGGCGAGGATCGCGCGGTGGGCCCGGGCCAGCGCCACGCCGTTCTCGGCGAACCGGCGGAGCAGCGGGCTGCCCGCCTTCGAAGGCGGCGCGAGCCGGCAGTCGGCGGCCAGGCGACGCGCGTGCGCCTCCAGGTGCTCGATCCCGAAGAGCTCGCCGCGGATCGGCTCCTCGCCCCTCGGGTCGATCAGGGGAGACGAGCCCTCCCGCTCCTGGCCCGTCGGCGAGGAGGCCCGACCGGTCGACAGCACGCTCATCCTGGCGGACCTCTCACAAGGACAGTGACGGGACCGGGCGGGGCCGGCACGCGGACCGCGGCCCCGCCGCGACGACGAGGCGCAGTCTCTTCGGATTCGGGACGCCTCGCCCTCCCAGGATATCGCGAAACCGCGGCCAAGGCGATCGCAAGGCCGGCCGATCTCCCCCGGCCCGCCGAGTCCCCCGCGCCGCCCGCGATCCCCCGGCCGGTCCGGCTTGATTCCGGGGGCGGCCCGGCTACAATGCTCCGTCCGCCTCCGAGGGCCCGGAAGGTCTGCGCCCTCGCGAGGTTAAGGCAAGAACGCCCGGGGTCGCAGCCGGGGTTGGGGGGCTCCTCGATTGAACATCCGCCCTGCTCGCGTCGGCGACGTGCCCGCCATCCAGGACCTGATCCGCACCTTCGCCGACCGGAACCTGATGATCCGCCGATCGTTGGGCGAGCTGTATGAGTCGATCCGCGAGTTCCTCGTCGCGGTCGACGGCGACGGCCAGGTCCTCGGGTGCGCGGCGCTGCATGTGTTCTGGGACGACCTGGCCGAGCTGAAATGCCTGGCCGTCTCGGAGGGCGCCCACGGCCGGGGGATCGGGCGGAGGCTGGTCGAGGCGTGCTGGGACGCGGCCGCCGGGCTCGATCTGCGGACCGTCTTCACCCTCACCTACGTGGCCGACTTCTTCGAGAAGTGCGGCTATCACCGGGTCGACAAGGCCGACCTGCCGCACAAGATCTGGAATGAGTGCGTCCGCTGCCCGCTCTTCCCGAACTGCACCGAGGTCGCCCTCATCCGTTCCGCCGAGCCCGCCCCCCTCGCGGCCGAGCCCGCCCTGGCCGGGGCCCACGCCTGAGCGCGCCAGGGCCCCGATGAGCCCGACGGATGGATCGCCCGCGCGCGGCGCGACGACGGGCGGCGAGGGATGCTCGCCGCCCGTCGCCTCCGGATCGATCCGGGCCGATCAGCTCAGGAGGCCAGCTCGGCGGGGGCGGCCTCGTCGGCGGTGAAGCCGACGGCCCGCGTCTTCCGCTCGGGGCGCTGGATCTCGAAGTTCCGGTCCTCGTCGTCGAAGGCCAGGTCGAGCTGGCTCGGGTAGCCCTCGCGGATGTGGTAGACCCGGATCCGCAGCGTGTCGCCGCTCGTGTGGATGATGTCGACCCACTGACCCTCTTTGCGCTTGAGCACCAGCATTGTTCCGACCCTCGTGTTGAAGTTATCGTTCCGGGACAAGTTCGAAGACCATGCGATCCGGTCGGACCGACGGGAGGCGGGGCGAAGCAGGACGGGACGGACGGACGGCGTGACGATCAGTTCCGGCAGACGTCGAGGCCCGAGTCGACCGCGGCGGCCTGGACGTCGGCCGACTCGCGGAGCATGAGGATCGCCTCGGCGTGGAGGCAGGAGACGCGCGACTTGGCGCAGCCGAACATCGTGGCGACCTGGTTCTGGGTCCGGTCCTTCAGGTAGATCTCGCGGCAGGCCGTCGCATGACGGGCCGGGAGCTGCGAGAGCCAGTGCTCGACCTCCTCGACCGAGTCGACGAGCTCGTGGGCCGGGGCGTCCGGGGTGGTCAGCATGAGCATCGACCGCTCCTCCATCCCGGGGACGAAGCGGTAGGTCCGGGCGTTCGGCATGTCGCGCTGGTAGCCGAGGGCGTGCAGCTTGCGCTGGACGTCGCGCAGCGCCCCGACGATCCGGAACCGGGCGAAGGTCGCGAACTTGACGCCCCGGCCCGGGTCGAACGACTGCGCCGCCTCGACCAGGGCCGTCAGGGCGGCCGAGTCGAACTCCTCGACCTGCCGGGGCCAGGACTTCTTCAGGGGCCGCGCCAGCGACCGGGCCAGCGGCAGGTACCGGGCCGCGAGGCCCTGCTGCCCCTCGGAGAGCCCGACCCGGCGCTTCCGTCGCGTCGCCGGCCGGGCCGTCGCCACCTCTGCGGGTGCCGCCCCCGCGGTCATCTCGGTCATCTCGGTCATCGTCGTGCTCATGGTCTCGGTCCTTTTGGTGCGATCCCAGGTAGGCCGCTCGTTCGATCCGATGATTACGTGCTGCGATCTTCAGAGTTCAGGAGAGATCCCGGTGCCCGCAGGCCCGGAGGATCTCCAGGGCCTCGGCCCGATTGCCGCGGAGCTCGTCGAGGACGTCCGCGTACAACGCCCTGGCATGCTCGACCGTCGCCGTCGCCAGCCCGCGGCTCGACCCGTGTCCCGCCGCGTACGCCCTGGCCCGGCCGAGCCGCTCGCCCAGGACCTCGGCCCGCCGGAGCAGACTATCGTTCCGCCGCGTGATCTCGATCAGGCGCCCGAACGGATTCCTCCCGGCCGCGAGGGCCGGTCGGCCCGGAGACGTCTCGACCGCGCCACATCCTCGATCCCCGCGGATCATCCCGTTCGCGGGACTGTTCGTGCTGACCATCATCGTCCGAATCCTCCCCGAGGCGAACCGCCGGGGCGAGCGTGCCAGCGTCGGCCCGCCCGCAATGCGTCGCTCCGCGGCGATTGTCGGCCGACGTCATCGTCGGTCACCCTCGGATCTCCGTCGATCCGCCCGCCGCGGGGCCATCCCTCGGTTCCCCCGTGGATGCAGTGTAAGTCCCTTTAAAGGGAAATCAATCCCTAATTAGAAATTTATTCCTAATTAGACTTCTCGCCCTCCGCGTCCGCGTCGTATGAGGCCTCGCCCGCCGTCCGTGGGCGGCCGGCGGCCGTGGGTTAGAATAGGGGTGCGGCGACGACGATCGGGCGCCGGCCGCCCGGCGGCCCCGTCCGCGACCCGGACCGGGACCGAGGCCCATGGCGCGCAAAGCACGATCAAGGACCGGGCCCGGGCCCGTCACCGACGTCGGGGACGTGGCCGCGACCGCGCCCGACCTCGACCCGTCCTGGCTCGGTCGGGTCCGGGCCCGCCTGGTCGACTGGTACGCCGGGGCGCACCGCCCCCTGCCCTGGCGGGCCGATCGCGACCCGTACCGGATCCTCGTCTCCGAGACGATGCTCGTGCAGACGACCGTCGCCGCGGTGGTCCCCTATTACGAGCGCTTCCTGGCGCGGTTCCCGACCGTCGGGGCGCTGGCGGTGGCCGACGAGGCCGACGTCCTCAAGGCGTGGGAGGGCCTCGGGTATTACCGGCGGGCCCGTCAGCTCCACGAGGCGGCGAAGGCCGTCGTCCGCGACCACGGCGGGTCGATCCCGGCCGACCCCGACGCCCTCCGGGCCCTGCCCGGGGTCGGCCGCTACATCGCGGGGGCGATCCTCTCGTTCGCCTTCGGCCGCGCCGCGCCGATCGTCGAGGCGAACACGCGACGGGTCTTGGCGCGCTGGCTCGACTGGGGCGAGGACCTCGGCACGTCGCGGTCGCAGGCCCGGCTCTGGGAGGCCGCCGCGCGGGTGGTCCCGGCCGACGACCCCGGCACGTTCAACCAGGCGTTCATGGAGCTGGGTGCGCTGGTCTGCGTGCCGAGGGCCCCGCTGTGCCTGGCCTGCCCCGTCGCGGCCGACTGCCTCGCGCGCCAGGCCGGCCGACAGGACATCGTCCCGGCGATCGCGGCCCGCCCCGCCCCGGTCGAGGTGACCGAGGCCTGCGCGGTGGCCGTCGACCGGGACCGGGTGCTGGTCGTCCGTCGCGGGCCCGGGTCGCTCTGGGAGGGGTTCTGGGAGTTCCCGACGATCCACCTCACCGGCCCCGACCCGGCCCGTCGCGGCTTCGGCGCCCCGGTGGCCCTCGCGGAGGGCGTCCGCCGCCTCGCCGGGGTCTCGACCTCCGTCGGCCCGGTCGCCTCGACCCTCAAGTTCGGCGTGACCAGGCACCGGGTCACCCTGGAGATCCACCCGGCCCGCCCCCTCGGCCCGCCGGCGACCCCCCGGCCGGGCCCCGGGATGGTCGAGGCCGCCTGGAAGACGCCCGACGAGCTGGAGGGCCTGGCCCGGAGCGCCGCGACCCGCCGGGTCGTCGCCCGGCTCGCGAAGGCCGGGGATTCGGGCCTTTCATCGTGACTTCTCCAGTTTCCAATAACATCATCATCTGAGCAAAGCGATGCTCCCGGGCGCGACCCGAGGCGACGGGGCCTGCGATCCGGCGACGACGAGCCGAGGCGGGCGCAAGGGCCCGTCCCCGCGGAACGACGTTTGCTTACATGGGCAACCAGGCGTCGGCCTGATTGGACCGGCGCCCCCGCCGGACGTCGAGGACTCGTGTGATGGATATGAACGCGGAAGGACCTCGTGGGCGGCGGGGCCGGCCCTCCGGAGGGGCGCAGGCGGGGCGGGCCCATGGGGCCGACGACGGCCTCGAGGCTCCGATGGCGACTCCGACCGTCCTGCCGGTCGGGGCCACTGAGGAGACGGGCGAGGGCCGCGAGGCGATCGGGAATCCCCGGCCGGCTGGATGTCGACAGGCTCCGCGCGGGTTAGCAGCGTACCGAGGGCCCGCCCCGCCGCAACCCGGGCGGGACGGGGGCCTCGAAGCCGGACTCCTCCACGGCCCGGTCCCGCGGCCGCGACGACCCACAACCGGGGTCGCGGCCTCGGGACCGATGGCATCGGACGACCCGCTCCATCTTGATGCCCACAGCGGTTGAATTGAAGCGGCGGCAGATCGATTCGTCCGGCCCCTCCGACTTTCGGAGGGGCCCTGGAAAGGAGAGTCCCGGCGGTGAAGATCCCCACGAAGTCCCTGACCCTCGCCTCGGCCTTGACCCTCTCGGCGATCGCCGGTTGCGGTCCGGTCGAGGACGCGAACACGAGCTCGAAGGGGCCGACGACCAGGCCCAGCCCCGCCCCGGCATCCTCCGGCGGCGCGCCTGCGACGGGCGCCATGAAGCCGACGGGCGACACCTCGGCCGCCCCCAAGGGTGAGCAACCCGCGCTCATCGAGAAGCCGGCCGCGCCCACCACCGCGCCGGAGCCGAAGGCCAAGGGGGAGGAGCCCCCCAAGAAGGACTGAGCGGGCGACGCGACCTCCCCGTCGTCGACATCGGAACAGAGGACCGCCCGTCCTCGCCCGGCGGGCGAGGGCGGCCTACGCGCGTCCGCGCCCCGGCCTCAGATTGCGGTCGGGTCGGATGCGACCCATCACCAGGATACGGAACCACTCCCTTGAAAATCGTGACGAAGCATCATCCGAGAGCGTTCCTGTTGGGCCTCGGCGGCGTGGCGCTGCTGGGGCTGGCCTACGGCGGCGCCCCCGCCGGGCGCGAGGCCGTGGCCCAGGCCGGGCCCGTCGAGAGGCAGTCGGCGGCGAAGTCGGCCCATCAGGCGGCGGCCGGGCATGCCGCCGGGGACGGGCAGGCCGCCGGCAATGCGGCCCTGGCCTACCCGACGGGCGACCGGGCGACCAGCACCCTGCTCGTCGAGGTCGCGACCCCGGCCCGGATGGCCGTCGGCCGCAACTACGACTACCAGATCCGGGTGACGAACCTGACGAAGAACCTGACCCTGGAGAACGTCGGCGTCTTCCAGACCGTCGGCGAGGGGTTCGCGGTCGAGTCGTCCGAGCCCAAGCCGGCCAAGTCGGAGGCCGGCCTGGCGAGCTGGTCGATCCCCAAGCTCGGCCCGGGCGAGGCGGCGACGATCAAGGTCAACGCCCTCGGCGAGCGGGTCGGCACCGCGTCGAGCTGCATCCGGGTCGCGTACGAGCCGACCCTGTGCGTGGCGACCGAGTTCGTCAAGCCCGAGGTCCAGGTCATCAAGGAGGCCCCCAAGGCGGTCGACATCTGCGAGCCGATCCGGCTCCGCTACCTCGTCAAGAACACGGGGACCGGGGCGGTCCGCGGCCTCCGGCTGCGCGACGATTTGCCCAAGGGGCTGACCACCGCCGACGGCAAGACGGCCGTGGCCGCCGAGATCGGCGACCTGGCCGAGGGGCAGACCCGGGAGATCAACGTCGAGGCCACCGCCGCCCAGACCGGCGACTACACCAGCCGGGCCGTCGCCGAGGGCCAGGATCAGCTCCGCGCCGGGTCGAACCAGACCGTCACGGCGGTCCGCCAGCCTAAGCTCACGGTGAACATCGTCGGGCCCGACGCCGAGTACATGAATCAGCGCGTGACCTACCAGGCCACGGTCAAGAACGAGGGCGAGGCGACGGCGCGGAAGGCCCGGCTCCGGATCGAGGCCGATCGCAACGCCAAGGTCATCCGCGTCAGCAAGGCGACCTCCGACGCCGCCGCCCCCACGGTCCAGGGCAACACCCTGACCTGGGACCTGGGCGACCTGGAGCCGGGCAAGTCGAGCGTCATCAGCCTGACCACGACCGCCCGGACCAAGGACGAGGAGACCCACAAGGCGACCGCCTCGTACACCTGCCCCCGCGGCGGCGACTTCGCCCGCGCCGTCACCGCGACGATCCGGACCGAGGTGATCGCCCTGCCGGCCCTGCTGCTCGAGCTCGTCGACAAGCAGGACCCGATCCAGGTCGGGAGCAACGAGGTCTACACGATCGTCGTCCTGAACCAGGGCGAGGGCGAGGACCGCAACGTGAAGGTCGTCTGCCGCCTCCCGGAGGGGCTGACCTACGTCGAGGCCGCCGGGCCGACCAAGGCCACGGCGAGCGGCCAGGACGTGACGTTCGGGGCCATCGACCGGCTCGCGCCCAAGGAGAAGGCGACCTGGACGCTGACGGCCAAGGCGACCAAGCCCGGCGACGTCCGCACCAAGGTCGAGCTGAGCAGCGAGTACCTGACGACCCCGGTCCCCGAGACCGAGCCGACCCGCCTCGTCGAGTGACCCCCGCGCCGGGGACGGCCTCCGGGGCCGGTTGACCCCCGGCAGCGCAACCGATGCCGAAGCCCGGAGCCGCCCGGCCGGTCGTCATGGAGGGTCAACCCGACCCCTCATGACGACCGGCCCGGGCGGCGTCCATAGCGTGACCGGGCCGCGAGTCCGCCCGGAAGGCGCCCGACGAGCCGGAGGGCCCGTCCCGCAGGGCCGCGACCCGGCGGGGCGTCGATCATCTGTTAATATAATAATATATTAAAAATTACATTACAAGATTGTGTATATTGGAAAGGGATCGTCGCGGGCCCGATGGCGGCCCCGGCCTACCTTGATCGGGCAGTCCCGGCCGACGAAGATGAAGACGGGCGGTCGCACGGGTGGGCGGCCGGCCCCACCCGGGAGGGATACTCATGCTTGATACGAAGACACGAAGGCCGCTCCGCGTCTCGACCGACGGTACCGCCGGCCCCTACATCATCACGCCAGTGTCGCAGCTCGATCAGGTTCGCCGGCTCCTCGATGGTCACCACGTCCGCTACTCGGTGGGCGAGAATGCCATCTCGCTCGACGGCAAGCCGGAGGTCGTGGTCATCGACCTGGGGAGTGGCGGCAATGCGTCCGAGGTCCAGTCGATCCTGGACGCAAATCCGTAACCCGCAGAGGGTCGTAATATATCTATGCACAGCATGTCACATCCTGTGGGCCGAACAGTCAACAGGGTGTAACGGGAAACATGGGGCCGACGTGGCGGTCCAGGACGGCCCCTGACCTGGGGGTACTTCTGCCGTCCCCGCCCTCGCCGGTCGCACCACGGGCCTCCCGGGGCCTCTGGCGGCGGCAAGAAAAAGTGTATGAGACCGGGATCGACCGGGTACTAAATGGGTAGAGGCCGAGCGAGACGGACCCAAGGGGCGACGGGGTGAAGGACGGCGGGATGAATGCGGCGGTCCGTGACCTTCAGACCCTCTTCGAGGTGGGGCCTCTCGGCGGGCTGTCGGACGGACAACTCCTGGATCGCTTCGTAGCCCGGCGGGAGGGGGCAGTCTTCGAGGCGATCACTCATCGCCACGGCCCGATGGTCTGGGGCGTCTGCCGCCGGGTCCTCCGGGATCACCACGATGCCGAAGACGCCTTCCAGGCGACCTTTCTCGTATTCGCCCGGAAGGCGTCTTCGGTCATGACACGGGAGAAGCTCGGGAACTGGCTCTACGGCGTGGCCTACCAGACGGCCATGAAGGCGAGGGCGACGAGGGCCAAGAGGCGGGTGCGGGAGAGCCAGGTATCGGACATGCCGGAGCCGATGGTGGTGCCCCACGACCTGCGGGACGCCTTGGCCGAGTCCCTCGACCGGGAGTTGAGTCGCCTGCCCGAGAAGTACCGCATCCCCATCGTCCTGTGCGACCTAGAGGGCAGGACCCACAAGGAGGCGGCGAGCCAACTCGGGTGGCCGATCGGGACGGTCTCGGGTCGTCTGTCGAGGGCCAAGTCGATGCTGGCGAAGCGGCTGGCCCGGCGGGGCATATCGCTCTCGGTCGGCACGCTGGCGATGCTTCTGGCTCAGGATACGGCGTCGGCCAGCGTGCCGACCCGGTTGATCGGTTCCACGGCTCAGGCCGCAAGCCTGATTGCGGCGGGGCAGGCGGCAACGGGGGTTGTCTCTGCCGAGGCTGTCACCCTGACAGTGGAGGTGCTGAAGGCCATGCTTATCAGCAAGCTCAAGATCGTCGTGATGGTGCTGCTGGGATGCTTCGTTCTCGCTGCCGGGGGAACCGGCCTCGCCTACCGGGCACAGGCTACCGAGCCTAAGGGTCAGGAGGAGGTCCTCCGGAGACCCATCAACGAGCAGAAGGGGGAGGATCGTCCGAGTTGGAAGGAGGACCTCCAGCGACTCATCGACGAGAGGATTTTCCAGAAACTCCTCCAGCAACTCATCGACTTGAAGAGCGAGGACATCCAGCGACTCACCGACGAGCAGAAGAGGGAGGATCGACCGATTCGGAAGGAGGCCCTCCAGCGACGCATCGACGAGAAGATCGAAGACCTCGGGGGGCTCGTTGAGCGGCTCCACGACGTGAAGGAGGAGGACCGACAGAGACGCATCGACCGCCAGAAGATAGAGGACCGACGCACGGAGGGCCAGGACCAACGCTCGGGAGGCCAGCAACGGCTTGAACAGCGGATCGACGCCATCGAGAAGAAGTTGGACCGCATTCTTAGGGAGTTGGAGAGCATGAAGGGCCAGCCGCCTGGCTCGGGTCGGCGTGCGGGGGATAACTGAGCGGGACAAGGCCCGCCAGTACGATAAGGAGTAGGCCCCTGGGTCGTCACCGACGGCTCGGGGGCCTACTCGTTGGTACGGGCCGCCACACGCCGTTCTAGGCCGGGGGGCCTGCCAACCCTCGCCGGTCGAACCATGGGCCTACCGGGCCTCTGGCGAAGTTCCTAGCGTAGGGACTGATGGCCGGGGCCTCTAGCTCGGTAAGATAGCCTCTTGGCCCCTGTCGGACTTGAGTAGAGAACAACTTGGAACTACCAGACATGCGGAAGACCGGCGTGCGGACGACGGTGTTCGGGCTGATGATCGTAATTGCGGGAGCCGCCCTTGTGATGGGAACAGTCCGCTTCTCCAGGCGATGGGCTGATGATTGGGCCTTCGATCGGCGAGAGGCCGCAAGACACCGGCACGAGGCCGACAGCTTCTATCCGAAGGTGTTCCAGGGCATCCGAGATCATCGGGCTCAGCATCCGAAGGACGACGGGAAGATTTGGGTCGTCCACGGCGTCGGTTATCGGGTGACCCCCGAGTTCGAGCGTTACATTCAGGCCATGATCGATCATCACCGCCACCAGGCGGAGCGACATGAGTGGGCCGTCCGAAGAAGGTGGGCCTATGTGTCCGCCGAGCCATCGCCGACACCCCCGCCTGTCGTCCCAATCGAGGAAGTAGCCCGTGCCTACGGTCTCAAAGTGGATCGATGAGGTTGCGGAATGACACGACCTGGCCGACGGGGTGGGCCGACCGGGCGTAGCTCTTCCGCGACGCGCTCTCGACGAGTCGGGCGGTCGCAAGCCGCACCGTCCCGCACCTTGATCCACCGGGCGTTACGCGTCGGGGCCGGGCCGCGGTGACAACGGGGCGGAAGATTGGCTGTCGCCCTTGCTCCGGGCCGGATCGTCATTTAGAATGAGTGGGTTGACGGACGCGTCGGGCCGGCTCGTCGGGGCCGGGACGAGCTTCCACCGGGGCCTGCGGGCGAGCCCGCCGTGGGCGGCGTCCGGTCGGTCGAGGTTGCAGGTCGGGGCGCCGGCCAGGGATGCGCGGCGGTGCCCGCCCGCCCACATGGCGCGAGTCAGGCCGGACAGTTGCATCGATCCGGGCCGGGCCCCCGATGCCCGTCCGACCGGGCCGCGCCGACGTCGAGGGTTTCGCCGGACCGGGTCGAGGGACGAAAGGACCAGGCATGCCATCGGGTAAGGACGTCTCGGGAGGCGGCGGCGGGTCCGGCGGCGGCAAGCGCGGCGGTGGCGGAAGCGCCCCGACCGGGACCACCGGCGGGATCAAGAAGAACGCCTACTGCTCCTTCTGCCGCAAGAGCTACCGCGACGTCGGCCCCCTCGTCGAGGGGCCCGGCGACGTCTACATCTGCGGCGAGTGCATCGAGCTCTGCCAGTCGATCCTCGACCAGGAGCGCCGGCGTCGCGGGGTCCCCAAGACCCTGTTCACCGACATCCCCACCCCACGCGAGATCAAGGAACAGCTCGACCAGTACGTCATCGACCAGGACCGCGCCAAGAAGGTCCTGGCCGTGGCCGTCCACAACCACTACAAGCGGCTCGTCCACGCCGAGGACTCGGACAGCTCGGTCGAGCTCGACAAGTCGAACATCCTCCTGATCGGCCCGACCGGCTGTGGCAAGACCCTCCTGGCCCGGACCCTCGCCCGGATCCTCAACGTCCCGTTCGCCATCGGCGACGCCACGACGCTGACCGAGGCCGGCTACGTCGGCGAGGACGTCGAGAATATCCTGCTCAAGCTCCTGCACGCCGCCGATTTCGACCTCGAGAGCGCCCAGCGGGGCATCATCTACATCGACGAGATCGACAAGATCGGCAAGACGAACCACAACGTCTCGATCACCCGCGACGTCTCGGGCGAGGGGGTCCAGCAGGCGCTCCTGAAGATGCTCGAGGGGACGATCGCCAACGTCCCGCCCCAGGGGGGCCGCAAGCACCCCGAGCAGCAGTACATCCAGATGGACACGACGAACATCCTGTTCATCTGCGGCGGGACGTTCGTCGGCCTGGACAACCTGATCGCCCGCCGGGTCGGCCGCAAGACGATCGGCTTCGGCAGCCAGACGCTCGACGAGCACAACGGCGAGCTCGGCGCCCTGCTCGACCGCGTGACCTCCGACGACATCCTTGAATACGGGATGATCCCCGAGTTCGTCGGCCGGCTCCCGATCGTCTGCCCCCTGATGCCGCTCGACACTGACGCCTTGGTGCAGATCATGACCGCGCCCAAGAACGCGCTGGTCAAGCAGTACCAGAAGTTCTTCGAGATGGAGAACGCCGAGGTCGAGTTCACCCCCGACGCCCTCGTCGAGATCGCCAAGAAGGCCAAGGAGAAGGACACCGGCGCCCGCGGCCTCCGGTCGATCGTCGAGGAGATCATGCTCGACATCATGTACGACCTGCCCGACCGGTCGACGAAGGAGAAGACGCGGTTCATCGTCACGCCGGACGTGGTGCTGAAGAAGAAGTCGCTCTTCGAGTCGACGGGGGTCGCGACCGGTGCCGGTCCGGCGAAGTCGGGGGCGGAGCGAAAAAAAGAGAGCGCCTAGGCGGCCCGGCCGCCCGTCCTAGGCGGGGAGACCGCGATCGTGAGCACGATCGACCGAACTGACCGGCCGTCGACCCTCCCCCCCCTGGCCCCCGGCCAGCGGCTCGACCGGCCCACCTTCCACGAGCGCTACGCGGCGATGCCGCCGCACGTCCGGGCCGAGCTGGTCGACGGAGTCGTCTCGATGCCGTCGCCGCTCGGCAACGCTCACGGAGAAGTCGACCGGGACGTCGGAGGCTGGCTCTTCCTCTATAAACGGGCGACGCCCGGCGTCTTCAGCCCGGGCAACGCGACCACGATCCTGGGCGATCGGGACGAGGTCCAGCCCGACGGTCAGCTCCGGATCGCCGAGGGGTCGGGCGGCTCCTCGCGGATCGTCGACGGCTACGTCACGGGCCCGCCCGAGCTGATCGTCGAGGTCGCCGGCTCGAGCCGGGGCTACGACCTCGGCCCGAAGAAGGCGGCCTATGAACGGGCCGGCGTTCGCGAGTATCTCGTCCTGGGGATCATCCCGGAGGAGGTCCGCTGGTTCATCCTCCGGGGCGGCCGGTTCGCCGAGCTCGCCCCCGGGGCGGACGGGCTCTACCGATCGGAGGCCTTCCCCGGCCTCTGGCTCGACGCGCAGGCCCTCTTCGGCGGCGACCTCGACGCGCTGATCGCCGCCCTCGACCTCGGCCTCGCCACGCCCGAGCACGCCGCCTTCGTCGCCCGGCTGGCCGACGAGGGGGGGCGGTGACGTGGAGCCGGACCCCGAGATCCCCACGGCCCCGGAAGGCGGATGGGACATCCGCCGCGAGGGCCACCCCTGGTCGGTCGAGGAGCTGGATGCCCGTCGGGAACTCGGGCCCGAGAAGTTGGAGCTGATCGGCGGGAAGCTCTGCTGGTGCGATGAGCATCGGGTCGCCCTGCTCGAGAGAACCTGGGCGTCGATCGCGCGGTCCGCCTGGGAGCCCCGGAGGTCTGGCGTCGCGCGATCGCCGAGCTTGATGGGCCGGGCGGCGGCCCGCGACGGGCCTGATCGGGCCCCGCGGGCTCGCGGGCGGCTACCGGGCGGGGCCCGAGGGCCTCGGGCCGCCCGCCCGGCTCGGACGATCCGGATGGCCGGTCAGGCCCGGGCCTCGTCCCGCCCGCGACGACGGCGGACGGCGAGGAGTCCGAGGCCGCCCGCGACGAGCAGGGCGCCGGCGGCCGGCTCGGGCACGGCGTTCGGGTTGATCAGGCTGAAGTTCAGGTTGTCCGCCGCGCCGTTGTTGAACGACCCCGAGACCCTCGTGATCGTCAGGAGGATGTCGACCGATCGCGTGCCGACCGGGACCGCCCCGCTCGCCGACCGGAAGAGGAGCCCGGAGATCTGATTGCGGTCGGCCGCGAGGACCGGGCCGACCGAGGACGAGGCGAGCAGCGCGCCGGAGCCGCTCCGGAAGGCGGCCGACAGGATCGTATTGTCGTCCTGGTTGGCGAAGCCCCCGAGGTAGCCGGACAGGTTGTAGCCGGCCCGGCCGGCGTCGATCGCGGCCAGATCGGTCGTCGCCAGGGTGATCGACTGCGTAGCGATCGTCAGCGCCGCGACGCCGCCGTAGAAGAGCAGGCGGCCCCGGTCGGCCGGCCCGGGCGAGGCCGGGTTGATGTTGGGGGCGACCCCCTCGGAGTAGAGCTCGGCTTCGAAGTTGCCCAGCAGGTTCGTCCAGCCGGGCGTCGAGTACGTGCTGAAGCCGCCGACGGTCGCGACGAGCGTGCCCGACTCGGCCCCCGGGTTGGCGATCAGGTTGACCCCGAAGTCGGCCCGGGCCGACGTCGGCCACGCCCCGAGCGCCGAGGCCGCGACCGCCGCGATCATCGATCTGGAGATGAAGCGTCTCATGAGTGCCTCCGTCAAGTCTGGGGCGTCGGGACCACCTCCGCCCTCGCCGGCCCCCCCGGGCCGGAGCACGGTCCCGTCGGGTACGCCCCGCCAGGTCCCGCGGCGGATTTTCAGGCCCGAAAGCCCACCATTCCAGTGAATTGCAAATAAAGATATTGTGCGAAATTAGTGATATGCACAATTATAATATGACTAGGACTTTAGGATTTTTCCCTTAGTCGATAAGACTCGGATCATCCCCGGGCCCGACGGACGGCCTCCGTCGCCCTCCTCCCGGGCGTGGAGGTCGGGGGCCCGACGACGGGCGACCCGCGGCCGGCCGGGATCGCCCTGCGCCGCCCCGGGAGCTTGCCGCCGGGCCCCGCGCGATCGGCCGGTTCGGATGGAAGTCTCGGGGTCTCGCGGCGGGCCGCGGGTCAGGCGACTGTCGGACGCTTCGCCAGCGTCCGGAGGACGTCCAGCCCGCGCCTCAGCGTCGCGTCGTCCGCGGCGTAGGAGATCCGGAAGTGGGTGTCGCGCCTGCTGAAGACGTTGCCGGGGATGGTCATGAGGTTGTGCGCGATCCCCTCGGCGACGAACTCGGTCGCGGTCCCGCGGGGGGCCCGGGGGAAGGCGTAGAAGGCCCCGGCGGGGGTCGTCAGGTCGTACGACTCGGCGAGGGCGTCGACCACCATCTCGCGCTTGCGACGGTAGGCGGCGAGCTGGTCGGCGAGGTCGCGGTCGAGCGCGACGACGCCGGCCTTCTGGAAGACGCTCGGGGCGCAGACGAAGCTGAACTGCTGGAGCTTGGCCATCTCGGCGATCAGCCGCGACGGCCCGTGCGCGAACCCGAGCCGCCAGCCGGTCATCCCGTGCGACTTGCTGAAGCCGTCGACCACCAGGGCCTCGTCGTTCCAGGTCGCCGGGCCGGCGAACGGGCCGTCGTAGCAGAACGACCGATACACCTCGTCCGAGATCAGGAGGACGCGACGGTCCCGGCAGAGCCGCGCCAGCGCCTCCATCTCGTCGGCCGAGGCGACGGCGCCGGTCGGGTTGTTCGGGCTGTTGACGACCACGCACTTCGTCCGCCCCGTGATCGCCGCGGCCACCTTCGCGAGGTCGATCCGGAAGTCGGGATAGGTGTCGACGTGGACCGACTTCCCGCCGGCGAGCGCGGCGAGATTGTCGTACATCACGAAGTACGGGTCGAAGACGATCACCTCGTCGCCGGGGTCGACCACGGCGCTGAGGGCCAGGAGCAGGGCGCCCGAGGTCCCCGAGGTGACGATCACCTGGCGGTCGCCGTGGCCGAACTCGGCGTCGACGGCGGCCTGGAGCCGGCCTCGCAGCTCGGGGATCCCCTGGGTGAGGGTGTAGGCGTTGAAGCCCTCCTCGATGGCCGAGATCGCGGCGCGCTTGACCGGGGGGGCGACGTCGAAGTCGGGCAGGCCGATCGAGAGGTTGATCGGGTCCTTCATGGCCCTCGCCATCTCGAAGGCCTTGCGGATGCCCGAGGCCTCGATCCGGCCCATCCGGTCGGCGATCCAGCCGTCGTTCACGTCGGGGCTCCGCGGGTCGGTCGGTCAGCGAGTGAGCTAGGAGGCCCGTCTTGCGCGCGAGACGGGGCCTCGGATTCTAACGCCGAGCCGCGTCGATTGGGAATGCCGGCGTTGCGGAGCGGGGCGGCCTTGCCTTAGTCTGATGGAGAGATAGGGCCCCGCCCGCCCGACCGGAGCCCGCCCGACCGACCGCCCGCCACCGAGTCCAACCGATCATGCACCGGATCTTCCTGGGACTGGCCGTCACGAACGGGTCGCTGCTGCTGGCGAGCTACGTCGTCGGCCTGATCTCGACGGGCGAGCCGCGCGGGCCGAGGACCGTCGCCCCCTGGCACCTCGTCCACTTCCTGCTCGGCCTGCTCACGACGATGTCGACCCTGCTGGTCCACTCGATCGTCTACACCTACTTCCTCGGCACGGGGAAGTGGGTCAAGGAGGTCGTCCGGGCCTATCGGATGCCCGACTGGGTCGAGGCGCAGGCGAAGAAGAACAAGAAGAAGGCGTTCCGGTTCGAGTTCTGGAGCATGGCGCTGATCGGGATCGCCGCCTGGTTCGGCGCGGCGTCGGACGCCCAGGGATTCAACCCGATCTGGCACCTCGCCGCCTCGTCGATCGCGCTGGCGTACAACCTCGGGGCGTTCGTCGTCGAGTACGCGGTGATCGTCGCCCAGGCCCGGCTGCTCCTCGAAGTCAAGGCCCGGGCCGACGCGCAGCGCGAGGCGCTGTACGGGCCGTCGGCGTCGGGCGCGACCGAGGCCCCCTCCCCGTCGCCGGAGGGCGACCGGGCCGACCTCGTCCCCTCCCACCCCGCGGGGGACGGCTAGGGTCGGGCCTCGCCCCGATGCCCGGGGCCCGAGCCCGCCCCAACCCGGAGACTGGAACACCGATGTCGCCGCTGGTCGTCGTCGTCCTGATCGTCCTGGTCGACCTGCTCGGCTTCACCATCGTGATGCCGCTGCTGGGCCCGTTCGCCAAGGAGTACGGGTTCAGCCCGCTCCGGATCGGGCTGCTGATGGCGGCCTTCCCGGTCTGCCAGCTCGTCTCCGGGCCGATCCTCGGCCGCCTGAGCGACCGGTACGGGCGGCGGCCGGTCCTGATCTTCAGCCAGGCGGGGACGGCGATCTCGTTCCTGATCCTCGGCCTCTCGCGCGACTTCAGCGTGATGCTCCTGGCCCGGATGCTCGACGGGGCGTCGGGGGGGAACATCCTCGTCGCGCAGGCGTATGTGGCCGACGTCACCGCGCCCGAGCACCGGGCCCGGAGCTACGGCCTGATCGGGATGGCGTTCGGCGTCGGGTTCGTGCTCGGGCCGCTCCTCGGCGGCCTGATCCTGTCGCTGCCGGTCCCGGCCGGCTGGCAACTGCGGCTGCCGTTCCTGGTCGCCGCCGGGTTCTCCGTGGTCGCCGGGCTGCTCGTCCTGACGAGGCTCCCGGAGTCGCTCCCGGCCGCGGGGCGGGCCCGGTCCGAGGCGCGGGTCGTGAGCCTCCGGGGCCTGGGCGACACCGTCCGGCTCCCGGGCGTCGGCCGGCTCGTCGGGCTCGGCTTCCTGAACGTCCTGGCCTTCGCCGCGCTCGAGGGGACGTTCGCGCTCTATCTCCGCGAGCGGCTCGGCTGGACGGCGCGGGGGGCGATGTTCGGCTTCGCGTTCCTCGGCCTGGTCAGCGCGATCGTCCAGGGGGGCCTGATCCGCCGCCTCGTGCCGTCGTACGGCGAGGCCCGCCTGATCGTCGTCGGGCTGGCGTCCTGCGTGGCCGGCTTCGTCGGGCTCGGCCTAGCGGCGAACACGCCCGGGCTGATCGCCTCGGTCCTCGCCGTCGGCGTCGGCCAGGGGCTCGCCAGCCCGTCGATCGCGGGGCTGCTCTCGCGGGCCACCCCCGAGAGTGAGCAGGGGGCGGTCTTCGGCACCCTGGCCTCGGCGCAGACGCTGGCCCGGATGATCAACTACGTGGCGGCGAACCTCCTGCTCGGCCGGGTCGCCGCGACCGCCCCGTTCTGGGAGGCGGCGGCGATCGCCGCGGCGGCCCTGGCGCTGGCCGGGCTCGCCCTCGGCCCCGGGCCGGTCGCCCGCCACGCCCGGCCGGGGCTCGACCTCGCGCGCGCCCCCGACTGACCGAACCCCCGCCGTCGCGACGGCGACGCGTACCTTCATCCGATCCATGACTTCAAGCCCTGGCGTCGACCTCGGGGGTGAAGTAGAGTCGACAGCGCTCGCCCGGCGCGATCCAACCGGCCGACGGCCGGACGCCGGGCGGGCCCGCCTTGCGCGTATCCATCCCACCGGAGGAGAATCGATGAAGAACCGCCGCGGATTCCTGCTGGCCCTGACGACGGGCCTCGTGGCCCTGGGCCTGATCGCGGGCTCGGCGCTGGCCGACGAGCTGTTCGGCGTGATCACCAAGGTCGACGTCGAGGGCAAGAAGATCACCGTCATGGAGAAGGACACCGACAAGGAGGTCGAGGTCAAGATCACCGACGAGACCGAGTACGTCGGCAAGAAGGGCGCGATGAAGTTCGACCTCGAGAAGATCGCCAAGGGAGTGGAGAAGCAGAAGGACGCGGGGAAGAAGGGGATCGCCGTCAAGGTCGTGCACGAGAAGGCCGTCGCCTCGAAGATCTACCCCGCCGCCAAGAAGAAGGAAGCCGAGAAGACCGACAAGTAACCGGCCGGCCCGTCCGGCCGGGTCCGACCGCCGAACCGGCCGCGCGCCCTCTCGCGCGGCCCGCTTCGCTTCGAAGAAGGATCTGCGGCACGCTGCGCCATGCTCCGCGTCCGGGGAGGATCGCCTATGAGATCGGCAAGGATGGGATCTATTGCGGCTCTTTGCCCGCTGGTGGCCTGCGGCATCCTGGGCATGGTCCGTGCCGATGCATGCGGGGTGGATCGGCCTGCGAGCGCGGATCACCCCCCGCTGGCCGGCAGATACCTGACCGTCCGGGATGCACTCGATCGTTCCCATCTCGTCGTGGTGGCGACCGTCGAACGGTTGGGATTCGGGGGCGAACTTCATTTCACGAAGAATCACTACGTCGGGGCAAAGGCCAGGGTTAGACTCACCTTGAAAGGCAGCGCGCGGGGTGACCTCGAGTTCGATTTCGCCCTCAGGTTGGCCGACCCGCGGAGGCCAGAAGAGGCCCCCAAAGCGGGCGGAGAGTATCTGATCTTCCTCGACAAGCCCGCGAGGGAGGGGGGTTCGGCGGGGACGATCAAGATGCTCCACCCCACGCGGGCGGCCCTTGAAACGGTCGAGGCTCTCCTGAAGGAAAAGCCGTTGCCGGGGAGCGACCTCGGCGAACGCGAGGCCGCCGCGAGCGCCGACCTCGTGGCGATGGCGCGGGTCATACGGCTGGACCGCGGCGGCCCTCCCGCCCCCGAGGGGAGTCACTATCATGCCAAGGTCAAGATCACCGGGAGGCTGAAGGGGGGAGATGTCACGAGCGACTTCGTGTATTTCCCCGTCGGGTTCGCCCCGAACGGCGACGCGGAGAGAGTCCCGGCCGAAGGGGCCGAATACGTCTTCTTCATCCGGAAACGCCCCGGCGAGGGGATGGTCGCAATCAAGATCACGCCCCCCGGCCGCGAAACGATCCGAATAATTCAAGAATCTGATTACGATAAAATCTCTAATGATTAAGTTATCGATCGGAGGTTGAGGCATCCGGCGCGTTCTTTTCCTCATCCAGGGCGGCATGCCCGACGACCCTCGCGACCCCACGATCGCCATGAGTCGTGGCCTGATGGGGGCTATCGCACGGTATGGCTTCCCCGTCGGTTCTCTCTGCGTCCCCGCCAGCGGGCGCGGGGAGTTGGATGAGGCGAGCCGCACGGAATTCGTGCGTCTCTTCGACTCGATCGTCTCGGAATTTCGGGCCGATGCGTTGTGGGTCTGCGGCTGCAATGACCTCCTCGGAGACGCATTGGACAGGGCGCGGGGCGATGGCATCGCGACGGTTCTCAGCCTCAGCGATCTCGACAATTGCGACCCGGCGCGATTTGCCGAGGCCGATGCCGTGCTCGTCCCCTCCCAATTCCTCGCCGATTACTGCGGCGAAGCCTTCGGGATTGCATGCACCGTCCTGCCGACCCCCGTCGATGGCAACGAAGTCGGGGCGGAGTTGGTCGGCAGGGGCTTCGTGACCCTCATCGACCCATCGATCGCCAACGGGGTCTATGCCTTCGCCCGGATCGCCGACGCCCTGGGCCGCGTGCGTCCGGATATCCCGCTCTTGGTGGTCGAAGGCGAGGCGGGCGAGGCGAGGTTGGCCGCGTGCGGGCTCGACCTGCGGGCGCACGGCAACATCAACCTGATGCCCCATCCGCCCGACCCCCGGCGGTATTGGTCCGTCACCCGCGTCGCCCTGCTGCCCTCGCTCGGCTGGGAGGACCGCTCTGCGGTCGTGGCCGCGGCCCTTGCCAACGGCATCCCCGTCGTGGGCTCCGATCGGGCAGGGATCCCCGAGGCCCTCGGCGGCGCGGGTGTCGTGCTGCCGCTGCCCGACCGGCTGACTCTCGCGACCCGCCAGCTGCCCACCCCCGAAGAGGTCGGCCCCTGGGTCGAGGCGATCATCCGGCTCTGGGATGATGCGGAGCATTACGCCGAGCACCGACGCCGCTCGCTGGCCGAGTCGGGCCGCCGGTCGCCGGAAAGCTTGGGGCCGCAGTACGCCCGGTTCCTGACCGACTTGCGTCCCGGCGCGAAGGGACCCAGGGCCAGGGTGCCGGGTCGGGGCAAGGCCGTCGTCCTGGTGCCCTACCTCGGCGGCATCGAATGGGAGTGCGAGCAGGGACTCCAGCAATTGGAGCGAGACGGGGTGCGCGTCGTCCGCCTGGGGGGAAGCTCGGCGATCGATCTGGCCCGGTGCGTCCTGGCGTCGGATGCCCTGCACGACGGCTGCGAGTCGCTCCTGTTCATCGACTCCGATATCGGCTTCGAGCCGCGCGACGCGCTTCGACTCCTCGCGCGGCCCGAGCCGGTCGTCGCCGGGATCTACGTCAAGAAATCCCGGCGCGAGTTGGCGAGCATCTTCGCCGAGGGGATCACCGAGGTCGTCTTCGGTCGGAAGGCCGAGGGCCTGTATCCGCTGAAATACGCCGCGACGGGCTTCCTCCGAATCCGGGCAGGTGTGCTTCGGCGGATGATCGATGAACTCAAGCTCCCGTCCTGCAACGCCCGTTGGGGGCGGGGCCTCTGGCCCTTCTTCCAGCCGGTGACCGTGCCGCTGGACGACGGGGAGATGCACTACCTGACGGAGGACTGGGCGTTCAGCCACCGGCTTGGCCAGATCGGCGTCACACCGTTGGCCGATACGTCGATCCGCTTGTGGCACTACGGCCGCTCTGGCTTCGGCTGGGAGGATGCCGGGGCCGACACGAGGCGGCATTCGTCCTACGCCTACCGAGCATTCCAATAGGAACTCGGCGGAGAGGCGCGGCCGCGGGAACGGGGGCGTTGCAGGCCGTCGAGTCCTGTCCGTCGGCGTCCGCAAGGACATCGACCCCTCTCCGGGGCCGACGGCCGGCCGGTCCGGGCGACCGGCGGCGGGCCGTCCGGCGTCCGCCCGGGGCCGCTCACGGATGGACGGGCTCGAGCCTCTCCCCCGGGGATGGAGATGCGCGGACCTTCCTCGTCGGGAGGGGCCGGCCATCCGGGAACGCGCCGGCCGCCCAGTCCGTGAATTGCGCCGCGGGCAGCGGCCGGGTGAAGAGGTACCCCTGGGCGAGGTCGCAGCCCCACGCGGCCAGGAGGTCGAGCGTCGCCCGGTCCTCCACGCCCTCGGCCACGACCTGGAGGCCCAGGCTGTGGCCCAGGTCGATCACCGAGCGGACGATGCAGGCCCCCTTCTCGCCGCCGCCCATGTCCCTCACGAAGCACCGGCCGATCTTGACCTCGTCCACCGGGAGGTTCTGGAGGTACGCGAGCGAGGAATAGCCGGTCCCGAAGTCGTCGATGGAGATCCGCACGCCCAGCTCGTGCAGCAGGCCGAGGACCTCGCGGGACTCGCCGGGATGCGCCATCATGGCGCCCTCGGTGATCTCCAGGGTCAGGCGCGAGAGCGCGTCGTCGGGGCCGTCGTAATACCCGAGGATCGCGTCCATCAGCCTCGGATCCCGCAGGTTCTTCGGCGCCAGGTTGACCGCGACCTTCATGGGGAGGCCCTCGCGGTCCCAGAGGCGGCACTGCCGGAGGGCGTCGTGCAGGGTCCAGAGGCCGAGCGGCTTGATCAGCCCGGTGTGCTCGGCCAGCGGGATGAACAGGTCGGGCGGGACCATCCCGTCGCGGGGGTGCTGCCAGCGGACCAGGGCCTCCGCCCCGCTGACCCGCATCGTCTTCAGGTCGATCTTCGGCTGGTAGTGCAGGACCAGCTGGCCGTCGTCGATGCCGTGGCGCAGCTCGGAGGCGAGCGAGAGGCGGCGCGGGTCGTTGTCGGACTGGCCGGGGGCGTGGAAGCTGTAGCCGCCCTGGTCGCGCTTCGCCGCATACATGGCGACGTCGGCGTGGCGCATGAGCGTGGCGGCGTCCTCGCCCTGGCCCGGATAGAGGGCGATCCCGATGCTGGCGCCGACGTCGAGCTCGCGGCCGTCCAGGACGATCGGCCGTTCGAGGGCCTCCAGGAGCCGCTCCGCGGCGAGGGTGGCCCCCTCCTGGTCCGCCTCGGGCAGCAGGACGGCGAACTCGTCCCCGCCCAGCCGCGCGATCAGGTCCGATTGCCGGAGGCCTTCCCGGAGGCGGGGCCTGAGCTGCTGGAGGACGGCGTCCCCGCAGTGGTGGCCGAAGGCGTCGTTGATCTCCTTGAAGCGGTCGAGGTCGATCAGCAGCAGCGCGAACCGGCCGGCGCCGGCCCCGGCCGAGGCGACCTCCGCCTCCAGCCGCTGCTGGAAGTAGACGCGGTTCGGCAGGCCGGTCAGCATGTCGTGCGTCGCCTGATGCGCGAGGTCGTCCTCGGCCTGCTTGCGGTCGGTCATGTCCTCGATCGTCCCGACCAGGCCGATGAGCCGGCGCGGCTCGTCGTACTGGGGCGCGGCCCGGAAGTGGACCCATCGGATGCCCCCGCCCGGGCTCCGGAAGCGGAAGATCTCCTCGAACCCGCGCCCCTCGCCGCACGCGGCCCCCCACCGCTCGAGGACGCGCTCCGAATCCTCCTCGTGGAGGAACCGCTGCCAGCCGTCGCCGAGCGCCTCCTCGTACGTGAAGCCGACGATCTCCCGGGCGCGCGTATTCACATAAGTGCAGAGGCCATTGCGGTCCGTGGTGTAGATGCCGGTCGGCGAGCAGGCGCAGAGCGAGCGGAACCGGGCCTCGCTCTCCCGCAGCGACGCGTCGGCGCGGAGCAGGTCGGCATTCCCGTCGGCCAGGCTGTGGTTGGCCTCCTCGAGGTCGACCGTCCGTTCCCGGACCGTCCGCTCGGTCCCCGCCTGGGCGGCCTCGAGGTGCGCCTGGCGCACGGCGGCGGCCCGCATCTCGCGCACGCCCTGGATGCACGACCGGATCAGGAAGACGTCCTCGAAGGCGACCCAGCCCGCGTGCTCGGCCCAGCGCCAGGGGTCCGCCGCGAGGACGCCGTAGACCGACCGCGGCCAGGCGTGCCCGCGGACGAGGTGGTCCAGGACGACGACCGCGGAGGACGTGAGCAGGACGCGCCAGTCGCGGTAGAAGGCCAGCAGGGCGAGCGAGCCGAAGATGTGGAAGTGGGTCTCGATCCGCCCGCCGCTCAGGTGGATCAGCAGGGCCCCCATGAGCGACTGCCCGACCGCGACGGCGTGGCGGGTCGAGGCCGCGCCGGGCCGGTACACGGCCAGCGCGACCGGCAGGCTGACGATCGCCCCGCCCAGGAGCAGCGCGGCCCGGATGTGGATGTCGACCTGGCTGTCCCCCCCGGCCCACGCCCGCGGGGAGACCAGCAGGGCGACCAGCATCGCGGCCAGCCACTGGAAGCCCAGGAGGGCCGCGAAGAGGCGGTCGGTGCGGCGGTCGATCGCGAGCCGATGCTCGCGGAACAGGGCCTCGGCCCGCCGCCCGATCGCCCCGCCGTCCGGCGTCCCCGGCGCGGTTCGCTGCATGTCAGAGATCCCTCGTCGGTTCGTCGGCGGGGGCGGAGAGGGGGCAGCCGAAGACCGGCATCGTCCCTCGATCCGCCCGCCCCCGGCCCAGCGGCGAGGTCACCGCGTCGCGGCCCGGATTGTCGCCCGCGCGGCCTTGCGCGGCGGTGATCCCCCCGCCGTCGAGCGGCGCACCGGCCGGGTCGTCGAGGAGGGCGTGGCCGGAGGTGACGGCGCCGAACCGGGCGGCGTCGGCCCCCGCCTCGTCGGCGCGGGCCCGGACGCCGGGGATGGCGACGGCGGCTCGCCGGAGGTCGGCCTCCTCCCGGGCGACTCCGGCCCCGCCCGGCCTCGGGGACATGACATGGGCCGCGACCGTCCCTTGGCAGCCGGCCAGGACCCGCCCCAGCTCGGCGAGGGTCGCCCGCGTGCAGGGGCGGCGCGGGTGCGCGAGCAGGACGAGGTTGGCGCGGGACCGGTCGGGGACGAGCCGGCTGCCCTCCGGCCACCGACGCGGCGGGGCGGCGACCCCGCCGGGCGTCGCCGCGCGCCCCTCCAGGAGGGAGAACCCCGAGCCCACGGCGACCACCCAGGCGATCCCGGCCGACGCGAGACAGGTCGATCGCCGTCCCCGATGTCTCACGGTCGCATCCTCGTTGGCGCGGGCCTTCATCGACCGCGACCCGGACTACGGGCGGTCCGAGGTCGCCGATGGGGAGTCCCCGCCCAAGCGTAGGTCCCGCTCCCGGGTTTGCCAACCGCGGGACGGAAGAATGGAACCCGGCGGGTCGTCCGAGCCCGGACGGGCGGCAGGTCGGCCGGCCCGGGCCCCGCGAGGGCCGGCGTCGGTGCCTCCGACCCGAGGCGGCCCCGGTCCCCGGCCGATCCGCCCGCCCGGAGAATCCGCCGCCGACTCGACCGAGGGGGAAGACCGAGGACGGCGCCCGGACCTCATCTCATGCCCCCGCCCTCGTTCCAGACCGGGCCCGCGACCCCCCCAGGAACGTCGGCCGACCGATTCGGGTGATCGAGGGTGGGTCGAGACTCGATCCTCCAGGCAAGTCCTTTGCGGGGCCCGCTCCTTGGCCATCCGTCCGTGCGGTGGGGACGTCGGGGCCGAACCGCCCCGGCCGCGCCGAACGAACCCAACCCCCGAGGGCGAGGGACCCGACCGTCCGATCGAAGCCAATCCGCCCGTCGCGCCCGTCAACCCGGCCGCGCCGAACGGAGCCAACCGGGGACCGGCCCTCCGTCCCGGGTCGCGACCCGGGTGACGAATCGAAGCCAATCCCTCGCGACGAAACGAAGCCAATCCCGGACGACGAAACGAAGCCAATCCCGGACGACGAAACGAAGCCAATCTCCGATGACGAAACGAAGCCAATCTCGGGTGCCGCGGGGTCGCGATCCCCGGGCGCCGAACAAACCCAACGCCCTGCTCGGGCGATCCCTGGGACGAGGCATGGCCAACCCGACCTTGACCCTACTCGTGGACGGGCGGCAAGTTACGGTCGAGCGGACCGCCGATGGTGGCGGGGTCGGTGTAGGGGTAGCGGGTGAGGATCGTCCGGAGGTCGTCGGGCCGGGCGATCAGGATCTCGACGGCGTCGACCGGCGCCCCGGGGGCGCAGCGGAGCAGGACGTCGAGGTGGAACGCCCAGGGGTTGGTCTCGCGGCGGGTCAGGAGGGCGCGGAGCCTCGACGCGTCGGAGCCGGGCTCGATCGGGGCCTTCGAGGCCAGCGCCTTCGCGGCGACACGGAGCGAGTCCGGGTCGGCCGAGGCCCAGGCGAAGGCCGGCTCGTTCACCCGGAGCGGCCTCGCCTTTGTGAGGCCGTCGCCCCAGAGCCGGGCCAGGGGCGGGACGACCGAACGAACCCAAGCCGGGGCAGTCGGGGGTTCCGGGGGCCTCGGCGTCTTGTTGTGGTCGTCGCCGGCGAGGAGGTCCAGGGCCCAGGCGCGGGCCACCGTCCCGGGGGCGTCGACCGTGACGATCCGGAGCCCGTCGAGCTGCCGCGGCCGGCGCTCATAGAAGGGCGTCATCGCGAACGCCAGCCGGGTGAACGCCGACGCCTTCGAGTCGTGGGTCAGGATCCAGAGGTACGGGAACCGGTCCCGGTCGGGAGCCCCGAGCCGGATCGATGCCTTCAGCGCCCCGAGCGACTGGAGGCAGTCGAAGGTCGGGGGCTGGGTCAGCGGGTTCATCCCGTCGAACGCCGCGCCGTCGGGGAGGATCCGGTTGAGGTCGGCGAGGGTCGCGGCGTCGAACGGGTCGTACCAGTACGAGAGCTCGAAGCCTCGGGCCCACGCCCCCCTCGGGCCGCCGACGATCTCGTTGTAATAGGAGAGCTCGAACGGGTGGACGCGGGCGAGGGCCCAGGCCGCCGGGCCGAGCACGATCGCCGCCACGATCGACCGCGCCACGGCCCGCGCCCGGCCCGATCGGGCGATCAGGTCGGCCAGGCCGACCGTGCCCCAGCCGGCGAACCCGGCCAGGAAGAAGAAGGTCGGCAGGAAGAGGCGGACCCCGTCGTGCCCCGGCGTCGGCAGCATCCGGACGATCGGCAGCGCCGCGAGGTGGACGAGGAAGTAGAGCGGGACCCGGTCGCGGCGGACCGTCGGCAGCCGGAAGAGCAGCCCGACGACGGCCGCCAGCAGGATCGTCGCCGGCACCGTGATCGCGAGCAGGACCCAGGCGTTGTGCCAGGGGAGGCTGTAGTCGTAGACCTGGCCGTTGTACAGGATGTTGACCCCGGGCAGGGCCCCGCGCCGGTTCGTGTTCAGGGTGTAATAGTGGGCGAGCCGGGGCAAGGTCTCGCGCCACCAGGCGGGGTTGCCCAGCCAGACGACGGGGGGCGCGAACGCCAGGATCGCCGTGAACGTCTCGAGCCCGGGCCGCTCGACGCCCCAGACCCGGCTCATGCGGAAGGCCCGGTCGAGGAGCCGGCGGACGACCCAGACGCCCAGGGGGACGAGCAAGATCCAGGCGGGCAGCCGAGCCGGGGGACGCATCGTGAACAGGTCGACCCGCGCGATCGAGACCATCGCCTCGGGGTAGCCGAGGTCGCGCTGGATCTGGTCGAACACCTCGGCCAGGCGGCGGACCTCGACGAAGGCCAGGCCGAGCGGGACGAGCATCGCGCCCGAGGTCAGCAGCCCGTCCGCCCAGGCCGCCGCCCCGCCCCGCCGCGAGACCAGCCTCGCGAACGGCCCGGACGCGAGCCAGGCCAGCAGCGGGAGCAGGACCATCACCGCCCCCATCTTCTCGACGAACGCCAGGCCGAGCAGGACCCCGACCGCCACCCGCCACCGCCGGCCCCCCGGCTCGTCCAGCCCCTTCCAGAAGGCGACCGCCGTCGCCGCCCAGAGCATCAGGCCGGGGGTGTCGGTCCCGGCGATGTGGGCGTCCCCGTAGACCCGGGGCATCGCCAGCAGGGCCGCCGCCGCGACCCCGCCGACCCATGCTCCATATCGATGCGCGAGAAACTGATAGAGGATCAGCAGCGTCAGGGCGAACTCGAACACCGAGGCCATCCGCCGGGCGGGGATATCCTTCAACCATGTGCCGAAGAGTTCATACGTGAGCAGGTTCAACTGGCCGGCGAGCGGCGGGTGGAAGTTGATCCCGAACCGGCCGTAGGGCCAGTAATACAGGAGGGTGTCGGCGTCGAACAGGTCGGCGAGGTCGCCCGAGGTCCGGGCCGAGACGAGCCGGGCCCACCACTGCTCGGACATGACCTGGCTGTATCGATAGGCGGGCTCGTCCCAGGTCAGGCCGATGTCTCCGGTCGTGGGCACCAGCGCGGCGAGGGCCAGGCCGAGGACGACCGCCGGGGCGAGCCAGGGGCGGGCCTTCCGGGGGGCATCGGCGGCGAGGTCGGCGACGGCGAGGTCGGGTCCGGGATCGGTCATGGCGGGCTCGGGAAGATCCAGAGGAGGGGCACCCCGAGCTTGGAGACGACGAACGCCGCCCCCCCGCCGTCGACCCGCGCCCGGTCCTCGGCCCGCATCGCGCCGGGGCGGTTCTGGAGGACGTACCAGGCGGCCGGCCGGCGGTCGATCGGCGCGAGCCCGGCCTTCAGCCGGCCCGACTCGCGGAGGTACAGGAGCGAGGACGGGAACGTCGCGAACCCGACGCTCCGGCCGGGGGACGTCCGGTCGTTGAGGAAGGCGAGGGCCTCGGGCGTGAGGCTGTCCCAGTAGTAGGTCGGCTCCATCCCCAGGGCGGTCGCCCCGGGCAGGCCGCCGACGGCCGGGCTGTAGTACGAGAGCGGGACGGGCATCATCAACGCAGTGCTTGCGCCGGCCTCGATCAATATAACGGATATCAGGATGCGTCCCCATCGTCGCGACCGCTCAACGAGGGACGCCGCCCCGAGCCCGGCGAGGATGGCCAGGACGCCGAACGCCGGCAGGAAGAGCCGGACCCCGTCGTGCCCGGGCGTGTGCGGCAGGGCGCGGAGGGCGACCAGGAACGCCCAGTGGCCGAGGGCCAGGGTTCCGAACGGCTCGGCCCGCCGCGACCGGGCGGCCCGGACCCCGCCCAGGGCCGCGAGGGCGAGGACCCCGACCGGCGTCGCCATCGCGGTCCAGACGAGGGTGTTGTACCAGGGGAGCGACTCGACCGGGGTGTGGTAGGTCGTGCCCAGGAACCGGATCGGGATCGGGATCGTCCGGCCCCGGGTGAGGTTGGACCGGAGGAACCGCTCGACCCCGCCGATCGGGTCGGCCCACCAGGCGGGGTTGAACGCAAAGAGGGCCGTCAGCGCCACCGGCGCGGCGATCGCCGCGGCCCGCCAGGCCGCGCGGGACCGATAGGCGACCGCCCACGCCAGGAACGGCAGCGGCAGGAACCAGCCGGTGAGCTTCGTGACGGCCGCCCAGCCGAAGAGGACGCCCAGGACGGCCGCCCACCCGCGCCGGGGCCGGTCCCTCCGCGTCCCGCCCGGGTCGGTCCCGACGGCGAGTTCGAACGCGAGGATCGCGCCCACCCAGAGGCATGTGAGCAGGGCGTCATACGTCGCGTAGTGGCCGTGCCCGAACAGTTGCGGCTGGAGCGCCCAGGACCCCGACGCGGCCAGGGCCGGCCAGGCCCCCCACCGCCAGGCGAAGAAGCCGGCGAGGCAGCCCCCGGCCAGGCTGAACGCCAGGATCGGCCCGAGCCGGGCGCGCGGCAGGGCCTCCCACGAGGGGGCGACCAGGTCGCCGACCAGGCCGACGAGGGCGTAGAAGGGCGGGTGCCCGTGCGGCTCCTCGCGGGCGAACGGCCAGAACCAGGCGAGCACCGCCGGGTCGAACAGCCCGGCCCGGGTGCCGACCTGATCCGCCCTGGGGGCGGGCCAGCGGTCGGCCTGGACCAGCTCCAGGGCCGGCGGCGACCACGACCGCGCGAACGCGGACGGGTCCCGCACCGCCCGGAACCAGAGCCGGACCCGGGCCTCGCGGCCGAGGGTGTAGGCCTCGTCCCAGACGATCGCCAGCCGGGGCTCGGTCGCGAGCATCAGGGCCAGGGTCGCCAGCCCGGCCGCCAGCCCGAACAGGCGAGGGCGTGCGGGCCTTGGGCGGGCGTCGGGCCGGTCGGGGGACGCAGAGGGGTCGCTCATCGCCGTCCAGTGTCGCCCCCGGGGCCGGTCGAATCAAGCCGAGAGGCCGGCCCGAACGGCTCAGGGCCGGGCCGGCGGGACGACCACCAGGGCCGCCGTCAGCGGGGGCAGCGCGACGGTCGCCTTGCCGCCCCGGGACGACCACGAGTCGCGGCGGATCGGGCCGGGCGGGTTGGGCATCCGGAACAGGTCGCCCGAGGCCGGGGGCGACCGGCCGGCGAGGTCGAGGTCCACGGTCGCGGGCTCCTTCGGGTCCTTGTTCACGAGGACGACCGTCGTCGCCCCGTCGTCGCGGAGGGCGGCGAACGCCGAGACCCGGTCGGGGGCGTCGGACCGGGCGGGGATCGAGCGGTCGCCGAAGCCCTTGTGCCGGCCGTCGGGGTTCCGGTAGAGGGCGAAGGCGAACCGCTGGACCCCGGCCAGGCCCGCCCAGTAGTAGGCGAAGTCGACCCGCTCGCGGCCGAAGATCCCGAGGATCTCGGCCTGCGCCACCGCGCCGCTCGGGTCGTCGTCGCCGCCCCAGCTGTATTCGCCGATCGCCAGCCTCGTCCCGGGGTAGTTGCCGTCGACCCAGGCGCGGACCCGGGGGATCAGCATCACGGGTTGGCCGATCCAGCTCTCGTCCCGGTAGGTCGGGTCCCAGAGGCCGCGGGTCGAGCGGAGGCGGAGGGCCCGCATGGCGTCGGACGGGGTCTTGCCGTTGTAGACCGGCTGGCCGTCGGCCTGGCCCTGGGGGTAGTAGTGGACGTCGACCGCGTCGAGCAGCCGACGGCCGGCCCGGTCGGACTCGCGCCTCATCCGGCCGAGGTACCAGGCGAGGAACGGGACGCCGCCGTGGGCCTTCTGGTCGGCGTGGGTCGCGTAGCGGTCCTTGCCCTCGTCGAGCGCCGAGTAGGTCAGGTCGGTCCAGCCCCAGGAGCACGGGCCGGCGACGAGGCCCTGCGGGTCGGCCGCCTTGATCGCCGCCGCGAGGTCGCGGCCACGGGCGAAGACCTCGTCATACGACGGGGGCTCGGGGTGGACGTCGCGGTGGGTGTGGCCCCAGAGCATCGGCTCGTTGTCGAGCCCGTAGAGCCGGGGCGGGCCGCCCGTCGGGGGCTTCAGCGACCGGATCCCCTCGGCCTGGAAGGCGGGGGTCGACGGGACGGACGTGTCGCGCGGGTCGTTGCCGACGATCGGAGAGCCGTCGGGCCGGACCCCGTCGCCCCGGTCGGCGACGTAGGGCTCGACCCGGCGCTGGGGGCCGTACTTGGCGACCGAGAAGCCCCAGCCGTCGGGCCCCCGGGCCACCCACGGGAGCATCGGCACGGTGAGGTAGCCGGACAGCCCCGCGCGGCGGTTGCCGGCGACGAAGTCGTCCCACGGCCCGGCCTTGCCGTTGAGGAAGAACCAGTCGGACCCGGCGTTGTCGGCCCGGGCCTTCCAGTTGTACCGCGAGGCCCGGTTGCCCCCCCAGCGGACGGCGGCCAGGCCGATCTCGCGGGCCTTCTCCGGCGCGACGGCTGAGGCCCCATAGAGGAACGGGCTGATCGGGTGCGAGGGCTTCGGGTCGAGCCGGACCGTCACGACCGGCCCGGCGGCGAGGCCGAGCAGCAGGGTCGTCAGGAGGCCGCCGAGTCCGCCCAGGTCCATCGATGCCTCCCGTCGTCCCCCGCGATCCCGCCGGCCGCGGCCGACCGGGGCCCGATCGCGAGCTATGCTGGATTCGTCGGCACAGGGGGCGCCTCGCGTCATCACAGGAGGGCGACCTGTAAGATAATCGGGCGACGACCGCCCGACCAGGCCCGCCCGACAGATCGCCGCCGACCGATCCGACTCCGACCCCGCACCCTCACCCGCACCGACGAGGCGACCCGATGGCGACCCTAACGCGAACCCGCCGAGCCTCCCCACGCCGGGGCCGAGGGGCCGGGCCGGCGCTCGAGGCGCTCGAGCCCCGCGCCCTGATGTCCGTCGGGGTGGCGCCGTCGGACGCCGAGCAGTTCATGCTCGAGCTGGTCAACCGGGCGCGGTCCGACCCCGCGGCCGAGGGGCGTCGGCTCGTGGCCCTGGCCCAGTCCGACCCCTTGATCCGGGCGGCCTCGGCCGGCTGGGACCTGAACGCCTTCACCCGCGCCATCTCCGCCTACGCGCCGATGCCGCCCCTGGCGTTCAACCCCCGCCTGATCGAGGCGGCGCGGGCGCAGGACGTCTCGATGCTGCGGATGAACAGCCAGAGGCACGCCCCGGCCGGCTTCCTCACCGACCCGAGGGTGGCCGTCGCGGCCGACGGCCAGGGCTATTACGACGTGACCAACGCCTCGTGGTCGACCGGCGAGAACATCTTCGCGTTCTCGCATAACGTGAACGGCCTTTCGGCCGTCGACTATGTGAACTACTTCCACGCCGGGTTCCTGATCGACTGGGGCAACCCGAGCTTCGGCCACCTGGCGAACGACCTGGCGCCCGGGCCGGGCGGGGCGGGCCCGTCGACGCACTACCCGTACAGCGAGGTCGGCATCGGCCTGCTCGAGAACGCGGTCCCGACCGAGCCCCCCGACCCGAACCCGCCGGAGCCGGGCAACGCCGGGCAGAACGTCGGCCCCGACCTCATCACCCAGGAGTTCGGCTGGCGGTCGACGGCCGACGCCGACCTCACGGGGACGTTCTTCGTCGACGCCGCGAGGACCGGCTTCTACGCCCCGGGCGAGGGCCTCGGGGGCGTCACGATCCGGGCCGTCGGCCGGGGGGGCCTGGGGACCTTCCAGACGCAGACCTGGCCCTCGGGCGGGTACACCCTGCCCCTGCCCGCCGGCACCTACGACGTCACCGCCTCGGGCGGGAGCCTGGCGAGTTCGAGGAAGCAGGTCGTCGCGATCGGCCGGGACAACGTCGGCTGGTCGGTCGCCGCCCCCCCGACGCCGGCCGCCTCGATCCCCGTCCCGGCCGACTACGACGGGACCGGCCGGGCCGACCTCGCGACCTACACCACGGACACCGCCACCTGGACGATCCGCCACGCCGACGGGACCGTCACGTCCGTCGTCTTCGGCCAGGCCGGGCTCGACCTGCCCGTCCCCGGGCGCTACGACGGCGGCACGAGGGTCGAGCTCGCCGTCTACCGGCCGACCACCGCCGAGTGGATCATCCGCGCCCCCGGCGGCGACCGCCACGTCCCGTTCGGCTGGGGCGGCCACGACGTGCCGGTCCCCGGCGACTACGACGGCGACGGCAAGACTGACATCGCCGTCTACCGGCCGAGCACCGCCGAGTGGTTCGTCCGCCGGTCGTCCGACGGGGTCGCCACCGACACCCCGTTCGGCCACCCCGGCCTCGACGTGCCCGTCCCGGCCGACTACGACGGCGACCACCGGACCGACTACGCCGTCTTCCTGCCGACGACGGCCGAGTGGTTCGTCCGCCGGTCGTCCGACGGCTCGACGACCCGGGCCGCGTTCGGCCGGATCGGCGTCGACCAGCCGACCCCCCGCGACTACGACGGCGACGGCAAGGCCGACATCGCCGTCTTCCGCCCGGACTCCGCCGAGTGGTTCATCCGCCGGTCGTCCGACGGGGCGACGATCCGGACCGCGTTCGGCCACCCCGGCATCGACCTCGCCGCGCCCGCCGACTACGACGGCGACGGCCGGGCCGACCTGGCCGTCTTCTACCCGCCGACGGCCGACTGGTTCGTCCGCCCGACGACCGACGGCCGGACCCTCGACATCCAGGTCGGCCGGGGCGGCACGACGACGACCGGGCTGGCCGCCCTGAGTCAGGACCTGGCGATCCCGCCCGCCTGGTACGCCTGGACGACCCCGATCCCCGCCGCGACCGAGGCGGCCGGACGGCCCGCGGCCCGACCGGCCCCCGCCCCGGCGGGCCCGATGGCCCTGTGGAGGGCGAGGCCGGCCGTCGGGGGGCGATCGGGCCCGGAGGTCACTTCCCGCCCCTGGGCTTGAGGTGGCGGTCGAAGAAGGCGAAGGTCTCGGCCCTCGTCCGCTCGAGCTCGGCCCCGCCCCAGCCGTGCCCCGCGCCCAGCATCAGCTCGGTCCGGCCGGCGACCCCGGCCTTGGCCATGGCGGCGGTGAGCTTCTCGGCCTGGGTGTAGGGGACGAGGTTGTCCTTGGTCCCCTGGAAGGTGAGGATCGGCGGGTCGTCGGCGGTGACGAACGTCAGCGGCGAGGCCTTGGCCGCGGCCTCGGGCCGCTCGGCCGGGGTCCCGCCGAGGAAGTCCCGGACGAACGACTTCGACGCCTCGGGCATGTCGTCGGCCGCCAGGTCGGTCGGGCCGAAGTAGTTCACGACGGCCTGGACCTTCGAGCCCGGCCCGCCCGAGGGGGCGTCCCCCTCGAGGCCGTCGCCCGGCCCGGTCACGCCGAGCATCAGCGCGAGGTGGCCCCCGGCCGAGAAGCCGACCGCACCGATGTGGTCGGCGTCGATCTTGTACTCATCTCGACGGGACCGGAGCCAGCGGACGGCCGCCTTGACGTCGTGGACCTGGGCCGGGAACGTCTCGCCCGGGCAGAACCGATACTGGGGCGAGATCGCGACGTAGCCGTGGCGGGCGAACTCCGCGAGCGCCGGGCGGTTGCCCGCCTTGTCGCCGCCCCGCCAGGCCCCGCCGTGGATCACCAGGACGGCCGGGAACGGGCCGTCCCCCCCGGCGGGCCGGGCCAGGTCGAGCTTCAGCTCGGCCGGGCCGACCTTCGCATACACGAGGTCGTTGGCGACCGTCACCCCCGGCCCCTCCTGGGCGCGGGCCGAGGCGGCGAGGGCGCCGAGGCCGAGGGCGAGGGCGGCGACGAGGCGGTGCGATCGCGGCATGGCGGCCGGGGCTCCGACGAGGGTGGGTGGGTGGAACGGGGGGCCGGTCCGGCGCCGATCAGTACGAGTCGGCGCTGATGGCTTCCTTGCCGTCGCGGGTCGTGAGGGCGTACCAGACCTTCTTGTCCGTGCTCGCCTTGAGGAACCGGACCGAGCCGTCGCAGAAGGCGAAGTGGGCCCCGGCCGGGTGGAACGACCCGGTGTACACATAGGGGGCACCCGGGAAGGCGGTGGCGGGGCTGGTGTCGGTGTACGAGGGCGAGGTCCAGACGTCGAACTCGCTGCCGCCGTAGCCGCCGACGGCCCAGCCGAGGCCGTCCTTCTTCTCGCCGAAGGCGATGGTGGCGGCCGTCCCGTCGTTGAGCTGCTCGAGCCGCCAGCACCGGGTCGGCCCCTTGTTCGGGACGAGGGTCGTGACGGTCAGCATCACGCCGCGGAAGTTCAGGTTCAGGGCGGGGTAGTCGGCCCGGGTGTCGGAGTACGGGGCGGGGCGGACACCGCCCCAGTTGGCCGCGTAGTGGTTCCGGGCGAAGGTCGAGGCCCCCGGGTAGGACCCCTGCGGGTTGATCTGGACGATCTCCGAGGCGGGCCGACGGTCGTAGGTCGGGACCGACGGGCAGAGCATGGTCGAGAGCTGGACCGTGACGACCGTGGCGTTGGCCGGGTCGTAGTCCTCGACCGAGAAGTTGTAGGCCGAGGCGAGCTGCTGCTGCTCGATCTGGGGCAGCAGGAGCGTCATGCAGCTGTGGTTGTTGCCGCGCCCGGCGCCGGCCGTCGCGCTCATCGGCAGGACGCCCCGGTTGGAGTGGTACGCCTGGATCGCCAGCGCCAGCTGCTTGAGGTTGTTCTTGCACTGGGCCGCCCGCCCCGCCTCGCGCGCCCCCTGGACGGCGGGCAGCAGCAGCGCGATCAGCACCGCGATGATGGAGATGACGACCAACAATTCGATCAGCGTGAACGCTCGACGACGCATCGCGACATCCCCCGCCTGGAAAGAGGGCGGGCCCGCGACGGGCGAAGTGCCCGGGGCAGCCCCGGCCGACGAGGTCGCACGGCCTTCATCCCATCTTAAAGGACGCGACGCCGAATCCAATGGGACAGGCGGAATACCCCCCGCGGTCCGTTTTGTCCGCGAACGACCCTCGCGACCCGCGGGCGAGGCGTCCGTGCCCCATTCAGCCGCGACGGTCCCCGGCCGGCAGCGGCAGCGCCAGGACCGCGTCGGCGACCTCGGCGAGCCGGCCGACGATCGCCTCGAGCATCCGGCGGCCCCGGTCGGCGTCGGCGTGCTCGGGGTGGCCGACGGCCCCGTGGGCGGTCTTCCGGCCGAAGTCGCGGGCCCAGAACAGGCCTTCGAGCCCGGCCGGGCTGTCCTCCGGGTCGTCGCGGGCGAGGTCGAGCCGGACGAGGTCCGGGCGGAGGTGGAGGACCATCGAGGTCTCGACCTCGCAGGCATGGCCCATCGACGTCTTCGGCCCGGCGCAGAGGGCGGCGATCTCGGCCCCGGCGACCTCCCAGTAGGCCGCGCCGGTCAGGATCGCGCCGGGATGCGAACGGTCGAGCCGGCGGAGGGCGACGCGGAGCGGGTCGACGTTCCCGCCGTGGCCGTTCAGGAGCAGGACCCGGCGGAACCCCTCGTCGAGCATCGGCGCGAGCAGGTCGACGAGCATCGCCTCGTAGGTCGGCAGGGTCGCCGTGAGGGTCCCGCCGAAGGGGAGGTGGTGCTCGCTGGCGCCGAGCCAGAGGGTCGGCAGCAGGAGGACCCGGCCGGGCCGCTCGCGCTCGAGGCCCTCGGCCACGGCGGTCGCCAGGATCGTGTCGGTCGAGACGGGGAGGTGCCGCGAGTGCTGCTCGGTGGCCGCGATCGGGGCGACGACGAGCGTCCCCTCGCGGCCCAGGGCGCGGACGGCCGGCGCGGTCATCTCGGCGAGCTTCATGGCGAGGGGGCCCGTCGGGTCAGGTCACGTTGAGCAGGATGATGGCGATCTCGTAGAAGATCGCCAGGCCGGTGGCGTCGACGAGCGTGGTGATCAGCGGGGCCGAGACGACGGCCGGGTCCTTGCCCAGCATCCGCGCCAGCAGCGGGATCATCGCCCCGACGGTGTTCGCCCACACGCAGATGCCGAGGATCGTCAGGGCGATGACGGTCGCGAAGGTCGCGGTCTCGCCGCGGATGATCCACGCCTGGAAGAAGGCGACGGTCCCCAGGATCAGGCCGAGGAGGCCGCCGGTCAGCGACTCCCGGAGGACCACCCGGACCGCCTGGGACGTGGCGATCTGGCCGAGGGCGAGCCCCCGGATGATCGTGCCGACGACCTGGCTGCCGGCGTTCCCCCCGGTGCCGATCAGCAGCGCGGTGAAGTGGATCAGGTGGGGCTGCTTCAGCTCGACCCACTCGTAGTGGCGGGAGACGTACCCGGTGGCCAGCTCGGCGATGAAGAGGATCAGGAGCCACCAGACGCGTCGGCGGACCGACCGGACGACGCTGCCCTGCCAGTAGGGGGTGTCGTCGACCTCGGGGTCGGTCGAGACGCCGCCGAAGGCGAGGATGTCCTCGGTCTGCTCCTTGCGGAGGATGTCCATCGCGTCGTCGTGGGTGACGATCCCGACGAGCATGTCCGAGGCGTCGAGCACGGGGATGGCGAACAGGTCGTAGCGGTCGATCTTGCGGGCGACGGACTCCTGGTCCTCGTCGACCCGGCCGACGATCGTGTCCCGCCGCATGATCTCGTCGACGCGGGCGCGGGGGCTGGCCATGATCAGCCGCTTCAGCGGGACGACGCCGAGGAGCTTGTGGCCGGGGTCGACGACGAAGCTGTAGTCGATCGTCTCGCGGTCGGGCGCCTCGTGGCGGAGGCGGTCCAGCGCCTCGCGGACGGTGAGGTTCGGGTTGAGCGTGGCATAGTCGGTCGTCATCACCGCGCCGGCGGTCCCCTCCTCGTAGCTGGCCAGGCGGCGGATGTCCTCGCGCTCGGCCTGCGCCAGGTGGCGGAGGATCCGGTCGACCCGGTCCTCGTCGAGGTGGTTGACCAGGTCGGCCCGGTCGTCGTGCGACATCAGGTGGAACAGCGACGCGGCCTCGACCGGCGTCATCGCCTCGACGACCCGGACCTGCCGCTCGGGCTCGACGTAGCTCATGACCGAGGCGCGGAGCCGCTCGGGCAGCAGGTCGAGGATCGTGTCCCCCTCGTCGGGGCCGAGGTCCTCGATCACCTCGGCGACGTGCGCCGGGTGCTGGTCGGCGAAGAAGTCGCGGAGCGCCGCCGTCTCGCCCGCGTGGATCAGCTCGCGGAGGTCGGGCACCAGCAGCGGGTTTCGCAGCACGGCGGCGCTCCGGTTGATCCTGCGGGCGGGCCGGTGCCGCGGGGACGACGGGGATCAGGCCAGCTGTTCGACCGAGTCGATCGTCACCACGCTCGTGACCGATTCCAACGTGCCGAATTGTCGCAGTTGTCCCGAGATGACATAGTAATACGGCGAGCCGTCCTTCGTCCCGTCGCCCGGGTCGAAGGCGATGTTCTCGGGGTGGCCGATCGGGATCCGGTCGCCATTCTCCAGATTCAGGATGAACGGGAGGAAAGGGGCCTGGCGGACCATCCGGGCGACTTCGGTGCGGATCGATTCGGAACGCATCGGCGACCTCATCCGAGGACCATCGGCGACAATCCTCCGAGTCTAACTCGACCGCCGCGCGCTCGCCAGGCCAACGACGTTCGGCAAGCATCAACCGATATCCATGCCCGACCCGATCTCGTGCCCCGCGGCGTCGAGGGCACCCTCGCTCGCGTCGTGCTCGACGAATGGGCCGACCCCTGCGGGGGCACATCCGGTCCCCTCATGTCGTCTCCAGGGCGGCCGGTCCCGCCGTCGATCCTCGCCCCGATCTGGCCCTTCGGTCATCATTCCGCGACGATCAGGGAGCCGCGACCTCAACGATCGGCACCGCGCGAGTTCGGCAGATCGCCCCCGATCACGTCCTTGCCGACATAAGGTCGGAGAACCTCGGGGACGTCGACCAGGCCGTCGGCCCGCTGGTAGTTCTCCAGGACGGCGATCATCGCCCGGCTCAGGGCGACGGCCGTCCCGTTCAGGGTGTGGACGAACCGCGTCCCCTTCTGCCCGGCGGGCCTGTACCGGATGTCCAGCCGCCGGGCCTGGTAGTCGGTGCAGTCCGAGGTGCTGGTCACCTCGCCGTACTCGCCCGACTCGCCCCGGCCGGGCATCCACGCCTCGAGGTCGAACTTGCGGTAGGCCGGGCCGCCCAGGTCGCCCGAGCAGATGTCGAGCACCCGGTACGGGACGCCCAGCGCGGCGAAGATCTCCTCCTCGACCCGGAGCAGGTCCTGGTGCATCGCGCCCGAGGCCTCGAGCGTCCCCTCGGTGAAGGCGAACATCTCGACCTTCGTGAACTGGTGGACCCGATACAGCCCCCGGCTCGCGCGGCCGGCCGCGCCCGCCTCGGTCCGGAAGCAGTGCGACAGCCCGACGTACTTCAGGGGGAGCCGGGCCGCGTCGAGGATCTCGCCGGAGTGCATCCCGCCCAGGGTGATCTCGGCCGTGCCGATCAGGCAGAGGTCGGAGTCCGCGACCGAGTACACCTGCGTCTCGGCCCCGCGCGGGTTGAAGCCGATCCCCTCGAGGATCGACACCCGGGCCAGGTCCGGCGTGATGATCGGGATGAACCCCTCGGCCGCCAGCTTCCGGATCGCGAACGCCTGCAAGGCCATCTCCAGGAGGACCGCGTCGTTCTTGAGGAAGTAGAACCCCGTCCCCGCGACCTTCCCCCCGGCCTCGAAGTCGATCAGGTCCAGCGCCTTGCCGATCGCGACGTGGTCCCTCGCGGGGAAGTCGAAGGCGCGCGGCGTGCCGACCCGGCGCAGCTCGACGCTGCCGTCCTCGGTCGCGGCGACCGGGGCGTCGGGGTGGGTCAGGTTCGGGAGCCGGCCCAGCCGCCGCCTCAGCTCGGCCTCGCGTTCCTTGAGCGCCTCCTCGCGGCCGGCGATCTCCAGCTTCAGCGCCTTGCCCTGCTCGACCAGCGCGGCCCGACGCGCCGGGTCCTTCTCCCTGCCCGTGGCCTGGGCGGCCTCGTTCTGGCGGCGGCGGATCTCCTCCACCGTCTGGAGCAGCGCCCTGCGGTCCGCGTCGAGGGCGACGATCCGGCCCACCTCCGCGGTCACGTCCTCCGGGACGTTCCGGGCCCGGCAGTTGGCCTCGATCTCGGGGGCATGGTCGACGACGTATTTCAGGTCGAGCATTCGAGTCACCTTCGCTGCGGCCGATGGGCCCGGGCCGTCGTCACCAGATCGTCAGGATCGCCGAGGCCTGAATCTTCCGGTCGCGCGAGACCACCGGCAAGCCCAGATGCAGCGCCGTGGCCGCGATGATCCGGTCCGGCATGTCCGGGACGACATGCCTGGGCACCCGCCGGAGGGCCTCCGTCACGGCCAGATCGAGCGCGGCCAGGATGAACCCGCTCCGGGGGTCGGCGAGCGCCTGGGTCACCCGGTCGAACGAGTCGGGGTCGATCCGGGACTTCTCGACCAGGTGGGCGATCTCGACCAGCGTGATCGAGGCCACGACGATCGATCCGCCCGACCGGACGGCGGAGAGCATCGCCGCCGAGGCCGTCGCGGACAGGGCCGAGGATCGTTCCAGATACCAGATCGTGGCGTGGGTGTCGGCGACCACGCCCGTCATCCCGGGAAATCCCTCGGGAAATTGCCCCACATCTCGCGGCGAGCCTCGTCGATCTCTTCTTCGCTGATGTTCCCGATCAGCCCCCGGAACATCCCGGAGTAGACCCGGCCCTCGGGCCATCCCGGCGGCGGGGGGAGCGGCCCCTCCTCGGCCAGGAGTTCCCGGCCGCGCGGGGTCGGCTCGAAGCGGGCCTTCCAGACCCGGCGGGCGTCCTCGGGCAACGGCGCGTCGCCCGAGGGCCGGGGCGCGAGCAGGTCCTTCTCGGCCAGCGACCAGACCGCGTCGGCCACGCGGTCCAGGGGGACGTTCGGAGTCCGGCCGCGGAGCCGCTCGTGGATCCGTTCGAGGTCCTCGGGGCCGCGGACGGTGGCGTCCAGGACCAGCAGCTCGATCGGCGACAGGCTCTGCATCGGTCGGGCCTCCCGTTCGCCCCCCGCCCATCCCCGCCGGGTCGGGGCCGCACACCACAATCGACACGGAGGCCGGCCTCGGGGATCGCGCCCTACCTGGCCAGCTCGGCCAGGAGGTGGGCGCTGGCCTTGATCCCGCGGTGGAAGTCGGCCAGGGAGAACTTCTCGTTCGGGCCGTGGAGGTTGTCGTCGTCCTGGCCCCAGCCGACGAGCAGGGTGTCGACGCCGAGCTGGGCCTTGAACAGGCCGACGACCGGGATCGAGCCCCCCTCCCTCATGAAGACCGGCGGCCGGCCGAAACCGGCCTCGATCGCCCGCGCCGCGGCGCGGACGCCCGGGCTGTCGACCCCGACGAGGACGGCCGGGGCCCCGTGGTGCTCGAGGATCTCGTACGTCACCCCCGGCGGGCAGGCCTTCGCCACGTGGGCCCGGAACCGGGCCGACACCGTCGCCGGGTCCTGGTCGGGGACGAGCCGGAAGCTGAGCTTGGCCCCGGCCCGGGCCGGCAGCACGGTCTTCGGGCCCTCGCCCGCGTAGCCGCCGTAGAGGCCGTGGACGTCGCAGGTCGGCCGGGCCCACTTCCGTTCGAGCGTCGTGTAGCCGGCCTCCCCTTCGAGCGACGTGACCCCGAGCTTGGCCCGGAAGGCCTCCTCGGAGAACGGCAAGGCCGCGAACTCGGCCCGCTCCCAATCTTCGAGCGGGCGGACGGGGTCGTAGAACCCGTCGATCAGGACCCGGCCGTCGGCCCCCTTGAGGCTCGCGAGGATCGTCGCCAGGGCGTTGCAGGGGTTGGCCACCGCCCCGCCGAACATCCCCGAGTGGAGGTCGGCCTTCGCGCCCCGGACGATGACCTCGAAGTAGGCCAGGCCCTTGAGCCCGTACGTGATCGCCGGCAGGCCGGGGGCGAACTGGCTCGTGTCGGAGATCACGGCGTAGTCGCAGGCGAGCTTCGCCTTCCGGTCGGCGACGAAGGCTTCGAGGTTCTTGCCGCCGATCTCCTCCTCCCCCTCGATCAGCACCTTGACGTTGACCGGCAGCGTCCCGACCGTCTCGAGCCAACCTTCGAGGGCCTTGAGATGGGTGAACATCTGCCCCTTGTCGTCGGTCGCGCCCCGGGCGTAGATGTTGCCGTCGCGGACGACCGGCTCGAACGGGTCGGAGAGCCAGGGATCGAGGGGCTCGGGGGGCTGGACGTCGTAGTGGCCGTAGATCAGGACCGTCGGCCCGCCGGGGGCGTCGAGCCGTTCGGCGTAGACCAGCGGGTGCCGCGCCGTCTCGATCAGCGCGGCGTCGGCGAAGCCGATCCGGGCGAGGTCGTCGCGGACGAACGTCGCGGCGGCGCGGGTGTCGGCGTCGTGGTCGGCCTGGGCGCTGACGCTCGGGATCCGGAGCAGGGCCTTGAGCCCCTCCTCGAAGTCGCCCCGGTGGGCGTGGAGATAGGCGTCCACCCGATCGATGGCCATGGCGGTGCGTTCCTCGGCGTCGGTCGTCGCGGTCGGCCGATCGGGGGCCGCGCGCCCTCGGCGGTCCCCGATCCGTCGGCCGTGATTATACCAGCCCCCCGCAGCGCCGGCGACGCCCCGGCTTCCCGCCGTCGTGTTGCTTCCGGGAAGCATCGGGACATCGGCCGAGGCCCCGCCCCTTGTGCGCACGGCCGTCCGGTTCTACAACGGACGGAGGGCGATTGTAAGGTCGGGCCCGGGACCGCCTCGCCCCGGTTTCCCGGAAGTTCGACTCAAGTCTTTGGCCGCGAAGACCGAGGGAGGGGGTGGGCGGGCGGTTTCCGGCTTGGGCACACGGGTTGCAGTGACTGCGTCCGTCCCGATCGGTCGGACCGTCTGCGACGATCAACGGAGTGATGCCCTTCCTAGCGTCCCCGAATCGATCCTCCCCCCGATTTCGCTTCACTCGGATTTGCCCCAGGGCGGTTCCTCCCGGCGAGCATGTTATATATTGAAGAGCAGCATCGAAGCGGTGCCAACGGAAAGGCGACCGTCCCCGAGGTGGGTTCCGGCCCTCCGGGCGCGGTGTCGGACGGGTCCTGGGATGGCTCGAGTCGGGGGCCGGCCTCGCGCGGTGGCGCGAGCGTCCCGCGCGCCCGCAGCCGTCCGACGCGGTGGCCGAGGACAGCCGTAAGCAAATCCCACTCTGTCAGTGCGGTCCGAGGGGTGCCTTTCCCATGAGTTTCCTGCAACGCTTCCTCGAGCGGGTGCTGCGCACCAACGCGAGCCGTATGCCGCGCACAAGCTTCGACGACCTCAACCAGGAGCAATTGGACGCTCATCTCCGCGTCGGCCAATATGGATGCTTCTCCCTCACCGACGCCGTCCGGCCGTCGTATGGCCTCGAGGTCATCCCGCGCGAGGGTTATCGGCGCGACGTGTATCGCGACCCCGAGACGGGAAGCACCATGCCGGTGCTCGCCGCCTCGGTCTCGTCCGAGCGGCTGTTCGACGTCCTGATGGACCTGCTCACCCCCCTGGGCGACCAGGTCGACGTCGTGATGGAGTCGAGCCACGAGAGCGAGCCCGGGGCGCACTCCGACCTCTACCGCGAGCACATCGACACCGTCATCCTCAAGAGCACCCTGTACGACTACGAGTCGCTCCTGCTGAACGACGGCTGCACCGGCCTCGCCGCCCTGAACCCGAGCGGGCCGATGGAGGTGCAGTTCGACGAGCACAAGCTCCTCTTCGTCTACGCCCAGGACCTCGAGCCCTTCGAGGCGGTCCTGCGGGACTTCGGCCTGTCGCGCGACGACACCCTGAAGTTCATCTCCGAGGCCGAGCACCTCCACTCGACCGACGACACGTACCGCGAGAAGTTCGAGGAGCTCCAGTACCGCCTCGGCATCGACGTCTGAGCCGTCGGCCGATCCTCGCGAAGCACCCCCGACGCCGCACCCTGCGGGGCGGGTCCCCGGCCCGCCGGAGGCCCGCCCCGCCGAGCTGCGCACCGACCCTCCGGCCCTGACCCTGATCGACCGCACGCCACCCTCTCCTCATTGTGGCCGCATCCGCCCAAAATCGAGCCGATAGGAATTGGGCATGATCGCTTGACAGATGTAAACAAGGCGCTAGAATCGGGTGATGGGCCGGCCCAGGCATCCAAACCAATACATCGAGCGAGCCGTCAGATACGCGGAATCGCTCGGCTGGCGAGTCGAGATGTCGAGCGGGCATGCCTGGGGTCATCTTCTCTGCCCCCAGGCCACCCGCGAGGGTTGCATCGTCGGCGTCTATTCCACGCCTCGAAGGCCGGAGGGCCACGCCCGCCACATCACCCGGAACGTGGACCTCTGCCCTCATGTCCAGGATTCATCCGACAGCTCCGGCGGAGACGACGAACATGACAGCGAGGAACGACTGTGAATGCGATCACGAGTTCGTCCTGGTCCTGTCCGGCGTCGACGACCTGACCCCCCGCGTCATGGATGCCTTCTATGAGGCCGGATGCGACGACGCGACGCCGAGCGTCCGTTACGGACGGGTATACCTGACGTTCGAGCGGGCGGCACCATCGCCGAAGGCTGCCATCCTCTCGGCTATCCGCGACGTCCACCGGGCCGCGATCGGGGCGCAAGTCATCGCGGTCGACAAGAGCAATCTGGTCTCTCAAGCGGACATCGCACGGCGAATCGGCCGGACCCGCCAGATGGTGACGCAGTACGTGTCGGGCAGGCGAGGTCCCGGGGGTTTCCCGCCGCCGGCCTGCGATCTCACGGATGGCCGCCCCCTCTGGTACTGGTGCGAAGTGTCCTCCTGGCTCTGCCAGAACGGCATCGTCGGCGAGGATGTGCTCCGCGACTCGCAAGACGTCGCGGTGATCAACAGCGTCCTGGAATTGATCCATCTACGCCGCCTCGACCCGTCGCTTGCGGATGAAGTCTTCCGGATCAGCGAAGAAGCCGCCACGGTGTGATGGGACGATCGAGACTCGCGGAGCAGACCCCGGCCCGGGATGGGGCATTCTCAGACGCGCCGGGCGGACCTCCCGAATCGAATGGACCGGTCATAACCCGTCCAGATCGCACGTCCGGCGATCGGTGCGCCGGTGCACGCCATGGAGAATAATCCGGTTTCAAGCCGATCCGCCACCGACCCTCCGGCCGGTTTGACGGTCGCCGGCCGGCTCGCGTACGATAGTCCGGAGAGTGTCCCGCCCCGGCCGTCGATCGGCGCGGGCGGCGTCTGTGCGGGGGATCGGGGAGGCGAGACGGGTGCGACGGCGGATCGGCGGTTGGGCATTCCTGCTGCTGGCCTCGACGACCGCCGGGTGCGGCGACCCCGCCCGGCCGACCGAGCCCCCGCCCAGGCCGACCTTCGCGGGCACGAGTCTCGTCGTCGCCGTCCTCGGCGACCCCGCCATCGTCCCCGGGCTCCGGGCCGGGCAGGGGGAGTGGGAGGCCTCGTCCAGGGGGTCGCTCGGCTTCCGCGAGGCGTCCGACGACCCGGGCGGGGCCGACGTCCTGGTCTTCCCCGGCGACCGCCTCGGCGACCTCGTCGACCGGGGGGCGTTGCTCGCCCTGGCCGACGAGGCCCTCGTCCCGCCCCCCCCGCCGCCGGGCGGGGGCGACGAGGCCGTCCCCGCGCCGGTGCCCGACGCCTTCGCCTTCAAGGAGATCGCCCCGGCCTTCCGCGACGGGGTGACGAAGTACGGGGACGACCGGATGGGGCTGCCGCTGGGCGGGTCGGCCCTGGTGCTCGCGTTCCGCCGGGCCGCGTTCGACCGCGAGGCCAACAGGGCCGCCGCCGCCTCGGCCGGGATCGCCCTCGACGTGCCGAGGACCTGGGCCGACCTCGACGCCCTCGCCCGGTTCTTCCACGGCCGCGACTGGGACGGCGACGGCAAGGCCGACGCGGGGATCGCCCTGGCCTGGGCCTCCGACCCCGAGGGGGTCGGCGACGCGACCTTCCTCGCGCGGGCCGCGAGCCTCGGCCAGCACCCCGACCAGTATTCGTTCCTGTTCGACTCCGACCGGATGAGGCCCCGGGTCGCGTCCCCGCCGTTCGTCGAGGCCCTCGGGGCGCTGGTGGGCCTGGCGAAGCTCGCCCCGCCGGGGGCCCTCGCATTCGACGCGGAGGCCGCCCGCGCCGCCTTCCGGTCGGGCAGGGTGGCGCTGCTGATCGACCGGGCCGAGCGGGCCTCGACCTGGAGCGAGGGGGAGCCCGTCGGCGTCGCCCCCCTGCCCGGCTCCGACCGGGTCTGGAATCCCGCCCGCAAGGCGTGGGAGGCCCCGAGGGGGTTGAACCTCCCGGCCTACCTGCCGCGCGGGGGCGGGTGGCTCGTCGGCGTGGCCGCGGCCACGGCCCACCGCGAGGCGGCGACCGACCTGGCCCGGTACCTCGCCGGGCCGGAGATGACGAACCGGCTCCGGTCCGACCGCGCCTTCCCGATGCTCGCCGCGCGGACCCCGCAGCTCGGCCAAGGCCCCGGCGACCCCCGGTCGGCCCCCGGCGTCGAGCCGCGCGGCTGGACCGACGCCGTGGCCCGGACGATCGCCGGCGGCCGGGCGGTGGTCGGGCTCCGGGTCCCCGGGGCCGACGGCTACCTCGCCGACCTGGCGAAGGGCCGGGCCGAAGCCGCCGGCGGCCGTCCCGCCGAGGACGCCCTGAAGGCCGTGGCCGCGGCCTGGGACGCCCGGACCGACGCGCTCGGCCGCGACCGGCAGACCTGGCACTACCGGCGGAGCCTGAATCGCCTCGCCACCGAGCCGAGGCCTCCGCCCCGGGGGAAGTGACGCCGGGACGGCCGAGGGATGTTCAGGCGAGGTGAGGCGACCGCGATGGACCCGACCGAGGACGAGACCCCGCTGGCCGGCGTGGACGCCGAGATGAAGGCGCTGCTGGGCCTCTACGACGCCCCGGCCTTCGCCCGTCGGGGCCAGGACCTCGAGTACGCGCTGGCCCGGGTCGACCTCCGGTGCCGTCGCGAGCGGGGGACGATGCTGGAGATGCCCCGGCTCCGGCTCCGGCAGTGGGCGGCCCTCGCCGCCGGCCCGTCGACGGCGGCATCGGCCTTCGCCGCCCCGATCGACGGCCTCTGGCCGCTCGCCGAGGCCCCGCCCCCGGCCTGGGCCGGCCGCGACGCCGGCCCGAGGCGGCTCCGCGCCGCCGCCCGCGAGCTCGTCGCCAGCGTCGAGCGATTCAACCGCCGCTGGGAGGCCTTCTTCGACGGCTCGAATTACGACCACGTCAACCGCCTGATCGACCGCTACAATCGCTACTATGTCCTGGAGAAGGAGTGCTCGCTCGGCTCGGCCCGGCTCGCCTCGCGGCACTTCGTCCCGAGGACGCACGTCTCGCGCGACACCCTGATCGAACGATACCCGGCCCTGCCCGTGCCTGCGCCGAAGGCCTAGCAGGGGCGGTCGCGACGAGGACCCGCATGGAGCCCACCTTGCAGCCAGACCGCCCCCTCGATCCGCCGTCGCCCCGGCTCCTCGGCGTGATCTTCGACATGGACGGCGTGCTCGTCGACTCCGAGCCGTTCATCGCCGAGGCAGCCTCCATCTCAAATCGCATCGAATCTACTAATATGAAAAATTCTATATAATCAATTTATTCAGACTTATGGAATTTATGACTACTACTGCCGTTCTGGAATCCCTTAATGATCGGTCTTTGTTCGAGCGCCTGGCAACAAATGTGCTTCGGATGGCAGAGGCCAAATACTCCGCAATTATCCAAACAGGCGTGAATGCTCAAGGAGAAACCATAGCTGCCCCGGTCGACGGTCTCCTCCTAATCCCGTACAGCAACCCGCCGCATTACGTCTTTGTGCAGCATACGACCACCGACCGGAATCGATTAAGAAGGAAGTGGCTCTCGGACAAAGATGCCGACCTGGTCAAAGCGGCCCGCGAGGCAAAGAAAATCCGCCAGAAACAACCACACGCGATCTTCACCGTGGTATTGACATGCAATCAGCGGGTTGACATCGAGTTGGCAATTGACGTTTACCAGAGGGCCGAGACCGAGGGTATGACCGCAGACATTTGGGAACAGACTCGCCTCGCTGCTTTCCTCGACTCAACATCCGATGGCCACTGGCTACGGAAGTTTTACTTGCGTATTGAGGCGGAGCAGCTTTCGGTCCCCCTTTTACACCAACTTGGAAGACAGAGCCTGGAACGGTACAAACAAAATATTCTCCTACCGGACCACGACACGCTGGTCCAGCGTGGGCTGAGCGAGAACATCATTAATAGTGTCCTCATTGGTGGTGTAGGGCTGTGCTTGGTCGCGGGTGCGTCGGGATATGGAAAGAGCGTCGCGACTCTTCAGGCTCTTGAACGGTGTCTCTCTTCGGGGTCGCTTGGGTTATGGATCCCAGTTGACATCTTCCAGGCAGAAGCTAGCATCGAGTCGGTGCTCGAGGTATGGCTTCGATCGCTTTTACCATCGCTCCAAGTGGGTGCGGGGCGAGCGGCGATAGGACTCGCGGAGAGGGCAGGCCAAATCCTCCTCTTCGTCGATGACGTTAACCAAACTCCGGAGGCTGCCCGTCTCCTCCGCTATGCGGTCAGCCTAGCGGCCCCTTCCAGCCACAACCTTGGACGGGCCCTGGGGACGGGCAGCAGTCCGCCGCCGTCCCCATTCCTACGATTCGTTATCCCAGTATGGCCGGAAAACTTGTCCCTGCTCCCTTCGAGAACCCTTGAGAAGCCTTGGGTCCGCACCGTCTCTGTCGGAGAACTCTTACCCAACGAGTGTTCAGAGTTGATTCGTTCTAAAGTCCCGCGGCTTTCCGAGTTAGAGGCCCGCGACTGTGCGAAGCGGCTTAATCACGACCCTTTTCTCGTGGGATTGTTCATGCTATTGGCTAATGAAAGGATGGATGCGCAAGAGCTCGGCACCGTGACAGATGACGCCATTGGCGAATCCCTTGATCATTGGATTCGAAAGCTCTGCTCGGTCGCGTCTGTGAACCTGTTACAACAGGAATTTCTCGACGCGTTAGTACGCGTCGCCCGCGAGATGATCCTTCGGCGAATCCTCCGACCTTCCTTGCAGGAAATGGAAGGTTGGTTCGGAGATCAGTCTAAGGAAATGAGAGCGTTGCGGCAATTAATTAAACAATTTGCAATTTGTCGATTAGATCATGAAAATCGGTTGTGTTTTCGCCACGACCGCCTTCGAGAGCGGTTCATGGTACAGGCAATGTCCGACCTACTCCGATTGCCCGAACCGCCCGATGATATCGTTAACGACCCCTATTACTCCTCGATAATTGGCAAGGCTCTAATCAAATATGATTTCCCTGCCGAACGGATCGCTCAAATCCGATGTTCCTCACCATGGACGATCTTTGAAGCGATTCGACAATTCGCTGGGCGATGGGGCTCGCACCAACAACACCTTCTCCAAGAAGCTCGGATCTGGGCTGCGGAAGAAAGCAAAAGCGCCACCGAATCGGTGTGTTGGGCTATCTCTTGGTCTCTCACCGAAACCGATTCCAGAGAAGTTCTGTCCATCATCGACTTGATGAAGCCAAACCCCCTCCTAATGGTCGCCGGTCTTCGTAATGGATCTGCCCAACACGGCATGCGATTCCTTCGGCCACGAACAGATGGCGACTTCGAACCTGGGTCGAGTGACGAGCTTCGCGACCGAGTGATCGATTATGCGAATCACCGTCATGGAGAACTGATCGCCGAACAGGTACACGAGCGTCTGCTGGAGCCCGACATCTCGGCGACTGATGCTAGGGCATATCTTGCCCTTCTGGGGCATTTTCGTTTTCGAGGATTTGACCAAGCAATCCACGAAGTTTGGAATCGGCATCAGGATGAAGTACTGGCTTACGTGATCTGGGCTGCGGCACGGTGTCCATTGTTGGATGTGGGAATATTGCTGGGGCCGCTGCTCGGGCGAATCGCAAATCTTCCTCTCAGCGACGATGAGGCGGGGGTTCCACCTGGACGGAGGTGGATGACCTTGTATTTGGGATGGGGCTTCCGGCAAGGGATAACGTCCGAGTCGCTCGCCTTCCTGCTTGCAGCAGCGAGGTCTGATGCAAGTTTAAATAGCGATATCGCCCTGATGGTAGAAGGTGTAGATGATCCGGATGCGCTAGAATTTCTTGTCCGGTACCTCTCATCAGGCGGAGATTCACCGCTTTGGTCTCGGTTAACCGGAATCGGAGATAGTGAACCAACAATTTTGTTGCGTTCGCATCAGACCAATGAGCGGCTGTGTCGGATCTGGCAGTCGACTATGGAGCAGAATATGGCTCGCTCCGAGGCTTTTTGCATCTGGCTTCAAACTAGCGGTTGTAGAGATGCCGCCCTACTGAATACAATCGGACCCGGCTCGAGCTTCTACCACTATGCCGTGCAGCATCGAATTAAGCTCGGCGATCGTTCGGTGACCCCGGAACTCCTCGACCTCTTGCAATCGGACGATCTCCAAGGGTGGTGGTGGATCTTAACCCACCGGGTTTGGAGTAACGAATTTCGGTAACCCTTCAGCCGAATTCAGCGGATCTCGTGGTCCGCCGTGGCGGCGAAGCGGATGGATTGGACAATCATCTCTGCCTGTGGGGTCTCCTGTC